>JAABUK010000118.1_pt1 | contig 186749 bp, 154 predicted proteins | sample 5559141 | NCBI WGS metagenome assembly JAABUK01 (sample SAMN10711869, study PRJNA513367) | rock metagenome | isolation source: Antarctica rocks | place: Antarctica: Victoria Land, Pudding Butte nord | collected 2016-01-03 | reverse complement strand
CCCGCTGCTCCAATGTGACACAGCTGAACATCTCGTCCTGAATCCGCTCGTCACCACGCATACCCGTAAGACGAACTCAACGCCACCTGCGCCTGTGGATCAGTACCTATTTCAACAAGCTCCTAGGGGCGAGGAGCCGCGAGGTCGCGATGACGCGGCTGTTGGCCTTTCTAATCTTTTTCGAGACACCGAGAGATGCTGAAGTCTTCACGCGGCAAGCTGACGAACTACAAGCGCGTTAGCCGTCCGGAAGGAGCAACTCCATGTAGAGGTCGGCGCGGGCTAAAGGACGTGGGCCTGCGGGGTCTTCAGGCGCAAAGCAGAAGCCTGCAGACTGATAAAGGTGGACCGCGCTTTCGAGTTTTCTGCTGGTCTCGAGGACTAGCCTTCGCGCGTGAAGTGCTTGAGCGGTGATGATGGCATGGTTGAGGAGCCGGCGACCGACGCCTTTGCCACGATGATCTTCGCGGACGGTCATGCGGGCGAGGCGGAGGACGTTGCCGGGAAGGGGCAGCAGAGCAAAACAGCCGACCACCTCTTCCTGTCTGTCCTGCCGAGCCACTGCAACGAAGATGTGTCCGCCGGGGGCGAGGATCTTGCCTTCGGGATCGTTGAGCAACTCGGTATCTTCTGGTTCCAGGGCGAAATAACGAGAGATCCAGGCTTCGTTCAGGGAACGGAAGGCTTGTTTGTCGCTGGCCTGAAAGGGGCGGATGAGATCGGGTCCCGAAGCCGGACCGAAGGAACGAGAGCTCTCCGAACGCGTGCCTGTTGGAGAGTCCTGGCAGTCCTGAGCATCGGCGGCATGGCTCTCTGGCTGATTTACCTTGCGAGCCAAACAAACTGAAAACTCCATAGTCCTCCTCCTGTGAGTTGAATGTAGACACGGTCAGGCAGGACGTCCAATATCTGTTTATGAGGGATTCAGACGCGGTAGATCTTGGTGAGGTGGAGCTGCGCCATCTCCGTTACTTCCTTGCGGTGGCGGAGGAACTGCACTTCGGGCATGCGGCGGATCGCTTACACATGGCGCAGCCACCGCTCTCGCAGCAGATCCGGCAGCTCGACGCCTGGGTTGGCTATGCGCTGTTCACGCGGACGTCGCGAAGTGTTCGGCTGACAAGTGCGGGGACCGAGCTGCAGAAGCGATTGCTGCAGACGTTCGCGAAGCTCGAGAATGATGTGCGTGCGACGCGGCTGGTGGCGCGAGGGCAGAGCGGCGCGATTGACGTGGGTTTTATTGAGAGCTCGATTTTGACATCCCTTCCGGCGCTGCTGAGCCGGTATCGCCTTCAGCATCCGGATGTGCTGCTGCGACTGCACGAGTTCTATACGAGCTCGTTGATTGAAGCGTTGCGGGATGGGAGAGCGGATGTTGGTTTTGTGCGGGATGCTGGAGATGCCGCTGGGCTGACGATCGAACGGGTGCTTTCGGAGGAGTTTGTCGCGATCGTTCCAATGACCCATGCGCTTGCGCGCCGCAAGTCGATTGCGATTGGGGCGTTGAAGGATGAGCCGTTTGTTCTGTTCTCGCAGGCAATAGGGTTGAACGCGTGGCAGAAGACGATCGGGCTGTGCGAAGACGTCGGCTTTCGTCCAGACATTGTGCAGGAGGCACCGCAGTGGCTGACAATTCTGCAACTGGTCGGTGCCGGCATCGGGGTGACGATTGCGCCGCGGTGTGTGAGCCAGATTGCGACGAAGAGTGTGGTGGCGCTGGAGTTGAAAGACGTCAAAGTCCGAAGCCATATTGAGTTGGCGTTTCGAACCGCGGAGGTGTGCCCGTGCACGGCAGGATTTCTCAAGCTTGCGCGCGCTGCCTTTTCGATCGATCGCTAGATGCGAACGCAGGATGCGATGCGGGAAGGGAATCGACGTCGGAGCCGCAGCCGAGTCGTCGCCGAGATGATGCTGCGGGAGGTTCTGACTTGCGAGCCCTTTACGTGCCCGTGCCCTGACTTCCTCCCTTCGAGACGTCACGGACCCATATCCACGATGGGTTTTCCTTTTACGTTCCGGGTGATGTAGGCCGCGGGAACCTGATGGTCATGAGGAAAGAAGACAAGCCATCTTTCAGGGATAGCGCGTTCGTAAAAGCGCTTGCGCTGCTCGATGACGGTCATTGGGTAAAGATCGTAGCCCATGCACCAGGTCGGATCGAGATGGGCTGAGGTTGGAATGAGGTCGCCTATATAGCAGGCGTGGCATATCTCACCGGCCGCGGTCTTTGATTCGATATGGACGCCCAGCATATTGGCCGTGTGCCCGGGAAAGAGCTCCACTGAGATGCCGGGACAGATCTGTGGGTCACGCTCGATGCGATCGCGGTCCAACAGCGTCATCTGCCCAGATTCAATCAGCGGATCGTAGTTCGGAGAGAGGTAACTCACCGCATCCCGCTCCAACTGCAGGTGACCATGTTCGACCTCTCCCATAGCAGCGAAGTAGCGCGCGTTCGGAAAGGTGGGGGTTACCGAACCATCTGGGTGAAGGGTTGTATTCCAGCCGCAGTGGTCGAAATGCAGGTGCGTGTTGAGGACGATATCGACATCCTCGGGACGAATTCCGGCGGCGGCGAGGGAGTCAGGCAGCAACTCCTGATTGCCGTAGATCTCTCTCATCTTCGCCGATTGCTTGTTGCCGACGCCCGTTTCAATCAGCACAGTATGCGCTTCCGTGCGGACGATTACGGTGTTCAGGCCAAGAACAATGCGGTTCAGATCATCGGCCGGAGCGCGCTTCTGCCAAAGCGTCTTCGGGACCACACCGAACATCGCGCCGCCGTCGAGATGGTAGATCCCGTCACTGCAGATGGTGATCTCGAAGTTGCCGAAACTGGTACGCCCACGTACGAGATCGTCGGTGGCCGGGGCTATCCGCACCCGACCTGAAGTGTCGCTGACATCCATATGTTTGGGAGTGTCGCACATCCATGCTCTCGACTTCGATCTGGATCGCATTGGCACTATCGTAGGCAGCATTCCTTCGATCGGGTGAGCCTTCGATCGGGTGAGCCGCTTCGCCCGGAGCGACGCACGGTTGCTCGACGCTGATGGAGCCGAATGAGCTCTGTGTCTTAGTGAGTGAGATGGCACGAACTGCGATTCGATTAAATCAAAGTCCGACTCAGATTTTCTTGACAGTGGATTGACTCAGGTCCTATAGTCCACACCGAGCCTCTGATATCGTCACCATTTGGCATTCTTCGTTTGTGAACGCGCTGCTGGGTCGCATAGCCATCAGCTTTCTGCCTTGATTCCTTACAAACTCTTGAGGCCGCAGCAGACCGAAGAACCTGTGCGCAGGAAGGATCTACTATGCAATACCTTCGAGGAAGTGTCGTGAGCGCGAGGAGAGGTGGGACGCGCAGGTTTCAGAACCGGATTCTGATAACGAATGAGCTGATTGGGTCCTATAAGCGACTCATGCTGAAGATCGCTATTTGTCTAATCACAGCCGGCATGCTTTCGTCGGGATCGATCCTTGCGCAGCAGAACGGTGCGATTCTTGGTACAGTCACTGACCCGCAGGGCGCTGTTATTCCGAGTGCGACCGTCACCGCCACCGACCAGAACAAGGGTGTTCTCGTCCGCTCCACCAAGTCGAACGAGTCCGGCAATTTCCAGTTACAGCCGCTTGGCCCAGGGCTGTACGTGGTCGAGGTCAAGGCTGCGGGCATGTCTACCCTCCGCCGCGAAAACATCACCCTCGACATCGCTCAGAACCTCAGCCTCGGCAATCTCCCGGTAGCCGTCGGCTCCGAGGCCCAGGTCGTCACCGTGGACACGCAGCCTGTGCTTATCCAGACGACGGATTCGCAGCACGCGGACGTCATCACCTCGAAAGAGGTCACCGAGATCAGCATGAATGGGCGAGACTTCCAGTCGCTGATCCGGACGCTTCCCGGCATCGTTTCGAACGATCAGTCCGACTTCCGTCTCGCCTTCAATAACACCGATGCCTTCCACGTGAATGGCATGCGTGGCAGCGCGAATAACGTCTTTCTCGACGGCAGCATCAACACCGACGTGGGTGCCAACGACGGGCAGTATACCCAGCTCAGTATCGATGCGACTGGCGAGTTCCGCGTTCTCACTGGCAACTTCAATGCTGAGTACGGCCGTAGTCCGGGAGTCCAGATCCAGATCAACACCAAGGCTGGTGGTCGTCAGTTTCACGGCACTGCCTATGAGTTCAACCGCGAAGACGGCTTCGACGCAAATCTCTACGAGAACAAGAACAAGGCCGTGGCGTCGCCCAAGTCCAAGCTGCGCTTCAACCAGTTCGGCGCAAATATCGGTGGCCCGATTCTAATTCCAAGATTCTCTTCGGGCGACCACAAGAAGCTTTTCTTCTTTTATAACTATGAGGGTACTCGCGCCACGCAGCCTAGAAATGCGCCGAGTACAGGCCGAGCTGCCTTCGATGTGCCCAATTCCGCGCAGCTCACCGGCGACTTCTCTTCCCTGCTCCGGAGCGGACTCATCGTGAACGGCGACACCAAGCAGCCGACGATTTATCACACCGGTCAGCTCTTCCGTCCGGGCACCATCATCCGCGACTCAGGCGGCAATGCTATCGGCGGTACGCCGTACGTGGGGAATATCATCCCGCAATCGAGCTTCAGCAAGAACGCTCCGGCTTGGGTCAACCTCTTCGGTCGTGCCTACACCAAGGGGGTCAACAACCCGGTTCCTAATGACCCCTCGCAGACCGAGGTCAACTTCCAGGACACCTACCAGTTCAAGAAGAACCAGAACGTTGCCCGCGTTGACTACAACGTCAATGACAAGCTCAATATGTTCTTTCGCTGGGTCAACGACTCGCAGCGTGAAAGCCAGCAGTTCGGGATCTTCTCTTATGATGCCTTTCCCGTTCTCCCCCAGTACCGGGAGAAGCCGGGCGCAAGCTGGTCTTTCAACGTGGATCAGGTGCTTTCGCCCAGCATTACCAATGAGACTATTCTGACGTTCAACCACCTCACCCAGCGCGTGGATGTAAACACAGCGCCCGCGAACTACGACCAAACTGCGCTCGGGTTTAGTTTCCAGCAGCTCTATCCTGCCACCAACCTGCGCAATAAATATCCCGGCTTCAACTCCGGCGGTTTCTTCGCCTTCGACTTTCCTCCCGGGTGGCATAGCGAGGGCCGCACCCTCGGAATAACCGACAACCTGACCAAGGTGATCAGCGCGCACACCCTTAAGACTGGCGGCTTCTTTAATATCGTCAAGTCGGGCCAGCAGCCCTCATTCACCGAAGCGCCCTTCTTTGATTTCAGCGCCGGTCAATCGAATTTGAACGACACCGGAAATGGGCTTGCGAATACGCTGCTCGGAAACTACCTGAATGTCTCTCAGAGCAACGGAGTCTTCTTCGGAGCCTTCAAGTTTTACCAGTGGAGATCTTCGCTCAGGATACCTGGAAGGTAAGTCATCGGCTGACCCTGGACTATGGCCTTCGCTATGCCTACCTCGGCCCGACCTTCACCTACGGCAAGCTGCTGGCGAACTACTTCGATCCAGCGCGATACAACCCGGCGAACGCGGCCGTAATCCAGACCGCATCGGGCTTGACGCAGGGTAGCATCATCGGCGGAGACCCGTTCAACGGTCTCGTACAGGAAGGGACCAATGGAATTCCGGCCGGCTATGCCAAGCATCGCTATAACAACTTCGAGCCTCGGTTCGGTTTCGCTTATGACGCCTTCGGGAACGGCAAGACCGCGATCCGCGCCGGCGCCGGTATCTTTCACGAACGTGTCCGGCAAAATATCAACAGCTTCGACCTTCTCGGCAACCCGCCGCTCTCCTACACACCACAGCTCTTCAACGGCAACATCGACACCCTTTCGCCAGCACTCATTGCCAGCGGCACACGCTTTCCTGTGGGGATCAATGCGTTCGACAGAGCAGGCCAGGTTCCTACCTACTATGGTTACAATCTCGGTCTTCAGCAGGATCTCGGCCATCAGATCGTGTTTGGAGCGACCTACGTCGGAAACCACGGCAGCCATGAGCAATACCAGGTGAATCTGAATCAGCTTCCAGTGGGCACCACAACCACCCCGCAGGCGAATGGCAAGACCGTGCTACAGAACGCGAACGGCGTCTCCAATGCGATCGTTCCCTATAAGGGCTTCAGCAGTATCGGTTACACCTTGTATGGAGCGAATAGTTCTTATAACTCGCTGCAGGCAACCATCACTCGTCGCTTCACTCGCAGCCTCACCCTCTCCGCCGACTACACCTGGAGCAAGGCCATCGATCTTACCGACGACGACAATAACACTAACGAGATTCTCGACACCTATCACCCCAAGCGGGACTACGCAGTCGCCGGTTGGGATCGTACCAATGTCGCGAACATCACCTATGTCTACACCGCGCCTGATTTCCGCAATCGCAACGCTCTGATCCACTACGGTCTGGGCGGGTGGGAGATCACCGGCATCACTCGTTTCTGGAGTGGCCAGCCCTTTACCGTAACCGCGAATGGCAATGCCGGAACACTCGGAGCGGGCCCTCGTGCCGACTACAACGGCGGCGGCAACCTCTACCCCCATCGCTACAATCAGTGGTTTAATCCGTTTCTATTCTCCCGTCCTCTCGACGGCAGCCTCGGCAACACGGGCCGCAATCAATTCCGTCAGCCTGGCTTCCAGAACTGGGACGTCTCCCTATTCAAGAACTTCGTCTTCAACGAGAGCACGCGCGTTCAGCTCCGACTGGAGACTTTCAACACCTTCAATCACACAGAATTTGGCGGTCTCTTCACGGGGATTAATGGACCGAACCCCGGTTCTGCACCGACGGCAGCAACGTCTGCTGCTTCTGGCACCGTTGGACAGAGTGGCGCCGTAGCCAACACTCGGGACCCACGCAACGTGCAGATCGGCGGTAAGTTCTACTTCTAATTCTTCCTTATCGTGGGGGCCGCAGACCTTCGCAACTGCGGCCTTCTTCTAGTCTGGTCGAGCAATGAACAGCTCTCTTCGCAACACCTTCTTCCTTCTGCTCTGCTTAGCGCCGCTACCTGCTCTACGCGCCCAAGAGAGTGAGGCGTCCATTTTCGAACGAGCGTCGCAGGCTCTAAGCGCCGGACAGTATGCGGACGCGGAGCATGGCTTCGAGCGTGTGTTGGTGATTGACCCACGGAACATCCCGGCATTGGGAAATCTTGGGGTGATCTACGCCCGCACGCACCGTTTCGCGCGGGCCATGGAAACCTATCAGCAGGCTCTGAAGTTGGATCCAGAGAATGAGCCGCTCACGCTTAACGCCGGGCTTGCTTACTTGAAGCAGGAGGACTATGCGCGCGCACGCCCTTGTTTCCAGAAGCTTGTCTCCCATCATCCAGAGGACACGAAAGATCGCATCCTACTTGCTACTTCGATGATCCTGGGCGACTCACCGCAGGCCGGTCTGGACCTTCTTCGAACAGCCGAGCAGCGTGACGGCAACACCGGACCATCGACGCTTTATCTGCTCGCGGTCGCTTATGCGCGGACAGGTCAGATGGATGCGGGGCGGCAGATCTTCGAGAGGCTGCTTGATTCCGCATCGACCCGCCTGCAGGCTAACTACCTCCTTGGGCAGGCCTTCTATGACGGCCACCGATTCGAACAGGCAGAACAGGCTCTTCGCGAGGTGCTCGCGCAAGACCCCGGCTATCCAGGCGCGCATCGCCAGCTCGGGAAGATTTACATCAGCATGCATCGAGAGGCGGATGCGGAAAAAGAGCTGCGGGCTGCCATTGCGGCCGATGCGAAGGACTTCGATGCAATCTACTTTCTCGGTGCTCTGCTTGTCCAGGACGGAAGATACCCGGAAGGAATCTCCTATCTTGAGGGAGCGAAGACGCAAATGCCCGACTCATGGGCGATCCCGTTTTACCTCGGCAAGGCCCACCTGAAGCTTCGGCAACCCGAAACGGCGGTTCTGGAGCTCAAGCAGGCAGCGGCCCTGAACGCCGACGAGCCATCCGTCTTTTACCTGCTGGCGAGCGCACTGCGCGCATCCAATCACCCTGAAGAGGCAAAGCAGGCGATGGGCCGGGTCGAGGAGTTGCACAGCACGGCTCTGGAGGCAGAGAAGGCCGCCGTGAGGAGCAGGATCGCAGGCAGCCGCTAGGGCCCACTTAGCGGGACGAATGAGAGATCATCTCCAGGGGAGCCGGCCGGTGGACATCCACAAAGCCGCCGGTATGGGCTCCCGTCAGAAGTCTTCCGAAGACGTACCCTCTTGCCGCTTCGTCTACCTCTGGAAGCTTGTGCGCGAGCCTGTCGAGAATCTGTGCAACGCTCTGCTGTCCATCGCATAGCTCGACAACGGCGGCTAACCACTTTGAGATCTCAACCAGCTTTTGTGTGCCGTCGCTTTCAGCGCGCATCGCGTACCAGGCGGTATCTCCCCGCTCGGCTCGCGATCGGGTTGCAATCGAACGCACAATCTCCTCCAGCTTGTATTCGAGCTGCAACACCCTTCTGTCGCTTCCGCCAAAAGGCACATCGTTGATCCGCAGCGGCTCACCGGCTGCGATCACGTCACGTTCCCGCCCTTCACTCTCCCGAGTCGCATCGGTCATCAGCCGTTCCACACCAAGGAGAGCGGAGATAACCGGCATCTTCCCAAGACGGTGCCCGTCAACAAATCCCAGGAAGTCGCCGCGGAACTGCTTCCGGGCGTAATAGCGGCGTAGATCGGATCCGACCAGATCGCCTCTAAGCTCGATGCGCCACGCCCGCCACTCACTGTGAAAACGGAGCAGATCGTCCGCCTGATCGATCGCCACCAGGAGCCATCGGAAGCACTCAACGGCCATGCTGAGGAACTCCTTCAAGTCAAAAAGCACGTTACGATCCAGCTCCTTCACCGGGATGAGGTAAAAGTTTGGAAAGATGTCTGGATGTTGCCGAATCAGGTCGAGATCCTGCTCGCCCTGTGTGAGCCCCTGATGCGACATATCCGAGCACAGGTCTTCCAACACCATCTCGTGCCTGTGCGCCCCGTGGATGGGAGTGCCCGCCAGAGGAGCCAGAAGGTTGATCTGCGGATGGGAATGCGCGCATCGTGCCGAATGCATAAAAATCTGGAGTGTGTCCCGAACATCATCCCAGCGTTCCTCGGGAAATCCGGTAATCAGGGATGCGGTCGTCCTGATCTGCAATCGCTCCGCAAGGTCCAGCATCTCCTCGGCGCGCTCCGGATCGAGGTCCTTATCGATCACCCGCTGCATTCGCCGCGATCCCGTCTCGATCCCGAAGAAGACGCCTCGGCAGCCGCTCCGGGCCATGAGTTCCAGCAGCTCTTCATCGACACAATCCGTGCGCGCGCTGCAATCCCACGTGAATTCGTCTCCCGAAGCGAGCATCTCGTCGCAGAAAGCTACGACACGCTTCCTGTCAACCGTGAACATGTCGTGCACCAACTCGAAGTGCCGGATCCCGTAAGCGCCCGCAATCTCTCGCATGTCCTTCAACACGCTTGCAGGAGATCGAAGCCGGAACTTGCGTCTGAAGAAGTCATTGGTGGAGCAGAAGGTGCAGGAGAACGGGCAGCCCCGGCCCAGCTCGATCGACGCCGTCTTCGAGCCCCGCAGGTAGTTCGACAGGTGATACGCGGGCGCGGGAAGTTCATCCAGGTCTTCAATGACCGGCGCATTTGCGTTCCTTCGAACAGCGCTTCCATCGCGAAAGGTAAGCCCGGCAACTTCCGAGACCTCGTAGTCATCCCCGAGCCTCTCCATGAGATTCGGGAGTGTCTGTTCCGTCTCGCCGCGAAGGATCAAATCCACAAACGGAAACGCCGTCATCGTGGCGACATCCACAACCGAGGCCTGCGGCCCACCAAACAGAATCGTCGCGTATGGCCGCATCCGCTTCACCTCTCGGGCAACGCGGAGACTCAGTGGATAGGTACTGCAGATGGAGCTGAAGCCGTAGAGGTCAGCGTTCGATCTGACGGCCAGTTCCGCGAAGTGCTCCGCGAAGGTGTCGGCGCACAGCCCGTCTGCTAACGCGGCGTACCTGAGAAAGGCGCTGTTTGCGTCGAGGATGTCAGGACGGTCTCCGCAGCTCTCTAAGATCGCAGCAACACTTAGGATGCCAAGCTGTGGCTCCGATGCGGCAAGTTGCACCGCTGCGCTACTCAGTTCGGCACGGCTGCGAAATTCGGTAATCGTCGGAGCGGTGATCAGGCAACAATGCACGATTCGTCCTCGACCCTTATTTTCGCGTGTTTACCGCTCAGGCGGCCAGCCCTCTGTCTTTACAAGTATCAGAAGTCCCTTGTCGAGCTCATCTTCACCCCATCTGTCGTTCTGGGATGTAGACCGGCGCTCTAGTTTGGCTGCGTCCGGGTACTGTTCTTGAGATCTCGCCTCGGCTCTGCCCTTCGCTCGTTGGCTCGGGGCAAGATTATCCCGAAAGAACGGAACATCACGCAGACGGAGTGCTTTCTCAATCTGATTCATAAATTCGGTTCTTGAGGCACCTCTCGGCACCTCGATTAGCAAGAACTGCTCTTTCCTGTAAGTTGGATAGGGCTCTTGCTGTGAGGTGCCCTGTTTTTCTGCTTCTCTCTGCTGCGCTGTTCCCGCTGCTTCTGGTTCCTCGTGTTCACTCATAGATCTACTCCAAAAAGCTCAAGTGTGGTGCCCAGGGGATGGCCAACACTATAGCGCACAATCGGATTCTTGGGTTAGCAATTCTTCAACTGTCAGTTATTTAGTGATCGATCCAATCCAAATCGTAGAACTTTGCTCCCCCAGGTTGAAGCTGATGGAATCGCCATCGACGGAAAGATTTCGCGACGGCTGCGAAACGTGATCGATCGAAGCTCGCTGATTGTGAAAGTGAGCTACCGCAAAGGGAGTGCCGACCACGCCGTCCCTCTCAGGCGAAAAGCGCTGCCCATAGATGCACGAGAATCCGTCAACATTCGAGATGTAGAAGATGGTCCGACCGTCTCCCGACCAGCGTGGGTGATCCGCTGACAGACCCATATCTGAAATCTCAATCCACGGTCCCGTCACCTGCCCTGAGACCCGGGACATGTGCACGGCAAAGATCCGTTTGCGATCTTCCTTGGTCTCCGTAAAAAGCATCAGCTCGTTTGCTGCAGACCAATTTGCTTCGCTTAATGAAGATCCATTCTCCTGCAGCAACGTGCGGGTTTCACCGCTTCGGGGATTTGCAAGTTTGAGTACGGAGGGAATCTCATCTCGATAGAAGAAAGCCCGATCCAAATCGAACCACCCTGTGGGCCGGCTGCACCCCCGGCAAAGGAGCTTCGCAGCACCGCCCCGCACCATGGTGTAGATAGATGTGCCCTCATTTTCAATCTGTTCATACACCAGCAGTTCCCCAGTTCTGTCGATAATCGGAGATTGTGTCGACATCCCAGAACTCACCAGCAGAGTCTCCGAAAGCGAGAGATTGTCCCTTATCCAGATGTTCACTTGAGTGCCTCGACCACGACCGAATACCAGCCATCTTCCACCCTCTGACACGAAGGGTGTTCCGTCAATTTGCGCATCTTCGGTAATTTTCGACAACACTCTGGCGCTCGGTTGAGACGCGTGTTCGATTCGCCAGATATGTAGCGCGCCCAGAACCCGCGTGTACGCAACCGTTCCGTTACCTGAGAGTGAGGGATTCAGATCTCTGGCCTCTTCTTGCAACAGCTGCTTCGGTCCGCCCGTTACCCTCCACGTTTCCGGGTCCAGCTTAATCGTCCAAAGGTTCGCGTGTAATCCTTTCAGGCCTGCGCTGAAGATGAGACCACCCTCATACCAGAATCCTGCGCCTGTTCGCGACAGGTTGATTCCGTTGCTACGTAGCATTTCCAGAGCGTGAGTGTTCACGATCCTGTTTCCATCGGTGCTTGCGGCCCACCACTCTAAACATCGTGGCATTGTCTCGGTAGCTGACTTGCATCCTGAGAAAACGATGGACCTCCCATCGGGGCTCCAGACCGGGAAACGAGCGTCCTGAAACTTCTTCACGATGTCCACCGGCTCACCTCCTCGTAGGGAGAGAAGGAAGACTCTTCCAGAGGCAACAGCAGGGTCACGATCTCCCGTCCAGTACAGAACGGTCTGACCGTCCGGAGAGATTTGCGGGTTGCGCCCGCGCGGCACCAGCAGTCTTTCGGTTCCCCCGTTTGCGCCGGTGACGTAAATCCCGCCGCCGTCCCGCTCCGACCGGAACGCGATGACGTTGCCATCCGGCGATATGCTGGGATCCCCATCACGCGCAGGATTCTTGGTCAGCCGCGACGGCTGTCCGCCCGGCAATTTCTGGAGAAAGATATCCAGATTGCCACTGTCTGCACGATCAGACGAATAGACGATCGCGTGCCCATCTTTTGACAGGCTGGGACTCTCAGACTCGTCCGTATCCGGCGTCAGCTGCACGACGTCGCAGATCCGACACCGGTCTTTGACCCGCAGCCAGAAGAGTCCGCCACCGGCGAGCAAAGTGAGCAGCACCAGGGCTGCCGCAATTCTCCATGGTGTTCCCAGAAGTCCGGGCGGCGCCAGCGCTCGCGACACAGACTCGATAGTCGGGAAACGGTCCTTTGGATCTCGCTGCAGGCATCTTTGGATCACCGCCTCCCAGCGGGGAGGAAATCTATGCTCCGGCAGATCGAGAGTCTCTTTCTGCGTCGCTCGCTCCGGCTTCGACCACCGCGGAAGCGAGCCCGTCAGCATCTCGCATAGAACCGCCCCCAGCGAGTACTGGTCGGCAAGCGGACCCACCTCGCCGTGCCTCTCCTGTTCCGGAGCGATGTAACCCGGAGTTCCCATCCCGCCCGGCTCCGTGATTCCGTCTGCAGGCTCAAGCACTCTCAAGGCAAGCCCAAAGTCAGTGATCACGGCACGGGTCTGGGAAGTCGCGCCCTGGAGGAGAATAACGTTGCTGCTCTTGAAATCCCGATGCACCAGGCCGAGAGCGTGAGCCGCGCTCAATCCGCTCACCATCTGCCTGGTCACGCTCATCGCAAGCGGGGTCTTCAGCGGTCCATCGGTGCGAATCAGATCGAGCAGTGTGGGGCCGAGAAGCAGCTCCATGCTGAGAAACCACATCCGATGCCCTGGCCGAACCTCATCGCTGAACAGTTCGTGAACCCGACAAATATTCGGGTGAGAGATCTCCCGCGCATGCTTCACCTCTCGTTTGAAACGCTCGATCACCTCCATCCGTGAAGCGATCCCAGCCCGGATGGTCTTCAAGGCGATCCGTTCTTTCAGCTCCGCGTCCCACGCCTCATAGACCTCGCCCATGCCGCCGCGGTTCAGAAAACGAAGGATCTCGAAGCGCTTTGCCACCACCATCCCGACGGGGAGGGAAGGCTCGTCCGCTTGCGGTCCGAGGCACGTATGGAGATCCGCCGCGGGCACCTCCAGAAAGGCCGCCGAGCTGGAATGGGCCCCGAGCAGCCGCAAGACCTCTGCCTCCACCTCCCCATCGCCATCCGACCTGCTCCGAACGAACTCTGCCTGATCTTCCGGCAGCAGATCCGCTGCCTCTTCAAAGACTCTCTTAACCCTGCCCCAAAGTTCGGGGTTCAAGCGGCACCGTGCGTGTCCTTTGTGAGCTCGGCGTGAAGCCAAGCCTTGGCCATCGTCCAGTCCCGCTTGGCAGTCCGCTCGGAGATGCCCAGAACTTCGGCGATCTCTTCGAAGCTCAGCCCAGCGAAGAACCGCATCTCTACGATCTGACCCTGTCGGGCATCCCAGCTTTCGAGTCGCTCCAGCGCCTCATGGAGCGCCAGCATATCCACCGGCGTTTCCGCCGCCTGCATAGCGGGATCAAGCTCAATCTGGTGGTGAGCTCCGGGCCGCTTTTCCGCGTTAGCCGCCCTCGCATAGTCGATCAGCACACGCCGCATGGCACGCGAGGCAAGAGCGAAGAAGTGCGCCCGGTTCTGCCAGTCAATCCTGTCGGTCCCTGCCAGCTGCAGAAACGCCTCATGGACCAGCACCGTTGCCTGCAGCGTGTGGTCCTTCCGCTCCCGGCGCATGTGCCTGTCCGCAATCGCGTGGAGCTCTCGATAGATCAGCGGCATGAGATCGGATGCCGCGTGCGAGTCGCCAACTCGTACCCGTCGGAGAAGCACAGTTACGTCATGTTCAGGGACATCTCTGCCCAGTTCCATAGAGAGCGAGTCCAATCTCAGGAATGGCAAGAGTGTACTCCTTCCGCTTTCTCTAGCCAGTGCATACCCCGTCCTCGTTATCCTCCCTGGATCTGGCGGAGCTTTGGCGCGATTTGGTGCCGCATCGCGCTTTATAGAGTGAAGACAGAAATCAACCTCTGTCTCCAAAGGAGACACGATCATGAACCTCTTCTCTCTCAAGTCCACTCTCAACTCCTCCGTTCTCGCCTGCTCCATCGCCCTCGGCGTGCTTGCACCCGGGTGCCGCGCATCCGCGCAGAATGCAACCCTCCATCTCATTGCCAATATCCCGTTCGACTTTCGTAGCGGCTCGAGCGTGATGCCTGCCGGCGAGTACCACATCACAAAGTTGTCGGATCACATCCTGCTTCTGCGTGGATCGGATCAGCATCGGTCTCAGATCATGCAGGTCTCGAACGCCATCAGCCTCCATCAGCCCGAGCACGGCAAGCTGATCTTTCATCGCTACGGCAGCCAGTACTTCCTGTACCAGGTGTGGTCGGGAGGCAAGGCGGACGGATTTCAATTTCCAAAGAGTCACAGCGAAAAAGAGATGCTCCGCGCTCAAAGCCAGCCCGTTCGATCGAACACCGAGCTCGCTCTCAATGAGCAGCCTCGGCAGTAAACGTCGCAGCCGGCCACAACCTATTGCGGCCGGCTGCCCGTATTTCACCATTCAAGTAGCCCAGATCGAGAAGGTGCCCTATGACTCCGACCGCTCACAACGTTGAGGACAGCCGCTTCCGAGTGGGCCCGCTTCTCAGCAGAACCATCGCAGAATGCGAAGATTTCGGAGCCCGCTGCCAATATTCGCCGCGAATCATGGTCGCCAGCGCAGCTTTTTCTGCCGTCCGGCTCTGCGACCTTCGTAGCGCATCCGAACGGCTCCAGCCCTTTCCCCCTCAATTAAGCGCCTCACCCCCGCCGCCTAGACGCCGAAAAACTGATCGAGCCGAAGCCGATCTCCTTCAGGGAATTCGCCGGGCTGCGACCGGGGCGTGGTTCTCCTTCAAGAGAATCCTCTCCTCGATCGTTCGCCTACCCACCTGATGACTCAGCTCTCTCCGCGAGGTCGGGGCACCTAAACAAGCGTCTCCCGATGGACCTTCACCTGGGAGCTAACCCGATTTCTTCCACTTGCCTTCGCCTTGTAAAGCGCCTGATCGGCCGCTTTCAGCAGGTCGTCCCGATACATACCCGCTTCTGGCACGCAGGTGGAAACTCCGCAGCTGATCGTAGCCCACATCTCCGGGTTAGCGAAAGGATCTTCCGTTGACGGCTTGCCTGAAGTCTCAACCAGATCCCGAATCCTTTCGGCGAGTTCGAGCGCCCTCCCCAGCTCCGTGTTGGGCAGTAAGCCCACGAACTCTTCCCCTCCAAAACGGGCGGTGAAGTTTGCCTGATCCCTAAGGCCTTGGAGCAGCAGGCCGGCGATGTGCTGGAGCATCTGGTCCCCACAAAGGTGCCCGTGTCTGTCATTCAGGGCCTTGAAGCGATCGACATCGAAGATGAGGGCACTTAGCGGCGTCTTCTCCTGAATCGCCTCCTCCCACAGCCCTTCGAAACGTTCCTCGAACGCGCGTCGATTCGGCAGCCCTGTCATCTGGTCCACGGTCGAAAGTTGCTGCAGCTCAGAGTTCCGCGCCGCCAGCTCCTCGCCTTGGACCTCGCTGCAGAGATACATCAAATAGCCAAGACGTTCTTCCCGCTCCAGGCTGAAGCTGGCCGTCATGGTGATCGCCACCCCTATGGCCAGAAGGCTTGCCGCAACAATCTTTTCAGAGGTTTCGAGGCCAGTGGCGCGAATGAGAAACCATAAACCGCCCAGTGACATCACTGCGGTCGCAGCCTCCGCATACGGGAGCCTTATGCGCATCACCACATCGACGAAGAGCACCGTGATCAAAACACACATCAGACCATAAGTCGTTGTCGATGCGGTCTTGTTGCCTTCGACGTACAGGTTGATAAAGCAGATCAGCGTCGTTCCCGCCGCGACACTCCCTTCGCGGATCCACCGCCGCGGGTTCAAACGCATCAGCAGGTTGACCAGAAGCGCTAGCGGTGTCACCAGCATGGTTTGCAAGACGATGGACTCCCACCGCGCGTTCTTGACCAGGACGTAGTCCAGAAGCAGGCACCCGTTCAGAAACAGGATGGCAAACAGACCTTCAAGCCAAAGCCGGTAGGAACGCTCCTTTGCCGACGTCCGTTCGAACTCGTCCTCGAGCGCTTTGGGGAAGGTCAGTGCCTGAACGCGCTTACGGCGAAGTTTGTCGATCGCCCCGTTAATGATCTCGCGGCTCGGCGTCGCCGGCATAGGCCCATCCCTGCGTGAAGTTGCACTCCGGTGCTCCTCCCATAAGATGCAAAGATTTGCCGAGACATTCCTGCCTTAATCTCTCTCCTCCTCTGCAGAAAATCGCAGGCTTCCCCTGGGGCCAGGTTGTCGAGGTGCATCTCTGAGCTAGTTAGAGCTGCGCTCCACGCGCCTAAACGGCCGCATCGCCGCGACTTACATCGCATTGGCAGGCGCAACCAGCCGTCCATCGCACCGGAGCCTTGAGCTATGCGCCTCAGAGAACAAGCGGAGAGGTCAGACGGAAGGTCACAACCGATTCGGAGGGAATGACAACGTCTCGATTGCCCGTGTAGGCACCTGCCACGGTGCCGGCTCCCGCGCCGGAGAGCCCGCCGATGAGCGCACCCTTCCCGCCGCCTGCAAGCCCTCCAATCAGCGCGCCTAGTCCGGCGCCCCCGCCGATAAAGCTGGCAGTGCGTTTGCCGCGGCCCTTGCCGAATGCCTCGTACTCGGTCGTAGTGACGCGATCTCGTCCAATCGCCGTGAGCTCGATCCCAATATCGCCCGCGCCTTTGAATCGCCCTTTCCCCTTGGCCGCGACGACCTGGCCCGAGACCTCGGTTCCGCGCGGGACGATCGTCTCCCCGGCGCTGCTCGTCAGCGGCTGGTTTAGAACGCCGGTGAACCGGTCGCCAACATTGTTGCGGCTGGCGCTCAGCGTCTCAGTAGTTCGGACCACCACCGGTGAGCCGTTTGCCACGGACTGCTGGCGCAGAACCGGCTCTGCCGCCCGGGCCGAGCTGGCGACGGAACCGACCTGCCGCACCGGCACACCATAAGCCTGATTCCTAGCGGGAACACCCTCATGGTTTGCCTGGTAGGAACCGGCCGGATACGTCACTGAGCCATTCGGGTTCGTAATCGATCCGTCCGCGTTTTTCGTCGGAGAGGATGCAGGAACCGTGCGCGCCGGATACGTCACAGAGCCATCCGGATTCGTGATGGAGCCATCAGGGTTCGTAACTCCGGCCTGCTGAGGTGGGCTGCTCTTACACCCAACCATCGTCATGGTCATTGGAATCATCGCGCCACTCATCACAAGCACGGCGAGCAGATTGGCAGGTTTGAAGCGCATTGGCATCGTTCTCCACATTGTTCTTCCAAATTCGGATATCGCCTGCTGATCATGCGGAAACTTACGCAGCTTCGGTATCCCCCGAAATGGTGACGGGGCGAGCAGGAAGCGAACAGGATCAGGAAGACGTGTCGGCGATGATTGGCCGTCGAAGCTGGCACCCGGGAGAGTTCCGTGGAGACACCGCGGTCAGCGTGACTTCGACCGCGGCATTGCGAAAGCGACGTACAGACTTCCAAACGGCCGTTTGGGGTTCTTCCCTCCACCCACAGCAATCACAACAAACTGCCGACCATCCACCATGTAGGTCGCGGGAGTGGCGAGTCCGGCCTCAGGCAGATCGTACTTCCACAGCAATTGGCCGCTGCTGCTGTCATAAGCATGCATCTCGCGATCGAAGATCGTCGCGCCAATCAGGATGAGGCCACCTGCCGTTACGATCGGGCCGCCATAGCTCTCCGTACCGGTATTGCGCAAGCCCTTCGCCTCGAGTTCAGGATAGGCTCCGAACGGGATCTTCCATAAATAGCGTCCGGTGTTAAGGTCGATGGCGTTCAGCGTGCCCCAGGGCGGAGCCGTCGCCGGATACCCGTCAGGGTCCATGAACTTGCGGTATCCAGTGAAGCGGAAGTGTGCCTCGACCCCAGGCGCGCTGTCGGTCTCGAGCTCCTTCCCCGCAGCTGACTGTCGCACCGGGGTCATGCTGTCGGTGCCTAGATAACGCAGCAGAGCATGCACCTCTGGGTCGGGAAGGCTTCTGAACGGAGGCATTCGTCCGCGGCCTTCGTGGATCAGGTCTGTGATCTGCTTCGTCTCCAGCCGCTGCCCAACTCCGATCAAGGAGGGAAATCCGGGGTGGATGCCGCCGCCATCGTCACCATGGCAGATGGCACAGTGTTCGGCAAAGCTCGCAGCTCCGGCCTTGTCCTCATCTGCCATCCCACGCGCTCCCTTGTGGCTCGGCATCGCGGCCACGCTCTCGCCGGGTCCGGCCACATCCACGCCTGTACGCAGGTACTCCAGGAGCGCGTGAAGGCGAACTCCTTCCACGTTCGGGTAGGAGGGCATACGGCCTTTTCCTCCATGAATCGTCGCAGCGATCTGCTCCTCCGTGAGCCGTTTCGTGACCCCCACCAGAGAGGGGAACTCCGGTGGCGAGCCCTTCCGTTCCGTGCCGTGACAAACCGCGCACTGGCTCAGATAGAAGGCCGCTCCAACTCCGCGGGACGGCTTCGTCTCTTCGAGGCCACCGGTATAGGCGATATTGATCGCGTTGAGATAAAGCACTCCCGACTGCGGATCCACCGCGGCGCCGCCCCACTCCGCACCACCGTCGTAGCCGGGCATCACGATCGTCTGGGTGCGAGCGTTCGGTGGAACAAACTGCCCACCGCTTCGAAAGCTGTGCAGCTGCTCTAACGCCCATGCATGGGCCTCGGGAGTACGGTTCGTCAGATCCTGTTCCCCGACTGCCTGTGCGGAGTACGGCGCGGGCGCTAAAGGCAGCGGCTGCGTCGGCCAACTCTTCTCACCGGGTACATCGCTCTGCGGATAAGCTCGCTCCTCAATCGGAAACAGCGGCTTTCCTGTCACGCGATCGAAGACGAAGACGTATCCGGTCTTGCTCGTCTGCGCCACCGCGTCAATGCTGTGGCCATCGTGTTTCACCGTGAGCAAAATCGGAGGCGCGGGAAAGTCGCGATCCCACAGATCGTGATGGACGCCCTGGAAGTACCACAGCAGCTTACCGCTGCGCGCATCGAGAGCGAGCAGGCAGTTCGCGTACAGGTTCTTGCCGATACGGTCTGCACCGTAGAAGTCGTCGACCGCCGATCCGGTCGGGACATAGACGATGCCGCGCTCCAGGTCCATCGCCATGCCCGCCCAGTTGTTCGCGGCGCCGGCCGTCTTCCACGCATCGGGCGGCCAGGTCTCGTAGCCAGGCTCGCCGGGATGCGGAATGGTATGGAAACTCCATTGCAGCTTCCCCGTGCGCAGGTTATAGGCGCGGATATCACCCCTTGCCGCGGGGTGAGTCTCCGGCAGCCGATCTCCGAGGATCAAGACGTCGCCAAAGATCACACCCGGCGTGGTCAGCGCCACGGTAAGCTGTTCGGGCGCGGAGTCGAGGTCTTTCCGAAGGTCGATGCGCCCCCCCTCGCCGAAGCTCTCGACCGGCCTCCCGGTTGCGGCGTCCAGCTCATACAGGAAATTCATCACACCCGCCAGAACACGGCCTCGCCCGCCGTCCTCCCAGTAGGTAACGCCGCGAACGGGCTGCGTTCCATGGACGCCGGAATCGAATCGCCACAGCTGTTTGCCCGTCGCCGCGTCCAGCGCGAAGATCTTCTGCGTAGCCGTTGCCGCGTAGAGAACCCGCCCAACCACGATCGGCGACGTCTCCATCTGCCCCGCCTCTCCGGTGTTGAAGGTCCATGCCACCCCAAGCGATCTCACGTTGGTGCGATCGATCTGCTTCAGCGGGGAATAGTGGTCACCCGCCGCGTCGCCTCCGTAGACCGGCCAGTCGACGCGATCCGCCTGCGCACCGTGCTCAGCCGCAGCAACCTGTGCTGTCTGAGAGACCCGCCACAAACCTCCCAGCGCCACTGGCAGTACGAAGAGGGATCTGACGAGCAAGCTTCTCCAACGCATCGCGTTCACCTGCCTCCCACACGGCTCACCGCATGTCTGCCACTTGCATCCTCGGAAGATCCTCTACGGCTTTGCGCAAAGCCTGCTCCCATTGGGAATGCACCAGAGCAAGCTCCGGATCATCTGCGAGAAAGCGCCGGTGCTGGTTGAAATCGAATTTGTCGTTGGGGTACACAAGCAGGTCGATCGGAGGTCCTACCGTCACGTTCGATCGCACCGTGGCATCGATCGAGAGCAGGGCGTACATCGCGGCAACCTCAAGCGGGGTGGAGTTGTAAACGATCCCGCGATCCAGAATCGGCCGGCCATACTTCACCTCGCCGATCTGCAGGTAGGGAGAGTCCTGGTTCGCGCTCAGAGGGTTCCCCTGGGGATAGATCAGGTAGAGTCCGGGAGCCTCGCCCTTTACCTGTCCACCGAGGATCAGGTGAATGTTGAAGCTGAACTGATCCCGCTCGAGCGCAGCCCGGTCCATCTCCGAGACGCGGCGAACGCAGTCTCCAACGACACGCGCAGCAGCGTACATCGATGTCACGCTGGCCAGGCCCCGCCCAGCCGCGAAGTCGTCGTTCAGCAAGGCCAGGACAGACTGCGTCAGCGAAACACTGCCGCTTGTGAGAAGGGCAAAAGCGCGGTCGCCGGATCTCGTGAAGGTGTGCACCTTGCGGCATACATTGACCTGGTCATAGCCAGCGTTGGTGCGGGAGTCGGACGCCATGATCAGGCCCTCCCGGGTCATGATGCCTAGGCAATACGTCATTCGGAAATCACCTCGGAGGATTCGGTGCTGTCGGGAAAGCCTCATTATAAGGATGCGCACGAGCTTGCCGCCGCCAGCAAGCATGGTATGGTCTTTCAAATAGCTGGATGATTCTGCTGCTTCGTCTTTCCTTCCAAACGGTTGAGAGTCGATCTCACGAGAAAGGGCGTGGTCTGAGCTCATGCTGATTCATCTTGGTTTTGATCTCGAATTCGAGATGCTCGCCCCCACCCCGATCGTAGCGATGCTGCAGGTCTACCAGACCAGAAGAGCAGACCTCGTCGCCCCCGATGAGCTCCATCTGGAGCCGGCCGTCTCGATCGACTCCTATCAGGACAGCTTCGGCAATGGCTGCGCTCGGCTCCTTGCGCCGGTCGGCTCCTTGCGGATGAAAAGTGACTTCCTGATCAGGGACACCGGAGATCCCGACCGGGTTGACTGGAACGCGATCGAGCATCCGGTGCAGGATCTGCCGAGCGAGACGCTGCAGTTCCTGCTGAATAGCCGCTACTGCGAGGTCGACCGCTTCTCCAATCTCGCCTTTGAGCTCTTCGGCAACTCCCTTAGAGGTTGGGGACGCGTGCAGGCGGTCTGTGACTGGGTCCACGCCAAGGTTGAGTTCGGGTACCATCACGCGCGATCAACCAAAACTGCCATGGATGTCTACACCGAGAGAGTTGGCGTCTGCCGCGATTTCCAGCACCTGGCGATCACCTTCTGCCGCGCTCTGAATATCCCGGCGCGCTATGCGACCGGATATCTCCCCGACATTGACATACCTCCATCCGCGTCGCCGATGGATTTCAGTGCATGGTTCGAGGTGTACCTCGGCGGGCAGTGGTACACCTTCGATGCACGGCACAACCGCCCCCGGATAGGGCGTGTGCTCATGGCAGTAGGTCGCGATGCCTCCGACGTCGCCATCACAACCTCCTTTGGCCGCGCAGATCTCAAGCGATTCGTGGTGGTGAGCGAAGAAGTTCCAGACAACTCCTTTGCCAGGTAGACCGACCGGCCGCGGCTTCCATTCCGACCTACTCAAACGCCACTCCCCAACACCGGGCACACCGGAAGGTGACAATGAACTTCTCTCCAGGCGCAAGGCCAGAAGCTCACGAACGGTACTTTCTCGATGCTGCGTACGACGAGATGGTCACGCCAGAGGGAAAGGCGCGGCCGCAGTACGAGTCGATTCTGGAGGCGTTCGGGAAGCTGAGTCCCGAAGAATTCGAACGCCATAAGCAGGCCGCGGATCTCTCCTTCCTCACGCAGGGCATCACCTTCAACGTCTATGGGGATAACCGGGGGACAGAGAGGATCTTTCCCTATGACCTGATGCCCCGGATCATCACGAGGTCTGAATGGGAGCGCATCGAGCGCGGTCTCACGCAGCGAATTACCGCGCTCAATCTCTTTCTGCACGACGTGTACACAGACGGCAAGATCCTGGCTGACGGGGCTGTGCCTCGGGAACTCGTCTACAGCTGCCCCCAGTTTCGGCGAGAGATGCGCGGTGTTCAGGTCCCCCGCAACATCTACATACCAGTGGTTGGGACCGACCTTCTGCGCCTCAACAACGGCGAATTTGTTGTGCTTGAAGATAATCTGCGCGTGCCGAGCGGCGTCTCCTACATGTTGACCACGCGGCGCGTCATGAAGCGCATCTTCCCGCAGCTCTTTCGCGGCTGCGGCGTTCTTCCGATCGATCACTACCCGCAGATGCTGCTGAGCACCTTGCGTACCCTCGCCCCCGAGGGCAGGCCGGAGCCGAACATTGTTCTCCTGAGCCCTGGTACCTATAACTCGGCCTACTTCGAGCACACGTTCCTCGCCCGCCAGATGGGGATAGAACTCGTGGAAGGGCGCGACCTGATCACCCACGACAACATCGTGTACATGAGGACGACGGCAGGCCTGAAACGAGTCGATGTGATCTACCGCCGCGTCGACGATGACTTCCTAGATCCGCTTGCCTTCCGCGGAGACTCCATCCTCGGCGTCGCCGGCCTCTTCAACGCCTACCGCGGCGGCTACGTCACTCTTGCAAATGCAATCGGAACCGGCCTGGCGGATGACAAAGCGATCTATGCCTACGTCCCCGCGATCATCCGCTATTACCTTGGCGAGGATCCCATCCTTGCCAACGTGGAGACCTACCTCATGCGGGATCCGAAGCAGCGTCAGCATGTCTTGTCCAACCTTCAGAGATACGTCATTAAGGTGGTCGGAGAATCGGGGGGGTACGGCATGCTCATCGGCCCGCACAGTACCCACGAGCAAAGGGAAGAGTTTCGGCAGCGCATCGAATCGAATCCTCGCAACTACATCGCGCAGGAGACTCTCGAGTTCTCGCGCGCCCCCTGCCTCTTCGACCATGACCTCGAGCCGCGCCATGTCGACCTCAGGCCTTACATTCTCTACGGAGACAAGGTAACGATTGTACCGGGCGGCCTCACCCGCGTCGCGTTGCGTAAAGGCTCGCTCGTCGTCAACTCCTCGCAGGGCGGCGGCAGCAAAGATACCTGGGTTACGGAGATCTGACGATATGCTATCCCGCGTCGCAGACAGCCTCTATTGGATGAGCCGCTACATCGAACGGGCGGAGCACAGTATTCGTCTGCTCGACGTCAATATGAGCCTTGTGCTCGACTATTCGACCACCACGGCCGAGCGCCGGTGGAAGTGTCTGCTGACCGCCCTCGGCACTTCTTCCGACGTGGTATGGCGAGGAGACTTCTACCAGATCGCTCGCACCCTCACCTTCGATCAAGGGAACCCGCGGTCCATCACCTCCTGGATCAGGGCGGCGCGGGAGAACGCAAACCAGGTGCGCGACGAGATCAGCTCCGAGCAGTGGCAGCGGCTCAATCGGCTCTACCACCAGGTCTCCGCACCCGCGGAACGCGACGGCTCGGAGACAGATTTGTCGACCTTTCTGTCCGGTGTGCTGGACGGCATCCATCTCTTTCAGGGTGTCAGCGATACCACCATGAGTCATGGCCAGGGCTGGCATTTCATCCGCATCGGTAGATATCTCGAGCGGGCCACCGCTACCGCGGCCTTGCTCGACGTCTACCAGAAAGAGATCTTCGCCGAAGCGACGTCGCCCAGTGACCCCCATCAGTTTCTGGAGTGGCTGGGCCTGCTTCGCTGCTGCGCTGCCTTCGAGGCGTACACCCGGGTGAACACGGCGGATCTCTCGCAGGAACGGGTGCTGGCCTTTCTGCTCTTCGACAGCCGCTTCCCGCACTCTCTGCGCTACTGTATCGACTCTCTTCACGAGGCTCTGCTCGCGGTCAGGCAGGCGAGCGGCCGCCACACCGGCGACGATCTGCTTCGGACCGCTGGCCGGCTCCAGGCATCGCTCAGCTTTGCCGATATGGAGGATGTCCTCCGCGATGGAGCGCCCGCCTACCTCCAGGAAATTCAACGGCAATGCCGGGAGATCGACATCCTTCTGTACCACTACTACATCCACTACTCCGTGCAGACAGCCTTGCCGACATAGGTAAGAGAGGCAGCAGCTATGGCGTTTTACTCCATCCGGCACCTGACCCGTTTCAAGTACAAGCATCCAGTGAGCGAGAGCGTCATGGAGACGCGGATGCATCCGCGCAGCGATGGGCACCAGCGATGCCTCTCGTATCTTCTGTCGGTAAGCCCGCGCTGCCGGCTGCAATCCTATCGAGATCATCTCGGCAATGACGTGCACCACTTCGATATACCGAGCTTTCATTCCGAGCTCGTCATCGTCTCAGAGGCGCTCGTCGAGCAGCAGCCGCTTCCAGACATTCCCGAAGCCCTTCCCGTGACGGCTTGGCAGGATCTCGATGACCTCATCGCAGGCGAGGACTACTGGGAGATGCTTCTGCCCAGCGAATTCGCGCGTCCGACGCCCTCTCTGCTTTCGTTGGCCGAGGAGCTCCATGTGAGTCGGCGTGCCGATCCCCTGACCGTCGTGCGCGATCTGAACGCCGCTCTCTTTCGGGGCTTCCAATACGTCCCTCTCAGCACGCGAGTGGACTCCCCCATCGAGGAGGCGATCGAGTCGAGACAAGGGGTCTGCCAGGACTTTGCTCACATCATGATTGCGCTTCTTCGCGAGATCGGAATCCCAAGCCGATATGTGAGCGGATACCTCGACCACGGACGCGAGTACGAGGCGCGTTCGTCCCATGACGCAACCCACGCCTGGGTCGAAGTCTTCTTTCCGAGTCTTGGCTGGATCGGATTTGACGCGACCAATAACCTGCTCGCGCGCGATCGCCATATCCGAACCGCTATCGGCAGGGACTATGCCGACGTTCCGCCCACCCACGGCATCTTTCGCGGTGTCAGCTCAAGCGAACTCTACGTTGCCGTTCATGTGGATGCCTCGGAAGCTCCACCCATGATCGGTCAGGAGGTGCCGATACCCGAGAACTGGACCAGGATGGCAGAGCACGCCCGGGAGCTGCCTCCCCAGGCCATGCCTCCCCTTCAGTTCCAGCAGATGCAGCAGCAACAGTTGAACGCTGAAAAGCTAAAAAGAAGGCCGACAACCTCGCGCTCCTCTAACCCGCAGCAGACCCGGCGTATCTGAGGATTCTTAGGATCGAGCAGCATACCGCTTGCGTTAGCCGCTCAGGGGAAGCAGAGGACCACCGTAGTCGGTCCTCTGCTTATCCCATCGATGAGCCGCGAGTCTATCTCTGCTTCGCCGTTGCGAACCGCTTATTGACCTCGTCCCAATTCACGACGTTCCACCAAGCTGCCAGGTAATCCGGCCGCTTATTCTGATATTTGAGATAGTACGCATGCTCCCAGACATCGTTGCCGAGAATCGGGTATTGTCCCTGCGAGATCGGATTATCCTGGTTCGGCGTCGTGACAATCTTTAGCTTGCCGCCATCGAACACCAGCCATCCCCAGCCTGATCCAAACTGCTTGGCCGTGGTCTCATTGAACAGCTTTTTGAAATCGTCAAAGGAGCCGAAGTCGGTCTTGATCTGATCGGCGATCTCGCCCATCGGCTCGCCCCCGCCGTTCGATTTCATAATCTGCCAGAACATCGTGTGATTCACATGGCCGCCGCCGTTATTGCGAACGACCGCCTTGACATCATCGGGAACATTGCTCAGATCTTTCAGGAGCTCCTCCGGTGTCTTCTTTCCGAGATCCGGATGCTTCTCAACCGCGCCATTCAGATTGGTCACGTAGGTCTGGTGGTGCTTGTCATGGTGCAGCTTCATGGTGGCTTCGTCGATGTAGGGCTCAAGCGCCGCGTAAGCGTAGGGAAGTGGGGGAAGTTCGTAGGCCACAGTTGTCTCCTCTAGGTGCTTTAATAGCAGGATCCATTCTAGGGCAGGGAGCAAAACGGCGCGAGCAGCGGCCGTCCTCCGTTCGGGTGTTCAAGCGCCACGTTGGCCCCAGATCCGAACAGCAGCGGGCGATTGAATTCGCCGCGATGGCAGGTTCCGGAAAGCTCATAAGGTCGGGGCGGCATCCGTTACAGCCACCGCCGCCACGGCCTGTCTAAAATCAAGCAGATGGAGGATGTCGATGCCCACCTCCTCCGTCACGCAGGCTTGGGGAGCAGGGCAGCGGCCGCCGGTGTGCACCCCGGATCTCCGCAATGCCATCTATGTAACGACGTGTCGCAGTAACGACCCGCGTATTTCGGGCCCCTGCGTCTTTTCACGAACATTTACCTTAGCCGCTTACCATCTTCGAAACACCCTTGAGGACTCATGAGCGAACCGGAATCCGAATATCGCTGGCTGGACGATGGGGGCGCCGCCTTCGGTGCTCCCGGTCTCGAGCCACGCTGGACTTCAAGCAAAAAAGACGCCGTCTCCACCGCCTACGCGGCCTCCAGCCGCGTCTGGTTCACGGTCTCCCACGGCACCCTCAACGAGATCTACTTCCCCACCATCGACCGGCCACAGACCCGCGACATGGAGCTGCTCTTCACCGACGGCGAATCCTACTTTCACGAAGAAAAGCGCGACTTCGAGTACGACTTCAGCTACATCGACCCTGGCGCTCCGGCCGTTCGCGTCACCGCCGCCGCGCCAAATGGCGCCTACAGGGTCACTAAGGAGTTCATCGCCAACCCGCATCATCCGGTCGTCCTGATGAATGTCAAAATCGATGCGGCACCCGATGTCCTCGCCAGGCTGAAGTGCTACGTCCTCCTTGCCCCGCACCTCGACGGAGGCGGCGCGGGCAACTCCGCGCGTTCGATCGAGGTCGCGGGCAAGCGCTCGATCCTCGCCTGGAAAGGTATCTACTCTCTCGCCCTTGGCACCAGCTGCGGCTTCAGCCGATCCTCGTGCGGTTTTGTCGGAACCAGCGACGGCTACACCGACCTCTCTTCCAACAAGCAGATGGACTGGAGCTTCGGTCAAGCGCTCGACGGCAACCTCGCCCTTACTGGTGAGATCGAGATCGGCACGCACAATGAGTTCACCCTGGCCATCGCGCTCGGCACGGGCCATCACGCCGCCCTCTCGAACATGATGCAGACACTCGCGACACCCTACGCATCGCACCGCGACCGCTTCCTCCTGCAATGGAAGCGAGCCAGCCTGCCCGATGGCATGGGCGCCTCGTCAACCGACGGCGGCCGGCTCCTTCGCATCAGCCAGAACGTCATCCTTACCCACGAGGACAAGACCTACTCCGGCGCCTTTATCGCCTCTGCCTCCATTCCCTGGGGCAACTTCAAGGGCGACTCCGATCTGGGCGGCTATCACCTCGTCTGGACCCGCGACATGGTGCAGTCGGCTACCGCCATGCTCGCCTGCGGACGCACCGACACCGCCCTCCGCGCTCTCGTCTATCTCGCCTGCACCCAGCATCCCGATGGCAGCTTCGCCCAGAACTTCTGGATCGACGGCACCCCTTACTGGACCGGCATCCAGCTCGACGAGGTCGCGTTCCCGATCGTGCTCGCATGGCGTCTGTGGAAGGCCGATGGTCTCGGAAATTTCGACATCCTCCCCTTCGTTGAGCGTGCCGCGGGCTTCCTGGTCAAGTACGCCCCCGTCACGCAGCAGGAGCGCTGGGAAGAGAACGCTGGATACTCGCCCTCCACCCTCGCCACCGTGATCGCCGCCCTGATCTGCGCGGCCGACATCGCTCGCGCGCGCAAGTCCGAAGGCCTCGCCAGCTACCTCGAAACCTTTGCGGACTGGATCGAAGCAAATCTCGATGAGTGGACCACCACCACCGAAGGCGTTCTCCATCCGGAGATCAAGCGTCACTACATGCGCATACGCCCGCCAGCCCCTGGACAGCCCTTCTATAACGATCAGATTCCCGTCGGCTCCATCCGCATCGGGAACCGCGCGCCCGGCGAACAGGATGTCTTCGAGGCTCGCGAGATCATAGACGCCGGCTTCCTCGAACTGGTGCGCTACGGCATTCGCCGCGCCGACGATCCACTCATCGTCGACTCGCTCAAGGTCGTCGACCACTGCCTCAAAATCGAAGCCCCGCAGGGCGTCTGCTGGCGGCGGTACAACCATGACGGCTACGGCCAGCGGAAGGATGGCGGCCCCTACGAGGGCTGGGGACAGGGGCGCGCCTGGCCTCTGCTCACCGGGGAACGTGCCCACTTCGAGCTTGCCGCCGGCCATGATATCAAGCCGCTCGTCAGTTCTATCGAACAGTTCAGCTCTGTCGGTGGCATGCTCCCCGAACAGATCTGGGACCATGCCGACCTGCCCTCCGAAGGCATGGTCCTCGGGCAATCCGCCGGCTCCGCCCAGCCCCTCGTCTGGGCCCATGCGGAGTACATCAAGCTGCTTCGATCGGCGCACGACAACCGCGTCTTCGATAGCATCTCCGTCGTCCAGCAACGCTACGCCGTTCCCAAGGGCAAGCGCGCCTTCACCAATCTCATCGAGATCTTCGAGCTCAGCCGGCCTATCGACCAGGTCGCCGCGGGCTTCACCCTGCGCATCCTCGACTCGGAGCCTATCCGGATCATCTACACCACGGATACCTGGGCTACCAACACCACCGTAGATTCGAAGGTCGTCGGCTACCCCGGCTCCTTTGCTGATATCGGCACGCGACCCGATCAGGGGGGCAGCATCCTCTTCACCCTCTGCTGGCCCGGTGCAGCGGGTAAGCCGGATCGGTGGCTTGGCAGAAATATTGAGATTAAGATCGTTAGCCCCTCAGTTCGCCCGGAGAGCCCCCTGGTTTAACCCTCAGTCGTACCCCTAGTACACTGTCGGGGAGCCACAAGATTCGGGTCCGACCTCAATCCAAAGATCACGGCAGCCGCCATCATCGTGTTGCCCTATCCGCAAAGGAAAAGAATGAGCGATCACACCGCCGCGCAAAACGAGCTTGATCAGATCTCCATCAACACCCTCCGCTTTCTCGCCGTCGACGCCGTTGAAAAGGCGAAGTCCGGGCACCCCGGAGCTCCGCTCGGCTGCGCTCCCATCGCCTACCTGCTCTACACCAGGTTCATGAAGCACGATCCGTCCGACCCCCTGTGGTCCGATCGCGACCGCTTCGTTCTCTCGAACGGCCACGCCTCCGCTCTCCTCTACGGCGCGCTCCACCTCTCCGGCTACGACCTGCCCATCTCGCAGCTCGAGCAGTTCCGCCAGTGGGGATCGCACACCCCCGGACACCCTGAGTACGGCGAGACTCCCGGCGTCGAAGTCACCACCGGTCCTCTCGGACAGGGCTTCGCGGAAGCGGTCGGCCTCGCCACCGCCGAGAAGCACCTCTCTGCCGTCTTCAACCACGACAACCACACCCCCGTCGATCACTACACCTATGTGCTCTGCGGCGATGGCGACCTTATGGAGGGCATCTCACACGAGGCCTCCTCGCTCGCCGGAACCCTCAAGCTCGGCAAACTCATCGTCCTCTATGACGACAACCTCATCTCGCTCGACGGGCCTACCGACCTCTCCTTTACCGAAGATGTCACCATGCGCTTCGAGGCCTATCACTGGCACGTTCAGCGCGTCGACGATGGCAACGACCTCGATGCCATCGAGAAGGCTATCAATAACGCCAAAGCCGAGAACACCAGGCCCTCGCTGATCCGGGTCCGCACGGTCATCGGCTACGGCAGCCCCAAGGCCGGCACCAGCAAGGTGCACGGCGAGGCTCTCGGTCCGGAAGCTACCAAGGAGACTAAGCGTAATCTCGGATTCCCCGACGATAAGAGCTTCTACGTCCCCGAAGCTGCCGCCAAAAACTGGGGCACCGTCAAGGAAAAGGGCAAGAAGCTCCACGAAGAGTGGCAGCGCAAGTATGAGGACTACAGCAAGGCCTACCCCGAGCTCGCCAAGGAGTACGACCGCAGAACCTCGATGAAGCTCGCCGAAGGCTGGGAGAAGTCGCTCCCCGTCTTCCCACCGGATAAGCCCGTCGCCACCCGCAATGCCGGCCAGACCGTTATGAACGCCATCGCCAAGGTCGTTCCCGAGCTCTTCGGCGGGGCCGCCGATCTCACCAGCTCCACCAAGACCATCTTCAAGGACTCGGCCAACTTCCACCTCGACCCCAAGGGTCGGAACGTCTTCTTCGGCGTCCGCGAGTTCGGCATGATGGCCATGGTCAACGGCATGGCCGCGCACGGGGGCCTCATCCCCTTCGGCTCCACCTTCTTCACCTTCTCGGACTACTGCCGCTCCGCCCTCCGCATGGGCGCGCTCCAGTCCTCGCACTCGCTCTACATCTTCACCCATGATTCCGTCGGCCTCGGCGAGGACGGTCCCACGCACCAGCCCGTCGAACACCTGATGGCCCTCCGCGCCATCCCGCAGCTCACCGACTTCCGCCCCGCCGACGCCAACGAGACTGCCGCGTGCTGGCGTCTCGCGCTCGAGCGTCACTCCGCCTGCTTTATGGCCCTCTCGCGCCAGGATCTGCCCGTCCTCGATAACGAAAAATACAAAGTACAGGAGGGCGCCCGCCACGGTGCCTATGCCCTCGACAACTCCGGCAAGGACATCATCCTCATCGCCACCGGCTCCGAGGTCTCCCTTATCCTCAAGGCCGCCGAGGAGCTCAAGAAAGATGGCATCAACGCCACCGTCGTCTCCATGCCCAGCTTCAAGGTCTTTGAAGAACAGGATCAGGCCTACAAGGATCAGCTCTTCCCGGAGGACATCCCCAAGATTGCCGTCGAAGCCGGCGCCACCATGGGCTGGTGGAAGTACGTCGGCCACAACGGCGGCATCATCGGCATCGACCGCTTCGGTGCCTCCGCCCCCGGCCCGATCGCCCTCGACAAACTCGGCATCAACGTCAACGCAGTCGTCGATCTCGCCAAAAAACTGGTCGCCGCTAAAAAGAAATAGCAGAGGAGGGCGGAGTCAAAAAGGCTCCGCCCTGTCTTGCATAGAAAGCACGCGCATGCCGAATACCTGGAACGAACACTCCATGCTTAAACCCACCGACGTCGAAGAGACCGACTTGGCCCGCGGGCGAAACACCGACTCCTCCGTCTCCGCACAATACGAAGACCACATACCGCCCGACGGGGGCTGGACCCACGAAGAAGACTCCTGACCCGAGCGTATGCCGTTTGGTCGCGAAGTATCACAGCTGTAACTCAATAGCCTTTATTCTTCACTCCAACCATGGAGAACCTACTGATGAAGATCGCCATAGCCGCCGACCACGCCGGATTCCCGCTCAAGGAAGAGATCCACGCCTACCTCGAAAAGCAGGGAAGGCACGCGGTTGAGGATCTCGGTGCCTTCAATACCGATCCATCGGACTACCCCGATTTCGCCGTCCTCGTCGGAAAAGCCCTCATGGCCGGCACCGCCGATCGCGGCATCCTCATCTGCGGCTCCGGTGTCGGTGTCTGCGTCGCCGCGAACAAGATGCCGGGCATCCGCGCCGGCATGTGCCACGACACCTACTCCGCGCACCAGGGCGTCGAGCACGACCAGATGAATGTCCTCGTCCTCGGAGCCCGCATCATCGGGCCGTCACTCGCCTACGAGTGCGTCGACGCCTATCTCAACGCCAGCTTCATCGCCACCGAAGAACGTTTTCTCCGCCGCCTCAACAAAGTAAAGGCGATCGAGCGGCAGTACATGCCCTCTGTCGCCGGTACGACCCTCAGAAGTTGAGAACCCTGGCGGTCAACCTAAGTAGCCGAAAGAACCCGCCCTTACAGCATTCCGGCAGAGTCTCACCCGCCCTCAACTGCATCTCTAGACCATGACCGATAAAGCCCAACCCCAATCCAAAAGCAAAGTCTGGTTCATCACGGGGGCCTCAACAGGCTTCGGCCGTCTTCTCGCCGAAGAGGTCCTCAACACCGGCGGTAAGGTCATCGCCACCGCCCGCAAGCTCGATCAGGTCGCGGACCTCGAGCGGAAGTACCCCGAGGGCGCCAAGGCCTACTCGCTCGACGTCACCGATCCCGCTCAGGTCATCTCCATCGTCGCCCAGACCACCGCCTGCTTCAGCCCCGTCGACGTGCTCGTCAACAACGCCGGCTATGGCCTCGCCGGAGCCATCGAAGAGGCCACCGAGGACGAGTTCATGCCCGTCTTCGAGACCAACGTCTTCGGCCTCATGCGCGTCACCCGCGCTTTCCTCCCGCACTTCCGGGAGCGCCGCTCCGGCCACATCGTCAATCTCTCCTCGATCGGCGGCCTCATCGGATCGCCCGGCTGGGGCTTCTACAACGCTACGAAGTTCGCCGTGGAAGGCTTCTCGGAAGCGCTCTCGGCTGAACTCGAACCGCTCGGCATCCACGTCACCGTCGTCGAGCCCGGCCCGTTCCGCACCGACTTCCTTGGCCGCTCCGGCGTCGAAGCCGCGCAGCGCATCCCCGACTACGACTCCACCGCCGGAAAGACCCGCGAGTACTTTCATTCACAGGCCGGCAAGCAGAAGGGCGATCCCGCCCGCGCCGTAAAGGCCATCATCGCCGCCGTCAACGCCCCCGAGCCCCCGAAGCACCTCCTCCTCGGTGCCCTTGCCCTCACTCGCTTCCGCCAGCGTCTCGAGGTCTGGAAGACCGAACTCGATGCCTGGCAGGAGACCACCGTCGGCGCGGACTTTCCCGAGGGGAAGCCAACGCCGCCGCTTATCCCGGCGAAGGGAAGTCAGCAGCGAAGTGACCGCAACCGCATCGATCCACAATGCCCCCGATCCCGTCAGTTCCGACAGGATCAGCACCATCTTCTGGGATCTCGGAGGCGTCCGTTATGCCATCGAGATCTCCGGCCGCTCGCCCTCCTCATCCCTCTTCATCGGCGACAAGCCCGAAAACTGCGCCGCGGCCCGCGTCCTCGGCATGCGGGCCATCCCCTTCGAATCTCCCGCCCAGCTCACACGCGAACTCGGCGCACTCGGCATCCAAACCGCATAAGCTAACCGAAAGGAACTTGTCCATGGAACTCGGAATTATCGGTCTCGGCAAAATGGGATTCAACATGGCGGAGCGTCTTCGCCTCGCGGGTCACAAGGTTGTAGGATTCGATTTCAACAAGGATGCCACCGCCAAGCTCACCACCACCGGCTCCCTCGGAGTCAACTCTCTCGAGGACCTGGTCAAGAATCTGCAGGCTCCTCGCGCCATCTGGCTCATGGTCCCTGCGGGCGATCCCGTTGATCAAACCATCGCCAAGCTCGAGCCCCTGATGCAGAACGGCGACACCTTCATCGATGGCGGCAACTCCAACTACAAGGACACCCAGCGCCGCCACGCCGAGGCCGCCGCCAAAGGCTTCGAGTTCGTCGACTGCGGAACCTCCGGCGGCGTCTGGGGCCTCAAAGAGGGCTACTCCCTGATGATCGGCGGCGACGAAGCGCCCGTCGCGCGCCTCACCCCCATTTTCCAGGCCCTCGCTCCAGCACCCGACCAGGGCTGGGGCCGCGTCGGCCCGTCCGGCGCCGGACACTTCGTCAAAATGGTTCACAATGGCATCGAGTACGGCGTCATGCAGGCCTACGCCGAAGGCTTCTCCATCATGAAGGCCAAGGAGCCCCTCAACCTCGATCTCGAGCAGATCTCGCAGATCTGGCGCTACGGCTCCGTCGTCCGCTCCTGGCTGCTCGATCTCACCGCCGACGCCCTCAAAAAGAACCCCACGCTCGAAGGTCTCGAAGCTTTCGTGCCCGACTCCGGCGAGGGTCGCTGGACCGTCTTCGAAGCCATCGACCTCAACGTATCCGCGCCCGTGATTACCGAGTCGCTCATCCGCCGCCTCCGCTCCCGCGAAGTCAACAACTTCACTGACCGCATGCTCTCCGTCATGCGCAACGAGTTCGGCGGTCACGAGGTCAAAAAAGCCTGAGACGTTCGCGCCTCACCAGAGACAACGTCTTATCCATCGAATCAGACACGAGGAAACCAACATGGCGACCGCCCAGATCAGCGTCTCACCCACCGCCACCGCCGCCTCCAATCAGGCTGAGCGCACCCCCGATCCCTGCATCGTCGTCATCTTCGGCGCATCCGGCGATCTCACCAAGCGCAAGCTCCTCCCCGCGCTCTACCATCTCGATCAGTCGGGCCTTCTCCCCAAAAACTTCGCCGTAGTCGGCGTCGCCCGTCGCCCGCTCGAGCAGAGCTTCGCCCCCGACATGAAGGATGGAATCCTCTCCGGCGGCGGCGTCGAAGACAACGACCCCAAGCTCGCTCCCTTCGTCGAACGCATCCATTACCACACCATGAACTTCGACGACCCGGCGGGCTACGACGCGCTCAAGACCAAACTCGTCGACCTCGATGGCAAGTTTAAGACCGGCGGCAATCGCCTCTTCTACCTCGCCACCGCGCCCGAGTACTTCTCCGACATCATCAGGTTTCTCGGCGAGCACGGCATGGCCAAGCCCGCCGCCGACTGCACCAATAAGAACTGCTGGGTTCGCACCATCATCGAGAAGCCCTTCGGCCACGATCTCGAGTCGGCCCGCGCCCTCTCGGACGAGGTCAACAAAGTCTTCGCCGAAGACCAGATCTTCCGCATCGACCACTACCTCGGCAAGGAGACCGTCCAGAACATCCTGGTCTTCCGCTTCGCCAACGGCATCTTCGAGAATGTCTGGAACCGCAACTACATCGATCACGTCGAGATCACCGCCGCCGAGTCCATCGGCATCGAAGGCCGCGGGCCCTTTTACGAGACCGCCGGCGCTCTCCGCGATGTCGTCCAGAACCACGTCATGGAACTCCTCAGCTTCGTCGCCATGGAGCCGCCCATCTCCTTCGACGCGGCCGCTGTCCGCGCGGAAAAGCTCAAGGTCTGGCAGGCCATCCAGCCCATCCACCCCGCCGACACCATCCGCGGCCAGTACGGTCCCGGCACCGTCGATGGCAAGCCCGTCATCGGATATCGCCAGGAAGATCGCGTCCACCCCCGCTCCCAGACCGAGACCTACGCCGCCCTTCGCCTCGAGATCGAGAACTGGCGCTGGGCCGGCGTCCCCTTCTACATCCGCGCCGGAAAACGCCTCGCCAAACGCGTCACCGAGATCTCCATCCAGTTCAAGCAGCCGCCGCTCATGCTGTTCAAGAACTCCGACGGCCTCGGCGCCGAGGGCATCAAGCCCAACATCATCTCCATGCGCATCCAGCCTGACGAGGGCATCGCCCTCCGCTTCGGAGCCAAGGTCCCCGGACCCAACATGACCATCAGCTCCGTCAACATGAACTTCAGCTATGCCGATGTCTTCGGCAAATCCTCCGCCAACGGCTACGAGCGCCTTCTGCTCGACGCCATGCTCGGCGACGGAACCCTGTTCGCGCATCGCGACGGCGTCGAAGCCACATGGGCGCTCATGACCCCCATCCTCGAAGCCTGGAAGAAGGATCCGGTCCGCGACTTCCCGAACTATGCCGCTGGAGCCTGGGGACCTGCCGCAGCCGACGCCATGCTCAAATCCGACGGCCGAAAATGGCGCAAACTCTAGATGCGAAGCTCCGCTCCACGAGGTATCCATAAAGCCCTATGCCACCACCAGTCACCGTGACCTACTCCACCTGGCCCACCGCCGAGCAGGTCGCCGAAGCAGCCGCTCAGCTCTTTACCGACTTCGCCACCCACGCCATCTCCACCCTCGGCATCGCCCGCATCGCCATCTCCGGCGGCAAGACACCGGAGGCCATGTTCGCCCTCCTCGCAGATCCCGCGCAACCCTTCATCAACGAGATCGACTGGCAGAAGCTCCAGATCTTCTGGGTCGACGAGCGCTGCGTTCCCCCCACCGACGCTGAGTCGAACTTTCGCATGACGAACCAGGCTCTCCTCAGCAAGGTTGCGCTTCCGCCCGCGAACATCTTCCGCATGGAAGGCGAACTCGACCCCGAAGAAGCCGCGAACCGCTACGAAAGCACTCTCCGCAACGCCATGAAGCTCGAAGGCGCCGAGTCTCCCGCCTTTGACCTCCTCTTGCTCGGCATGGGCGACGACGGCCACACCGCCTCCCTCTTCCCCCACACTGCGGCCCTCCACGAGCTCGGTCGCATTGTCGTCGCTAATCGCGTTCCCCAGAAGGACACCTGGCGTATCACCCTCACCTGGCCCGTCATCAACCAGGCTCGCGAAGTCGCGTTCCTCATCGAAGGCGACGCCAAAGCCGCCGTCCTTGCAGACGTCCTCACCGGCCCCTACGATCCCGAGCGCCTGCCCGCCCAACTGATCCGGCCCTCCAATGGCAAACTTCGCTTCCTGCTCGACGACGCCGCCGCCGCCAGACTTCCCGCCCCCTCCAACACCTTGACGGCTCACGGCGGCTCGCATAGGGTTGGCACTCTGGAGCTTTAGTCAATCTCCTGAAGCTGTTCGCTGAGTCTGAAGGCTAATCGCCGTTTTTTCTCAAGAAAACGGCACTTCACTGAAATATCCACGTCGCAGTATCAGGAGATTGGACTCTAACCCCAAATGATCCTCGCAGGCGACGTCGGCGGTACCAAGGTCCATCTCGCTCTCTACAGCTTCGAAAGTGGCAAACTCAGGCCCGTCCGAGACCAGAAATTTCCCGCGGCCGAGCACGCCACCCTCGACGATGTCGTCCTCAAGTTCCTCGCCGAAGATCCCAACGCGTCCGTCGCCGAAGCCGGCAATCCATCCAACCCCAACGCCGACCACGGTGTCGTCGCCGCCTGCTTCGGCTGCCCCGGTCCCGTTCGCGATAACCGCATCAAGCTCACCAACCTCCCCTGGAACCTCGACGTCCGCGACCTCGCCCGGTCCCTCAACATCCAGCACATCTTCCTCATCAACGATCTCGAGGCCAACGGCTACGGCATCCCCGAGCTCGCGCCCGAGAGCATCTTCACCCTGCACAAGGCCGACCTCTCCTCCGTCGGCCACCGCGGCCTCATCTCCGCCGGCACCGGCCTCGGCGAAGCCCTGCTCATCTGGGACCCCCACCTCCGCCGTCACACGCCCATCCCCTCCGAGGGCGGCCACTGCGACTTCGCCCCCCGCACCGACCGCGAGATCGCCCTCCTCCAGCACCTGCGCCAGACCCTCTCCGGTCGCGTCAGCTTCGAGCGCGTCGTCTCCGGCATCGGCATCAAGAACGTCTACGCCTTTCTCCGCGACTCCGAAAAGATGGAAGAGCCCGCCTGGCTCCGCGACCGCCTCGCCACCGAAGATCCCAACGCCGTCATCGGCAGCTGCGCCGAAGATGGATCCAGCCCCATCTGCTTCGAGACCATGCAGATCTTCTCCGCGGCCTTCGGTGCCGAGGCCGGAAACATCGCCCTCAAAGTCCTCTCCACCGGCGGCATCTATCTCGGCGGCGGCATCGCCCCCAAGGTCATCAAGACTCTCCAGTCCGGGGCCTTCACCGACGCCTTCCTCGACAAGGGACGCATGCGCCCCATCCTCGAAGCCATGCCCGTTCGCGTCATCCTCGACGACACCTGCGCCCTCCTCGGAGCCGCCGCCTACGCCGAAGCCCGCGCCTCCGAACTCTCCGGCCACTCCGAACGAGCCGCCTCCATCCAGGGCTAACCCCGGCCCTGCAGTCACCTTTGCTGGTGAGGTAGGCCCGACCCTGCAGTGGCCTTTGCTGGTGAGGTAGGCTTGGGCTTTAGCCCGGGCAATCAGACCCGCTACGGAAGGGGCTTCCGCCCCTGGGGTATGCCTTCCTCTTAAGACGGCTAGGAGCCTACTGATGAACCTCGCGTATCATCCCAACCATGGCCACCGCGACCACACTCTCGATCGTCGAATACTTGGAGACCAACTACCGACCCGACCGCGAGTACGTCGATGGCGAACTCCGGGAGCGAAACGTGGGGAAATGGGAGCACGCAAGAGTGCAGTGGCTGTTGGCGAACTGGTTTGGAAATCGCGAAGCGCAGTGGAACGTAACCGGAAGCACGGAACAGCGCGTTCAGGTCTCGAACTCTCGCGTTCGCATCCCCGATCTCGTCGTCCTCCGCCCGGGACCCCAGCCCGACATCCTGGTCGATCCACCCCTCCTCGTGATCGAGATCCTCTCCCCCGACGACACCTACTCGGACACGCAGGAGCGCGCACAGGACTACCTCAACCTGGGCGTCCCCGCACTCTGGATCATCGATCCCAAGACCCGAACAGGCCGCATGTGCTCCGGGGCCGACTGGATCGCAGCCGATCGCCTCGAGGTCGCGGGAACCGATCTCTATGTTGACCTCCCCGCAATCTTCAACGGCATCGGCGACCGCACCTGATTCCGGTCATCAAGCACCACGCTAAAGATCGTTCCGGGAAGATTGCAGGTTGCGTATCCTTTTAAAATGTTTAGAAAGTCCCGTGCAGCGCTCCGCTATCGCCTCTTCGTTCTAACTGCCCTCTGCTGCGCTCCCCTCGCCGCCAAAGCCCAGCGCATTCCCACTAACGCGCACCCCGAGCACTACACCCTCCACCTGACACCCGACCTCAAAGCCGCCACCTTCTCCGGCGACGAGACCATCGACGTCACCCTCGACAAGCCCGGCACCACCATCACCCTCAATGCCGCCGAGATCCAGTTCAAGTCCGTCACTGCGGTCGTACACACCTCCACACCCAACCATCCCCTCGGGTCCGAGCACCCGCCCAAGCCGAACATGACCGCTGTCGATGCCCAGTCCAACCTTCCCGCGACCGTATCCCTCGACCCCGCGAAAGAGCAGGCCACCTTCACCTTCCCCCAGCCCCTCTCCGGCCACGTCACCCTCCACATCGCGTACACCGGCCTGCTCAACGACGAGCTCCGCGGCTTCTATCTCTCCCGCACCAAATCCCGCAACTACGCCGTCACCCAGTTCGAGCCCACCGACGCCCGCCGTGCCTTCCCCTCCTTCGACGAGCCCGCCTATAAAGCCACCTTCGACATCTCCCTCACCGTCGATGCCCGCGACACCGTGATCTCCAACACCAACCAGATCACCGACACGCCCGCCGACCCCATCGCCGGCCAGCCCAGGCACACCCTCCGCTTCGCCCCCACCCCGAAGATGTCTACCTACCTCGTCGCCTTCCTCGTCGGCGACTTCCAATGCACCAGCGGCTCCGCAGACGGCGTCCCCATCCGCGCCTGCGCCACTCCCGACAAGCTCGCTCTCACCCGCTCCGCCCTCGAGGCCGCCGAGTACATCCTGCCCTTCTACGACCGTTACTTCGGCATCAAGTACCCCATGCCCAAGCTCGATATGGTCGCCCTCCCCGACTTCGAAGCCGGCGCCATGGAGAACTTCGGCTGCATCACCTACCGCGAGACCGACCTCCTCATCGATTTCAAAAATGCCGCCCTCTCCGATCGCAAACGAGTCGCCTCCGTCGTCGCCCACGAGATGGCCCACCAATGGTTCGGCGACATGGTCACCATGGAGTGGTGGAACAATCTCTGGCTCAACGAGGGCTTTGCCACCTGGATGTCCGCGAAACCGCTCGAAAAGTGGCACCCCGAGTGGAACGTTCCCCAGGACGTTGCCCAGGACCTCGACCGCACCCTCACCCTCGACGCCGGACCCGCCACCCACACCATCCGCGCCAATGCCGAGACCCCCAGCCAGATCAACGAGCTCTTCGACGGCATCTCCTACGGCAAGGCCGGCGCCGTCCTCGGCATGGTCGAGCACCTCCTCGGCGAAGAGACCTTCCGCCAGGGCGTCCATAACTACCTCGCCGCCCACCTCTACGCGAACGCCACCGCCGAAGACTTCTGGAACGCCCAGACCTCCACCTCTCACCAGCCCGTCGACCAGATCATGCGGAGCTTCATCGACCAGCCCGGCGTCCCGCTCCTCACCCTGGGTCAGCAGCAGGGAAGCACCCAGCCCATCACTCAGAGCCGCTTCTTCCTCTCCACTCCACAGGCTCACCCACCTTCCTCGACGGACTCTCCGCGGTGGACCCTCCCCGTCTGCCTCAAATCCTCCGGCCCGGCAATCTGCCGCATCCTCACCCCCGAAGACACCGCTCTCCCCATCCCCGCCGATGCACCCTCCCCTCTCTTCTACGCGAACGCTGACGACAAAGGCTACTACCGCACCCGGTACACCCCCGCCCAGCTCACCGCCATCGCCTCTCACGCCGAAACCGCCCTATCCCCACCCGAGCGTATCGGCCTCCTCTCGGACCAGTGGGCCCTCACCCGCTCCGGCCAGACCTCCGTCTCCGACTTCCTCTCGCTCGTCCTCGCCCTCAAGTCCGACCCCGACGGCACCGTCCTCGACACCGCACTCGACCAGGCCGGCGAGGTCGATGCCACCATCGCGACCGACGCCGACCGGCCGCGTCTCTCCGCCGCTCTCCGCTCGGCGTTTGCCCCCGTCTACGCTGCTCTCGGTCCCGCCCGGAAGAACGACTCCATCAACATCCAGCGCCGCCGCGCCAAGCTCTTCGAACTCCTCGGCAAGGCAGGTGACCCCGCCATCCTCGCCGAGGCCAGACGAATCGCCAACCGCGTCTACCCCGCCACCGGAAGACCCGACAGCACCATCGATCCCGCACTCGCGCAAGCCGCCGTCAACGTCGCCGCCGCCTCTGCAAGCGACGCCTCGCTCTACGACCGCGTCGTCGCTGCCGCCGCCGACGGCTCCGACCCCAACCGCCAGTCCGAGGCCCTCCGTCTCCTCTCCCGCTTCCGCTCCCCCGCCCTCATCACCCGCACCCTCGATCTTGCCTCCTCCGGCGCCGTCCGCAAGCAGGACTCCTCCCGCCTCTACATCGGCCTCCTCCAGCAGCGCGATACCCAGGACCAGGCGTGGCAGGAGATCCGAAGCAAGTGGGACAAGGTGCAAACCCAGATGACGCCCTTCGTCGGCGGTCGCTTCGTCGCGGCCACCGGCCACCTCTGCACCGCAGAGCAGGGAAAAGAGGTCTCCAGCTTCTTTACGACACACAAGGTCAACGCCGCCGAGCGCGCACTCCCCCAGGCCGTCGACCAGATCAACAGCTGCGTCCGTCTTCGCTCGGCACAGAACCCGAATCTGGCCCGATGGCTCGCACAGCACCCTGACTGATTCGTCAACCCTGACCAACTTGGTGCGAGAAAAACCCCGATCTGATTTACGCTAAGCCCGGTACCGCCATCCCCCAAGTAAGCCATACCGGCATTCCAGATCTTGCCCCACTTTTCATTGACACCAACCCGAGTAGACCGTACCTTCCAAGTTGAGGACCCCCTATGAAGAAAGCTCCCCTCCTGATCATCGGCATCGCCCTTCTCTTCTTCGCTCCCGTTCTTGCCCACGCGGATGGTTGCGTCAACTCTCCTGAAAATCCGACCGCGGTACTCGCCGTCGTTGGCTCCGCCGGTGCCCTCTTCTTCTCGCGGCGCAGACTCCCCCGCATCAAGTAACCTTTTACAAACACCTCAACGTACTCGGAATCCATTCACCGGTCGTCAGTATCACTGACTCAGGAGGGAAGGCGGGCCGCATGTCCACTGCTTCATCCGTGCGGCCACGCCCCCTCTCTCCTCCCCGTCTCGCCACCCTCCTGCCGCCTCACCGCGCATCTGTCGCTGCTGTCCTGGCAGCTCTCGGCGTCCTCACCATCTGGCCCACCGCCCTTACCCTATGGGCGCTATGGGTTAACGATCCCCTCAAGTCAATCGGAATGCTCGTGCCCGTTGCAAGCCTCGTGCTGATCCTGCGCGCCTGGCGCTCCATCGGGTGGGAGACCGAAGGCACCTGGTGGGGCCTCGTCCTCCTCGCCGCCACCGCCCTCTCCGTCTACGTCCGCGACCATGCGGTGCTCGTCCTCGTCGTCGCCCCCCAGTGGAACGTCTACTTCCCGCCCAACTCCCTCGTCGCCCTCGCCTATGTCTCCGGCGTCGTCCTTCTCTTCGGCGGAGCCCGCCTCTTCCGCGCCGCCCTCTTCCCCATCTGCCTCATCCTCCTCGTTAACCCCGTCCCCCACGTCTTCAACGTCCTCGTGGACCTCCCGCTCCAGCGCACCTCCGCCCTTGTCGCCCGCGCCTTCGCCCACGCCCTCGGGCAGCCGCTCACCCACGACCAGATGCGCCTCATGTTCACGCCCGACTTCGGCATGTTCATCGCACCCGGCTGCAACGGTATCCGCGGCGCCGTCACCATGGGCGTGATCGCTCTCGTCGTCGGCTACCTCTACCGCTTCCGCTGGCAGGCCCACGCCGCCTTCGTCGTCGCCGCCCTCCTCCTCGGATACCTCTTCAACTTCGTCCGCCTCTGTACCCTGGTCCTCTACTACATCCTCGCCCTGCACCTCCCGCGCCTCCAGCCTCACGGCGAGATGGCCGACTACATCATCGGTGCCGCCCTCTTCCTCTTCGCTACCTGGCTGCTTCTCTATATCGTCCGCCACGCCGGAAACTTTACCCGCCCGCTCCACGGCCACGCTCCTCCACCCGAAGACCTGCCATCCCAGTCACAGCCGGGTGCCCCAGGTACGCGACAGTCCCACCGTCGCTTCCCTGGGTTTGCGGCCACCAAATCTCCCACCCAACCACCCTACAGCCTGTATCTCCGCTACGCCGCCATGGGCCTTCTCACCGCTGTCGGCGCCATCTCCGTAGCGCGCGCCCGTGCCGCCGCCGTCCGGACCGCCCCCCAGGACCCCTCAGTCCTCGGTACCTTCCCCGCCCAGGTCGGCCCTTACAAACTCACCCGCTCCTGGAACGAATACACCACCGCCGGCCCTCTTATCTTTCAGTGGGCGGACTACACTCCATCCGCCGGCGGTACCCACATCGCAGTCGGTATCTCGCCCGTCCTCGGATCACACGACACCCTCATCTGCCACTCCGCGCGCGGCGAAGATCCCGTCTGGCACGCCGAACTTCCCGTCTCAACCGCCGCCGGTCCCACCAGCTTCAGTGCCTCCTTCTTTGTCGATGGCGCTACCCAGTACCTGGAAGCCACGACCCTCTGCCAGGGAGGCTCCTGCGGCGAATACTCCGACAACCGCCGCCACTTCGGCCTCGTCTACAGCCGCCCCACCGCCGCATCCCTCTTCTCCCGCGATCCCGAGCGGCCCATCCCGGTTATGCTGCGCGCCGAAACCAGAGATACCGCACTTCCCGCCGACCTCGCCCGCCAGCAGCTCACGGACGCAACCCGCACCTTTCTCGCCTCCCTGAACCTCAACGACCTCACCCGGCCCTACCGTCACTAGTGCCATCCATTCGTCGCCCTTCTGATCCCGTCAAAGAAGCCGGCTTCTCACCCAGTATGCTGAACTCACCACAACAACGGCTGCCCCATTCATCGCGGCCCTATCGCGATGGGTGGGACAACGCGCGACCGCTCCACCGCAACGTCGATCCCCACCTCGAAAACCCCACCTTGCCTCAAACCAGCCCCAGGCTTTAGGCTCGGCAGCTTGCACCCGCTATCGACGCCGATGTAGGCTCCCACCCGGCAGCACTTTCAGCTCCAGTCCTGTCGCATAGATCGCCCACCGAGCCCTCACCTTGCCCAAACCCGCCACCCCGCCCTCGCTCCGCATCTTGTCCGCCCTCGTCCTCCTCGCAGGATGCGGCGGCACCGTCACGCAATCCATCAGCAACCCGCCCCCGACGAGCACCGGCGTCGCCATCACCGGTCAGGTCCTCGCGGGCCCCAAACCCCTCTCCGGAGCAACTGTCCAGCTCTACGCCGCCGGTTCCACCGGCAACGGACCGACCTCCACCCCGCTCTCCTCCGCTGCCTCCACCGATGCAGACGGAGCCTTCACCGTCTCCCCCGCGTACACCTGCCCCGCCTCCTCCTCGCAGCTCTTCCTCATAGCCCGAAACGGAGCTGTCGCCCCCGCCTCCAGCAACTCCGCCATCGCCCTTGCAGTCCCGCTCGGCCGCTGCGATGCCGTTGCCGCCTCCACAAGGTTCATCGTCAATGAGGTCACCACCGCAGCCACCGCCTGGGCCCTCTCCCAGTTCCTCTCCCCCATCGGAGATGCAGGCGCAAACCTAGGCTCCACCGCGACCAACACCACCGGTCTCGCCAACGCTGTCGCCACCGCGCTCTCGCTCGCCGGCAACACCACCGGAGTCTCCCCCGGCAACACCCACCCCACCACCGGTGCCTCCCCCGCTCCGCGCATCAACGCCCTTGCCAATCTCCTCAACGCCTGCACCGCCACCCCGGCCACCTGCGGCCGGCTCTTCTCGCTCACCACCCCCTCAGGCACACCCCTAGGCGCGACCGCCCCGGCGAACACCCTCGACGCCGCGCTCAATCTCGTCCGCAACCCAGGCCGCACCGTCGCCCTCCTCTTCACCCTGAGCCAGACCTCCACCGTCTTCTCTCCCACGCTCGCCACCGCACCCGCCGATTGGACCCTTCCCCTCACCTTCACCGGCGGCGGCATGCACGCCCCTGGCCCCCTCGCCCTCGACGGCAACGGCAATCTCTGGGTGGGGAGCTACTTCGGGGTCGCCTCTCAGTTCTCCCCCGTCGGCGCCCCCACCTTTCCCTCCGGCATCACCGGTTTCGGCCTCTCCGAGTCCTACGGCCTGGCCATCGACCCCTCCAACAACGTCTGGATCACCGACGAGAACAGCCCCGGCAACATCAACGGCGGCGTCGGCGCCGTCACCGTCCTCAACTCCTCCGGCCAGCCCATCTCCGGTCCCTCCGGCTTCTTCTCCGGCGGCCTCAGCTTCCCGGTCGCCGTCGCCATCGATCCAACCGGTACCGCCTGGGTCGTCGACTACGGCAACTCCCACCTCACCGAGCTCTCAAGCTCCGGCCAGCCTCTCTCCGGCCCGTCCGGCTACTTCTCGAACCTCTTCGCCTTTCCCGTCGCCATCGCCATCGATGCCGCGCACAACGCCTGGATTGCCAACATGAGCGGCAACAGCGTCACCCGCGTCTCGCCGGACGGCCAGCACGTCCTCAACATCCCCTGCTGCAACACCGCCGACGGCCTCGCTCTCGACGCCGCCGGAAACGTCTGGGTCGCCAACTCCCTCGGCGACAGCATCAGCGAGATCTCCGCCGACGGTGCCGTCCTCTCAACCGGATACACCGGTGGCGGCCTCCTCCACCCCCAGGGCATCGCCGTCGACGGCGCGGGCAACATCTGGGTCGCCAACTTTCGCGGCAACTCCGTCACCGAGCTCGCCGGCGCAGCCTCCCCCAAACCCGGCCAGATCCTCTCCCCCGCAGCCGGATGGGCCCCCACCCCCACCTCCCTCCAGGCCTTCGCCCTCGCCATCGACGCCAGCGGAAATCTCTGGGTCAGCAACTTCTCCAGCAACAGCATCACTGAAATCGTCGGCCTCGCCACACCCGTCAAAACACCCCTCTCCGCTCTGCCTCAAATACCGTAATCGGACCCGAGCCCGCCCGCCGCTATACTTTCGCATCACCCCGGAGTCGCCCGCGCATGCTCCCAAAGTTCCGCACCCTGCCTCTCCTCCTCCTCGCGACCGCCTCCCCCCTTGCGTCGATCGCTCAGCAGCCCGCCCCCACCGGCACCGTCACCGGCCGCGTCCTCCTCGCCGACACCCACCTCCCCGCCCGCATGGCCTCCGTCGTCCTCCAGCCCATCGTCGACCTCACCTCCCCCGCCCTCAAGCCCGACGGCAAAGACTTCAAACCCGAGCCCAACACCACCATCACCCAGACCCTCCTCGACGGCTCCTTCACCATCCCCAACGTCCGCCCCGGCGACTATTACGTCATCGCCGAAAAGCTCGGCTATCTCTCCCCCCTCGCCCAGCTCTCCCGCGAAGATCTCAACCACCCCACCAAAGCCACCGCCGACCTCATGGCCGCACTCCTCACCCCCGTCACCGTCGCCGCCAATCGCACCTCCACCGCCGAGGTTCACCTGCTCAAGGGCGCAACCATCGCCGGCAGCATCCGCTTCGACGACGGCACTCCCGACGCCGCCAGCGCCGTCTCCCTGCTCAGCAAAGATAAATCCGGCAAGTGGTCCGGCTTCCGCACCAAGCTCCTTGCCGGGCCCTTCAGCGGGACCACCACCGATGACGCTGGCCACTTCCGCTTCAGTGGTCTCCCCGCCGGCGAGTACCTCCTCAAAACCGCCCTCGAACTCAACGAGGTCATCGTCAACCACATCTTCAACGAGAACGGTGGCACCTCCTCCAGCACCCGCTACGCCCTCGACATCTACTCCGGCAGCGCCATGCGTCAGCGCGACGCCAAGCTCATCAAGATCGTCAACGGCGAAGCCTCCGAAACCAACGACATCGAAATTCCCCTCGCCAAGCTCCACGCCGTCTCCGGCACCGTCCTCGAAGGCAACACCGGCCGCATCGTCAACGCCGCCAAAGTCGAAATCCACTACACCGATGACGACGCCCAACTCGTCTCCACCGAAGTCGGCAAAGACGACAACACCTTCCACTTCCTCTACGTCCCCGAAGGCGAGTACACCCTCAAAGTCACCAACCCCCGCGACGTCACCCGCGAAGAGGTCCCCACCTGCCCAGACATCAAATCGGGGTGCCTGCCACCCACTCACACCGAGGAGAAAACCATCCGCTCCTTCGGCCCCGCGGACCAGCCGCTCGTCCTCCACTCCGACGTCTCCGGCCTCACCATCGCCGTCCTACCCAAACCCGCAAACGCCGCCGTCCCAGCAGCATCGCCCACCCCGTAACCGGTCCAGTTACATAATCCGAAATCGCTCCCGCATCAGCCGCTGAAATCGCGGCCTCCAGATCAGGTCGTACGCCAACTCCTTTCCCGGAAACATCGCCAGCGCCGCCTTCCGGCTGTCGGCAATCATCTGCGACGCCTCGTCCACCGACATCGTCCCATCCTGCGCAATCACCTGCATCACCATGTTCATCATCATCTGCAGCCGCCGAATCAGCTTCTGCTCCTCTGCCTCTTGCGCCTGCTCTTCCGCGCTCCCCGACGTCCCGTCCGCCGCCGCCGAAGACTCCTGCCCGATCGCCTCTTTCATGCTCTCCCTCCACATCGCTTGAGACCTTCTCCAGACCATCTCCTAGACGCTCCCAAAAGGTCAAGCCAGTTCCTCAGACCGCACCTCCGAAACTCCCTTGCCCGCACCAGCACGGATACCTCTCGACTCCGTCTGCTCCCAAGCGCAGCACAAACAGAACCAGGCCCCCGAGAGGACCTGGTTCGTACCGCTGCCACACACTCTAAGCTGCCGATGGTACTAAGCCGCCATTCGCCGCCGTACCGCGCCCGCCACTCCCGCCAGCCCCGTCGCCATCAGCAGCAGGCTGCCCGGCTCCGGAACCGAAGGTGTAATCTGCCCGCGGATCTCCCCCCCGGGGAAGTTGGGCAGATCGTGAATGTTCGTATACGCCTGCCCGCTGTTCAGGCCTGCGATCAGCGCCGCCTCTGACCCGCCTCCGCTAAATACGAAGCTGCTCAGATCGATGGTGTTCAGGTAGGTACCGGAGGTCGCATTCGGGAACCCGGCGAACGGCACCACCACCGGCGCATTCGCGCCCAGCGGAGCGCAGCAATGGATGTGCGCCGCCGCGGCCGGTGCGGAGATTCCCGTGAAGCTCAAGTTCACGGTCAGCAGATCGCCCGTAAGCGTGTACGTCGCGAATCCAGTGCCCGCCGATCCTGTGGGCGGAACCTCATTGGATCCATTCAAAGTTGCCGTGTAGGTGAAGGTGGTCGCAAAACTCGGAGCTGCCAGGCCACACAGCACCACCAACGCAAACGTCGGAACCGCTCGCTTCAATCTCATAAAACACTCCTGGGGGTTGGTCGATTCGCCTAGTGTGATGCAATGCGCGCTTCCGGGCGTTCTGTGAATCTTCTGCAAGGAAGCCCCAACAAAGAATCGCCCTCATCTTTGAAAGGACGCATCCAAAACTGCCATCGGCGCGCTCTCCACACCAGCATGAGCCAGGGTCTATCCGGCGCCGCGAAGCCTGCAGGCGCCGGGACCCGCCCACCCCGCGCCCTCACTCGTCCCCCGCCCCCATCACCTCCTCGACCCCACCATCCCTCCCAATCAAAAACGTCGTCAAACCAAACTCGTCCGTGCGAAACAGCCGCGTCCGCGCGTCAGCGATTCGTCCAATCACCTCACCCCGCGGATGCCCAAACGTATTCCCCCTGCCCACCGAAATCACCGCGTCCCGCGGGGCCGCCGCCTTGAAGAACTCCTCGCTCGTCGAACTCCGGCTGCCATGGTGCCCCACCTTCAGCAGCGTCACCGGCGCTACCCGCCCACCCGCTACCATCGCCCGCTCACTCGGTCCCTCCGCATCCCCCTCCAGCAGCACGCTCCCCCGTCCAAACTCCACCCGCATCACCAGCGAGTCATCGTTCTTCGGCGCGCCCGCATTCGCGTATCCCGCCGACGGAGCCAGCACCTCCACCCTCTCCGCCCCCCACGCAAACGCATCTCCCGCCCGCAGATGCCGCACCGTCATCCCCAGTCCGCGAGCCTCGGCAAGCAGCGCCCGGTACGCCGCCGAATCAGGGTCGATCCCCACCCACAGCTCCCTCGGCCGGAAGTTCCGCAGCACCGCCGGCATCCCTCCCATATGGTCGCTGTGCGCATGGCTCAGCGCCACCACATCCAGCCGCCGCAGCCTGCGCGACCACAGGTAGTTCGACACCACCTCCTCGCCTACATCGAAGCTGGCCGTTGCCGCCGCAGCCTCGGTCACACCGCCCACCGGCCCCCCCGCATCCACCAGCATCGTCCGCCCGTCCGCCCCCACCACCAGCAGCGAATCCCCCTGCCCCACGTCGATAGCAGTCACTTCGAGGAAGCTCGCCGGCGCCTTCATCGCTCCGGCCGTCCGGACCGCCTGCTCCGGCCACAACACCATCGCCACCACCAGCGCCACCGCCGCTCCTGCCGCCCACCGTCCGCTTCTCCGAACCGCCCAGCAGCAGATCGCCCACGTCGCCAGCGCAACCACCGCCACCCACCACACCGGCCCCGGCACCCGCACGTCCGCCGCTGCCACATGGCTCATTCGCCCGATCGCCCCCGTCACCCCATGCAGCAGCACCGCTGTCACCGCCCCCGGCGCCGCCGCCACCCACGGGTTCACCAGCATCGCCGCAAAGGTCGCCACCGCGATCGGTACCAGCAGCCCCACCAGGGGCACGCTCATCATGTTCGCCGGCAGCGCAAACACCGTCGCCCGATGGAAGTACATCGCCATCGGCAGCACCATCACCATCTCCGCCACAATGCCGATCAGAGCCAGCTCCATCGCCCACAGAGTCCACCGCACCGCTGCCGCCGGCAGGCCAAAAGCCCACTCCCCCATCACGCCCGCCAGGCTCTCCCCCCACATCCGCAGCATCACCCGGGACTGCGCCAGCCGGGGCTCCATTCCGCCATCTCTCCACTGCTCCTTAATGGCCCGCGCCGACCGCGCATACCGCACAAAGCTCCTCTCACCCATCGGCACCGCGATCCCGGCAATCGCCACAATCGCTAGAAAGGTCATCTGAAAACTCGCTTCAAACAACGCCGCGGGAGAGAGCACCAGAACCGCCATCGCCGCCGCTCCCAGAGCATTCAGGGCGCTCCGCTCGCGCGACAAAAGCTTTGCCAGGAGAAATACAGTCGTCATTCCCAGAGCCCGCTCGACCGGTGCCCCGAACCCGGTCAGCACCGCGTACCCCGCCGTCAGCGAGATCGTAACCAGCGTCGCAACCCAGTCCCGCAGCCGCAGCCTGCGCGCAAACCAGAAGATCCCGCCCGCCACCAGCGCCACATGCATGCCCGACACCACGAACAGGTGGAACGATCCGGTTCGCTCAAATCCCAGTCGCAGTTGGTGGTTCAGACCGGTCCGGTCGCCGAACAACATCGCATTCAACATCCCCGCATCGTCAGCGGTTAGCCGCATACCTCGCGGCAGCATCCGGTTCGGCCGGGACCGTACATACCGCAGCACCTGCCCAGCCGCCCAGCTCTGCGCCGCGAGCACCCTGCACGCCATCGTCCCCGAATCATGCCCTGTCACCCGCAGCTTCGCCGCGTGGAGGCTCGCATGCACCGCCATCCCCTGGCTCAGCAGGTAGTCCGCGTACTGCCACGCGCCCGGGTCCCGATACCGCTCCGGCTCCCGCATCCGCATCGGCCCTGCACCTGGTCGCCACACCGAAGCTCCGGCAGCGGGCCGTCATCCGCGATCAACGTCGCCCTCACCCCGCCCACCATCGGAACCATCTCCGAAATATCCGGTGTCAGGTGCTCGATCCCATCGACCTCGACGTCCACCTGCAGAGCTCCCGCAGCCGTTGCCTCCTCGTCCTGATCCCCCCGCCAACCGTCCGTGTCCGCATCGCTCGCGTACACTCGCGGCGGCAGCGCTCGGACACGCACCACATGCCCACGAACCTCTCGACTCAAATTGTCCGCATACCCGATGAGAGCTTTCTGCGGCGAAGGCACCGGCCGTACCTGCACGCACCAGATCCCCACCACCATCCACAGCCCCGCCACCGGAACCAGCACCACCCGCATCTCCTCGCGCAGCGCCCAGATGCAAACCCCCACCAACAGAAGAACCGCCAGCAGCAGCTCTACCCCCGGCCGCCAGCTCCGCGCCATCACCTCACCCAGGGCAAACCAGATCGTCGCCGCCAGCAGCGGCGCCTGCCGGAATTGGAGCCGCTTCAGACGTTCGCCTTTGCGCCACAAATCTCGATCGGGAGCAGACCCCGAGGAACTCGTACCCACCTCTCGGGACTCACCGGAAGACCGCAAACTTACCGCCCGTTCACCACAACCGCACCACAGCTAACGCCGCAAAACAGCCACCGTCTCCAGGTGAAACGTCTGTGGGAACAGGTCAACCAGGTGCAGCTCGGCAAGGTTGTAGCCGGAGTCTACCATCACCCGCAAATCTCGCGCGAGCGTCGTCGGATCACACGAAACATACACAATCTGCGGCACTTGCATCCGCGCGAGCAAGCCGCAGACCTCCACCCCGGCTCCCGCCCGCGGCGGATCCATCACCACCAGGTCAGGCCGCTCCCGCCTAATCACCGCCTCCCGCAGGTAATCCACCACAGAAACCGCTAAACCCCGAAGGTTCTTTACCCCCGCACTCTCTAAGTCACTGATGGCCTGAGGGTTGGCCTCCACCGCTAAGACGCGCTCAAAACTGTCCGCCAGCACCCTTGAAAAGAGCCCGGCCCCAGCAAACAAGTCCCACGCTATCAACCCCTTACGGCCTTCTGTGACTACCCTGACCAACTCATCTAAAAGGAAGCGGTTCACCTGAAAAAAGCCTCCCCGCGTCACCCAATACCCTTTCCCTTCAATCACATAGCGTACCCCACGCTTGCCCCAGCTGGCACACTCCACGCCCCTTCTTCCTCCTCCACCACCAAATTCCGCACCAGCACCATCCACCTCACCCACAATCAATTTCAACTTGTCGCAGAACTCCGCAAATCTTGCCGATCTCTGCGATCGTAGAGACAGCGTCATCTGCAACGACAGCTCATCCGGCGTTGTGAAAAGTTCTAAGTCACTCGCCGCCCGCAGCCACTGAGCGCACGTGGGCTCATTCCTACCCAGGTCCAGCAACGCCTGTGCGGTCTTCCACAGGACGGGAGCGGCGATCGGGCACTCTTCAACATCCAGGAACTCTCGTGTATCGCGAAGATTGTAACCAAAACGGATCACTCCATCCGCCCACTCCACTCGCAACCGGATCCGGTTACGATATCCCCATGGTGTCCCGGCATGAATCTTCATCTGAGGGCGGTCGCGAAGCCCCACACGCTCCAGCGTCTCGCTGAGAATGTTCGCTTTAATCCGAATCTGCACATCGTAATCGGCATGCTGGTACTGGCAGCCGCCGCACCGCCCAAAGTGCTTGCATTTTGCGGTGACTCTGTCCGATGAGGCGACATCAATCCGCACGAACTCCGCTCTAGCGGAGCTCCCGCCCTCCTCCGCGGCAGACACCTCCACCACCTCTCCGGGGATCGTGAAGGGCACGAACATCACTCGCCCGTCTGCATGGCGACCGAGGCCGTCGCCTCCATACACTGCTTTCTCGATCGACAGCTTCATCCATGGCTCATATAAAACAGACTTAAGCGCGGCAGCCTCCGTGCTTCCATCAGCCGCTTTTGCAGAAATTGCTGCTGCACTTGCTTGATCTGTACAGCCTGCATCTTGCCGCGGTATGGAGCTAGCTCCCGAGCCGCCTGCTCTCGAAGTGCAACCAGATCCTCTTCGGGCATGGCGATCAACAACGCGGCGAGTAAACGCTCCTCAAGTACCGTCAGGGTCCTGTCCATCTCCTCCAGGGTCCCTCGTCCCTTGGCACGAGTCTCGCTTGCAATCGTTCGCAATCGCTGCACAATCTCGATCGCCAGTTCCGCAGCCGCTCCCTCTAGAGCAACACCTTCCACGAGCTTCGCATTCTCCTCAAGGTATTGACAGACACGTTCCACCTCGAACCCGCTCTCGACTGGCGGAGCCGGTGTCCCTGATAGTCCCGAGCCGACGGATGCCTCCTGCATCTGTTCCATCGCTTCCACTACAGCCTGGGCGCACCATGCTAGCCCATTCACTTTGCGAACTCGCGCTTTGCCTCGAAGTGCCTTCGCGTCAAACTTGTCGAAAGCGTCGTCGATGCCGCGCAGCACCGCCTCTACCGGAACGTCGGCCTCACGCCACGCTTCGATCAGCGCCCAATCCAGGGTCGACAGCAGCAGCAGCGAACCTCGCCTCTTCTGGAAGCGCTCTTCGATCTCCGTAAAATAATTGAAATAGTTCCGCATCCGTTAGAAATGGTCTTGAGCTTTCAACTCAAGCGCCTCGCCGTTTATGGCGGTCCAGATTCCGTTCGTAGATGATGCGCAGGCCCGTCAAGGTGAGCATCTCATCCACAACGCCAATGTACTTCGATCCACCGGCAATCATCCTTGCGAGCCCACCCGTTGCGATCGTCTTTGTATCCGGCCCCATCTCCGCCAGCATCCGCTCCAAGATGCCATCCACCAGGCCGATATAGCCGTAATAAAGCCCGATCTGCATATTATCCACGGTTCCTGTCCCGATCACCTTCGACGGCTTTTTCACATCAACCCGTGGCAGCTTCGCCGCCCGCGAGAACAACGCCTCCGCCGATATGCCCAGCCCTGGCGCAATCGCCCCGCCCAGGAACTCTCCATTTTTAGAGACCACGTCAAACTTTGTGGCTGTCCCCATGTCGACGATGATCACCGGTCCATGAAATCGCTCGTATGCCGCCACGCAGTTCACGATCCGATCCGCACCAACCTCCGACGGATTGTCCGTCAACACAGGCACACCGGTCTTCACGCCGGGTTCGATAAACAGTGGCTTCACGTGGAAATACAGATCGCACATCTGTCTCAGCGCCGAGTCCAGAGGCGGAACCACCGACGCGATCGCAATTCCGTCTACTGACGTGATCTCCAGACCGCGAAGCGCGAACAAGCTCTTCAGCAGCAGGCCAAACTCATCCGCTGTCTGCGACGGCGGCGTCGTAACTCTCCAGTTCGCCACCATCTCAGGCTCGATGCCATTCGCGGACATCCGATACAGGCCAAGCACGATGTTTGTGTTACCGACGTCGAGTGCCAGCAGCATCTCGATCTCCCATCTTGATTTGTAACTATCTTAGTTCCCGTACTCCACCCGAGAGCACGGTACGCCGTGTCCCGTCGTCCGAATCGACGAGAAGAAACCCGTCCACACTCAGACCGGCCGTCAGGCCAGTATAGTCGCCGGGTTCTCCTACCCTCACTCGCTTTCCGCGCACCCATGTCGATGCTGCCGAAAAACGTTCAAGCAGACCGCCCTGATCGGAGGCTCCGGTGTGCTCGGCGTTCAAGCTGGCGAGTTCCCCAGATAAGCCTCGGAGCAGATCGATGAGCAGTCGCTCTCTTACGACCTCTCTCCCAGCCTCCATCCGCAGCGAGGTCGCAACCGCGCTCAACTCCTCGGGAAAGCTATTGTGGTTCACGTTGATTCCCACTCCAATCACCGCATACCGGAGCCTCTCTGAGCCCCCCCTCCCAGCCGCCCAGAGAGCGCTCTGCACCAGGATTCCGCTACACTTCCGCCCGGCAATCAGAAGATCGTTAGGCCAACGCAGGTCGACACTCAAACCGCTTGCCTCCGTGATCGCCGCCTGCGCCGCCAGCCCTGTAGCGAGCGAGATCCACATCGCTCGCGCTGCCGGAATCCGCGGTACTACAAGCGCACTCACGTATAACCCGTCGCCGGCAGCCGAGTGCCACGCGTGGCCGCCCCGCCCACGCCCAGATGTCTGCTCGTCTGCAATCCACACTCCAGTACAAGCGCCTGCCTGCGCTGCCTCGATCGCCATCGAGTTCGTCGATCCCACAGAGGCGAAATAACGCAACTGCCCGGCAAATCTCGTGCCTGCAAGCCCCGCATTTACCGCAGCCATATCAAGCCCGACCACTTTCAAGCCTCCATGAACGACGTAATCTAAGACGTATCGCTTGTGATCCTCATGCTCAAATCCGCCGCCGTAACGGAGTGCGTCAGCGCACCGACCGTCACGTAATCTACCCCGGCATCGGCGTAAGCTTTGACTGTCTCAAGCGTTATGCTGCCCGACGCCTCAATCGGCACCCCCGGAAGCGACTCGTGAATGCGTTTAACTGCTCGTTTCACCGCCGCAGGGGTCATGTTGTCGAGCAGAATCGACTCCGCACCGCCCACAATCGCCTCTTCCAACTCCTCCAGTGTGCGAACCTCTACCTGCACCACCTGCCCCTGTTTCCGGCCCTTCAGGGCTCGTTCGAGCGCCGCTCCAACGCCGCCGGCCAACGCAATATGACTGCCTTTGATCAAGATCCCATCCTGCAGGTCCTGCCGGTGATTCAGGCCGCCCCCGCAACACACCGCATACCGGTCCAGCGCCCGCAGACCCGGAATCGTCTTCCTCGTATCCAGCACCTTTGTCTTGGTTCCGGCCAGCGCCTTCACGTACTCATTCGTCATGGTAGCGATGCCGCTCATGCGCTGCATGAGGTTCAGAATCGCGCGCTCGCATGATAGGATCGCCGACGCGTTATGCCGGATGACCGCCAGCGTCTGCCCTTTCTTCACTCGCACTCCATCGAAGATCTCCGGATGGCTCACCACCTCGAACCGTCCCACCGAAGACGTATTCATCTCCGCGAAGATCTCCAGGAAAACCGGAATTGATCCCAGCCCAGCAACTACACAGGGCTGCTTTGCGACAATCGTTCCTGTCGCCCGAACCCTCGGTTCCACGGTCAGCATCGTGGTCACGTCGTTCGCTGCTTTGTCCTCGGTCAGCGCCGTCTCCAGCACCCTTCTGATTCGCTTGCTCTTCCAGTCCATCGCGTCAGCCCTCCGGCCGCCACCTGCATCTTACTGCCAGCATCTCAACCACCTATGATGTCGCTCCAGTGCCAGTTCGCCTATCTCGTCCTTCTCGCTCTGCCCATCGCCTGCGCCTCCTGGACCGTCACCCACGAGGAGGTCTTCCGCGAACCGCGCGACTTCTGCAAGGATAAGAGCCAGAACTGTCGCCCGCTGCTCATTCGAAAGTTCTTCTATCTCTTCACCTGCGAGTACTGCTTCAGCCACTACGTCACGGCAATCTTTCTCTTCTTCACTCGCTTTCAACTGCTCTACGAGGACTGGCGCGGCTATGTGGTCTCCTGGTTCGCCCTCGTCTGGATGGCCAACATTTACATGAGCTTCTTCAATCGGCTTCGTCTGGATATCAAACACGAGAACGTTGCCATCGCCGTCGATCAGACCAAGGTAGAGGGTGTATCGGAGGGAGAGGCTACCCCTCTGGTCGCACCCTCATCTCATCTTTGAGAGGTGACACTGATGGCAGATGAGAAACTGGACCAATCCAAAGCTCCAGAACCGCGCGGCTTCGGAGAGCACACTCGCGGCCTCTCCGGCGAGTACGCTCACGAGCAAGGGTGGGGGTTGAACGAAGAAGAGCGTCGCGCTCAACCGGAGGACAAGCAGGCTTCTGACGGTGGCAAAGACTACGATTACGGCGCCCAGGACTTTGGCGATGAGGCTGTCGATACCAGCTCCGCAAAGCCCTCGCCAGAGGCTGTCGAAGCTTTCCTTAAAGATTGAACAGCCTCTCAGGAGACTGAGCCACTCGGTCAACCGCAGCCCACCGAAGCGCACCATCTGTATTAATGAAAGGATCTTGCACGATGTCCAAAGAAAGCCAGCAACACAAGCCGAGTAAAGCCAGTGAGCAGGCCATGAAAGAAGCTGACGCACACTCCCCCACGACCCATTCAGAAAATGCTGTACCCGGAGAGGACACGGCCCACGCACACTCGCAGGCCGCACATCTCCACGAAAAATCGAACCTGCACGAGCCACCCCAGGGCAACGCCCCACAAGGCCCAATACCCGGCCGGGAGCGCCAGCCACCTACGGGCGTCACACGCACCGATCGGTCCAGCCGCGAGTAAAAGACAGTTGGTCAGGCGCAGGCTCGGATCCGAACATCACTCTTTGGATCGGGCCTCGAGTCTGAACGCATAGACCTGATCCATCGATACGCTTAGGACTTCCCCAGAGCGGCTAGTGCCGCCAAAGCCTTCTCGTACATCCCCCGCATGTCCGCCGCCTGCGTCTTCAGCCCCTCCACAATGTGCGCCGGAGCCTTTGCTACGAAGCCCCCATTCCCAAGCTGCCGTTCCGCTGCCTGCAAGCCCTTTTCCAGCCTTGACAATTCTTTGGTAAGCCGCTCGCGCTCAGCCGCTACATCGATGTGCCGCTCATAGACGACCACCACGTCGAACTCCGCCGTCGACCGTGCGCTACCCCCTGTCAGGGCCTCGCTCGCACATTCCACGGAAGCCACACGCGCCATGCGCGCCAGCATGTCGGCGTTCGCATGCGCCAGTGCCAGCACACGTTGGTCCGCATACAGCCGGATCGGTGCAGCCTCCTTCTCCGGAACCCCGAGCTCCTTCCTGAGCCCGCGGACCGTCACGATCAGCTCTTGGAGCGTCACCATCGCGCGCACGGAGGCCTCGTCGGAAGGGAAGTCCCCCGCCCGCGGATACCGTGTCAGCGCAATCGACTTTGCCGGTGCCTGATCGCCGTAGAGCGCGTGCCAGATCTCCTCCGTGATGAAGGGCATAAATGGACTCAGCAGTCGCAGCGCACTCTCAAACACGCCTACCAGTGAGGCCAGTGTCACCGCGGTTATTGCGCTCTGCTCGGCACCCTCAACAAACTCGAGCCGCAGCTTGACGAGCTCCAGATACCAGTCGCAGAACTCCCCCCAGAAGAACTGATAGACGGCATTTGCCGCCTCATCAAACCTGTACTCAGCCAGTGCCCGGTCTACCTCCGCGCACACCGCGCTTAGCCGCGCAAAGATCCATCTCGTCTCGAGCGGCGTCCCTTCCGGCAGCTTCATCCGAGGCGCGACCGCCTCGCTCATCATTAATCTGTAACCAGCAGCGGTCGCTCGGTCCATCTGCAGGAACACAAACCGCGCCGCATTCCAGATCTTGTTCGCGAACGCGCGATTGCCCTCCGTTCGCGCCTCGCTAAAGGCAATATCCGTACCGGGCGAGGCCATGCTGGCCAAGGTGAATCGCACCGCATCCGTCCCAAATCGTCCGATGATTTCGATTGGATCAATCACATTGCCCTTTGTCTTCGACATCTTCTGCCGATCCGCATCCCGTATCAGCGCGTGGATGTACACCTCGCGGAAGGGCACCGCGTCGGCCAGCGTCCGTACCGATCCGTCGCCCATCGGCACATCCAGCATAAAGTGTGTTCCCAGCATGATCATTCGCGCCACCCAGAAGAACAGGATGTCGAAACCCGTAACCAGCAGCTGCGTCGGATAAAACTCATTCAGGTCGGTCGTCTGCTCCGGCCACCCAAAGACCGTGAAGGGAAGCAGGCCCGAGCTGAACCATGTGTCTAAAACATCCGTCTCCTGCGTCAACGCCTGGCTGGTCGCCTCGCAGTGCTCACACATCTCCGGGGCATCCCGCGCGACTGTCATTCGCCCGCACGCCGCACAGTGCCATGCCGGAATCCGGTGCCCCCACCAAAGCTGCCTTGAGAGGCACCAATCGTGAATGTTCCCCATCCACTCGAAGTAGGTCTTCGCGTACATCTCCGGCGTAAACCGAATGTGCCCGTCCTTTACCGCCGCGATCGCCTTGTCAGCCAGCGGCTGGATCTTTAGAAACCATTGCATGGAGAGTCGCGGCTCGATCACCACGCCGCTTCTCTGGCTCGTTGCTACTGCGTGTGTGTGCTCCCTCACCTCGACCAAGAGGTCCAGCGCTCGCAGGTCCTCGACAATCCGCTCCCGAGCTGAAAACCGGTCCATACCGTCGTAGGGCGATCCAACCAGGGCCACATGCGCCCGTTCGTCCAGGACCGTTAGCTGCGGCAGGTTCTGCCTCTGCCCGATCGCAAAATCGTTCGGGTCGTGCGCCGGTGTCACCTTCACCGCACCTGTCCCAAACTCCGGGTTGGCCCAGTCATCTGTGATCACCGGAATCTCCCGGTCCGCGCCTCCATCCACACCGCTCAACGGTAGCCGCACCATCTTTCCTACCAAGGCCGTGTAACGCTCGTCGGCGGGATTCACCGCTACCGCAACGTCCCCCAGCATCGTCTCCGGGCGCGTCGTTGCAATCACAATTGAACCCGTTCCATCAATCAGCGGATAGCGCACGTGATACAGCCTGCCTACCCGCTCCTCGTGCACCACCTCCAGGTCCGAGACCGCCGTCCCGATCGCGGGATCCCAATTCACGATGTACGCTCCGCGGTAGATCAGCCCCTGTTCATGCAGGCGAACGAACGCCTCCTTCACCGCACGGCTCAACCGCTCATCCATCGTGAAATACTCGCGGCTCCAGTCCACACCCGCACCCAGACGCTTCATCTGGTCCAGAATCGCGCCGCCGTAGAGCGCCTTCCACTCCCATACGCGCTTCACAAAGGCCGCGCGCCCCATCTCCTGCCGGCTCTTCCCCTCGGCCGCCAACTGTCGCTCCACCAGCATCTGCGTCGCAATGCCGGCGTGGTCCGTTCCCGGAATCCACGGTCCAACTTCGCCGCGCATCCGATGCCAGCGCAGCAGGATATCGGACTCAGCATGCTCGAACATGTGGCCCATGTGCAGGTATCCGGTCACGTTCGGCGGCGGCAGCAGCATGGTGAACTTATTTGTCTCCGCGCGCGTACCCTCCGGGATTCCCGGTACGTCAAACAAGCGTTCCCGTACCCAGTATTCGGCCCAGCGTTCTTCGATCTCTTTCGGTTCGTAGGCTTTTGGCAGATCTCGGCTCATCGCCTTTAAGCGTAGCATCGACGCGGCTGCTGTTTACCATTACGGCCTCGTCCCGTCGCGATGACATCTGTCACTACAACTCCGCTTGAACTCGGCCCACACTTTTCCCCTTGAGGTCAGCTGCATGTCGAAACTTCTGTTCGCCGCCATCCTTGCTCTTGCGCTCTTGCGCCACGGATCCCACGATTCCGGCAACGATCGAGTCGCTCTCTTCTCCACCATCAACATCGAAGAAAGTCAGACTGCCGGCGATGTAGCCTGTGCCTTCTGCACCGTCAATATCAAAGGAGACGTCAGCGGAGATGTGGCCGTGCTCTTCGGAACCGTGGCCGCCGACCCTGACCGCACCATCTCCGGAGACGTTGCTCTGCTCTTCAGCACGCTTCGCCTCGGCGCCAACGACCGCATTAATGGCGATCTCGCAGCAGCGCTCAGCACCACCGACATCCCATCGAGCGCCTCCATCGCCGGCAGCCGCGCCATCCTCACCAGTGGCTTCGGCTTGGCTCTGCTCGTCGGTCCTCTTCTTATCCTCGCCGGCATCATCGCACTCATTATTGTTTTCGTCCGCCGCAACCGTTATCCCTATCCTGTCTAGTTGTCGCAATCTCTGAAGCGCTTCGCCCCATCGAGTCCTCATCTGTAAAACTCGTACGGAACCGGCAGCAGCATCGCTGCGTAGCTCCCTTCACGCATATCGGCATCGCGGCAAAGGAGCAAAACCTGCCCATCCACAGACTCAAACACGCAGGAGCGTTTCTACTCTGGATCACCGGGTCACTTCAGGCACAAGGCCCTGCGGACCTGCATCAACAAGCGCCAGCCCCGCCTCGTCCACCTGCCAGCCGCACCTACTGTGGCCAGGACATCTTCGTCGCTGCTGGCCAACATATCGGGAATGCGACGTGTCTCTTCTGCTCAGTACAGGTCGAAGGGGAACTCTCGGGCAATGTCTTCGTCCTCTTCGGAAATCTCAACGTTACCGGTCGAGTTAACGGAAACAGCACCGTCATAGTGGGTAATACCGTCGTCGACTCGCAAGCCCGGATCGCTGGGGTTACCACCGTCCTCGATGGAAATGCCGTCTACGAAGCAGACGACTCGCTCTCCGGTAACGCCTACGTTCTCGGTGGGCACATATCCAGCTTCGTCGGCAAAGGCGGTTCCCACCGTAGAGTCTCGCTGAGCCCTGTCTTCTCGGCAGCGCTCGCCTTAGGAGCCGTCCTTCTGCTTGCCGTCTTCCTCTTTCCGCGTCCAAGAGGGCGTTCGCTACACTCCTGAGCTGCAGACCCAAAAAGAGAGGACGCAGCCAAAGCCTGCGCCCTCTCTCTTTCCGAAAGCCCTATAAGGGGTTCAGCTTATCCAGCCCCTTCTTCTTTTTGTGTTTGCTGGACGATTCATCACCCTTGTCAAAGCCCGGTTTGCCCTTCTTGCCGTTCGCCGCGGCCGCCTGGGTCGGAGCCTGCCTGGTTCCCGGCGTAAGGTCATTCACCTGATCCGGCGCTGGCTCGGCCTTTTCGATGGGTGGCAAAGGCGTCGCGTTCTCCGGTCCCACAGCCTTCACACCGCCGGTCGGATCGGCAACTCCGGCTGGTCTTGTGGTGACACCCGGTGTAAGGATCTCCGCTCCCAGCGAGGCTCCATTGCCTGCGCCACCTGAAGCAGCGCCCCTCGCTGGCGCCGCCGTGGTCACGCCAGGATCGCCTCCGGCCGCCGGTGCGTCCGATGATGGAACATCCTGCAGAGCCAAGGGTGCCGCGGGAACCGCTGTTGCCGCAGGCGCCCCCCCCCCGGCATCTGAGCTTGTGGCCGCAGGCACAGGCGTACCATCCGTTCTCGGCGCGCCGGGATTCATCGCCTCTTTGAAATCGGCCATGATCTGCTTCGTCACCATAGGCGCGATCGTTGGCTTTGGATCGGCCACCGTCGGGTCTCCGACTCGCGCTGCCTGCACTACGTCCGGCTGGTGGAAGACCAGCAGCTTTGCCCGGTCCTGCAAACGATACTGCTGCCGGCTGTTCTCAAGCGCCGCGCTCGCCTGCGCCTGCTCCACCGTCGGCGTCGGGATCGGCAGATTCATCGCCGCCAGCCGGTCCTTCGCATCCTCAACGTGCAGAGCAGCCGAATGCTCGAGCACCACCTTTCGGTACGCATCCGCCGCCTGCCCGTCATAGATCTTCTCCAGCCGCGCCCTGGCCGCCTCAGGCATCTGGCGCTGCAACCGCACCGCCCGTGCCTCCGCCGCATAGGAGTCTCCCAGCCCGATCAGCACGTCGTCCATGTGGCTGTACTGCGGGTAGGTGTCGGCTACCGTCTGGTAGCGCGCAATGGTCGCCGGCCAGTTGTCACGCGTCGCATAGTAGCTGGCAATGTCGCTCTCTCGTGTTGCCAGCACCTCCTGCACATCGCGCAGTCGTTGCTTCGCCTGCGGAACCAGAGTCGAGTCGGGATAGTCCGTCAGCATCCTCCGGTACTCCTCCTCCGAGTGCGTCGCCTTGGTGAAGTCGCGGTCAGGCTTGTCCATCTGCCGGAAATAAATATCGCCGATGCGCATTTGTGCCTCGGCCGCCTCCGGTGCATTTGGGAAGAACACACGGAAGTCCGAGTACTCACTCTCAGCCTGGGTCAGTGCCGCGGTTCCGCCCTCCTTGTACCAGCTGTCCGCAATCGCCAGCTTCGCGCGCATCTGGTACTGCGAGTCCGGATACGTCGCCAGCAAATTCTGCAGTTCCAGCCTGGCCACGTCGAAGTGGCCTTTCTTCGTCGCCGCCAAAGCCTTGTCGTAAAGCTGTTTATCCGGGAGACCCACGTCCTTGCCCACAAGCGGGTCGATCTTCTTTTCCTTCTTCGCCGCCCGCTTCGTATCCTTCGACTGGACGACCTTCTCGTCCTTTTGCTTCTTCTTGTTGTTCAGCGGTGCACTCAGCGTCACGCTTTCATGCTGCTGCCCCTGCGCATCCGTCGTCGTCTGCGAGCCGCCCGTCACCTGCGACCAGGCTCCGCTCGCACTCAGCATCAGAGCAGCAACTGCGGCTCCGGCCAGCAAGCCGGATCTCTTCGTGGGAAAGAAAGATCTGGGAGGGAAAGAGAGCAAACCAAGCCTTCGACTCATCTGCATTAAGCTCCATCGTTGCCTCGCGCATCATGCGCCCAGGCTGCCCCTATTTTAGTCTTCTGGCTGCTCTCGTGCCGCCGGTGCAGCGCCGTCTCTGCAACCTCGCTGTAAGTCTTCGGTAAGATGACTTTGCACGCACCTTCTGTGCTTTGCGGATTTTGCCTGCCTAGCCTTGCTCATCTATCGAAATCGGAGCACTGCAGGTACCCCCCTCAGGAGGGTAAGATCGGGACCTTAGGCTCGAGCGCGGCGGAGCCCCGCTTCGCTTGCATCTTCCTCGTCCGTTCTGCGTCTAAATTGTGTGATATTCTATGGTTCGCTGGGAACGTGCGCCCTCGATCGCCCCGACCTTCTCTAAGGTCACGGCTGGCCAAAGCGGTTTTCACCGCTACTTCTGCTCCCAACAACAAGGTAACAACACTGGAATTTCTCCGTCTGTACCCCGAGAAGGGTAGATCGGAGACCCCAAAACATCTGAGCAGGAGCGCGTGCACCCGTGGCTGAAGAAAACGATAAGTACGAAGACGACATTGATAAGCTGATCGACACCGGCAAGGAGAAAGGCTATCTCACCTATGGAGAGGTCAATGACCTTCTTCCCGGAGATATCACCACGCCAGACGATCTCGATGATCTGCTGACCACCATCAACACCCAGGGCATCGACGTCCTTTCCGGCGAGAGCAAGTTCTCGGGGGATCGTGAGAAGTATGAACCCGAAGCCGGGGAAGAGTCTGACGACGTTGAGCTTGACCTCTCGCCAGGAACTCTCGAGAAGACCAACGACCCAGTGCGCATGTATCTGCGCGAGATGGGGACCGTCCCCCTCCTCACCCGCGAGGGCGAGGTCGAAATCGCCAAACGCATCGAGCGCGGCCAGCTACGAGTAATGAAGGCCATCTCGCGATCGCCGATCGTGATCCGCGAGATCGTCGGCCTCGGCGAGGACCTGCGCCGCGGCGTTCGCAACATCAAGGAAGTGGTCACCTTCGACGAGGAGGAGCTCACTGAGGAGATCTTGCAGTCTCGCGTGCGATCGACCACCAACCGGATCGACACCATCGTCAAGCACCAAAAGAAGGTGCAGGCGCTCGAAGAAAAGGCGGAGGCCAGCGCCACCAAGGATGTCAAGACGAAAGCCCGCGAGCAGCGTAAGGTTCGCTGGCTCATCGGCCGCGAGCACGTCTACATCAACCGCATCATCCGCGAGTTGAAGTACACCAACGCCGAAAAGAAACGCCTCCTCGATAAGGTCAACAAAACTGTTGACGCTATGCGAACGCTTGAGCGCCAGATCCGCGCGTTAGAGGCGAAGTTCGAGGCCTCCAAGTCCGAAGAGCTGCGCAAGGAGTACAAGCGTCAGCAGCGAAACTGCCGCACCGATCTCGAGCGGGTCGAGCAGGACGCAGGCATTCCTATTGCTGATCTCAAGCGCACCCAGCGCGAGATGATTCAGGGCGATATGGACGCCGAAAAAGCCAAGCGCGAGCTCATCGAGGCAAACCTTCGTCTGGTCGTCTCCATCGCGAAGAAGTACACCAATCGTGGACTGCAGTTCCTCGATCTGATTCAGGAAGGCAATATCGGCCTGATGAAGGCGGTGGATAAGTTCGAGTACCGCCGTGGTTACAAGTTCTCGACCTACGCGACTTGGTGGATCCGCCAGGCGATCACGCGCGCAATCGCTGACCAGGCCCGTACGATCCGCATCCCGGTCCACATGATCGAGACCATTAACAAGCTCATCCGGACCTCGCGTCAGCTCGTCCAGGAGCTCGGTCGCGAAGCCTCGTCGGAAGAGATCGCGAAGCGGATGGACATCCCCGTCTCAAAGGTTCGCAAGGTGCTTAAGATCGCTCAGGAACCGATCTCGCTCGAGACGCCCATCGGCGAAGAGGAAGACTCACATCTTGGAGATTTCATCGAGGACCGGATGGCCGTCAGCCCGTCCGACGCGGTCATTTCGGTGAATTTGAAGGAATATACCTCTCAGGTGCTGCGCACTTTGACCCCGCGCGAAGAGCGCGTCATCAAAATGCGCTTCGGTCTCGAAGACGGCTCGGAGCACACGCTCGAAGAGGTAGGCCAGTCGTTTCAGGTCACTCGTGAGCGCATCCGCCAGATTGAAGCAAAGGCGCTCCGCAAGCTGCGGCATCCCAGCCGGAGCCGCAAGTTGAAGGCTTTCGTCGATGGCGTCAGCGTCAAGGATATGTAGTCGGGACGTTCAAAATCATGAACACAACCGGGGTCGTCCACCATGGCGGCCCCTCTTTTCCGCCCGAAAACGCATCTCCGAACACGGAACCGTAGGAACCTGCCCGGCGTATCATCCTTCGCATCTGCTCCTCACGAGGTGATCGATGGACCAAAGCGCCAACCTGTACACCACCAACATGACACCGCAGCAAGCAGCGTGGTTTACCGCGGAGTACGAGGCCGTTCGCAAGGACGAGATCATCGGTGCCCTTCTTGCCTTCTTTCTCGGCACCTTCGGCGCACACCACTTCTATCTCGGACGAAACCAGCTCGGCATTCTCTACGCTGTCTTTTTCTGGACTGGTATTCCCGCCGTCTGCGGCTTTGTGGAGTGCTTTCTCATGCCCGGCCGCGTTCGCGAGTTCAACTTCGCGCAAGCGAACATGATCTCTGCCCGACTCGCAGCAACGCCGCCCATAGCTCAACCCGGATCCCAACAACAATCCCCGCCCGTAGCTTCACCCAATCCCATAGCTATGTCGTGTCCCGCATGCAGCCAGCCGCTCGACCCCGCAGCCGTCTTCTGCACCCGCTGCGGAGCGCCCACCTCTGCCCACCAGGCGGTACCAGCCTGACTACTGCCAGCTCACGGTGCTCTCCTTCAGATGATCAAATTCGATCACCGCTCCGTCGCCGACCATCTGCACCTTGGCCGGCCTTCCATCCACGCTCGCCCGTGCCACCTTCGTAAATCGCACCCGTACCATCACATGCGCGGGATCACCGAGAATCTTCAGCGAATGCCCTGACTTCGTCACCGTACGCCCCTCGAAATCTCTGATCGTTCCCTCGGCCGAACTCTCTCCGCCAAACACCTCGTACACGCGCCGCTCATCAAGCGACTTCACCCTCGTGTTTCCGCTCTCCTTCTCGGGAACCAGTGTCATCACGTCCTCTGGGATCTTCGGGAGTACGGCCCCCCCACGCACGAAGAGGGGCAGCACATCAAGAGGTGCATCGACAAGGATTGTCTTTCCACCGGACATCTGCGCCCCCGTCCAATAATCCACCCACTGGCCCTCCGGCAGATATACCGGTCGCCGCGTATTTTCATCCGTGATCGGCGCAACCAAAAGATCCGGACCAAACAAGTACTCGTCTCGGCTAGATCGAGCGCGCGGATCGTTCTGATACAGAAGGGCCAGCGCTCGCATCAACGGCATACCTGTCTTCGCTGCTTCCTGTGCTGCTGCATACCGGTACGGGAAAAGGCTCATATGGAGGACTGCGTACTTCCGGTAGATATCGAGCGCCTGAGTCCCCCCCACCGCCCGATCCCAATTCCAAGGCTGCGTATTAGCCTGCGACAGGATCTCCATAGTGGGCGAGAAGGCCGCGTACTCGGTCCACCTCGCCTCCACCACCGGATCCGGCGTTGTCGCTGTTCTAAGATATCCGCCGATGTCTGCGGTCCAGAGCGGCATCCCACTCATGCCGGCGTTAAGCCCCGCCATCACGACTGTGGGCAGGCCATTCTCTGGGCTGAAACTAGACTCATTGTCGCCGCCCCAGAGGAAGCCCAATCCGTTGGCGCCGGTAGTGACGCTGCGCGCAAACAGGACGCCGTTCCCACTCAAATCCTTCTGGATCAACTCCTCCATTGCGTTGTTGTAGAGGACGCAATAGCGGTTGCGCATCACCTCCGGACTGCTGCCATCCGCGAAGCGAACATCGCCTTGAAAGCTACCTTCCGCATCATCATCCTTGAAGCCATCTGCGCCAGCTTTACCGTCGAGGTGAATCACCTGCCGCACCTGATCCTGCCACCATGTCTTCGCTGCCGGGTTGGTGAAATCGATCAGCGAGCCCTCACCCTTCCACCATCGGCCGATAAAGGGTGAGCCATCAGGTCGCTTCACGAAATATCCGTGCGCAGCGGCCTCGTCGTAGTTCTCAGCATGAGAGCTTAGCTTGTTTTCGAAGCCGGACTCCTTGGGCGGATCGGATCTGGTATTGATCCAGGGCGTGTGCCAGAGCACCAGCTTGTAGCCTGCGCTGTGGATCCGCCCGACCATCGCAGCGGCATCCGGAAACTGTTTCGAATTGAATTTACTGCCTGTACTCGCGAGGTGGAACATTCCAGCCGCCCTGACCATAGGTATTTGGCTGCTGTGGAGCGTACTCAGCGTGCACGGCAGGCGCACCCGTAAGCGACAGGAGTGCTGCGGCGGTGATTGCAAACTTTCTCATGTTGGGCATCGGAACCTTCTCTCTTCGAGGTAGTAGGATAGCGCCTGTCCACAAATCAGGAACTTACGAGCTCGTCGATCCAGCTCTCACATGTTGGTGTGACCGCCACGCATCTCTTCGTTGAACGTGGGCTTGATAAAGGTCAGCGCCTCCTGTAACTCCGCAGCGTACTGGAGACGGTGTCCAACCAACGCTTCGGTGGCAGTTGCAAATTCCAAATCGGCCGCGAGATGGATAAGGCCTTCGCTGGCCAGAGCCCTGGTGGTCTCGCCGAGCGCAGCAACGGTCGTGTTCAGGTATTGCGCATCACGCGGATCCGATAGCCAAACTGGTTCACCGTTGCCTAGAACGCTCGAGAGCCAGAAGGTCTTTGCGGCCAGAAAATCACTTCTTTGTGCCTCATCGGTGTCGTTGAAGACGAACTTCCTCTGCTTCATGCTGTAGTAGCGCGTGGTAACTGGAACGGGCTGACGATTGCCGCTCTTGACGAGTTCCAGTTGCCCTTGATCGATGGTCTTGCGAACAGCGTTGTAGATAAACCCCTCAGCATACGGCTGCTCTGGCGCTGGCACGATTTCCGCGAAGGTGACCGTCATGGAGGCGGCAACCTTGGCGTGCAAGACGCTCTGTGCGCCGTCCTCAAGGTGGATCTCGCCATGAACAAGGTTTGTGTCCGCGCCGGACGTGGAGGAGTGAAACGGCCATGCGAAGTTCCGGAAGCTCAAGGGAAGTCCGCTCAGGGTAAGGTAGCAGTCCGGCCGCGGATTCTTCAGGCGAGTTGCTGCTTGGCGGAGATAATCCTGCAACTCGCTTTGAAGTTCGGGCGCGCCGGCAAGGTCGAACCCGGAACTTACCTCCAGCATCTGCGTACGGGTAGGAGACTCGGGGCGGGCAATCTCAAACCGAACCGTCGAACCTCCCGAGAAGTCTGTCACGCTTGTAACGGTCGACAGCTTCAACCCAGCTGCCTGTGCCGCTGCTTCGATCTGCTTGGTGAGATCGGTGTATCCCTCTGCATCCATGCGACTCTGTTCTCCAGTCCTTTGTTTTGTAAATGTCCTGTAAAGTACATTCTACGTCCGCCACCTCTCCCGCGTCCGTCGGTCAAGAGCTGTTCCCGGTAGCGGAATCGCGGATCTCGCCATCGACGGCCGGCTAAAATGGCAACGTGGTCGACCTATCCAAGCTCACTACCGAAGCTCGTAACCCCCGATCAGCAGAGATCGACGTTCTCAGCACAATCGATATGCTAGCTGTGATCTCCGCCGAGGACGCCACCGTATTCGCTGCCGTCCGCGAAGAACTGCCCCAGATCGCGCGCGCGGTCGATGCGATATCCGATCGCATCGCGAGGGGGGGGCGCCTCTTCTACATCGGAGCCGGGACCAGCGGACGTCTTGGTGTTCTGGACGCAAGTGAGTGCCCGCCGACCTTTTCCGTTACACCCACCCTCGTTCAAGGCCTTATCGCGGGTGGAGACAGCGCACTCCGCCAATCGAGTGAGAGGTCGGAAGACTCCCCCGAGGAGGGCGCACGCGATCTCGCAAAGTCCGGCTTCAACGCCCTCGACACCCTGGTGGGCATAGCCGCGAGCGGGCGGACGCCGTATGTTCTCGGGGCAATGTCCCACGCCAGAGAGGCCGGCGCCCTCACCATCGCGCTTACCTGCGTGGACGGCTCTGCGATGGCGAAGCTGGCGGACATCGCGATCACGCCGGTGACCGGACCGGAGGTGGTCACCGGATCGACCAGGATGAAGGCCGGAACGGCGACCAAGCTCGTCCTCAACATGCTCTCAACTGGCGTAATGATTCGGAGAGGCGCCGTTTACGGCAATCTCATGGTGAATGTGCAGCCCACAAACGCCAAGCTCGCGGATCGTGCGCGGCGGATCATCATAACGGCGACCGGCTGTGATGAGCCCACATCAGCTCGCCTCCTTAGTGAGGCTGGCAGCGTGAAAGCCGCGATCGTGATGCAGATGCTCTCCCTTGATCTCGCTGCAGCCCATGCAAAGCTGGCCGCGAACCAGGGATCGCTTCGGGCCGCGCTGCGCAGGTAACGTGATGCGATGTGCCTCTGGCGCAGGCTTAAAGCGAACGACTATGGATTGCTTCGTGCCCTCTGCAAAGAACTCAATGCGCCCCTGGGCATGCTGACGGCCGTGATCGCGATTGCAATAGGGCGTTCGTACCGATGGAGATCTAAGAGTCTCCCAGCCAAACCGCAGCATGGGTTTCCAACGCGATCCTTACCAGCTGGCTTCGACTTCTCACACCTGCCTTAATGAACAGTTCCTGGATGCTTGCTGTAATTGCACTCTCGGATACTTGCATCTTTGACGCTGTTTCCTCTGTTCGCCTTGAGGTGCTGTTAAAAGGAGTCTTTGTAGCCACGCTTCGTGAGCGCGTGTGACAGCTCGCAACCGCGCCATGATCGTTCCTTGACGAAGATGAGAATGCCAGGTTGCGCACCAATTGTTCATCTCTGCGATTTACGGTCCAGTATGCTTCGAACCGTTCCGCCGATCGGCTCCTCAGTTCCCCGGCTAGGACCTGCTAGGAGCAGGTGCCTCAGCAGCGTATACACGTGGCACCGATCCCTCCAGCAAGGTAAGTGAGAGTGCTGTCCTTTACAGCCGCCCAGTCCTCGTGAATCCAGAAGCCCTCGATGCTAGGTATGTGACCACGAGGTCCTTCATGCAAGGAAGCTTCCGAACCGTCCAGCAGCGTGCGAGACAGCACATTGTTCCGCGTGTTCGAGCGCGGCCATCACTTAGGTTCAATCGGTTTTATGGTTGCTGACATTGCGACGCGCATGCCAGGTCGAAGGCTCAGGTCGAGTATCATGACCGCCATGTGGACTCATCGGATAGAGATCGTCCTGTCCGCGGTCGCCGGCCTGTTGTGCGTGTGGTATTGCGTCCGCGCAATCATAAAAGCCGCGTGGCGTGAACTCAGCGCATACATGCGGAATCAACGATTCGGCGAATGAGATTTACTGAAACCTTTTGCAAGCTGGAATGCAACTCACCATCAACTGGTGGCAGGTTTGCTTTCTTCAGGGGTAAGGAAAACTCTACCAATTCGCTGGGCTGCCACAGTTGTCTCTGATCGGGTATAGCGGGGCCACTTGTGTGCTGCCGCCCGGAAAACTCAAATGGCGGAGGGAGAGGGATTCGAACCCCCGTTACCCGTTAGGGTAAAGCGGTTTTCAAGACCGCCTGTTTCAACCGCTCACACATCCCTCCGCAGCCACAGGTACCCAGCCGATGCACCCCTTGGAGAAGGTTAGCAGGAAAATCCGCACCGCTGCGATACTTGAAGACGTCCAATGGAGACGGTCATGGCCACCACAAGTCTCTCCAAGCCGAGCACCTTCGAAGCTACCCTCGCCGCGGCAAGGACCACCATGGTCTTTAGCGAGATTACACGCCTCGCGATCGACAGCTTCCGTGCCTCCAAGGTTCGCTTTCTGCTTACGATGCTTGGCATGGTCATAGGGTCGGCCTCCATCATTCTGGTGGTGACGGTTGGCCTCACCGGGAAGCAGTACGCGCTCAAGACTATCTCTAACATTGGTCCAAACAAGGTCGAGATGCAGTATGTAGGGGGAGCCACCATGGGCCCCCAAAACACCAGCACCCCCGACTACATGACGCGCGAGGACATGAACGCCGTCAAAGAGGCCGTTCCGGGCATCATCGCGTCCTCACCGATGCTTGAGTTCCACGAAAGCGTCTCCATGGGCGGCGGCGTCACCAAGGAAAGCATGCTTCTCGGCGTCTCTCCCCAGTACAGGGAAGTTCGCAATCTCAAGGTTGTTGCGGGCCGTTTCTTCGACGATCAGGACGCGATGGCGCACACCAAGGTCGCCGTGATCGTGGAACCCTTCGCCATCGCACTGTTTGGAAGCCCGCGCGCAGCTGTGGACCGCAGCATCTCCGTCCAGGGCATACCCTTCGTTGTCATCGGCGTCTTCAAGGAGAGTACCGATACCCTCGGACAGTCCGAGATCTCCGAGCAGACCATCCTCGTTCCCTACGAAGTAGCACGCTATTTCACCGGCACCGATACTCTCAAAGAGATCTTCTTCACCATGCGAGACGCCAGCCTGGTCACGCCCGCGGCGAAAGAGATCACAGCCGTCATCGTTAACCGTCACCGGCCTACCAGCGTGTACAAGGCGCAGACCTTGACCGAGATCCTGAGCGTCATGGCGAAGATCGCCAACATGCTCACCATCGTCCTCACCCTGGCCGCTGCCATCACCCTTATTGTCTCGGGTGTGGGCATTATGAACTCGATGCTGGCGACAGTGCAGGCCCGTATCCGCGAGATCGGCATCCGTAAGGCGCTCGGCGCCACAAGGAAAGAGATTCGCCTGCAGTTCCTGACCGAAGCCGTCTTCCTATCGCTCTCGGGGGGCCTGATCGGAACTCTGGTCGGCCTTGCCATTCCGCTCTCGGTCAGTCTTCTCACGCCTTACAAGATCCCGGTCGACTGGAGGTCCGCGGTCATCGCGCTTGGCACCTCGGTGATCGTCGGGGTCGCCTTCGGAACGCTCCCGGCTAACCGCGCCGCGCGCCTCGACCCGGTCGAAACCCTGAAATACGAGTAGCTGGTTGCTCGGACTCGCACCTATGCGGAGAATGCCCCTCTGAGCTCTGGTAGTGGACATCGTTGCCTGCTTCCGCCATAAGGTACACGCGCTGGTCCCCGAAGAACATCCCCAGGTTGCACCGGCGTACCGTCGAGTATTCCAAACGCTGTTCAGCGATTGAGATGTTTGGGCCGGATGAGGGATAATTGGCTTGCTTAGGAGACGCCGGGTCTGCAACGTGTCGGGACCGGAGGCGTCGCTGATTGTTTTGCCGTGCGCGGCATCTCTCCCTTGCAAAAACTTTTTCCAGGACTGGACGGACGATGGAGCTTTGGAACGATTTCGAAGGAAAGGCCGTTGATGGGCGATTTCAGTTGGATCACCTGATCGGCCCAAAGGGGAGAAGCGCGTACTTCACCACCAGGGATGAGACGGGCGCGCCAGCGGTGATACGCCTGATCGAGTCTTTGAACGACGAACAGGAGATCCTCGCGCGTTGGCGCACCGTCACAGGATTGAAGCAGGAGCATCTTGTCGAGGTGCTGGCCTGCGGGCAGACTGTGATCGACGGGACGCACCTGGTGTATGCCGTAATGGAGCCGACCGATGCGGAGTTGGCCGACGTTCTGCGAGATCGGGCGCTGACACCGGACGAGACTCGGCAAGTCGCGCTCGATGTGGCGGACGGGCTCGAAACGCTGCACGCCAAGGGACTAGTGCATCAGCATATCGATGCCGAGCACGTGCTGGCCAAGGGCGAAACCGTGAAGCTGCGAGGCGACGTCGTGCGGGAGGCCCCCGAGGGTACAGAAGGAGCGGCGCTGCGGGCGAAAGACGTACGCGATCTTTCTTTGCTCTTGTCTTACGCCCTCACCCGCAACAGGCATTTCGGAGAGGTACGGTTGCCAGTGCCGTTCGAAGAGGTGGTGCGTAAGGGCGAGAGCGGGGCATGGGGTCTGCAGGCGATGTCCGCGGCTCTTCGGCCTATTCCGACCGCGTCTCGGGCCGCCCCGTCTGCAAGTTCGGCAGCGAAGCCGACGGTCGCGCCGGTAAGACCCGGAACAGCTTCCGCGACCAGACCTGCACCGCCGGCTGGTCCAGTTGCGCCGCAGGTTGCGCCAGCATCGACTCCAACTCAATCCACGGAAGCTCAGGCGGCGGCGCTCCCGATTGCGGCTGCCTCCGCGGCGGCCGCCAACCAGGGCGCATCTCAGTCGGCGCGTTCCACTGCGCCTGCTACGGTTGCGAGCAGGCTGGCGAATCAGATAGCCGGGCAGGGCGAGGGCTTGGCGGCGCATCTCCGCAGCCCCAGGGCTCCGGACCGGATTATGATGGAGCCGTCTGCGGAGCCGAAGAGAACAGGCCTCCTCCTGGCTGTTGTGGCCGGGTTCCTGCTTCTCGTGCTCCTCGGCATCTACTTCTTTCGATCTTCACGCGCAAATCAGTCACGACCGGTCGCGCAGGATGCGCCCGCCGCCGCAACCGTGCCGCAGCCGAGTACTGTTAATCGTTCAGCAGCCAATGACGGGGCAAGCACTCCCACGCCGCCGCGCGAGGAGAAACCTTCCGCAGCGACCGAGCCAGCGCGAGCGGGAGCCTTGAACCCGGAGGTCCATACGCCCGCGGGAGCGGGTGCGCCGCCCAGCCCGGCGGCACAGTGGCGCGTCGTCGCGTTCACCTACAACCACGAACAGCAGGCAGCCCAGAAGGTTCACGCGATCGCAGCCAAACATCCGAACCTGAAGCCGGAGGTCTATTCGGCACGGGGGCGAGCCCCCTATCTGGTGACACTTGGTGGTTGGATGACCCGGGAGCAGGCGGCTTCCGTGCGGAGCAGGGCCAGATCCGAAGGTCTGCCGCGGGATGTTTACGCGCAGAACTACCGGGAGAAGAACCGCTAATTTGCTGAGCTAAATCCGCGGCGCTCGGCTCTGAAAGGTCTCACCTCGGATCCTGAAACTCTGGGAAGTCTGCTCCGGCTTCGGCGGCGCGCCTGCTTGTCCTCTCCCTCCTCGATCCCGGCGAGATACCCGTCTCCGGCGTTGTTCACGAGCACATCGATGCGCCCAAATTTCTCCTGCGCTCGCTGCACCGCATCGGCGATCTTGGCCCGATCGGACACGTCGAGCTGCTGGCATCGCACTCTCTTCGCGTTCCTGAACCAGGTCCCGCACCTGGTCTGGATTGCGCGCCTTGACCACCGCTCTCCAGCCACGGGCGAGCACAAGCTTCCCGAGCTCCCTTCAGAGCCGGTAGAACAACCGGTAACAAACCACACTGGCGATTGCTGCTCTGTCATCTGAGTCTTATCCTTATTCGATGCACATCGAAGGCTCGCAATACCAAGTAGCTCGTTGTCGCCGCCTCCCTTCACTTCGCAAGGCAGAATCTGCTAAGTTGATTGCTCACAGTGTCAGCCCTGCTTCTGTGTGGCGAGAAACAGCAGGCCGTGAGATGCGCTGATTGCAGTTCCGTGCAGGGATGCACTTCGGGAGTTTCCTTCCCACCTCGCTTCGAGAGATTTCAAACCGATATGAAGCTGCTGAAATATGCAATCGCCGTCGTAGCATGCACCATGCTTTGGCTCAGCTTCCCACATTCCCTCAGTGGGCAGGACGTGACCGCGGCAATGCTGCTGAAGCCACCGGCCGACAGTTGGCCGAGCTACCACGGGGACTACTCCGGCATGCGGCACAGCAGTTTGACGCAAATTAACCCGCACAATGTCGGCAGCCTCGGCCTGTCCTGGATCTTTCAGACCGGGGGGAATGCAACTATCAAAGCCTCGCCCCTGTTGGTCGATGGCATCTTGTACTTCACGCTTCCCGATAATCTCTGGGCCATCGACGCCCGTTCTGGACATCAACTCTGGCACTACACCTATCCCCCCAACAAAGGCGATCATATCGGCCAGCGTGGCGTGGGGATCTATAAGGACTGGGTGTTCTTTACCTCTCCGGACGCGCATCTGATCTCGCTCAACGCCAAGAACGGTACGGTGCGGTGGATCGTTCCCATCGCGGATGTTGAGAAGGGCTACTGGGCAACCATGGCACCACTCATAGTAGGCAACCACGTGATCGTCGGTATTGGTGGCGATCTGGATAATCTTCCGACATTTGTAAGGTCGGTGGATCCGGAGACGGGCAAGACGCAATGGCAATGGGATGTCACGCTCCAAGGGAACGGTCCGGATCCCATCACCGGCGGCACAACGTGGATGGCTGGAACGTACGACCCGAAGCTCAACCTCATCTACTGGGGAACCGGCAATCCGACGCCGGTGTTGACTGGCTCTAACCGGCCTGGGGACAACCTTTATACCTGCAGCATCGTGGCGCTCAACCCTGATACCGGCAAGCTGGTGTGGGCCTTTCAACCGTCGCCGCACGACACCCATGATTGGGATGCGGTCGAAGTCCCCGTGCTGGTGGATGCGGACTTCCATGGACAGCAGCGCAAGATGCTGATGCAGGCCTCCCGGAACGGCTACTTCTTTATTCTGGACCGGACCAATGGAAAGAATCTCCTGACAACGCCGTTCGGGCCAGTGAACTGGACGCTCGGCGTCGACAAGCAGGGCCGCCCGATTCCCAACCCTGCGAAGGAGCCTGCGCCTGACGGACGACTTATTGCGCCGGACGAGGGAGGACTTACAAACTTCCGGTCGCCTAGTTTCGATCCTAAGACGGGGCTGTTTATCGTCGACGCCCATCCGAGCTGGAGTATTTATTTCTCGAAGCCGGCGGACGGCACCTATGGATGGGCGGGTGGAGACTACGGTCTTTGGGGCAAGGGAGTGATCGAAGCTATCGACTACCAGACAGGAAAGATCCGTTGGAGTCACGAGGTGGGCGCGGGAGGGTCAGGCGCAGGAGTCTTGACCACGGAGTCCGGTCTAACCTTTACCGGCGATGCTCACGGGAACTTCCTGGCGCTCGATACAAGCAATGGAAAGACTCTCTGGCATGCTGGCTCTGGAGCCAGCATAGCTAGTTCTCCGATCACATACGAACTAGATGGCAGCCAATATCTGCTCACCAGCGGAGGGGGAGTTCTGTTCGCATGGAGGCTTCCGGAAGCTGATCAGTAATTGGGCTTCCCTGTGTCAATTCGCATGCGGACGCTCGATCAAACGAGCTTGTACCCAGGGAGGAATGTTAAGTATCAAACACCAATCCCATTCCGTTCTCAGGTTTATAACTCTCCTATTTCGCTCTATGCTTGATACGGAGTCGCTGGATTTCCGTGCCTCGGCACGACGCTGCGGCATTGCACTTTGTTTTGTAGTGCTCTTCACCGGGTGTAAAAGGTCAACAAATGACAGACCTGTCGGAAGAGTCTTGACGATCGAGGTTCCCCTGGGACTTCCTGCTGTTCCCATTCCGGCGAACAACCCACCTACTGCGGATTCGATCGATCTCGGCCGGAGACTCTTTTATGACACGGCGCTTTCGAGAGATCACAGTATGTCGTGCGCCTCCTGCCATAATCCGCGTCTCGGCTTTACGGATGGACTTCAGGTTGCTCATGGGGTTGGAGGAAGTAGGGGAACCCGTAACGCTCCCACCCTTATCAACTCCGCTTACTTGCCGCTTCAATTCTGGGACGGTCGGTCCGCCAGCCTAGAAGACCAGGCGGCGAATCCGATTGCGAACCCTCTTGAAATGAACCAATCTCACCAGATATCCCTGGCAAAGCTGGCCGAAAACCCGACATATCCATCCTTGTTCTTTAAAGCCTTCGGGTCCAGGGATATCAACCTGAATAGAGTGGAAAAGGCTCTCGCGAGCTTCGAACGGACCATCCTCAGCGGGAACTCTCCGTTTGATCGTTACCAATTCGGCGGAGATAAAGGAGCTCTTACCGCATCTCAGGTTCGTGGGCTACAAATCTTCCTCGACCCAAACAAGGGAAACTGCGGAGCTTGTCACACGGTGAACCGCACCGACGCCCTGTTCACCGATGGAAAATTTCACAACACCGGGGAAGGTGCCGGTGATGAAGGCGAATTCGCGGATGTCGGCCGCTTTGGTGAGACAAAAACATCAGCTGACATGGGCGCATTCAAAACCCCGACGCTCCGGAACGTTGCGAACACTGCACCTTACATGCACGATGGCAGTCTGAAGACTCTAAAGGACGTAGTCGACTTCTATGCAGGAGGCGGAAATTCAAATACTTATCTGGATAAGCAGATTCGGGTGATCCAATTAACCGGTCAGGATCGCGCTGATCTCGTAGAATTCCTGAAATCGCTCTCGGGGGAGATGCCGCGGAACGTGGGAGATCCCGGAAAGGCAGTAAACCGATCATCGCAATGAATATCTTTCGGTTCGGAAGTCTCTGCCTGCTAGCCGGCTCACTTGTTGCGGCCACCGGATGCACGGAAAAGACACGTCCCATGGACAGCAGCAAGGCGGAGACAACCCCACCCTCCCATTCTACTTATAAGGTCGATGGCGCCACGGCCGGTTCGGTATCGGGCGCAGTTCATACAGGCGGTAAGAGGCCGTCCCGTGAGTTCGTCGATATGAGCGGAGATCCCGCCTGCGTCGCTGCCCACCACGGAAAAGCTACCGATGAATCTGTCCTTGTAGGATCAAATGGCGCGGTCGCCAATGCCTTTGTCTATATCGAGAAGGGTTTGGAGGGGAAGACCTTCGACGTTCCCCAGGCACCAGTCATAATTGATCAGCGCGGATGCTGGTTTCGACCACGCGTTCTGGGTATCCAGACAGCACAGGTCTTGCAGATCGTGAACTCCGACCCTGTGACACACAATATCCACCCCATGGCGAGAGTCAACCGTGAGTGGAACCACAGCCAGGGCCCGGGCGATGCTCCGTTAATCAGAAAATTTCTGAAGCCTGAGGTGATGGTTCAGGTGAAATGCAATATCCATAGCTGGATGCACGCGTTCATAGGAGTCGTCGACCATCCGTACTTCGCTGTGACAAAGGAGGACGGCTCTTTCGAGATCAAGAATCTCCCTCCCGGTACTTACACCCTCTCTGTCTGGCATGAGAAACTTGGCACAAGTCAGCGCCAGGTGGAGGTCACGCCAGGCAATCGCAGCGTCACACGCTTTGAATTGGAGAGGAAGTGATCCAGCCTAAGCCAGCTTGCACCCTGCTTGCACTCGGACTCCTGTTTCTATCAACCGGCTGCTCCCGAGTACGGCGTTCAAATCAATCTCCGGCTAGAGGAGATTCAACGTCTTCCCAGCATCGGATTTACGTGACCAACGAGGTCTCTGGAGACATGACCGTGATCGACTCCGGAACGTACAGCGTGATCGCGACTATCCCGCTCGGAAAGCGGCCCCGCGGTATTCACGCCAGTCCGGACGGCAAGACGCTTTACATCGCGCTGAGTGGATCTCCAATCGCCGGTCCTGACGTCGACGAGAGCACTCTTCCTCCGCCCGACAAGAGCGCGGATGGTATCGGTGTCTTCGACGTCGCGCAGGGCAAGCTGCTTCGGATCATCGCCGGAGGTTCTGATCCGGAGAACTTCGACCTCAGCAAGGATGGTAGGCAAATCTACATCTCGAACGAAGATGCCTCTGCAGTTAGCACAGTCGACAGCTCGTCTGGCAGAGTTCTAAAGACGCTGGAGGTGGGCGGGCAGCCGGAAGGAGTCAAGGCCACTCCCGACGGGAGGTTTGTTTACGTTACCTCCGAAGACGCTGGAATCATCTCAGTGATGGATCCAGCCGCCGGCAAAATTGCTTCGACATTCAAGGTTGGCCATCGGCCGCGTTCCATCGCGTTCCTGCCCGATGGTTCCCGTGCGTACGTCAATGCGGAGAACGACGGGACTGTCGTGGTAGTAGACACAAAAGAACGCAAGATGCTGCAGGCGATCTCCGTCGGAGAGCCGGGGGTGGTTAAGCCGATGGCTGTTCTGCTTTCCGCAGATGGAACTCGGCTTTACGTGAGCACAGGTCGCGGGCGCCGGGTTTTCACGATCGATACAGCGACCAATAAGGTGATCGGGGCGGTTGATGTGGGACAGCGGCCTTGGGGCATCGCGCTTTCCCCAGACGGAAAGACCCTTTACTCGGCAAACGGACCCTCGAACGACGTCTCAGTCGTACAGCTCGCAACGAACACCGTGACAAAGAGAATCAAAGCCGGAAAGGGTCCCTGGGGACTCGTGGCAATCGCTCGCTGATGACCTTGGATGACGCCGTTACTAAGGCTCGACGCTCACACGAGCTACAGGAACCAGGGAAGACGCTGTCGCCGAAGACTTATCTGAATGTTTGGCGGCGACCGATCGACGGGTACGCGGATGCACCGCCTTGGCTATAGTCTCCGGCTGGGCCCACGCGAAGAGAACACCACCGCTGCTGGTAAGCAGATACTGTCGTCCGTCCAACTCGTACGTGATGGGCGAACTTTGCATGGGCGAGCCCTCGCCAGCGTGCCAGAGAGTCTTGCCCGTAGCTGTATCGAGCGCCAGAACATTTCCGTACGCGTCTCCCGTAAAGGTGAGCCCCGAATCTGTCGTTAGCACACCTGCTCCCGATCCACCCTCGCCAACCGCGTGACTCCAGCGAATCTTTCCCGTCTGATAATCGATGGCCTCGATCACGCCTTTGCCCCACAAACCATAGTCTGCGCCCGCCCAGCCATAGGTGCCGTCTGCAGGCTTCGCGAAGTACAGGCTGTAGCTTGGGTGTGCATCGACGATGAACAAGCCGGTGTTCGGGTCGAAGCTGGGCGACCGGTAGTTCGTCATTCCACCCTCATCAGGTGCTATGAGCCGGCCGTCAGGCGCGGGTTCCTTGGCCGGATTCGGAATAGGTCGACCTTGCGGATCTACTCCTAGGGACCAGTTCAGCGGCCCGAATGCGGCTGTGAGCAGGCTCTTTCCGTTCGTACGATCCAGCACAAAGAAGTAGCCGTTTCTCGAGGTCTGCATCAACATCTTTCTCTGCTGTCCGTGGAAAATCCGATCGACGAGTACGGGTGTCTCGACGGCATCCCAGTCATGTGTGTCGTGCGGCGATGGCTGGAAGCTCCAGACTAACTTCCCGGTCTCTGGATTCAGCGCGACGATACTGCAGGTGTAAAGATCGTCTCCCGGCCGGGGCGAACCATTGAGAACCGGTGTCGGATTGCCTGTCCCCCAGTACACAAGGTTGAGAGCGGGGTCGTAGGTTCCTGTCATCCAGGTCATGCCGCCCGTCGCCCTGTCTGGCGTTCCCACCGGTGCGGTGCTGTCCCACTGCCATTGCATCTTCCCCGTATCCGCGTCGATGGATTGCAGGAACCCGCTCAGATTATCGAAGTCGCCTGACACGCCAACGAGCACGTGATTGCCCACGATCAAAGGCGCCTCGGTCGTCCAGTATCCCTTGGTCACATCGGCGATCATTACGCTCCATCGCACGGTGCCGTCCTTCGCGTTAAGCGCGATCAGGTGACAGTCCGGCGTCATAAAGTAGATCGTCCCCTTGTACATGCCCACACCGCGTTGGCCGATGTGGAGGCCCGGATTAGGCGGATTAGTGTACTTCCAGAGCATGTGCCCCGATCGTGCGTCCACCGCCCAGACATTGTCCGGAACAGTAAAGTAGAGGATGCCGTCGACCAGCAGCGGAGACGATTTAATGCCCGCTGTTTGATTCGTCTGAAACGCCCAGGCTAGACCCAGACCCGCCACGTTGCTCGGAGTGATCTGCGATACGGAGCTGTGACGTCGGCCCGAGTAGTCCCCGTGATATCCAGGCCAGGTGTCCACTGGCGGGTTCAGAAGTCTGGCGGCATCGAGATCTTGAGCCGCAACACGCTGGAGTCCCAAGAGCGAAAGTGCCCATAGGACGAAATAGGTGGATATCTTCACAGGCTTCCTAATTGTTCTTTGCAATCGTCTACCAGCTCCGCTGCGATCATTCGAAAGTCAACGCAGGGTCTGCATGTAAGCCATGAGGTTGTGAATGTCGGCATCTGTGTACTTGCTGAAGAGGTCCACATGGGCGTCTTCAGGCGAATCGAGCACGTACTTTACATTGTTCACGGACCACGACCGGTATCGCCCCTCGGAATCGCGCAAACCGACTGTGAACTCGTCTAGGTACGCCAACGTTCCCGCGATAGTCTTTCCTGAGGGGAGAGATACGGAGACCCGGCTCTTCGCGTCCTTCGGATAGAGCATGCGCTGCTCCAACTGCAAGCCCTGATACCGCGACGCGACACCGGCAAGGTCAGTCGTGGCGGAGTGGCACTTCGCACAGGTGCCCGCCCCGTTGAAGTACCGCTTGCCCTCTTCGACGTTCCCCGTCTGCAAATCGGAGACATCCACGCCCCGCCGCTTGCCTTTCATCGCCAGAGCCTTGGCCTGCTGGGAGTGGACAAAGGCCACAAGACCGAGCATCTCCTGGTCGGAGAAGTTGAAGGCTGGCATCTTCTTCTCGGGCCGGCCGTTGCGCACCACCTCCGTAATTTTGTTCCCGTCGACATCATCGGTTACCAGCTTCGATCGGGTTAGGTCAGGTCCGGTCTCGCCTCCGCCAGCGTCACGACCGTGACAAAAGGCACAGTTCTGCTGGAAGATTGATCCGCCCGCTTCAGAAAGGCGTGAAGGATGGACTCTGGACAGCTCCGCGGTCTGGCTGGGAGCTTCAGCAGAGGTCGTCGGAAGATCGGTGGACAGGAAGCGGAGAAGGTCGGTAAGCTCCTGGCCCTGCAGCTTGGGAAATGCCGGCATTCGTCCCTTGCCGTGGAGAAGGAGCAGGGTAATCTGCTGATCGTTTATCTGCCTCTTGATCCCGAGGACAGGAGGGAAGTACGGTAGGATGCCCTCGCGCTGCTCGCCGTGGCAGATGGCGCAGCGAGTCTGGTAGACCTGCGCGCCCTCCATGTTCTCCGCGTGGCGGTCAGCCTGCTCCGCTCCTACAGGCGTCTTGACTGACTGCCCCTCACTCGAGGCCGCGTAGATGAGCTTCCGTCCCGCCGAATACGCGATCAACCCTGTCGCTGTTACAACCAGTACTGCAAGTCGAAAACTCTTCATAGTCTCGGTACTCGTCCCTGTCCGTCGAATCTAGCATGCCTGGCCCGCTGCCTCGAACCGAAGATCGGAGGAGGCCGAGCTCCTATCCTGAGTACCGGACCAGCTGCATGAAGCCGTAGTCCATGTGAAGCTGCTGATGACAGTGCAGAAGCGTATCTCCTGGATTATTCGCGACAAAATCTACTTCGACCGAATCCAAAGGCATGACGTTAATCACGTCCTTCATCAAGCCGCTCATCGGCTTCTTCCCAATGCGTGTTACCTCAAACGCGTGCCGGTGCAGGTGCATCGGATGCTGATCGCCGCTTCCATTGCGGAAGATCATCCGGTAGCGCTTGCCTTGCTGCACAAGAAGGGGTTCAATATCGGGCCATGATTTGTTGTTGATGCTCCACGTATCGAACTTGGACCCATGGAGTGGGCCGTTATCGCGGAAGGTGAGAACAAACGTCTGGTCAGGGATTGCCGCCTCAGATGTCCGCGCGAATTGGGAGTAGTCCCACTCCACTGCGGGCGGGTCCTTCCAGACAGGGGCACCCGTCTTTCCCGCATATTCAACGACGATGCCAAGACCCATCTGCCGTGCCTTCTCGAGAGTTGAGCCGAGCACCCAGACGCCGGGTGCATTCATCTCCACCACCGCATCCACCCGCTCGGCCACGGCTAACGAAAGCACGTCCACCGCCTTCGGATTAGGTACCGGGTTTCCGTCCATCGCGATGATTTTGAAGCTGTGACCGGGCAGCGCCAGGACGACATTTTCAGTAGCGCTTGCATTCAGAAGTCTGAGCAGCACACGCTGCCCCTGCTTCACGCGGATTGGATCTCCGCTTCGCAGCATGTGCGCGTTGATCGTCGCGTACTTATACCCCACGTCGGATCCCGTCGTCAGAGGCACGTTCGCTGATTGTTCGCGCATGTTCTCGACCATCGGAACAAAAGAGGGCTCCCAATGGTGGATGGCCAGGTTGATCTCCTGGTCGTACGCCGCCGGCTGCTCTCTGCCTTCGACAAGCAGAAACCCGAACTGTCCGGTGTAGGCGCCGGCGGCGAGGTTTTCGTTCGCGGTCGCGTGGGTGTGATACCAGCGAGTTCCCGCCGGCTTGGGTGTAAAGCTGTACCGAAGCGTGCTGCCCACCGGTATCATCGGCGAGCCTTCCTCCATCGCTCCATCGTTGAGCGAATCGATCGCCAGGCCGTGCCAGTGAACGATATCGGCCTGTGGACTCGCATTGGTCACGTCGATCGTCACCGGCGACCCCTCGCGCAGACGCAACAACGGTCCGGGCACCTGCCCGTTATACGCGATGGTCTTTACCGTCACGCCAGCACCGATCTCTAGCGTGCATGGCTCGATGCGAAGGCTGTGGTCCGCCTTTCCAGTCGGTCCGGCATGCCGTCCCTCCGCGGACAATGGAACGCGCGTCTGAAGCGCTTCATAGGCGACCGATGCGCCTGCTGCTGAGATAAAGTTCCTGCGATTCATAGACCCTCAGGGTGATTTGCCACGCGTGCATCAGGTGAAACGGCCTAAACCCACCAGGCAGAACCTGGCTGTTCCTGGATGACTACCTCATTCAAAAACGTAATTGCCTTCCGCAGACCTTCGTCTGGAGAGAGCAGACTATCCTCATGCTCGATCGAAAGGACGTTGTCATATCCGAACATGCGCAAGGTCGAAATAAATTCCTTCCACCATTCTGCTCCATGTCCATAGCCGCAGGTCCTGAAGATCCATCCGCGGTTGCGCTCGTCCAGGTATGGCTTGGTATCCAGCACACCCGTGCGAACAAGGTTCGACGGATACATCTGCGTATCCTTCGCGTGGACATGAAAGATCGCGTCGCCCAGGAGGCGCACCGCCGCAATTGGGTCGATACCCTGCCAAAACATGTGGCTCGGGTCGTAGTTGCAGCCGATCGCCGGGCCCGCCACTGACCGCAATCGCAGCATCGTCTCCGGACTATAAACCACGAAGCCGGGGTGCATCTCAATGGCGATCTTGACCCCGTGCTGCGCGGCGAAGTCGGCGCGCTTGACCCAGTACGGTGCCACAACCTCGTCCCACTGCCATGCCAGCACGTCGAGATACTCCGGCGGCCATGGGCATGTGATCCAGTTCGGCGCCTTCGCTCCTGGCGAGTCGCCGGGACATCCCGAGAAGTCGACCACCGCAGAGACCCCCAGCCTCTCGGCCAGAAGGATCGTCTGGCGGTTCACCTCCTGGGCCTGCCTTGCCCGTGCCGGATCAGGATGCAAAGAATTCCCGTGGCAGCTTAGAGCGCTGATACTTACACCATGATCCGCCAGCTTCTGCTGGAACTCCCTCAGCGCAATCTCGTCCTCAAGCATCGACAGGCTGCAGTGTGCCGCTCCCGGATAATTCCCCGTCGCCAACTCGACCCGATCGATTCCGAGCGCCTGCAGCTTGGCAAGCACCTCCGACAGAGAAAGCTGCGACAGCAGCGGCGTGAAGACTCCCAGTTTCATTGCCCCTCCTCCAACCCTGCTCTGTAGTGTGTTGCTCGTCGGACCAACGCCGCCGCGATCGATCTACCGTGTCTCAACCGACTCCTTGACCTCTCTCCAGACAGAGCCCGCCGCATGGCTCTGCATCATCGCGTCCACAATGCAAGCGGAACGATATCCATCATCGAAGGTCGGCAGCATCGCGGATTTCGTCTCTGCCGAAGCTCCGTTACGAATCCAATCGTACGCATCCCGCATGACATTCAGAAAGGCGTCCGCCCAGGACTCCTGATGCCCCCCTGGAAGATGGACATAGCGGAGCACCTCCGGTAAAACCAGCGAGGGATCCTTCGCCATTACGCCGTTCGGCTGGTTGTGACGTCCGATCCATAGCTCGTTCTGTTGTTCCTGCTTCCATCTCAGAGAACAGGCTAGCCCGTTCACCTCGAGCTGCAGGTCGTTCTTGTGGCCGGGCAGGATCTGCCCAACACTAAAGGATCCTTTGGCGCCATTCTCAAATCGTAGAAGAACGCTGGCGAGATCCTCGGCATCCACGGGAACTGCCGCGCGCTCCTTGGCCTGCTCCTTCGAGAAGGCCTGGGCGGACGCACCCGAGGAGTAGCGAACCGGAATGACCGTCGTCAGGTCAGCCAGAACCGAGACGATCTTAAGACCGGACATGTGCTCGGCAAGATCACACCAGTGGGAACCAATGTCGGCAAGCGCCGAGCTCAAACCACCCTTTGCCGGATCGGATCGCCAGGAGTAAACGTTCGGATCGGTCATCCAGTCCTGCAGGTAGTGGCCGTGAACGAAGCTGACGCGTTGCAGGTCGCCGTGCGCAACCATGGCGCGAGCCTGCTGCACCAGCGGGTTGCCGCGATAGTTGAACGTCACAACATGGGCCACCTTCGCGGCCACAGCGGCGTCGCGCAGAGTACGCGCTTCGTCGGGGTTCGTGGCAAGCGGCTTGTCGGAGATGACGTGTTTGCCCGCATGGAGAGCTGCCATGGTAATGGGCAGATGCAAATAGTTCGGAGTCGTGTTGTGGATCACGTGGATGTTCGGATCTGCAATCAGTGATCCGAAATCGCCATAAGCGCGGTCGATCTTCCACTCCCGAGCCTTCGCGTCGGCTGCCGCCTGCGATGACCCGGCGATGGCAACGACATCCACGTCCCCTATCCGGCGGACAGCATCAATGTGATGCAAGGCAACGAAACCAGGACCAATCAGGCCCATCCCAATCTTCTTCATAGAACTCTCGTCCTGCCTCTTGCGCATGTTTCACGGCATCCGGCGCAGGCTTCCGTGCTATCTGTGGCTCGATGCTCCGGATACCACGCCCCCGGGTCGCGCATGGGAAGAGGTACTCCCTTCTGTCATTCCGAGCGACCATTTAATCGCCTCGAAATACATCTTGCGAATGTCCGGATCCTCCCAGGACTCCTCAGTGTGTCCGAGGGTGGAATAGAACACACGACCCTTCCCGTAGAGGTTCGTCCAGGCGACAGGAAAATCGTGGTCGGCCCGGTGAATCCGGGGATTGTTCGCGTAATCCAGCTTAGTGGGATCGAGGCTAAGCAGTACATTCACCTTGCTTCTCGACCATTCCTTCGGCTGATAGATCTCGTCATACTTCACGAATGCCTTGGGAAAGTGCCTCACAGCGGGAAAGTCAGGGTCTTCGGTCAGGATCGGCGCGTTGAAGGTCATCCAGGGATGCTGGTCAAACCACCCGCCAATCATCTCTCCATACTCCGGCCAGTTGTAGTTCGTATCGAGAGCGGCGTGAATCCCCACGAAACCCTTCCCATCTTCCTTCACGAAGGCCATCATGTCCTGCTTTTGACCTGCATCCATATCCAGCTCACCGGTCGTGCTTGCAAAGACCAGGGCATCGAAGTGATTGAGATTCTTCCCATTCCTGGCGATATCTTTCTTGGTGAGCAACTCCGTGTCGGTGCGCATCACCGTGTCCCACAGCCCCGTCTCCATGCCCATGTTGTAGATGGCCGCCATAGCCGCTGATACCGAGTCATGTTCAAAGCCCTTCGTCTGGCCGATCACCAGAACATGCTTAAGGTGGATCGGCTTCGCCTGCGGTGATGGAGCCGTCAGCGTATGAGCCTGAGCCTCGGGAGCCTGGACACGGCCTGCCTGCGCCAAAGCGCCGGCTCCAAAGAGAACCGGGAGGAAAGAGAGCAACAATCGAAGAGCGCGCAAGGAATCTCCAGGCAACTTAGGATGTGAAGTCGAAGAGGGTCAGTTCCGCGAAACGAGAATGCCTTACATCCATGGAATTCGTCAAGCAGACATGCTACGGTCCGGGATTAATCATGACAGAGGATCGGGCGTGAGACATGGGCGAACTCGGAAATTCAATCAGCCGCGAAAGTCTCGATAGTTTACAGCCTCCGAGATGCCGATCCAGATATCGAGCAGGCCAAAGCCGGAGATGATGCCGCGCACGGCCCCATTATGAAGGACGGAGGCAAGCATCGGGCGCGCCTGAACGAAGGCGTTATGATCCCACACCCGTGTCCACCACGGCAGCACCATCACGAGCACACCTAGGTACACGCAGAACAGCACGAGCACGAAAAGGGAGAGGCGCTGCAGCCACACCGGTGCCGCGCGCGGGGCGGAACGGGCACCGGACAGCGCATGGGAGGTCTCGCTGCCGGAGGCGGTCTGCGGCCCCGCGGGCTTAGATTCGGGAAACAGCTGTGGCTGGCCAGACATCGAGCTCTCATCCATGACCTTAGCAGAGAGGGTGAGGGTTGTCCTCTGGCACGGAGGTTGCAGGCGCACAGAATACCGCCTGCCCACGATCTGGCGAACTACAGCAGCCGGGATGAGAAAATTAGGGATGCTCCAACTCTCTGCCGCGGGAAAGCGCTTCGGGCCGAAGCTGCTCTTCGAAGATGCGAACTGGCTCATCACCTCTGACGAGCGCACCGGCCTCGTCGGTGGGAATGGAACCGGCAAATCGACGCTTCTGAAGGTGCTGGCGGGGCTCGAATCCCTCGACTATGGAACCATTAGCCGTGCCAAGAACATGACCCTCGGCTACCTTCCGCAAGATGGCCTGGTCATGCGCGGAAAAACTGTCTTCGAGGAGTGCCTCTCTGTCTTCGACGATCTCCGAGGTCTGGAGCAGGAAGCCGAGACACTCTCCGCAAAACTCGCGGAGCATGCACCAGACAGCGCGGAGTACGCCGCTGCCGCGGATCGCTACTCCCATATCACCGACGTGATGCATGCAAACGACATCTACACGCTCGACTACCAAGTCGGAACGGTGCTGGGCGGCCTTGGATTTCCGAAGGAGGACTGGGAGCGGCGGACCGAAGAGTTCTCAGGAGGCTGGCAGATGCGCATCGCGCTCGCCAAGCTGCTGCTGCAAAAGCCCTCCCTGTTACTGCTCGACGAGCCGACGAACCACCTAGATCTGGAGACGCGCAACTGGCTCGAAGACTACCTGCGTAATTACCCGAACGGCTTTGTGCTGATCTCGCACGATCGCTACTTTCTCGATGTGACGGTCAACAAAACGGTCGAATTATGGAATAAACGCGCTCACTTCTATCACGGTAACTACGAAAAGTATCTGAAAGAAAAAGAGGAGCGTCGATCGCAGCTGCTCAACGCACACAAGAACCAGCGCGACCGCATCGACGATCTTGAGGCGTTCATCAATCGCTTCCGCTACCAGGCAACCAAGGCGAAACAGGTGCAGTCGCGCATCAAGGAACTTGAGAAGATCGAGCGCATCGAGGTTCCAGAGGAAGAGTCGACAATCCACTTCAGCTTTCCGCAACCGCCGGCCAGCGGACGCACCGTGATCGAGGTCTCGCACCTCACCAAGCATTACGGCGACAAGCGCGTGCTGGAGGATGTCAGCTTCACCATCGACCGCGGCGACCGAATCGCTCTGGTCGGCGCGAACGGCGCTGGTAAATCGACCTTGATCCGTATGCTCTCGGGGCTCGAACCGCCCACGTCCGGAATCATCAAGCTCGGCCACAACGTGCTCGCGGATTATTTCGCGCAGGATCAATACAAGGTACTCGACGCTGACGCTCGCATGCTCGACGACATCAGCGGTTCTGCTCCCAAAGTCTCCCAGGTCGAGCTTCGCAACCTACTCGGCTGCTTCATGTTCTCGGGCGATGACGTCTTCAAACAGCTGGGCGTGCTGTCCGGCGGGGAACGCAACCGCTACGCGATGGCACGCATGCTCGTCTCACCCTCGAACATGCTCCTTCTTGACGAGCCGACGAACCACCTCGACCTCCGCGCCAAGGATGTGCTGCTCGATGCGATCAGAAACTTTTCCGGCACCGTGCTCTTCGTCTCGCACGACCGATACTTTATCGATGGTCTGGCCACGCGGGTCTTTGAAGTTGAGGAGCGCCGCGTCCACATATACCCGGGCAACTACGAGGATTACCTCTGGCGCAAGCAGGGAGGCCCGGAGAAGGTAATCGCTTCCGGTACAAACTCCAGTCCGGCCGTCAGCGCCACCACCGTAAACACACCGGATAGAGCACCCGAGCCGCCCAAGCCGCAGGTCAAGCGCCTGAATCCGATCAAGCTCAAGCAGCTGGAGGAGCGCGTCCAGTTCGCGGAGACCGAGATCCCGCGGCTGGAGGAGGCGATCGGCCTCGCGGAGGAGAGGATGGGCGTCTTCACGTCGGCCGAGGAATCACAGCGGCTCTCGGCGGAGGTCGACGGGATGCGGAGGCGGCACGGCTCTCTGCTCGCGGAGTGGGAGGAGCTTGCGGGCTTGCTTGAGGAGCAGCAGTCGGCCTAACGGCCCTCTCGAAGCCGCTCCGCAAGACGCTCCGGCAGCCCCGCCATCAGGATCCGTCCCTGCGACGAAGTCAGGTCGTACGGGACGCGATGAAACTTGATCTCCGCTGCGGTGGTGTCGTAAATCGCGTAAGCTGCCCGCCAGTCGCAATCACGCGGCTGCCCCACTGAGCCCGGATTGATCAGGTGCCTGGTGTCCGCAACAAGCGGCAGAACCCACGATTCAGCCTCGTTGTAAGTGCGATAGCGGGGCCGTACCTCGTGCCACTCGTGCCCGTTCTGCGCAAAACCGCCTTGAATGTGGGTGTGCCCGATAAAGGTGACGGAGGTATTCTTCTCCTGCAGCGGAGCCCAGGCGTCGCGCATGTTCAGAATGTAGTGATCCTCGTTCAGCGGCGATCCGTGAGCACAGCTAATCGCGACCGCCTCCACACCATCTACAACCGGGTGGAGGGGTCCCTGAGGGACCTCGCGCAGCCAGTGCAGGTTCTCCGGTGTCAGCTCCTTTTGTGTCCAGTGAGCTGCCGTGCGGGCTGTTGCATTGAAGCTCAGAGCCGAACTAAGCCCGCAGCAGACGCGATCGTGATTTCCTCGCACGGAAAGCTGTGCCAGCGGACCGACACGATCGATCACCTCATTGGGACTTCCGCCGTACCCCACCGTGTCGCCCAGATTCCAGAGGACGTCGAAGCGCCCCTCGGCGGAGCGTAGCACAGCCTCTAAACCCTCGAGGTTGGCGTGGATGTCGGAGACGATGAGTGCGCGCATGGGTCAACCGGGGCTTTACCCCCAATTGGTTAGATTATCCGCTTCTGCACCGCGCGCATAGCGAGCCGGCTTAAGCCATCGTCACTAAAGGCCGTGAGCGGTCCGTCCGCATGGTCACCGCGGAGGCGAGCAGCGTGCGGGTGTAGGGATGTGCGGGGCGGTGGAAGATCTCGCTCGTCTTCGCCTCTTCAACGATCCGCCCATGCTGCATCACCGCCACGCGATCGGCTACCTGGCTCACAACGGCGAGATCGTGCGAGATAAACAGCATGGCGAGAGAGTGCGTTCGCCGCAACCCGGCCAGCAGCTCCAGAATCTGCGCCTGGATGGTGACATCGAGCGCCGTCGTCGGCTCATCGGCAATCAGAAGCTTCGGCCGATTCACGATCGCCATCGCGATCAAAATGCGCTGCCGCTGCCCCCCCGAAAACTGGTGCGGATAGTCGCCCAGCCGGCGTTCCGGATCAGGCAGCGCGACCTCGTTCATCGCCTCGATCACGCGCGCCCGTACCTGTGTCCGGCGCATCTCCGGGTGGTGAGCCCGCAGCGCTTCTGCGATCTGGCTGCCAACGGACATCATCGGATTCAGTGCCGTCATGGGTTCCTGAAAAATCATAGCGATCTCACGCCCTCGGACCCGTCGCATCTCGTTCTCGCCAAGCCCGCGAAGCTCCTGGCCTCCAAACACGATCCGCCCGCTCACCCGTGCTGAAACCGGCAGCAAGCCCAGAAGAGCTAGCGAAGTAGCGGATTTTCCCGATCCCGACTCGCCCACCAGCCCCAGAGTCTCACCCGCGTCAACCCCAAAGCTGATCTCATGCACGGCACTGTGGTTGCCGAAGTGGATGGAAAGGCCGGAGACCTGAAGCAGCGGGCTGTGCACCGCTTCATCTTAGCTGGACACAACGCCAGCCCGCCTTTGGGTAAGCTATGGGCCGGTTGAAGGCGTCTAATGAGAGACGATATGAGGCGAACTTTCTCTGCTTTATCAATAGCGCTCGCGATCCTTCCCTGTATTCGATCTGCGGCCCAGACCCATAAGGTATCGAAGCCCGAGCAGGTGGTGCGCGCTGTGGGCGTCTACGAGTGGACGGGCGACCTTAAGAAACCGACCGCCAGCCGCCTGGTCCCCATTACCGTCTTCATCGACGGGGCCCTCCAGGACGCTGGTGTCTATCTCGCGCGTCCTATTCCCTTCGCCTTGACTCCTGGAAATGAGTACCAGTTCCAGCAGGCAGGCCTCGAGCGAGGCATGTTTGATCTTGCCTACGCCCGTCACCTGCAAACCACTGACACCGCCTATGAAGATGGATGGTTCGGGTACGGGAACTACAAGGCCCTGCCGGCTCCAAAGAAGGACCCGGTTCTTCGCGCCTCTCGAAATCAGCCCGTTCTCACCAGTTCCAAAGACGACTCGCACCCTCATCTCGGCGACAAGGGCGACGGCGACAAGACAAATACCTCCTCCCAGCCGGGCAGGGACCCACAGTCCACCTCCACGGACCAGCGGGAACCAGCACAGAAAAAGGGCTCCGACCCCTCGGCTGCGGAGGATCCCGACCGCCCGACGATGCGCCGCCGCAGCGACTCTTCCGCCGCTCCCGCGGACACCTCCGCCTCAAGCACGGGATCTACATCGTCTAACGATCCCGATCGCCCCACGCTCCGCCGGCGATCCCCGGAGGATGCTAAAAAGAGTAAGCAGGCAGAGAATGACGTAGCCACCGTAACCAGCAACGGTTCGCTGAATGACGATCCAGATCGGCCCAACCTCCATCGTGGCTCTCGGTCGTCAACGAACGACACTGACATCGCCAGGCTTGCAGGCGTTCCGAAAGATCTCAAACAGATGGTCGCCGTCTCGGATGCCGCAAACCGTCCCCCGCATGACTTCGCCCGGCCCTGGCAGGACGAGAGGGAGCGTGCAGCGGTGCTTGCGAAAATGCAGGAGCTCGCAAGAGCTCAGCTTAAAACGTATGCGGCCGACCCGATCGCTCTGCGGGGCACCGTCGCGAAAGCAGATCCAGCTCCGTCCGCATCGCGTGGTCCTACACGGCGTCGTGCGGGAAACCATCCTGCACAGCCCGCTCGACCGGCCGCAAATAGCTCAAGCCCTCCGGAGAAGGCTCTGCTCGAGGAAGACCTTAGGGCCTACACGTTGAGTTACGGAGGCGCGCCTACTTACATCTACACCGCACACACGGAGGGAGCAGGCGCCGATCTCCGATACGTCACAATCGTCGCTCAGGCCGACCTCAACGGGGATCTGCGGCCGGCCATCAGGACCGCTACTGACGAGGCGCACCTCGATCGCCAGCCTCGCATGCACTTCGTAGACGTGGTCGATGCGGACGCTTCCAACCGGGCGAGTCTGCTCTTTGAAGTGCGCGCGCACGACACTCGGCAATTTGCTTTATACCGCGTCATCGGCTCTCGGGCCGAACCTATATTCACCACCGGTACAACGCAATAAATTGAGGCTGCCGCACCTCGCAAAGAGAGGGAGTAACGCAAAAAATGCTGTAGCTGAATCGGCTACGGCATTCCGCTTATCTCTCAAAATCAGCCAGTCAGCCCTGCAAAGCGGGATAATCGACGTAGCCTTCCGGGCCATGCGAGTAGAAGGTCTCTGGATTCGGCTCGTTCAGCGGAGCGTCTTTTGCGAAGCGCGTAGGAAGATCCGGGTTTGCGATAAAGAGCTTCCCAAACGCGACAGCATCCGCTTCACCCTTCTTGATCACCTCTTCAGCAGTCTCCTTGCTGAATCTCTCGTTTGCGATGTAGACGCCGCCGAAAGCCTTCTTCAGCTGCGGCCCAAGCCGCCGATCGCCCATGTACTCGCGTGCCGCGATGAAGGCAATCTTGCGCTGGCCAAGCTCGGTCGCCACGTAGCCGAAGGTGGCCTCCGGATTAGAGTCGGAGATCCCATGGGTATCGCTGCGAGGGGCCAGGTGCATGCCAACGCGGTTCGCTCCCCACACCGACATCACAGCATCTGTAACCTCGAGCATCAGCCTGGCACGTTTCTCCAGAGTCCCGCCATACTCATCGGTCCGGTGATTGGTTCCATCCTGCAGGAATTGATCCAGCAGATACCCATTCGCCCCATGCATCTCAACACCGTCGAAGTCGGCCCTCTTCGCGTTCTCGGCACCTCGCCGGAAGTCTTCGATGATGCCCTTGATCTCGCTCCTGTCGAGCTCTCTTGGCGTCTCGAACTCCTTCACCGGACGCACCAGGGACACGTGCCCCGTTGCAGCGATCGGGCTGGGCGCAACCGGCTGCTCGCCATGAAGAAACACCGGATCGGAGATGCGCCCGACATGCCAGATCTGCGCGAAAATACGGCCGCCTGCACCGTGAACCGCTGCCGTCACTGGCTTCCATGCCTCAACCTGCTGCTGCGACCACAATCCCGGGACCTGTGCATAGCCGACACCCTGCGGAGAGATGGGCGTACCCTCCGAGATGATCAGACCTGCGGACGCACGCTGCCTGTAATACTCGGCCATAACTGGCGTGGGTATGTTGTCGGGGGTGCCGCGGAGCCGTGTGAGCGGCGCCATGACAATGCGATTGGGAAGTTTCAGATCGCCAAGTTGCAAGGGATCGAATAACGATGGCACGATGGAACACCTCATCAAATAGGTACAGATGAGATGTTCAGGATCGCGACAGGATGCAGAGCGCAGGCCCGCCCTGTTGCGGTAATGCATCTAGTTCCACGGTGAGAGCACCCGCCTAAACAGGGTAATTCTTCAGCCACTCACGGAAATCAGGACCTAGATCGTCGCGCTTCAGCGCAAATTCAACAGTGGCTTTCAAAAACCCGAGCTTGTCTCCTGCATCGTGGCGCTTGCCCTCATAACGGAAGCCATAGACCTTCTCGTGTTGCAGAAGAGCCTTGATGCCGTCCGTGAGCTGCAGTTCCCCGCCAGCGCCCGGCGTGATCGTCTCCAGCATCTCAAAGATGCGCGGTGTCAAGATATACCTGCCGATAATGGCATTTTGTGACGGTGCCTCGGCCGGCTTCGGCTTCTCGACCAGGTTCCTGACATCCAGCAGACGAGGGTTCTTTGCGTCTGGCGTGCAGTCCAGGCAGCCATAGTTCTGGATTGCCGCACCCTCGACCACCTCGGACCCGAGAATACTCGACCGGGTCTGCTCGAACGCCTCGACCATCTGCTTCATGCACGGAATCGTGGCATCAACGATGTCGTCCGGCAGAAGCACAGCGAATGGTTCGTCTCCCACCAGCTCCTTCGCCATCAGAACCGCGTGTCCCAGGCCCAGCGCCTCCGGCTGCCGCGTATACGTGATCTTCGCCAGCTTCGACACAGACCGCGCAATCCCCAGCAGGGCAGACTTTCCACGCGCTTCGAGCATCGCCTCCAACTCGAAGGATTTGTCAAAGTGATCTTCCATCGTCGACTTGCCGCGCCCGGTCACAATGATGATCTCCGTACATCCGGCAGCAACCGCCTCCTCAACGCCATACTGAATCAGCGGCTTGTCGACGAGTGGGAGCATCTCCTTTGGAATTGCCTTCGTCGCAGGAAGAAATCGGGAGCCCAAACCTGCGGCCGGAAAAACTGCTTTGCGAATCTTCTGGTATGCCATTGGGGAAGTCGTATTCCTTATGTCGGGTCGATCTCATCGACGTTAGCAAATCAAATTCACTGTGCGAAATAGCACTTACGGGTAGCTCAGACTGCATCCTAAAACAACGTGCAACCTCTTCCGTTACAGAACGGGAGAGTCGTCATGCAGCATCGCCTTTCGGATCACTTTCAACGGCGCAGGCCCCTGCCGCATGAAAGCGTCATGAAAATTCTGGAGATTGAAAGCTGCACCCTGCTTCTGCTTCAGGTCCTCCCGCAGCTTCAAAATTTCGAGCTTGCCAAGAGTGTAGTAGAGATAAGTGGCATCGGCCGTTCCGCGTTTCGTCTCGACCAGTCCCACCGAATGAGACTGGTAGCCCTCCTTCACGAAAAGATCAACAGCCTGGTCGATCGTCCATCCACCGCTGGCCTCGCCTTGAGCCGTGTGCAGCTTGATGGAGTTGACGAAGCGCGCGTCCCGCAGCAAGGCGTCCTGCAGCTGCCCCAGTCGGATCAGCTTCGCCTCTCGAACATCCGTCGCACCGGCGCCCGGCTGGCCGTAGCCCTCATCCAGCATCATCTGCTCGCAGTAATGCGCCCAGCCTTCAATGTTGGTGCTCGCCCCCACCAGTTTGCGAACCTTGGATGGAAATTGATCCTGCCACAGGAACTGCACATAGTGCCCCGGGTACGCCTCGTGCACGCTCGTCGAAATAATCGTTCCCACGTTGAAGCTCGCCATATGCTCCGCAACATGCGTCGCCGTCCAGTCCTTCTCGGGCAAGGTCACGTTGAAATACGCCTTCGTCGAATGCGTCTCGAAAGGCCCCGGAGGATCCATCGAAGCGAACGTCGTCGCCCGCATGAACGGTGGGGTCTCCTCAAGCGTAGGATCGACCTCACTCGGAATGGTGATGATGTGGTGCTCCCGTATGTAAGCGATTAAACCCGAGAACGTGTTCTGGAATGCTGGCAGAAGCTTGTCCGGAACGGGGTGGATCGTGGCCAGCTCCGCCAGCACCTGGTCTGGCGTCTTCGAAGAATCAAGCTCGTGAGCAATACGCTTGAACTCCGCTTGGTTCTTATGCAGGTCCGCATAGGCGATCGTCAGCAATCGGTCGAGCGGCAGGTTCACCATCTCGTCATAAGCGAGCTTCTTGCGGAAGATCTCCGGCCCTAGACGGTAATCGCCATTCGATCGCGGCAGGAGGTCGGATCTCATCCAGGCGCCGTACTCCTTCAGCGCTTCAATAACCGCTGCATTGGACTTCGCGAAATCAGCCTGCGTCTTCGTGTCTGTTGCATCCTTGAACGCCGCCGGAACATCAATTTGAAAAAAGCTCACCAGGCCGTCAATCTGTTCGAGGGCAATCTCGGTGAAGATACGCGGCGGATTCTTCAGGTTCTTGCGCGCCTCAACGAACACCTGTGGCATCTGACGCTCGCGATCGACAACGGACCTCAGGCGCATGTTTGGAGCAGCAAAGTTGCGGCTCATCAGAACGAAAACCGAACCGGTGATCCCGGAAGAGTAGAGGTCCGGGTTCTTCTCCCAATTACGAATCACCTCGAGCGAAAGCAGCTGCGATCGAATGCTGTTCAGAAGCATCTCGCGATCACCGGCGATGGAAGCGTCGAGCGCTGAAGCGTCGATCGCGCCGATCTTCTGCTCATAGCTGTGAAGCGCCGCGATCTGCTTCTGCACCGACCCGGACGAGTAGTCCTCAAGCTTCGGGTCATACTGGTGCAGCCCCGCCGCTGTGCCGCTCGTCGGCGAATAACGGAAATAGACGTCATCGAAATATTGATCCGACACGAAGACAAAGGTCTGCATAGCACCGTCGACGGAGACACGCTGGGCGTGGGCTGCGGTTGCGTCCATGGAGGCTCCTGCGGTTGCAGCGACGAAGACTGCTGCGAAAATCAGTTTGGGCATGGCGTATCCTTCGCTTCGACTCATGGTAGCGGCGTCAAGCAGTCACGGGACGTTCGGCGTCCAGCGAGTCCAAGAGCGTCCGAGTCTCCGCAAGAACGTCCTCCGCCTTTGCCGAGTTCAACGGCCAGCGCAGAACGCCCTGCGGCGTAAACTGCGCCCCGGCCTTTGCATTGCGGCTTACGATCTTCATCAGCATGCCCGGGTCGACACCCATCCTCCCACGGCTCGCCCCTGGGTTCGCGAAGCTCTCTTCGGCGCTGCGGTCCACAAACCGGATGTGCAGCATGTCGCGCATCGCCTTGATCTTTCCGGCCTGAGCCGAATTCGCGGTCACCGGGCGCACCGCTACCATCGCACGTGCGGCCAGCGTCGCGTTCGTCACCTGCCTCACGCCCGGCGTAGGCGCACTCTCGATCGCGGTACGTTTTCGCTCGAGCGTCGCTATCCCCAGCAACTCGCAATGGAGCCGGATCTCTCCGGCCGCAAGCAGGTTCAGAACACTATCCGGCGGCGTCCCATAACGGTCCTGGAGCTCCGCCCGCACATCGTTCAAAGCCGCGTAATCCGTCGCTCCGGCGATCCGTTTGTACATCCGCAGCCGCTGGTTCTCCTCCGGTATATAACTCTCGTCGATACGTACCGAGATACCCAGATTGATCACCGTCGATCCATGCGCAGGCGCGTCTCCCTCGCCCTTCATCTTGCGCACAGCCTCCTCGAGCATCGTGGTGTACATCTCAAACCCAATCGCCTCGATATGTCCGCTCTGCTCTCCGCCGAGCATGTTTCCCGCTCCGCGAAGCTCCAGGTCCAGTGCTGCGATCTTAAAGCCGGCGCCCAGGTCGGAGAACTCCTTCAGCGCCGCCAGTCGCCGCCTCGCAACCTCGGTCAACTGCTGTTCAGGCGGAATCAGCAGGTAGGAGTACGCTCTGCGATTCGACCGCCCCACACGTCCGCGCAGCTGGTAAAGCTCACTCAGGCCGTGGCGGTCAGCGCGGTTGATGATGATGGTGTTCGCCAGCGGGATATCCAGTCCGTTCTCAATGATCGACGTCGCACACAGCACGTCGTACTCATGATTCATGAACGCCAGCATCACCCGCTCGAGCTCCGCCTCCGGCAGCTGCCCATGCCCGATCACGACCCGCGCCTGGGGCACCAACTCCCGGATCTTCGCAGCCAGCTCGTAGATCGTCTCCACCCGGTTGTGCACGAAATACGTCTGCCCGCCACGTTCGAGCTCCATCTCGACCGCCGTGCGAATCAGCTTCTCGTCGAACTTCGCCACAATCGTCTGGATCGCCATCCGATCCTTTGGCGGAGTCTCGATGACGCTCATGTCGCGTAGCCCAATCAGCGACATATGCAGCGTGCGTGGGATCGGCGTCGCCGACATGCTCAGTACATCGATCGCGGAGCGCATCTGCTTCAGCCGCTCCTTGTGCCGCACCCCGAAGCGCTGCTCCTCATCGACCACCAGCAAGCCAAGATCCTGAAACTTTAGATCCTTCGAGAGCACGCGGTGCGTTCCAATCAAAATGTCGATCTTTCCCTGCTCCGCCTTTTCTAAAATGATCTTCTGTTCCTTCGCCGTGCGGAAGCGCGAGATCATCTCGACATTCACCGGAAAGTTGGCGAACCGCTTTTTGAAACTCTCGTAATGCTGAAAACTCAGCACGGTCGTCGGTGTAAGAACGGCAACCTGCTTCGAGTCCTGCACCGCCTTGAACGCCGCGCGCATGGCAACCTCGGTCTTGCCATACCCCACATCGCCGCACAGCAGACGATCCATCGGCTGCTGCGACTCCATGTCCCTCTTAATTTCGGCGATCGCATTCAGCTGGTCGTCCGTCTCGGTGAAGTCGAAGGCATCCTCAAACTCGCGCTGCAGATTGTTGTCGGGCGAGAACGCCGTTCCCACTGCGGACGCCCTCTGGGCATACAGCTTCAGCAGCTCGGCAGCCATATCCTGCATGGCCTTCTTCACGCGGGCCTTGGTCTTCGCCCACTGCTGGTTGCCTAGCTTGTTCAACTCCGGCGCCGGTCCCGTATCCGTCGACCTGTACTTCTGAATCAGATCGAGCCGCGTGAGCGGAACATATAGCTTCGCCTGATCAGCGAACTCGAGGATCATCAGCTCGAGCGGCGGAGCGTCGTTCTCCTCAATCACTCGCAGACCACAGTACTGCGCGATGCCATGCTCGACATGCACCACGTAGTCCCCAACGGCAAGGTCGCGGAAGTCAGAGATAAACGCCGATGTCTTCGACTTCTTTCGCGCTACCGGACGCGCTGCAACCTCCGCGTCATCGCTGAGGTCCTGCGCTCCGAAAAGGACGATCTGCCGCGCACTCGTTCGGTCGAGATCCAGCACCTGCACACCGGCGGCAATTGCCGTCTTCACGATCACCGGCGTGCGCAGATCACCCGCCAGATAGCTCGACTCCGAGTACACCGTGGAAGATCCCGGCTGCTGCGTTCGTGACCCCAGCCGATAGGGCACCTGGTACTCCTGCAGCATCGACGCAAGCCGCTCGACCTCGCCCTGGTTCGGAGCCGTGAGCAGAACACGCGCATCCTGATTCATCAGCGTGCGGAGCTGGTCGATAAGCGCCGGTATCGAGCCGTGAAAGCGCATCGTAGGCCGCGTCGCAAAATCAACCTCGCTCAGATCGCTCCGGTCCACATCCAGAATATCGACCGCGCCCAGCTGGTCCAGATCGCATCCCGTAAACGTCCGCATCCGATCCTCGAGCTCCCACGGCGATACATAGATGTCCTCCGGCCGTACCAGCGACCCGATCCCCGCGCGCTCATGCCTCTGCTCCACCTTGTTCCACCAGCGCACGCCCTGGTTCTTCACCATCGCCGGCTCTTCCAAGAACACCCGCGTCGATTTGCCCATCAGGTCGAGCAGCGTCAGCGGCGCTCCAGCCACCGGCGCGAAAAACTCCCACCCCGGAAACACCGTCGCCTCACCGGTGCGCGTCGCCACATGCGTCTGCAGCTCGCTCGGCGTCTCTCCGCCCTCGATCACGGCCGCTGCCGCCGATCCCGATCGCGTGAGCCGAGCATTGATCGCCGACAGCAGGCGCTCCGTCACTGGCGTCTCCGTCAGCGGCAGCAGCAAAGCTTCATCCAGGGTCGAACTCGACCGCTGCGTCTCCGGATCGAACTTGCGAATGGACTCGATCTCGTCGCCGAAGAAATCGATTCGCACCGGACGATCCTGCTCCGGCGAGTACACGTCCACAATCCCGCCCCGGATCGTCACCTGCCCCGGCATCTCCACCACGTCAACCTTGGTGTATCCGACCGAGAGCAGATGTTCGATCAGCATCTCCGGCAGGTGCTCCTCACCGGTCCGCAGACGCAGTGCCAGACCGGTATAGTGGTCGCGCGCAAACAGCCGCATGCACGCAGCTTCAATGGGCGCAATCACCAGTCGCGGCACACCCGCCGCCCGCTCACACAGCTTCCATAGCGTTGCCGCCCGCGCCTCCTGAATCTCCGGATGAGGCGACAGATTCTCGAACGGCAGAACGTCATGCGCAGGCAGCCGTAGCACCTGCGACGCGTCAAGCGCACCCGTAAGTTCGCAGGCCGAAAGCAAAGCGGCATGCAATGCCTCGGCAGCCTTGTTATCGGCAACGACCACCAGGCAAGGCGCATTCGCCGCCCGCACAAACAGCGGAAGATAAAGCGCCCTTGCCGTCGCCGTCAGACCCGAGACACGCCTTCGCCCCGACCCGGCGCTCAAATGCCGCCGGACACGCTCAAAAGCATCAGAATGCTCGAGGTCCGCCATCAACTCGCGGACAAAAGGGAGAATCATCGCTTGTTCAATTGTACTGAGCCGCCGTGGATCTCACCCGCGGTCCGTTGACCGCCGATTTCGCCCTCGCCGCCTGACTCACGAAGAGACTGGCAGCCCGGTCCCGGACGGGAGTCGTCGACTTGGTTCCTAGACCGTGACGACAATCTTCCCAATCTGCTGATTCGACTCCATGTAGCGATGCGCCTCGACGATCTCCGCCAGCTTAAAGATCTTCGCGATCCGCGGCTTGAACGCGCCCGACTGCAGCCGCTCAAACACATACCTCTCCGCCTGCATGCGCAATTCAGGGATACTGTTAACTTCGAACAACGTGTATCCACGGATGGTCAGCGACTTCGAGAGCGCGCGAAACAGCGGAAACGGAGTCGGCTCGCCAGATAGACCGCCATATTCGAGAATCATTCCCTGGTACGCCGTCAATGCGGCAAGCTTCTCAACGATCGGGCCGCCGATCGGATCGAAGATCAGACGCGCGCCCTTGCCTCCGGTGATCTCGTTCACCCGCGCCACCAGATCCTCATCCTCCGTGACCACCACATGATCCGCTCCTAGCGACTTCAGCTCAGCCGACTTCGCCTGCGTCCGTGTCACCGCAATGCTGATCGCCCCTTCAGTCTTTGCCATTTCGATCGCCGCGATTCCCACCGAACTCGATGCCGCCGTGATCACCACAAAGTCGCCCTTCGTCATCTTGCCCAGATGCACCAGCCCGCCCCAGGCGGTGACGTACTGCATCCAGATGCTCGTGCCCTCCTCGTACGAGAGCGACGCCGGATACTCGGCCAGCGCATACACCGGCACAATCGCGACCTCGCCATAGACCCCGTACTCATCCAGCTTGAACGCCGGAACCGTACTTACCGTCTTCCCCAGCCAGCTCTGATCCACACCGTCACCCAACGCCTCCACCACGCCGGAAGCCTCGTATCCGTTAGTCGACGGTAGCTTCGGCTGCTGCAGGTACTTGCCCTCGCGGAACATCACCTCCGCCCGGTTCAGCCCGATAGCCTTCACCCGCAGCCGCACGTCGCCCTTGCCCGGCTCCGGCAGGGCACGCTCCTCGATCTTCAGAACCTCAGGCCCACCCGTCTGGTAAAAGCGCACGATCTTCGCAGTCCCTTGTGGCATATCTCTCTCCTCCCGCTACGTTCGCGACGATACGCAAGATTGGATTCGGCCCCTACGGTAGAGACTCACCCAATCTCAAATAAGGTCGAGAGTAGAGGGCGATACGTAATCCGCGGGCCCCCTGTCTACGCGGCATCCTCCGCGATCTTCGTGGAGCTTGAGGCGTCCCCACTAAGGGCAGGTTCGCCGCTGTCTCCATAAACCACCTGCCCATACTCCAGCAGGGTCACCATCCCCACACCTCCGCAGATGTTGCCGCTCACTGCCGGGAGGAGCCAGGAAAAGTACGCCGCCCATGGAAGCTGATGCGTCAGAACTGCCGTGAAGACCTCTCCACTCGCCGCAATGCAGTGCGCGAAATTACCTAGCCCGACCATAAACGTCAAGATCCATATGATCATCACGGATCCCGTGATCGAGTGCGACCCAGATACCAGCCACGCCGCCAACGCAATAATCCATCCGCCCATCACGCCGCTCCAGAATATTGCGCTCGGATCGCGTTGGACCGCCTCAATCCCCAGCCCCGCGAGAGCGTGGACAACATCCGGTTTTAGAGCGTTCGTCAGACTCGCCAGTGCAGCGAAAGTTAACGCCCCCAGTACGTTCGAGGGCAGCACCGTGAACCACAGCCGCATCGTGTTCCAGAAGTGCTTCTTCTCAGCCAGCACCAGCGCTACCGGATAAAGTGTGTTCTCCGTGAACAGCTGCGCCCTTCCCAGGATGACGACGATGAAGCCAACCGGGTAAAACATCTTCGCGATGAACTGGATCTTGCTCGTCGTCCCCAGCATCGCCAGCGCGATCGCATTTCCAAGCGCCGACAGACCCATGAAGATGCCACCCGCAAATCCCGAGATCGCCAGCGCCGACGTCGACCGCTTCAACTCCTGCCGGGCATTGTTTGCAACCTGCTCGAAGATCTCCTGGGCGCTCGGACGTTCAAGGTTCTTCTGCGCATCCTGGGCCGGCGCCTGCCGTTGCGCGGCTCGTCTTGCTCGGAGGCGAAATGCCATAGGTCGTCCTTCGGTTGTAAAGTGTAGGCGCTCACGCCTTCCTCGTAAGATGCGCCGCGTTGGCATAGGAACCGCACTTGGTAGAATCGATCGAAACTATGCCGACGCTCTCCGCGCTTTCCCCAGAGGTCCTCGCCAGGTACCAGCCGGTTATCGGCCTCGAAGTCCACGTGCAGTTGATGACCGAGTCGAAGGCCTTCTGCGGCTGCCTCAACCGCTACGGCGGAGAGCCCAACACCCACGTCTGCCCTACCTGCCTCGGCCTCCCCGGAGCCCTTCCCGTGCTCAACCGGCGCGCCATCGAGTTCGCCGTCCTCGCCGCCAAAGCCATCGGCTGCGAGATCAGCGAGACCAGCATCTTCTCCCGCAAGAATTACTTCTATCCAGACTCCCCCAAAGGCTACCAGATCTCGCAGTTCGACAAGCCCATCGCCGAGCACGGATCGATCGACGTCCCCGATGCAGCAGGTAATACCAAGCGCATCGGCGTTACCCGCCTCCATCTCGAGGAGGACGCCGGGAAAAGCATCCACGACGGCTTTGCGGACTCCCTCAGCCGCACCTACATCGACCTCAACCGCTGCGGCACACCTCTGGTTGAGATCGTCTCCGAGCCCGATCTGCGCACCCCCGACGAGGCCTTCGAGTACCTCACCCGCCTCAAGGAAATCCTGCTCTACACCGGCGTCTCCGACTGCAACATGGAAGAGGGCTCCCTTCGCTGCGACGCCAACGTCTCCGTCATGCTCAAGGGAGCCGACCGATTCGGTACCAAGGCCGAAGTCAAAAACGTCAATAGCTTCCGCTATATTCGCGCCGCGCTCGAGTATGAGATCGAGCGGCAGATTGGCGTGCTCGAAGAAGGCGGCCGCGTCGTGCAGGAGTCCCGGCTCTGGAACAACGCCGAGGGCCGAACCTTGTCCATGCGCTCGAAAGAAGCCGCGCACGATTACCGCTACTTTCCCGAACCCGACCTCCCGCCCCTCGTCGTCGGCGCGGACTGGCAGACCGAGATCCTCAAAGCGCTCCCCGAACTCCCCGAAGCCCGTCGTTCCCGCCTCGTCAACCAGTACGGCCTCAGCGAGCAGGACGCCGCCACCCTCACCGCTACCCGCGCCTTCGCCGACCAGTTCGAGACGGCCGCAAAGGTGGCCACGAATCCTCGCCGCGTCGCCGCCATTCTCACCAGCGAGCTCACCCCCCGCCTTCGCGCCCAGAACATCGATCTCGAGGGCTCCCCCGTCTCCCTGGCCGGCGTCGTCATGGCCGCCGATCTCGCCGACTCTGGCGCCATCTCCTCAAAGCAACTTAAGCAGCTCCTCGACTCCGCCTTCACCTTGAACCAAGATTTTCCCGCCGTCTACGAGCGCGAAAAGCCCCGGCAGATCTCTGACACCTCAGCCATTGAAGCCATCGTCGATGAAGTCATTGTCGCCAACCCTAAACAGGTCGAGCAGTACCGCGGCGGTAAAAAGACGGTCGCTGCCTTCTTCGTCGGCCAGGCCATGCGCGTGTCCAGGGGCCAGGCCAACCCCGCGCTCCTCAACGAGCTCGTCGCGAAGAAATTGGAAGCTCTGGGTCCCGCCTAGACCGGCCAGATCTTCGCGGACCATCAAATGACTTGCGTAGAAGTTGTACCCGAAGAGACGTAATCCATCTCGGCTGAGGGGAGTGAGCCCGTGACGACATCCGTTCAGGTCATCTGCCTTCTGGTTCTGACGGCAGCAGGTCGGGGTCAGGCTACCGCGCCTCTCGCGTCCCAGGATCCGCGACCAGACCAGTCGCCCGTCACGACGCTGCGAGTCGCAACCCGTGTGGTGGCAATCTCGGCCGTGGTGACGAGCAAGGATGGTCGGCCTCAGAACGGTCTGACCAAAGAAGATTTTGTGCTCAGGCAGGATGGTCGAGAGGAGCCAATTCGCTACTTCTCGCGCGGCTCGGAGCTCCCTCTCTCCATCGCTCTCCTGGTCGACACGAGCGGCAGTCAGCGCACCTTTATCGGAGACGAATCGCTGGCCAGCGACATCTTCTTCGAGACCATGCTTGGACGGAAAGAAGACCGCGCGATGCTGGTGCAATTTGATACCGGGGTGCAGCAGCTGAGGAGCATGACAAGCTCCGCGGACGCTCTGCACCTCGGGTTGTTGAGCCTGAGTTCAAATGCAGCCACGGCGGGAGGAACCCTTCTGCATGACGCAGTCTGGGCCGTCGCGAAGAGCATCCTGTCCAAGGAGACGGGGCGCAAAGCGATGGTGATTCTCAGCGACGGCGGAGACAACGGAAGCCGCCACTCGCTGGCCGAAGCAATCGAACAGGCGCAGCGAGCCGACGTCCAGATCTACTCCATTCTCTACAGCACATGGCAGCCGGGAGCCCCGGTCCCAGTCGGAGGTGGCTTGAGCGGTCTGCATCCCGCGGGCCCGGATCCTGGTCTGGCCACCTTGCGTCAGCTTTCTGAGAACACCGGCGGCCGCGTCTTCAAAGTCTCGCCCACGCTGGCCCTGCGGGAGATCTACACGCAGATCGGCCAGGATCTGCGGCTACAGTACGAACTCGGCTACTCGCCGCCGCCCGACGTGCAACCGAACAGCTACCACAAGCTGGAGTTGAAAGCGAAAGATAAGAAACTGGCCGTGCAAGCTCGTCGAGGCTTCTTTGCTCCGCCATAAGTCTCACGATCGGCAGCCCGCCCGCAATCGGATCAGTTACAACTGATCCATGCCCCTCCCATGCGCGCCAAGACCTCGATGGTTCCTCCTTGGTGCCATCCTCGGCGCCCTCGCCGGTTGCAGCGCTCGCGCTCGCTACACGCCTCCTACGGGCCCCATGCCGCCCAACACCGTCCTCCTCTCGCAGATGATGCAGGACCTCTCCGCCAGGCCCGGCTTCACTGAGGCCATCCTTGCCCAGCTCGACAAAGGCGGCAAAAACGGTCCCGCCCTCCTCACCCCCAAGCTCGTCGATACCATGCGCGGCATGATCCTCGGCAAGGACTGGGAAGGTCTGGAACGCTTTCCCGGATGGACCATGCGCGAGATCAACCCCACCGTCCGCGTCGTCGGCCATGTCGTCGGCAAGGATGCCCAGGCCGAAGCTCTCGCCAACCCTGATATCGTTGGCAGCTCACCCGGCCCGACCGCACCCGCCAGCAGCATCCCGACGTTCATCGATCTGGGACCTTTCCGCCTCGACCACCCGGCCACCGTCGACCTCGACCAGCCCTCAAAGCTGCCCGGCTTCACCGAGCGGGGCATCGTCACCCCTCTAGGCGATGGCGTCACCCGGGGCGACGGCCCCGACCCCACGCTCGCCCCGCTCCACTCCGAGAGCGCCCGCCTCGCCTACCTCCTCAATCGCCTATCCCTCAACGCGCTCGACGACTCCTCCGGAAAGTTCCCGCAGGTTATCGCTACCCTCAGCGAAGGCGGAGAGCAGCACCGCGCCACCAACCCCGAGCAGCTCATCGAAGCCCTCATTGCCACCGGCCACACCGTCACCGTCGCAGACGCGCGCTACTTCGCCAACTTCGGCCATTTCCACTATCTCGGCAAAGACGTCATGATGCCCTTCTGGGTCAACTCCCAGATCCTCGTCCCCGGCACCAGCCGCCCTCTGCTCGTCCCCGTCAGCCACACCGAGTACGAGTGGTTCATCCACGGACCGCGCGTTGACGCCGCCGTCGCCTTCTACTTCGGTATCGACGGCAAAGCCCAGTTCCGCACGATGGACGAGCTCAACCAGCCCTGGGTCCTCAACCGCCACGCGCACACCTACACCGGTGCTGACGCCGTCGAGGTCACGCGCCTCTCCGGCCGCATGGCCCTCGCCTACATCCACCAGCACCTCGCCCGTCCGGCTCTACCCTTCGGCGGCTACTACGCCCTCGGCGTCTGCCAGGATGCCATCGCCGCCATCGAAAAGAAGATGACCGGCCACGCAACGCTCTTCCCCAACACCGCCGATGCCGCGCTCTTCGACGATCCCCGTGACACTGAAGTCAACGAGCTCATCGCCGCCACCCCCAAGGATCGCAACGGCACCCGCCCCGAGCCCGACCGCATCTTCGGTTCGCTTCCCACCACCGATCTCCACGCCATCACCATCCCCGGCCTCGCCGACGATCTCCTTGCGACACAGACCGCATGGCAGGAGGGTGATCTCCACCACACCCACGGTCCCCGCTACTGGACAGTCCGCGGCCTCGAAGCCCTTGGCTTTGCCCTGGCCGCCTTTGCCGTCTATCGCCTGCGCCGCCCCGTCGCTCGCACCTCGGCTCCTTAGAACTCGGCTCCCCAGAACTCGGCTCCCCAGACCTCGGCTCCCTAGAACAGCCTCTGTCCCCTGACCGTTCCCGGAGGCACGATAAACAGAAACGCGCCCAGGCAGAACAGCAGAAGAAGGTAGTACACCATCGTTCGGCTCGAGCCCTCGGCCGGCTCATCCTTGGTAAACATCCGCCACGTCATGCCTGCCGCCAGAAACAGGAACACACCCTCTTTCATCAGCGCATACATCACGATCGAACTCAGCAGCAGCAGCCCACGCTGCAGTCTGCTCAGCGCGTACATCGCCTGCGCTCCGTCCAAGCCAAGCACCGGAATCAGATTCAGTAAGTTTATGAACGCCCCGGTGTGTGCGAGCGCCAGATAGACCTGCTGGTGTGTCCACGCGAACAGTCCAAGGCACAACAACGCCGCCCCCAGGCCGAACAGCGGCCCCGCCAGCGCAATCCCCGCCAGCCCGTCCATCGGTATGCCCATCGCATACCACCGCACGTACGCTCCCAGTCCCGGCATGAACACCGGCAGATCGGCCTTTAGACCGCGCCGCTTCACCGCCGAGTAGTGCCCCATCTCGTGCACCAGGATTGACAGCGTAAATCCCAGGCCGAACTTCCACCCGAATAGCGCCCAGTACAGGCCGAAGAACGCGAAGAAGCTGAACAGGAACTTCATCTTGAACAGCACAAACAGCAGACTCTTCAGCTTCCCTAGGAACAGGAGGACCGGCGCCAGCGGCCCTAACCGCTTCGTCCACCTGGCCGTCTTCTCCCGGTCTTGCCTGGCCCGTGCATCAATGTTCGCGACTCTGGCCTGCACCGTGTGCGCCTGCGTCGTTCCCTCCGGCAGCCACACCAACGCCTCTCCCCACGCCGCCCGCGCCTCATCCCACCGCTTCTCCCCTTCCATCGCCTGCGCCACATGCGCCAGCCCCGCCGCATGCTGTCCATAGATCAGCGCCCCGCACTCCGGGCAGACCAGCGTCCCCTCATGGATGTAATGACTGCACTGCGGACAGCTATAGACGGCCGTTGGCGCCGGCGGAAGTTGAACAGGTTCCATACCTATTTGATTCTAAGTCGTCCAAAAGGACGCGCCGCGACGGCTCTCAGACCCCTTGGACTCCTCAGACCTCAGAATCCTAAGTCACCTGTCCCTTACCCTCGTCCTTCGCATCCGAGAGCGTCACCTTCACGTCCATACGCCGCCGTCCGCGAAAGACCGTCAGCCTCACCGAGTCACCCGCCTTGTGCGAGTTCATCGCCGCAGAAAGATCCTGCAGCGTCGCAATCTCCTGCCCGTCCAGCGCCACAATCAGGTCGCCGCCCAGCATCACCGGCTCGTTTCCGTTGTACATCCGCTGGTTGCCCCCGCGCAGCCCCGCTCGCTCCGCCGCTCCACCCGGCAGCACCCGCTCGATCAGAACGCCATAGTCCGCCGGAAGCCCGATCTGCTGCGCGATATCCGGCGAGATCGGAAGCGTCACAATATCCAGCGACGGCCTCCGGGAATGCCCGAACTTGGCAAAATCGTCCAGCACCGCCTTCGCCGTATTGATCGGAATCGCAAACCCGATCCCCGAACTCTGATCCGCCCCATTGCTCGCGATCAACGTCGTGATCCCGATCACCTCTCCGCGCGAGTTCAAGAGCGGCCCACCTGAGTTGCCCGGATTCACCGCCGCATCCGTCTGGATTGCGTCCTCGATCGGGTTGTTCTGCGGCCCGCGGATCGATCGAATCGACGAGATGATGCCCCGCGTCATCGTCCCATTCAGACCAAACGGATTTCCGATCGCATACACCTTCTGCCCCACCGTCAGTCCACTCGAGTCCGACAGCGTCGCCGGCTGAAGGTTCGGCGCCTGAATCTTGATCAGCGCCAGGTCATGGTTCTTGTCGATGCCGATCCGCTCCGCCTTGTACTTGTGCTTGTCGCTCAGCGTCACCTCGATCCGCTGCGCATTGTCGATCACATGGTTGTTCGTCAGGATCAGCCCCTGCTTATCCAGGATGAATCCCGATCCCTGCCCCTGCCGCGGAACCGGCCCGTAGAAAAAGTCGAACTGCACCGCCGTCGACGTAATGTTCACAACCGACGGCAGAGCCTTGCGGTACACCGCCATGTTCTGCTGCTCTTCCGTGTCAAAGGCCGGGGCAGCCGACGCCTCCGTCAGGTCGAAGCTCCCCATTCCGCCCTTCACCCGCTCCGTATTCACACCCGCCCCATCGGCACTCGGCCCCAGCACAGCGCGACGTACGAATGGCGCCATCGCACCCGAGGACGCCAGATGCGTCGTGACGTAATAAAACCCGGAAAGCAGCGCAATCACCAGAAGTACCGAACGCAGTCTCATCGTGTCGCCAACCGTCTCTTCTCTCGCTTTGCTTCACTCCGAAGCAGCAGCGTCTATTGTATCGACCCAACCTGAGATCGTTCCTTCTCTACGATCTACCGCTCGTCCGCGCTTCGTTCAAGAGCACCGGCCACAACGCATCCACCTGCGCTGCCAACTCAGCCATCGATCCCGCGTTAGTCAGAACGTAGTCGCAGAACTCGGCCTTCTCGGCATCGCCCATCTGCTTCCCGAGCCGCCGCTGAGCCTCGCGCTTCAGCTCCGCGATATCTTCCTCGCCCAAATCTCCTCGCTTCGAAGCACGCTCCACAAACCTGGCTACCTTTGAAGCATCCGGCGCTTGCACCAGGACCAGCCGATCGAAGCGCCCTCTCCACCCACCGTCACCCCCGTATCTGGTCTCAAAGATCAGCGCCGACTCCACGACCAGCACCGACTCCGGATCCCGTGCGGCAATCCCCTCCGCCATCTCCGCCTGCCGCGCAATCACCGCCGGATGCACGATCGCATTAAGTTCCTCTACCCGGCCCTCGGCAAAGGCCAGCCGAGCCAGCTCCGCCCGGTCCAACTCCCCGTCGGCTCGTACCACCCCGGTCCCAAACCGCTCGACAATGGCGGCGTACATCCCCTGTCCCGGCCGCATCATCTCTCGCCCGATCTCATCCGCCTGCAGCACCTGCGCCCCGCGCTCCGCTAGCATCGCCGCGACAGTAGACTTTCCGCTGCCCAATCCCCCCGTCAGCCCAACCCGAAGCACCGCCCGGCCTACCTTACCGGGCTCGCGTCCAGCCTGTCCGCGTCCGCTAAGCCCTCATGCAACGGACCCGCACCCATCCCCCGCCGCAGCTTCGCCGCCGTCACCGTGTTCTGCATCAGCATCGCGATCGTCAATGCCCCTACACCCCCCGGAACCGGTGTATACGCACCCGAAATCGCAAACGCCGCCGGATTAATATCCCCCACCACTGTCGACCCCCGCTTCGCAAATCCCTCTGCTCGCGCCTGGTCTCCCGGAAAGAATCGCTCCACCTCCGCCGCATCCGTCACGCGGTTAATGCCAACGTCGATCAGCACCGCACCCGGCTTCACCATCTCTCGCGTCACGAACCCCGCGCGCCCAATCGCCGCCACCAGAATGTCCGCCTCTCGCATGTACCGCGGCAGATCCTTCGTCCTGCTGTGACACACCGTCACCGTCGCCGATGCGTTCAGCAGCATCAGCGCCGCTGGCTTCCCGACAATGTCGCTCCGCCCCACCACCACCGCGCTCTTCCCCTCGATCTCAAGCCCGCTCCGCCGCAGAATCTCCATAATTCCCGCCGGCGTGCACGGCGCCAGACCCGGCTGCCCCGCCTGCAGCCGGCCCGCATTCACGGGATGAAACCCATCCACATCCTTCTCCGGAGCCACCGCCTCCAGCAGCCGCTTCGTATCCACATGCTTCGGCAGCGGCAGCTGGATCAGAATGCCGTCAATGTCGTCACGCCCATTAAGGCCGGCGACGATTCCCAGCATCTCCTCCGTGCTCACCGTCTCCGGAGGCGTAATCATCTCGCTGTAAATCCCAAGCTCGCCACACGTCTTCACCTTGCTCCGGACATAGATCGCGGAGGCCGGCACCTCACCCACCAGAACCACCACCAGACCCGGCACAATCCCCTTTGCCCTCAGCGCCTCGACCTCGACTGCGACTTCAGCCTTGATCTCGGCCGCGATCGCGACGCCATCCAGCACTCGTGCCACCTTCGTCGCAGTCACACTCATTCCCTCATGCTACCGCGTAGGCGAAGTCGATCCACTCTGGGCCAGGCAGAGAAGCTGAAGCGAAAGCCGCACTCTCTCAAACGTCTCGCCTGGATGGCTTTCATCGCAGGTCAAAATACCCCGCAATCTACTGACACAGCGCAACACGTACCACTAACAGGGAATGGAGTCGACGTAAAAGGACATCTATTCCTATAGGTGCCGGAGATTCGCCGGCAGGATCGAGACCGACATTGCAAATGAATCCCGGGAGCTTCACCGCGTCCGACTTATCCAACTTGCGCGAAGAGCTGCAGCAGGCCGGCCTCGACTCGTGGCAGGCCGCCGAGCTGATTAGTGCCTTCCTGAACGGCCGCGGATATGGCGTCTCGAATAGCGAAGCCCGCACCGCCGCCACTCGCATAGAATCCGTGGGCTGCAATATCCAGTGCATGCAGGAGGAGCTCTCTCGTTTGGCCCTGGTCATGTAGCTCGTTTTCGCGCCCAAGTTCGCGCCCAAGTTGTAGACGCACGACAGCTTGAACTTCCGCAGCTCTCATAGCCATTTGGCCTGCTCCATCGCTTCAACACTTCCCGCCGCCACTACGGTCCCATACCATCGCAGACATGTGTTCCCTAGGCAAAATCCAGTGCTGCGCCGAATCGGCTTGCCGGCATCGCACATCCCCTCTCCGGCTCGCAAATCTCCTCCTCCTCGCATCGGGTCTCCTCGCATCTCCCCTGCTGGCCCAGAAAACATCCACACCAGAGACGCCGGACAGCGCCGCCGCTAAGGCCGCAGCCCAGACTGGTGCCAAGACAGGGCAGACCGCGGGCGCAGCCAAAAACGCCGCTGAAACCACCTCCACCCAAAGCGACAGCAAGTCCGCCACCGGCAGCTCCACCGGCCAGGCCATCGCGCCTTCGGTCCCTCCCCCCGGCCCCACCGATCGCCCCCGCATCGGCCTCGCCCTCGGCGGCGGCGGCGCTCTAGCCCTGTCCGAGATCGGCGTCCTCCAGTGGTTTGAAGAGCACCACATTCCCGTCGATGTCATCGCCGGCACCAGCATGGGCTGCATGGTCAGCGCCCTTTACTCCACCGGAACCCCCATCGATCGCCTCAAAGTCGTCATGAACGACTCCGTCTTCAACCAGGTCTTCAGCTTCGGCTCCAGCTACTCCAGTCGCAGCTTCCGCCGCCGCGAGGATTCGCGCGCCCTCCCCAACGCCCTCACTATCGGCCTCCGTCACGGCGTCTCCTTCCGCAACTCGGTCCTCACTGACGAGGGCCTCAACGCCTTCCTCGACCGCCGCTTCTTCCGCTACGACGACCGCGTCGACTTCAACACCCTCCCCATCCCGCTCCGCTGCATCTCCACAGACCTCACCGACGCCAAGGCCGTCACCTTCGCCCGCGGATCCATCCCCGACGCCGTTCGCGCCTCCGTCTCTCTCCCCGGCGTCTACCAGCCCTTCTCCATGAACGGGCACGAGTTCGTCGACGGTGGCGTCCTTCTCAACCTGCCCACGCCCACCGTCCGCGACATGAAGGCCGACGTCATCCTCGCCGTCAGCCTCCCCCTTCAGCCCGTTGTCGGCGGCGATCTCGGATCTCTGCTCGGCGTCCTCCAGCGCAGCTTCTCCGTCGCTATCGAGGGCGCGGAACGCGAGCAGCGAAAACTCGCCCAGGTCGTCCTCATGCCCGACCTCACCGGCTTCACCGCAACCGATTACCTCAGGACCGCCGACCTCTCCCAGCGCGGCTACATCGCCGCCGAGCAGCAGAAGTCCGCCCTCCTCCAATACGCCGTCTCTAACATCCAGTGGCAGCAGTACCTCTCCGCCCGCATCGCCAGGCAGCGGGAATCTCCTGGCCCCGTCCTTCGCATCCGCATCAAGGCTCCTTCTGAGGACGTCACCCGCGCCCTCCAGCGCAAGTTCGCCCCCCTCGTCAACCAGCCCGTCGATACCCACGCCATCGAAGCTCTGCTGGACGAGATCCGCAGCGACGGACGCTACGAAGCCGACTACACCGTCGCCTACGAGAGCACGAAGACCGCCGCCGTCCAAAGAACCGATTCCCCGTCCGAGTCCTCTTCACAAACGGCAGCGCCCAACCCCGCAGATCACCCGGCCGGCGGACAAAACCCGCAGCCGAGCCCTGCCGATCCCATCGCCGCCACCGACTCGTCCCCGACCCTCCCGGCCGAATCCGGCACACGACGTCCCGTCGTCCTCGTCACCGTATCCGCTAAGAAAACCGGCCCACCCTTCCTGCTCGTCAATGCCAATATCCAGGCGCAGACCGGTGGCATCACCCGCGCCACCCTCGAGAACATCTTTCTCTACCAGGATCTCGGCGGCTACGGCTCTGAACTTCGCGGCAATATCAAAGTCGGCTTCCTCACCCAAGTCGACGCCGAATACTACCGCCGCCTCTTCAGCACCGGCTCCGGCGGCGGCTACTTCCTCGCCCCGCACGCCGGCCTCCTTCGCCAGCCCTTCTACATCTATCAGGGCCAGCGCAGCATCGCCGAGCGCCTCCTGCAGCGCACCTTCGCCGGCGCCGACATCGGCTGGTCCGACGCCCGGACCCACGAGCTCCGCATCGGCTACGAAGCGGCCAACATCCGCTGGCAGACCGAGGTCGGCAGCGACACCCGGCCCGACATCATCGGCAGCTCCCAGCGCGTCCGCGCCCGCTACGTCTTCGACACCCAGGACCGCGCCCTCATCCCCCAGTTCGGCATCCGGTCCACTACCGAACTAGGCTATCTCTTCAGCACCGTCAGCAGCTCCAACGCCCCCCAGATCACCACCCAGCTTTCGATCGCTCACCAGATCGGCAAGAACCTCTTCCTCTTCGCCACCGAAGGCGGGACCATGCTCAATCGCAATGTCGCCCAGCCCTTCCGCTTCACCCTCGGTGGCCCCCTCCGCCTTACCGCCAGCGCCATCGACGAGTACCGCGGCACCGACTATTTCCTCCTCGAGCCCGCCTTCCTCCGCCGCATCGCCAAGCTCCCCGACCCCCTCGGCCAGAGCATCTACCTCGGCGCCGCCTACGAGGCCGGCCAGATCCACGCCCCCGGCACCCCTACCATCACCCGCCAGGACATCTACTTCGGCATCGTCGCCGAAACCCCCCTCGGCGTGGTCACCCTGGCCCCCGCCATCGGCGACGACGGCCACCGCAAGTTCGTCTTCACCCTAGGCAAACTTTTCTGACGCGCGCTTAGCGGGGTGCAGCAACAGCAGCGCCGTCACTGAGACGAATGAGGAGCGACTCCCCGCTCGCATGCCGGTAGATCAGAGTTTCGTTGTTTTCGGAAAAGAGGAAGCTGCCAGTCGCAAACCACAGCGGCATGGAGTCGTTGAAGACAAGCACCTTGTCCCCATGCGGGTAGATCTCGTGCTGGCTCCACAGCTCTTCAAGAGCAAAACTGCGCACCGGGGCACCGTCTGTCCTGCTTCGTCTGTAAATCTGCAGGATGGAGGCGCGTGGCCACGGCGCGGTGACGCCAACGAGAACCAGCGTCGCTCCATCATTGCTGACAATCGGCCAGTACGTCAGGTGTGATTCGTCAAACTTCGTCTTCACTGCCCATCCCAAACCACTGTAGAAGACGTTAGGCGCGTTGAGCCGGTCCTTTGCGTTAAGGAACGTCTCCACGGTATTGACCTCAAAGGTCTGCCCTTTGATCCTCTGACCACCGCCGTCCACGACATCTCCCAGATCGAAGCTGCTCACAACTAGAAAGCGCCCATTGGCTGACACCGCTCCGCGCACGACCGGCGGTAACGGACTCCCCCATCCACTCACACCTTGAAACAGCAAGGCGAAAGCGGCAAGCCTCCAGCACCATCTCACCTTGAAGCGCATCATCGGTTACCTCGTTTTGCGTCTCAGCAGCCCACACCGCTCCGGAGCATCTAGGCCTTCGCTGCTGATTGTCGACTACAGGGTCCGTTCCGCACCTCAGGAAACCGTCCGCATGAAGTTCACTCGCAGCAAGCTCCCTTCCTCTTCCGGACACCAACCAAAAAAAGTCAGCTTGGCAGACCGGAATCTCGACTACGCTGCCGTCATGAGCACGCGTCGTCTCGGCAGCCTGGTTCTTACCCTTGCTGTGGTTCCTTGCTGGACAAGCGTCTCCCACGCTCAGCACACGCCACTCACGCCACCGCACCAGATCCAGGTCGTTCCCGGCATCGAGCGCCTCTCCGGCGAAGACCCCAGCTCCCACATCGGGAGATCCCCGTCAACACCCCCGGCCAGTTCCGCTACAACACCCCCGCCACCGGCTCGGCCAACCTGGAGGACATCACCTTCTACCTGCGCTTCCTCCTCGCTCTCCCCACCCTCCGCCTCACCCTCGACCACCAGGCCGCCGACTTCCTCGCCACACCGCTCCTCGACCAGCTCCGCAAGGAGCCCCTCTGCCGCGCCGCCCGCCTCTAACCACTATCCCTCTCGTTCACTCCCGTCGCGCATAGCATAATCAGCTATGCCGTCCCTCTGGACCCCCGCCAGCTGGCCCGATCGCCTCGCCGAACTCGAAGCGCAGACCCCTGATCTGAAGTCCGCTCCCCTCCGCCGCGACGTCCGCTCCCTCGGCGCTCTGCTCGGCGAGGTCCTCCGCGAGCAGGCCGGTCCCGATCTCTTCAACGCCGTCGAGACCCTGCGCCGCGACTCCATCAGCCGGCGCGAAGCCGAACCCGAGCACGCCCAAATCCATCCACACTCCAGCGCTCCACCGCACCTCGACCAGGCCCTCGCGACCGTCCACACCCTCTCCGGCAACCTCACCACCGCCTACCACCTCGCCCGCGCCTTCTCCTTCTACTTCGAGCTCATCAACCTCGCCGAGACCAACCACCGCAAGCGCCGCCGCCTCGCCACCCAGATCTCGCCCGACGCCCTCCCCCAGCGCGGCAGCCTGCGCGGAACCCTCCGCCGCCTCCGCCAGTCCGGCGCCTCCCGCTCCGAAGCGCTCTCTCTCCTCGCCCGCATCTGCGTCTCTCCCGTCTTCACCGCACACCCCACCGAGGTCGCGCGCCGCAGCATCATGTTCAAGCGCCGCCGCATCTCCGACCTCCTCGAACAGCTCGACCGCATCCCCGTCGCCGCCACCGAACTCGACGCGCTCGAGCGCGACCTCCTCGCCGAGATCACCGCCCTCTGGCAGACCGACGACGTCCGCACCGCCCGCCCCACCGTCCGCGATGAGATCCGCATGGCCCTCGACTACTTCGAGGCCAGCCTCTTCGACACCCTCCCCGTCCTCTACACCGAAGTCGCCTCCGCCCTCGCTGCCGAGTACCCTGCCGATCCCGCGGATGTCACCGGGGACGTCGCCTCTGCCGGCCTCGCCGACCTTCCCCAGCTCATCTCCTTCGGCTCCTGGATCGGCGGCGACCGCGACGGCAACCCCTTCGTCGACGCCGCCACCACCCGCGAAGCCCTCACCTCCGCCCGCTCGCTCCTCTTCAGCCACTACCGCAGCCGCCTCCAGCTCCTCTACGACCAGCTCGGCTCCTCCACCCAGCAGGCGCCCGTCAGCCCCGCCCTCGATTCACTCGTCCGCCGTTACACCTCCGAGTTCAACTGCACCTCCACCTCCGCCAGGCTCTCCGAGCAACTCACCGAGCGCTACCGCCACGAGCAGATCCGCCTCCTCATCATCTTCGTCATGGCCCGCCTCGGCTTCACCACCCAGACCTCCGTCGCCTTCGCCGCCGCTCCCGAACTCCCCCTCTACACCCGCTCCTCCGATCTCCTCTCCGACCTCTCCACCTTGCGCGAATCGCTCGTCGGGAATCACGGCCACCGCCTCTCTCAACTACTCGTCGACCCTCTCCTTCTCGAGATCCGCACATACGGCCTGCACCTTCAGACCCTCGACATCCGCCAGCACGCCCGCGTCCACACCGCCGCCCTTGAAGAGCTCTCCGCCTTCACGCCATCGGCGCTTGTCCCAGATCCGGGTGCCCCATCTTCACCCCCAAACCTGGGCGCTAAGGTGGGAGAAGCGCCCACGAACGCAGCTGACGATTCCTCACCAGCAGCGCCCCTCACCCTGCCTCCCCCCCTCACCCCCCAGACTGCCGAAGTCCTCGCCACCTGCCGCGCCATCGCCGAGCTCAAGCAAGCCTTCCCCCCCGAGACCATCCGCCTCTACGTCATCAGTGGAGCCGCCTCCGCCCGCGACTGCCTCAACGTCCTCGCCCTCGCCCGCCTCGGCGGCGTCCAGGTCGAGGCCTCCCCCTCTACCCCGGAGAAGGCCGCCGACCCCGGCCTCCAGCCCGTCCCCCTCTTCGAGTCCATCGAAGACCTCCAGAACGCCCCAAGCATCATGCAGGAACTCTGGTCGAGCGAGGCCTACAAGCCGCTTCTCGAATCCTGGAACTACCGCCAGGAGGTCATGCTCGGCTACTCCGACTCCAACAAGGACGGCGGCATGATCGCCAGCACCTGGGAGATCTGGAAGGCGCACCGAGCCCTCCATCAGGTCGCCCGGGACTGCGGCGTCCATCTCCGCCTCTTTCACGGTCGCGGCGGAACGGTGGGCCGAGGTGGTGGACCAACTCACCGCGCCATCTTCGCCCAGCCCGTCGACGCCTTCACCGGCGAGCTCCGCCTCACCGAGCAGGGCGAGGTCCTCAACTGGAAGTACGCCGACGTCGTCCTCGCCGAACGCAACCTCGAGCTCATGATCGCCGCCTCCCTCGACGCTCTCGCCCGCCCCGACGCGATCCTCCAGCATTCCCAATCGCTCTCCCCACGTTCCATCTCAGAAACTTCTCATCCTGACCCTCGAGCTTGCGAAGGGGAACGACCCACTTCTCCACCATCAAACTCCGCCCCCCCACCACCCCCCCACCTCACCGGAGAAATCCTCCCCGCCTGGGAGGCCGCCCTCGACCAACTCTCCGCCACCTCCTTCGCCTTCTACAAGCAACACATCGTCGACGACCCCGAGACCTTTACCTACTTCGAGCAGGCCACCCCCGTCGCCGAGCTCGAGCACGCCCGCATTGGCTCCCGACCCGCCAAGCGCAAGGACGCGAGCGCCACCCAGAAGCGCTCCATGGCCGACCTCCGCGCCATCCCCTGGGTCTTCGGATGGATGCAGTCCCGCCACCTCGTCCCCGCCTGGTTCGGCGTAGGCCATGCCCTCGAGAGCTTCATCGAAGCAGCACCCGGCAACCTCGATCTCCTCCAGACCATGGCGAAGAGCTTCCCCCTCTTCCTCGACATCATCCGCAACGTCGAGCTCGCCCTTCCCAAAGCCGACTTTGGCATCGCCCGCCTCTACGCCTCGCTCGTCGAAGATGCCGACCTCCGCGACCGCGTCTTCAACCGGATCGAGGCCGAGTTCAACCTCACCCGCCGCATGCTCCTCCTCGTCACCGGCCAGCGCGATCTCCTCGAGACCAACCCCGTCCTCAACCAGTCCATCCGCCTCCGCAACCCCTACGTCGACCCCCTCTCCCTCCTCCAGGTCGAGCTCCTCCGCCGCAAACGCTCCGGCGAGGACTCCCCCGATCTCAACCGCGCCATCACCGCCACCATCAACGGCATCAGCGCCGGCCTCCGCAACACCGGCTGATCCGCAGTGAGCGCTCCGAAGATCCTTCGATCCGCCGATCCAGGATTCAGCGAAGCCGCTCGCCAGCTTCACTACGGTGGCAAGACGCTCATCGACGTGATCCTCAACGAGCAGGGAGCAGTCGAGAAGATGCAGGTTCTCCGCGCACTTGGCCTCGGTCTCGATGAGCAGGCAATGGGTGCCGTCCTCGGCTATCAGTTCGAGCCCGCGAAAGAGAAGGGTCAGCCCGTTCGCGTGGATATCAACGTAGGGATGAACTTCGAGGCTTACTGAGGCTTCAGCAGCACCTTTCCTACTCCCCTACCGCCCCAAAGCCTCCGCGATCGCCGCCTCCGCCAACGGCGCCATCACCGCATACCCCGCAGCGTTCGGATGCACCCCATCAAACGACGTCCCCTCCCGCATCCCTCCACGCCCATCCGCCAGCGCCGTAAAGTAATCCAGATACACCAGCCCCTCGCTCACACAGAACTGCTTCATCCACGCGTTCAACTCCCCAATCTCCGCTACCGGCTTCACCTCCGGCTTCCACGGATACGCATACGCCGGCGTAATCGAAGCCAGCACCACCTTGATCCCGTTCGCCTTCGCAATCGCCGCCATCGCCCGGAAGTTGTCCTCGATCATCTGCGGCGTCTCCGGCCCCGTGTTCCCCGCCACATCGTTCGTCCCTGCCAGAATGACCACCGCCGCAGGCCGCAGCCGCACCACATCCTGCTCGAATCGCACCAGCATCTGCGGCGTCGTCTGCCCGCTGATCCCGCGATTCACATAAGGCTTGCCCGGAAAGAAGGTGCCCGTATTCGCCCCTCGCCCCCACGCGTCCGTAATCGAATCGCCATAGAACACCACCCTCCGCTCCCCCTTCGCCTGCGGCGGCAGAGTCGCGTTCTCAGCCGCGTATCGTCCCATCCCCGCCCAGTCCGCCATCTGTTTGCGCATCCGCTCCACTTCAGTCGGCCTCGCACCCGCATCCGCTGCCTTACTCTGCACCGGCCCTCCCCCCTGCAACCCACTCGCAGCCGCACTCATTGCGACGACCGCTGATCCCACCGCTATCGCCCCGCAAACCAGCCATCTCATCCGCATAGAACCCTCCATTCCGCTCTCCCGTTATACCGCTACCGAACCGCCTCCTCCACCGCCGTCAACGTGCCTCCAGCATCGGCTTGAGCCGCAACTCCCGCATCATCACTGGTGCGGCATCACCGCCGTCGCCTTGTCCTTCACGAAGATCACATCCATCGGATGCCCCAGGTTTGAGAACATCACCCGCCGGTTCCCGTACTCCTGGCTCAGGCTGTCGCTCACCTGCCCCAGAGCCATCTGCACCTGCGCCTCGCTCATCCCTACCGTAGCTCGATGCTCATCCACCGCCTTCCACACCTCCGGCCCCCAGTGCTTGTAAAGCTGGTGCGGATCGTCGTAAAAGAACAGCTCATCGGTCTGGAACGTGTAGTCCGTTCCCTGCCTGTACCCCACTGGAACCCCGAACACCCTGTCACCGCTGCCTGGCCCCTGCGCACTCGCCGGCAGCGTAAACAGCAGCAGCACCTGCCTGTCCCCGCCCGGAATCCGGAACGTCGCCGCCTTGGGTGCAACCTCCTCCACCGCATCCTTGATCACCATCGGCTGCGCTCCCAGCAGCGTCCCCTCTTTCTTCGCATAGTCGACATGCCTGCCCGTGGCCGCGTAGTAGTCCATCTGCCCGCCCGCGCTCACCCACACCGTTGTCCCGTACAACTCCTTCAAATCCGCCATGGAGGAAGGCCGCTTCTTCTTCAAGAACACAAACGCATCATCCGGCAGCTTAGCCTCCACCGCCTTTGCCGGAGTCTTCTCCGGCGCATGGCGCTCCCGGTAGATCATCCCCACGCGAATCCCCACCGCCAGCACCGCCACTACCGTCGCCCCAATCGCAATCTTCTTCCCGTCCTCCATCCAGCCTCCTCGTTGCTTCTCCCTCCCAATCTAAATCCTGCCCGCGATCCTCTCTTCGGCTCTCCCGTCCCGTTCGCCCCCTTTCTTTAGTTTGTCATCCTGAGCACAGCGAAGGACCTGCTTCTCTAACCCCATCTCTCGTTCAGCCCCTATCTCCGTGTTGTCATCCTGAGCACAGCGAAGGGCCCGCTTCTCTACCACTTCCCTCCGCCCCGCACACCCTGCGCTATCATCAGCCGCATCCCGAGGAATCTATGCTCCATCTCCGCACCGCAGCCCTGCTCCTTCTCCCCGCCATCGCCGCAACGCTCCCGGCACAGACGCCCGCGTCCGCCCAGATCTCCGCCCCGCCCCCTAACACCGCCGTCTCCCGCTACATCAAAGTTCCCGCGTCCGGGCTCATTCAACTCGAGCACGTCCGCATCATCGACGGAACTGGCGCGGCACCGCTTGAAGATCAGACATTGGTCATCAGCGCTGGAAAGATAATCCAGATCGCACCCACCGCCCAAACGCTTCCGTGGACTCACGGCACCCCCATCGTCCTCGACCTGACCGGCCGCACCGTTATCCCCGGCATCGTCGGCATGCACGACCACATGTATTACATAGCCCGCCCCAACGCCGACGCCGAAGGCCACTCCGAGCCGCCCCTCGTCGTCCCCCAGATGACCTTCACCTCCCCCCACCTCTACCTCGGCGCCGGCGTCACCACCCTCCGCACCACCGGCTCCGTCGAACCCTATACCGACCTGAATCTAAAAATCCAGATCGACGCCGGCAAACTCCCCGGACCCCACATGGACGTCACCGCGCCCTACCTCGAAGGCGCCAACTCCCCCTTCATCCAGATGCACCAGCTGCGCGACGCCGACGACGCCCGCGCCACCGTCGACTTCTGGGCCGCCCAGGGAGCCACCAGCTTCAAGGCCTACATGAACATCACCCGCGCCGAGCTCAAGGCAGCCATCGACGAGGCCCACAAACACGGCCTCAAACTCACCGGCCACCTCTGCTCCGTCACCTACCCCGAAGCCGCCGATCTCGGCATCGACAACCTCGAGCACGGCTTCTTCGTCAACACCCAGCTCGACCCCGGCAAGCAGCTCGACCTCTGCCCCTCCAGCACCGGCGGCCCCACCCTCGCCCGCATGACCGCCGGCAGCCCCGAAGCCGCCGCCCTCATCAAGCTCCTCGTCGACCACCACGTCGCCCTCACCAGCACCCTTCCCGTCTTCGAGAGCTCCGACCCGCGCCACCTCAAACTCCAGCCCCGCGTCCTCGAAACCATGTCCGCCCCCACCCGCGAGGCCTACCTCTACACCCGCAACCTCGAGCTCAACCGGCCCACACCCGCCGGGGCTCCAGACCGCGCCCAGAACTTCCGCAACGGCATGGCCCTCGAACGAGCCTTCGTCGCCGCCGGCGGCCTCCTCCTCGCTGGCCCCGACCCCACCGGCGACGGCGGCGTCCTCCCCGGCTTCGGCGATCAGCGCGAAGTCGAGCTCCTCGTCGACGCCGGCTTCACCCCTCTCGAAGCCATCCGCATCGCCACCCTGAACGGAGCCACCTACCTCGGTCGCGACCAGTCCATCGGCTCCATCGCGCCCGGCAAAAACGCCGACCTCGTCATCATCAAAGGCGACCCCAGCCACAACATCAATGACATCGAGAACACCGAAATCGTCTTCAAGGATGGCGTCGGCTACGACTCGCAAAAACTTCTCGACTCCGCCAAGAGCCGCTACGGCCAGTACTGACTGGCCTACACCTCAGCATCCCGTATTCAAGCGCGCCACCCTGAGCCAAGCCTCTCGAACCTCGCCTTTGTCCCTGACCTTGCCGCTCTTCCCAAACCGTGCTGCCCGCCTCCAGCCTTGCTGCTTGCCCTGCTTTTGCTGCTTGCCTCTAGCCTTGCTGCTTGCCCTGCCTTGCTGCCCGCCTCTAGCCTTGCTGCTTGCCCCTGACCCCGCCGCTCGCCCCTGGCCGCTCGCCCTGACCTTGTCATTGCCTCTAGGTAGGCCAAGGCTTCAGCCTTGGCATTTCGATCACGCACCGAAGGGGGGCTTTAGCCCCCGGGGTATGCCGTCGTCTCCATCTCATCTCTCCCGAGCAATGTCACCTGAGCAGAAACAAGAAGGCCCGGAGAGTCGCACCCCAAGCCTCGAAACCACCTGCGTCAACGCTAGCCCAATGCACCAGCGCGCCGACCACCTACGGTGTACCGCTGATGAACTGCAGCAACTCCTCATTCAAACGGTCCGCCGCCGTGAGAAACAGCCCATGCGGCTCGCCGTCATACTCACTCAGCCTCGCGTTCGGCAGCAGCTTCGCCGCCCTCCGGCCCGACACATCGATCGGTACCGTCGCGTCACTCGTCCCATGAATCACCAGCGTCGGAATCGTGATGCCTTTCATCTCCTGCCGGAAGTCCGTCGTCGCCCACGATTTCGCCGTTTCCAGCGTGGACCGCAGCGACCCCGTCAGCGCCATCGTCTGCGTCCACTCCAGCACCGCCTCCGACACCGTGTGCTTCAACGCCGTGCGCCCGAAGAACTTCGGCCCGAACTCCTTCAAAAACGCCGGCCGGTCCTTGCGGATCTCCTGCTCGATTCCTTCAAACACCTTCGCATCCACACCGTCCGGATTGTCGCCCGTCTTCAACAGAAAGGGAGTCACCGCCGCAACCAGAACCGCCTTCGCCACCCGGCGCGATCCATACCGGCTCAGGTAGCGCACCACCTCTCCGCCGCCCATCGAGAACCCCACCAGCGTCGCTCCACGCAGATCCAGCTTCTCCATCAGCGCATGGAGATCCGCCGCCATCGTGTCGTAGTCATACCCTGACCACGGCTGACCCGATCGCCCGAATCCGCGCCGGTCATAAACGATCGTTCTCAGCCCGTGCTCCGACAGAAACGTCGCCTGCTTCTCCCACATGTCGCCGTGGACCGGCCATCCGTGGATCAACACCACCGGCGCTCCGGTTCCCCAATCCTTATAAAAAATCTCCGTTCCGTCCTTTGCCGTTACATACGCCATCCGTTATCTCCTCTTGGCATCAGATGCCGCATCTCTCCCCCGGCATCACGCCGGACCGGAAAGAACTCTCTTGTAATCGTCACCCAGGCGCACCAGCCAGCCCGACTCACCACCCTCGTGCGCTAATCGACCGGCTCCGCCTCCGCCATCTCCGCGTTCGCCCCCCTCAGGCTCTCCGTCGTCAACGCATCCGCATTCCGCAGAGCAGGGAAGAACCCCGCCGCACTCGCCGTCACGATCAGGCTGCCGATCCCGCCCACCACCACCGCCCGCACCGCCCCCCACCAGTGCGCCGTCAGCCCGCTCTCAAACTCGCCGAACTCGTTCGACGCTCCGATAAACAGCCAGTTCACCGCACTCACCCGTCCCCGCATCTCCGGCGGCGTCGCCAGCTGCAGAACGCTCGATCGGATCACCACGCTCACCATATCGCTCGCCCCCACCACCACCAGCGCTACCACGCTGACCCAGATGCTCCTCGACACGCCAAACACCACCGTCGCCGCCCCAAACACCGCGACACACACCATCATCTTTATCCCGGCGTTCCGCTTGATCGGCCATACCGTCAGCGCCAGGCTCACCGCCAGCGCCCCCACACTCGGCATCGCCCGCAGCAGTCCCAGGCCCCTCGGCCCCGCATGCAGCACATCCTCGGCAAAGATCGGAAGCAGCGCCACCGCCCCGCCCAGCAGCACCGCAAACAGGTCCAGCGAGATCGATCCCAGCAGCAGCTTCGTCCGCCACACATACTCGAGCCCCGCCAGCACCGTCCGCACACTGAAACCCTTCCTCACCATCTCCGCGTCGACCTCCGGCTTCGCTCGCATCAGCCCCACCAGCACCAGAAACCCGATCTGCATCGCCAGCGTAAAGCAGTACACGATCGCCGCCCCATCCCAGCGCCGCATCGCTCCCGTCATCTGCAGCGTAAACAGCAGACCGCCCACCGCCGGTCCCGCCATGTTTGCGATCTGGTAGACCGTCGCTCCCCACGTAATTGCATTCACAAACTGCTTCTTGCCCACCAGGCTTGGCAGCAGGGCGCTCGCCGCCGGACCGCTGAACGCTCGCCCCAGCCCGATCCCGAACAGCACCGCATAGATTGGCCAGATCGCCGCCCGCCCGTCCCGCCCAGCTCCCGTCCCATAGAGCGCAAATCGTAGCAGCGCCAGCGTGCAAATCGCCTGCACCGCATAGCAGATCAGGATGATCTTTCGCCGGTCGTAGTGATCCGCCACATGCCCGGCAGCCAGCATAAAAAACAGCCCCGGCAGAAACAGCGCCAACCCCGTATACCCAAGATCCAACGCAGAATGCGTGATCTGGTACACCTGCCACGCCACCGCCACCGACTGCGCCTCGGCACCCAGAATCACCAGCAGCCGCGCCGTCTGGTAAAGCCGAAAATCGCGCGACCGGAAGGCCCCGCCAGCCTCCGCGACCATCTCCTGCGGAACCGTCGAAGTCTCCGAAGCCACCGATTCACCCTCGCCCATGCTCTATGCTTTCACAGATCGCCGCCCGTTCTGCTTAGAGCTGGCTCACCTCAGAACAACCTTTCTCAAGTGAGATACTTCCGCTTATGCGTCCTGTCGTCCGTCCGCCTCTCCGGCTGCCAGTCCTTCTTGCCGCCGCCGCATCCCCCATCCTCTTGGCTTACGGCATCCTCCTCCGGCAGTTCGTCGCCATCCCCCTCTTAGACGACTATCCCTCCATCCTCGAATTCGCCGAGCACTTTCAGCAGTTGCCGTCTGCGTCCCAGAAACTTCTCTACCTTGCAGCCGCGCAGTCGAATGAGTACAAGCTGATCTTCCTGCACGCCCTCATCGCCCTTCAACTCATCGCCGTTCACCACCTCAATTTCTCTTTCCTTGTTGCGGTTGGGAATCTTCTTCCCTTGCTCATTCTCGTCATACTTTGGCTCAACGCCTTTCGGGATGAGCCGGAGCTCTCCCATCGCCTCCTCCTCTTCCTTCCCGTTCCCTTCCTGCTCTTCCAACTCAACTACGCCGAAGCCTTTGATTGGGCGCTGGGCAGCCTTCAAAACCTTGGCGTTGTCGCCTTCGCTCTGCTTAGCCTTCACCTCCTCCCTCGTCCAGGACGGGCCTCGTTCGCGGGCGCGACCGCAGCGGCCGCCCTCGCCTGCACCGCCTCTGCGGGTGGATTTCTGCTCGCCCCTATCGGTGCTCTTGCTCTGCTCTCGCGCCGCCGCTACACGGCAGCAGTCGTCTGGTTCATCCCCTTTCTCCTCATGTCGCTCCTTTACCTCTACAAATATGTTCGCCTCCCGTACGGCCCCCACGCTGGTGCACCGGCAATGCTCCTCTTCTTCCTTTCATTCCTTGGGTCGGCGTACGAAAACATGCATCACAGGCCAGTTCCATATCTTTCTGTCGTCCTCGGCATAGCATTCCTCTGCGCCTTCGTTGCCGCACTCCGCCATCACTCTCGCAGAGACCCCACCTTCCTGTTCCTTTCGACCGTTTTCTTTCTCGGCACCGCGGGCCTGGCAACCGTAGGTCGGGCCGGCATGGGACTCGAGACAAGCCTCTCCGCTCGCTACAAAATCTACTCCGACCTCATGCTCATCGTCACGTACCTGGCCCTTGCCGAGCGCATCCGCAACTCGCCTCGTCCATCTTTTCTTGGAGGCAATCGCGGACACCGCTTCATCGCGGCAGCGGTCGCTCTCGCCATCTCTCTGTGTGCTGCGTCGGATATCGCCGGCTATCACTTCTTGTCGAAACGAAAGACGCAACTCATCCGTGGATTGCAGCTATACCTGGCGTCCTCGGGAGCCTCTTCGCCCATGCTCAATCCCAACGCGACCCAATCCGCCGGAATCAATTACCTTCAGGAGGAGGCCCGCACCAGCCTCACGCGCTCCCTCCAGTCCGGCCTGTACACCACGCCCGCTCTTCCCTGAAGATCGACGGGATATCGCCCCAGCGCTACCGTCCCAGAGGCTACCGTCCCAGATACGTCCTGTACTGCGACTCGACCACACCCACATTGCGCGCCAGCGCCAGCTTCGCCGCATTGAACTGGAACATCGTCCCCACGACCTGGCTCTGCGATCCCGCCAGCCGCGCCTCCGCCTGCACCACTGGCAGGTTGTCGCTCACGCCCGCCAGAAATCTCTGCTGCGCATCGTCCAGCTCCTGCCGAGATAGATCCACGTTGCTCCGCGCCACCTTCACCAGATCGTTCGCGCTCTCCACATCCAGCAGGCTCGACCGAATCTGCTGCTCGATCGTCACCCGCAAGCTCTCGATCTGCTGCCGCAATCCCACCATCTGCGCATCCGCCACCTCGCGCTCTCCGCGGAACTCCGCCTCCTTGAAGATCGGAAAGTTTAGGCTCCCCTGCGCCGAAAACACGCCGTGATACAGACCGCGCGTCTCCCCCAGCACGCCGTAATACCCTCCAAACGCTACCGTCGGCAGCCGCTGGTACCGCACCGCCCTCTGCGTCTGGCTAGCGACCTCCATCTGCGCCTGGAGGCTCAGCAGATCCTTCCGTCTCGCAAACGCCAGCGTCATCAACTCCGGCATCTCGGTATGCGCCAGCTCCACGTACGGGACCGAGTCCGTAAGCGTCAACTCCTGGTCCGCCGCAATCCCCATCCGCCGGTTCAGCGCAATCTTGTCCTTCGCGTACTGGTTCTCCGCGCTCACCAGCGTCTGCTGCTCGCTCTGCAACTGCACCTGCGCCCGCAGCGTGTCCAGATGCGTTCCCACGCCTGCCGCCTGCAGATCACGCGCCTGCCCCAGCGCCACCTCGTCAACCTTCACCAGCGACCGCTCATTGTCGATCTGAGCCGCATCCGCGATCACCCGCAGGTATGCCGTTCCCACTTCCAGCGCCACATTTCCACGCGCGTTCAAGGTCGTCAGGTTCGACGAGGCCACCGCCGTCTTCGCCGCTCTGTAAAGAAAAAACGCTGGCACATTGAACAGCTGCTGGCTGACATTCAACTGTGCCGCCGTCGTATCCACCTTCACGATCGACGCAAACTTCGTCGTCGATCCGCTGCCCAGCAGCCCCCCCAGCGACTGCGGCCTGAAGCCCATCGCCGCCAGGTTGATCTCCTGCGTCCGCGTATACGCCTGGGCCACGATCGTGGGTAGCAGATTGTTCTCGACCGTGCGCTCCAGCCCCCGGACCCGCCTCTCATTCTGCAGCCCTAGCTGGATCTCAAGGTTGTGTCTCAGCCCCAGGGCAATCGCATCGTCGATGCTCAACGGCATCGCTCCCGCGGTAGCCCGGTCCACCTTCACGCCGCCCGGCAGCCTGCTCTCATACGCGCTCATCGCCGGAGTTGGAGCCGAAGGCAGATCGCTCCCACTCTGCGCCGCCGCCGGCAGGCCCAGCGCGCAGCACCCGAGAACCAGCGGCCACAGCCCCGTCGTAAATCTCACTCCTACCTTTTGGTGATGGAAAAGCACTCCTCTTAGAGTCCCACGAACGCGTCGGGGTTGCGAAAGTTAGCCCAGGTCACACACCATCTCTGCAAGCAGTCAATACCTCAAACCTTCCCCGGCCGGAGTCGTCCCGTCTACTGCCCCTCAGCTAGAATACAAACAGTAACTCTATGCGTCTGACACTCATGAACTCCGCCTCCCCTCGCGCCCTCGTGGCTGCTGCCGTCCTCCTCCTCGCGCTGCCCGCCGCCGCCCAGGTGTCCGTTCCTGCCGGCCAGGGCGACACCTTCAAGGACACCTCTCTCATCAAGCCGCCAGCCGGCGCCAAGGTCGCCATCTACGATTTTGAAGATCTCGAGTGCCCCGCCTGCTCCCGCGCCTTCCCGATCGTTCACTCCGCCGCCGAGCAATACAAGATACCCCTCATCCGTCACGACTTCCCCCTCCGCGGACACATCTGGAGCCTCGACGCCGCCATCACCGCGCGCTACATTCAGGACAAGATCTCGCCACGCGCTGCCGAAGAGTTTCGCGGCGCCGTCTTCGCGAGTCAGGCCTCCATCGCCAGCAAGGAAGACCTCCAGGCCTTCACCCAGAAATTCTTTCAAACACACGGCCGCGTCATGCCCTTTGTGATCGATCCCACCGGCCAGTTTTCGAAAGAGGTCAACGAGGACTACGAACTCGGCCTGCGCATCGGCCTCAGCCACACCCCCACCATCTTTATCGCGACCCAGACCCAGTGGATCCAGGTCGTCGACCCTAACCAGCTCTACCAGACCCTCGACACCGTGATCGCCCAGACGGGCGGCAACACCCCCTCCGGCAAGACCACCGCCGCGAACTCCAAACTTCATCGCCCCTCCACCCCCCAAAAGTAAGCACCTCCCCTTACCTCCGCAGCTGCCGTAGCTCTTCGCCTCTCTTCTTGTTTGTCATCCTGAGCGCAGCGAACGGACTCGCTCCCCTGGCGCAACCTGCGCTCAGGACGCTACCCTCGGGCATGCCCAAAGTTGCAGCCCTCCTGCTATCCTTTGCCGCCGTGCCTCTCTCCGCCCAGCAAGCCGCCCCCAACCCCTACGTCCGCCTCATGCAACAGGCAGAGGCCCATGCCCGCGCGCACAGAACCCCCTCCACCTCCGCAATCCTCTCGCCCGTCCTCTCCCCCGTCCTCTCCCCTGTAGACCACTCCGTCCTCGACGGCAGCGTCCCCATCCAAGCACTCCACGCCGAAGGCTTCCGCGTCGTCCCCTGGACCACCAACGAGCCCGCCCGGATGCGTGACCTCATCCGCCTCGGCGTCGACGGCATCATCTCCGACCGGCCCGACCTCCTCCACGACGTAGTCGCCGAGGCCCGCCGCTCCACCCTCCTCACCGACACCGAGCGCCAGCGCCTCGCCGCCTTCGACATCTCCGCCCATCGCGGCGGCCGCGGCCTCCGACCCGAAAACACCCTCCCCTCCTTTGAGTCCGGCCTCGACAACCTCATCACGTCCATCGAGACCGACACCGGCGTCACCACCGACCGCAAATCCCTCATCTGGCACGATCAATTCCTCAGCCCAGAGTCCTGCCGCCGCGCCGACGGCAAGCTCTACACCATGGACAACCGCGTCTACATCCGCGACCTCTCCATGGCCGATGCCCAGCGCACCTTTATCTGCGATAAGCTCCACCGCACCGCCTTCCCCGACCAGCGCAACGACCTCGCCCTCTCTCCCGTAGCCTCGGCCTTCGCCCGGCAGGAGGGCCTGCGCAGTCCCTACGTCCCCACCCATGCCGCACAGCTCTTCGAGTTCGTCCGCTTCTACTCCGACTTCTACCGGACCGGCAACGGCCGCGTCCACCCTCACGCCACCGAGCGCGCCCTCACCGCCGAGAAAGTTCGCTTCAATCTCGAGACCAAAATCCTCCCCGACCACCTCCCGCCAGAGATCACCAGCCAGCATCCCAACGCCCCCGCCGATCTGTATCAGAATCACACCGTCGACCCCCAGACCTTCGTCGATACCCTCACCCACGCCATCCTCTCCACCCACATGGAATCCCGCTCGGAGATCCAGAGCTTCGACTTCCGCACCCTCATCCTCGTCGAGGAGCAGCACCCCCGGATCCCCACCTATTACCTCATCGAAGATCCCAGGCTGCTCTCAACCGAGTTCGTCCCCGAATCCCTCCGCCAACCCGCCCCCTGAACTTCGCCCAACGTCTTTGCCCCCACCGTCTTCGCTACCATCTTTGCACCTGCACCCGCCCCTCTTTCTTCCATTCCGAGCAGAGCGAGGAACCTGCTTCTGGTCTTTGCTGTTGCTTGTTCTTCTCCCAAGCCCCCTCCCATCTCGCAACACTCCGTTAACCTCCCTTGATCTTCCTGACACGACCCGCCTATAGTCTCACCACTATGCGCTCATACCTCCGCCTCCTCACCACAGCGTTGCCGTGTCTGTTCTTGCTGCCCGTTCCCTCCCGCGCCCAGTTCGAGAACGGAAGCATCGTCGGCACCGTCCGCGATAGCTCCGGAGCCGTACTTCCCGATGCAACCGTTACCGTTACAAATATCGCCACCGGCATCGTCAGCACCCGCACTTCCACCGCCACCGGCGAGTACGAGGTACCCGCCCTCCGCGTCGGCCAGTACAACGTCCGCGTCACCAAGCCAGGCTTCGCCTCCGCCAGCGCCACCGACATCGGCGTCTCCATCTCCAGCCGCCAGCGCGTCGATCTCACCCTTCCCGTCGGAGAGGCCACCACCACCGTCGACGTTGTCTCCGGCGTCTCGCTTGCCGTCGAGACCGACACCAGCCAGCGCGGCCAGATCGTCACCCAGTACCAGACCGCCGCCCTCCCCCTCGTCAGCCGCAACTACTCCGACCTCATCGGCCTCACCACCGGTGTCCGCGCCGCCGCCAACTCTCTCTCCACCACCTCCAACACCGGCCTCGTCCGCGAGGGCTCCTTCAACGTCAACGGGCAGCGCTCCATCTTCAACAACTTCCTGCTCGACGGCATGGACAATAACGCCTACGGCGAATCCAACCAGGGCTTCTCCAACCAGATCATCCAGCCCGCGCCAGACTCCATCGCCCAGTTCCAGGTCGTCACCAACAACGAGACCGCCGAGTACGGCCGCGCCTCCGGTGCCGTCATCAACGTCGCCTTCGCCCAGGGAACCAACACCTTCCACGGCCGCGTCTACGAGTTCCTCCGCAATACCGACCTCAACGCCACCGGCTTCTTCCGTCCACCCGGCGGAAAAAAGCCGCAGTTCAATCGCAACCAGTTCGGTGGCAATCTCGGCGGCCCCATCCTCAAAGACAAACTCTTCTTCTTTGTCGACTACGAGGGCTTCCGCCAGGCGCGCAAACAGGTCGCCACCGCCACCCTCCCCACCCCCAACCAGCTCAACGGCGTCTTCGCCAGCACCGTGTACGATCCCTACACCGGCACCCCCTACGCCGCCGGCGCCTCCATCCTCACCGCCGCTCCCGACATCTCGCCCGCCGCCCGCACCATCGCCGCACTCATCCAAAAGCTCGGCCCCGGCACCGCCTCCACCAATAACTTCACCACCCTCCAGCGCTCGCAAAACTTCTCCGACAAGGGCGACATCCGCCTCGACTACACCCTCAACACCCGCAACTCCTTCTTCCTCCGCGTCTCCGATCTCAAGCAGAACGCCACCGACTTCCCCATCTTCGGACTTCCGCTCGACGGCAATTCCAATGGGAAGCAGCGCATCCTCGATCAGCAGGTCGCCGTCGGCTACACCCGCGTCATCAGCTCCAACCAGCTGCTCGACGCCCGCCTTGGCCTCTCCCGCACCCGGGCCGGAAAATTCTCCCTCTCGATCGGCAACAACCCCGGCTTTAACTTCCCCGGCCTGCCCACCGACCCCACCGTCGCCGGCGGCATCCCTTCGCTCACCATCTCGAACATCAGCGCCCTTGGCCGCCAGGCCACCAACCCGCAGGTCCAGAACCCCGCCATCCTCAACCCCAAAATCAACTACTCCTGGGTCCTGCGCAATCACTCTCTCAAGGCCGGCTACGAGTACCAGCACGTCTGGATGGCCGTCCAGGACACCAACCCGCTCTACGGCGGCTTCAACTTCGCCGGGGCCTTCAGCCGCCCCGTCGACGCCACCGGAAAACTCACCGGCACCGCCACCACTGACAACTACATCGCCGACTTCCTCTGGGGAGCCACCAACCAGTACAACCTCTCCTCCTACTTCGTCGCCCACCTTCGCAACCAGTCCAACTTCGCCTACCTCCAGGACGACTGGAAGGCCTCGCCCAGGCTCACCCTCAACCTCGGCCTCCGCTACGAATACACCACCCCCTACTACGAGCAGAAGAACCTCCAGTCCAACTTCAACCCAGCCCTCGCCGGCAGCGCCGATCCCCGCTCCGCCGTCGTCCCCGTCAGCGCCAGCGGCAACAAATACGGCTACTCTCCCGACAAAAACGACTTCGCTCCCCGTGTCGGCTTCGCCTTCGCCGTCGACGACAAGACCGCCATCCGCGGCGGCTACGGCGTCAGCTTCTCCCACTACGATCGCGCCGGCTCCGGCAACATCCTTGCCATCAATCCGCCCGAAGCGCTCTTCGTCACCGTCCCGCAAGCCCCAGCGCGCAATGGCATCAACACCGGATACACCCGCATGGACGCCGGATTTCCCGCCTCCACCCTCACCTTTAACCCGCTCACCGATAATGTTGCCTACATCGACTCCAGCCGATACCGCGACAGTTACGTCCACAACTACTACCTGGACGTCCAGCGAACCCTCGCGAAGAACACCCTCCTCGATATCGCCTATGTCGGCAATCACGGCCTCAAGCTGCTCCAGTTCGGCAACTTCAACCAGAAGGATCCGCTCCTCGGCTTCGCTCGCCCCATCCCCACCTACGGCGACATCACCATCGCCCTCCACGAGGCCTACTCGAACTACAACTCGCTCCAGGTACGCTACGAGCAGCGCATGCTCGCCGGCCTCACCCTGCTAAACTCCTTCACCTGGTCCCACGCCCTCGATAACGCCGGCGCCTCCCTCGAATCCGCAACCCCCTCCTTCCAGGACTTCCGCAATCCCGCCGCCGACTACGGCCAGTCCGAGTACAACCAGCCCCTCGTCAACACCACCTCGCTCGTCTACGAGCTTCCCTTTGGCCGGGATCGCCGCTTCATGAACACCAGCGGCGTCCTCAACGAAGTGCTCGGCCAATGGCAGGTCTCCGCCGTGAACCAGGCGCAGTCCGGGTTCCCCTACCAAATCACCTACAACCCGCCCGCCGCCAACCTGGTCTCCGGAATCCCCTCCAATCAGAGCTACCGCGGCGCCAACCTCTACCGTCCCAATCGAGTCCCCGGCGTCCCTCTCAACTCGCTCAATAAATCCGCCTCGAACGGCACCTCGCTCCAGTACGTCAACCTCCGGACGGCCGCGAAGCCAGGCAATGCCAGCGCCGTCGCCATTCCCGCCAGCACCCTCGGCGGTGCTCCCGCCAGCCCCTTCGGAAACATCTCGCGCGACCCCGGCCGCGGCCCCATCTTCAACTCGCTCAACGTTGCCTTCAACAAGCGCTTCGATACCCCGCTAGAGGCGCTCAAGCTCGAGTTCCGCGGCGAGCTCTACAACGCCTTCAACCACACCAACTTCACCACGCCCGGAGCCACCATCGCCAATACCTCCGCCACCATCAACGGAGTCTCCACCCCCGTCCAATCAGGCGGAGCCATCACCAGCACCTTCGACCCCCGAATCGTGCAGTTCAGCCTCAAAGTCCTCTTCTAGTTACAAATGTTACAAATAATTGATCCCCACCAATCGCATACGCCTTCGACTCAGAGATCGCCGCTCGGACCTCGTCACCGAACCATGAACACCAGAAAGTAATCCTGTCCGTCAGCCTTCGTAAAGTCGTATCGCCCCTCCACCCTGAACCCCGCTTCACCCATCTCCTGTTCCACCACCTTGCGATCCAATCCATGATCCGACCCATTGCCGTTCCGGTCGATGATCCCCACCTTCGCTCCCGGCTTCAACGCCTCCCGCAGCTCCTTCATCACCGGTATCGGATGCGCAATCTCGTGATACACCTTCAGCATCAGAACCGCGTCAACGCTCTTCGGCGGCAGCTTCGGGTCGTCCGGAGTCCCCAGCACCGTCCGCACATTGCCCAGCCGCTCCTTCTTCACCCGGCTCTCGATCGACTCGACCGCCTTCGCGTTGATATCCTCCGCAAACACCGTCCCCGCCGGTCCCACGCGCTGCGCCGCCCGCACCGTGAACCAGCCCGAGCCCGCTCCCATATCCGCCACGCTTCTTCCCGGCTGGATTCCCAGCAGATCCATCACCCGCCCGATCTGCAGCTTCTTGTCCCGGTCCGGATACTCAAAGATCCCCAGGTCTCCCGCGTACGGCGTGCTGGTCGGCCGCTCGCCCGCCTGTCCCGTTCCCGCCTGTCCCGTTCCCGCCTGTCCTGGTCCTATCCGTCCTGGTCCTATCCGTCCGGCTGCGCCAGCCTGTACCATCCCCCGGCCCGCATCCGCCCCCGCCAATAGCAGCAGCAGCGCCGCACCCCTCACCCAACTCGTCCCTGACCCACGTGTCCCCATACGTCCAGCATCCTCCCTTTCGTCGTTGCCCGCAAACCTCCCCTTGTTCCTGCAATCGTTTAGTTCTGAGCCACCTCCCCCAGCCCATCCGCTCACCGCCCCCTACGCAGGGCGTACAATTCGGCACGGTGTAAGCGGGGTCCTTGCGGCATGCAACGGTCCCAGTCACAATGCAACATAGACTCATGACTCGCCTGTCGGAGGAACGCTCATGGTACGGCTCAAATCGGCTCTCGCTCTCGCATCGCTTACCACCGCGATTCTTACGCTCACCGCCTGCCAGCACGCCGGCACCTACTACCTCATCTCGAACAATCTCAAACTTCCGTACTGGCAGACCGTCAACGCCGGTTTCACCAAGGCTGCAACCGAATATGGCGTCAACGCCCGCCTTGAAGGCCCTGACGACTACAACGCCCCCGCCGAGCTCGAAGCCTTCCGCAAGGCCGTCGCCGCCAAACCCGCCGGCATCCTCATATCCGTCGCCGACGCCATGACCTTTCGCGAGGACATCGTCAACGCCGTCGAGGCTGGGGTCCCCGTCATCACTGTCGATTCCGACGCCCCCACCAGCGCCCGTCTCTTCTTCATCGGAACCAACAACTCCGCGGCAGGTCGCCTCGGCGGTCAGCGCCTGGTCGATAAGCTCAAAGGAAAAGGGAACGTCGTCTTCTACTCCATTCCCGGACAGCCAAATCTGGATGAGCGCCTTCGCGGCTACAAGGACGTCATCGCCGAACACCCGCAGATGAAGGTCGTCGACGTTCTCAACGTCAAAGGCGATCCCGGAATCGCCTTCGACCATACCCGCCAATACCTTGCAAAGACCGGCGCCGATAAGGTCGACGCCTTTGTCGCCCTTGAATCGTCCTCCGCCGCCGCCATCGGGGACGTGCTCAAACGAGAACACGCCACCGATCGCCTGCTCATCGGCATGGACGTCGGCCCCGACACCCTCAACCTCATCAAGGATGGCACCATCGACTCCACCGTCTCACAGAAACCCTTCACCATGGGCTTCGTCGGTCTCGTCATGCTCGATGAGATCCACCGTCATCAGCCCAAGCCCTTCCAGAACAACTACGTCGTCGACTCCTTCTCGCGCTACCCCACCTTCGTCGATACCGGAACCGCCCTCGTCACCAAAGACAACGTGGACGTCTACCTCGAGAGCGCCGCCAAAGCAAAGCAGTAGCGAACTCGTGATCCAATCAAGCCTGCAGGCTCAAATCCTGCAGGCTTTTTCATCCGCGGCCGATCCCTCTACCGCCTACCGCAGACCGCCGGAGGCAATGAGCGTCTCGCCCGTAATCCAGCCCGAGTCCGCCGACGCCAGAAAAACCGCAACCGGTGCAATGTCGTCCGGCCGACCGGTTCGCCCCAGCGGCGTCTGCTGAATCGTAGCCTTCTCGAAATCACCACCGGCGAAGCCACCCGCATGGAAGCCCTCCGTGGCCACCACGCCTGGGTTGATGGAGTTCACCCGGATCTTCTTCGGCCCAAGCTCCTTCGAGAGCCCGCGCGTTACCGAGTCCACCGCCCCCTTGGTCGCTAGGTACACCGACGCGTTCGGCATGTTCAGCGAGGTGATCGCCGATCCGATGTTGATAATGCTCCCGCCCTCCGCGCCGAAGTGCTTCACCGCCTCCTGCGTCGTCAGAATCAACCCCAGCACATTCAGGTCGAACTGCTTGTGAAAGATCTCCTCAGTCACAGTTTCGATTGCCCCGAACTCGTAAAGGCCGGCATTGTTCACCAGCACATCCAGCCGCCCGAACGCCTTCTTCGTCTCCGCGAACAGCCGCAGGATGTCGGCCTGCTTCGAGACATCTCCCTGAACCGCGATCGCACTTCCGCCTTTCCCGGTGATCTCCGCAACCACCCTGTCGGCACCCTCTTTGCTCGAAGCATAGTTCACGACAACCGCCGCTCCCTCTGCCGCAAGACTCTTCGCAATGCCTGCGCCAATGCCCTTTGACGCGCCTGTCACAACCGCTACCTTGTTCGCTAACTTGCTCATAGCTCCGCTCCCTTTTATCTCTTGATCTTGCGATCAGCGACTACACTTCGACGTTCATCGAATTGATTGCGTAGACCTCCGAAACGATTCGCTCGTTTCACTTAAATCTTTGCCATATGGTCCAGGTAGGCCGTCAGCACGTCCCGCCGAAGCGTGTAGTTCCGGTACTTGCCGTCGCGGGTCGCCTTCACCAGGCCCGCCTCCTCCAGCTCCTTCATGTGGTGCGACAGCGTCGCCGCGCTCACACCCACACATCCCAGCAAACGTCCACACTGAACCACATCCGCGACTGCCCCAAGCTGCCTCAGAATTTCGTACCGCCGCGGATCCGCCAGAGCCCGCGCAATCGCCTGCACCTGCTCCTGCGTAAGCGCTCTGCTCTTTCTTCCCGCCAATTCACCCACCCAGGTTCCTGTCCCTCACGCCGGTGCTACCGAATCTGCACCAGCCCCGCCCCTTGCTCCGGCACCGCATGCCCCCCCACCGGCAATCCACCCGTCGTATCCGGTCTCTGCGGTGCCCGCCAGTGATCGATATAGCTCACCTGGTGCACGCAGGAGATCGTGCAGTTCGGGGCGCAGCCCTTCTCCGTCAGAAACTCCCGCTTCACGTCCGCCGTCCTGTACTCCGCCAGTGGAACCCCCGGATACCCACGCTGCTGCGAGCAGTAGTGCACCAGCCCCTGCTCGCAGATATACAGATACCGGGCACCCGCCCTGCATCGCCAGTCGTTCGGCTTTCCGTTCGCGATCGCCTCCTGGAAATGGTTGAACCGGGAGTAGCTCCGTCGCGTCAGCTTCCGCACTCTGTCCCAAACCTCCCGCTCCTCCGCTCCCAGCGGCTTCAGCTGACCGCTCCCGTCATGAATAATCCCGATCGTTGACGAGAACCCCAGCCCCAGCGCCCGTTGGGAGATCGTATACGCGTCCTCAGGTTGCGCAATCCCGCCACCCACCACCGAGTTGATATTCACGTGAAAATCAGCGTGCTCCGCCAGCATCCTCAGCTTCGCATCCAGTACCTTCAAGCTCTTCTTCGAGACCTCGTCCGGCTGCACGTTGTCGATCGAGATCTGCATGTGATCGAGCCCGGCGCGGTTCAACCGCTCGATCCGCTCCGGCATCAGCAGGTATCCGTTCGTGATCATGCCCGCAATCGCGCCCGTCTTCCGTATCCGCGCAATCACCCGATCCAGCTCCGGATGCAGCAGCGGCTCTCCGCCCGAAATTGTGATGACGCTCGTTCCCAGCCGTCCCAGGTGATCGATCCGCTGTTCCATCTCCTCGATGTCGACCGGCTTCGACACATCGTCATACTCATTGCAATACGTGCACGCCAGGTTGCATCGGCGCATCGGCACAATATGCGCCATATACGGATGCCCCGTCGAAACCAGCGCCGACCCGACAGATCCCAGCTCCCGCAGCTTCCGGGACACCGCCCGTAGCCGCCGCTTCGCCGTCAAACGACGCCTTCCAGACTGTGCAATCTCATTCACCATAATCACTTACAAGTATAAAGCCAGCAGCGCGAGCCCTCGATCCGACCTCAATCAGACCAGGATCAAGCCGGGATCAGGCCGGGGGCGCAACCCATGAAGCTCAAATTCACCTCAACCCCAGTCGCCTCCGTCACCACCTTGGTCGCCTTCCGCGCGACCGTCAACTCCTCTCGCGGCTTCGGCCTGCTCAGGTAAAAGCCCTGCAGCTCGTTGCAGCCCTCACCGCGCAGATATTCCATCTGATCCAGCCGCTCCACGCCCTCGGCCGTAATCGCCATATTGAAGCTCGCCCCGAGCGCCGCAATCGCCTTCACAATCGCTCGCGACGAATGGCTCTCCGGAAGATCCTGCACAAAGCTTCGATCGATCTTCAGCTTGTCGAACGGAAAGCTCCGCAGGTAGCTCAGGGACGAGTAGCCCGTCCCGAAGTCGTCGAGCGCAATCCGTACCCCGAGATCCCGCAGCCGATGCAGCGCCTTTAACGTGGCCTCGCTGTTCTGCAGCAGAACTGTCTCCGTAATCTCCAGTTCCAGCCGGTTCGCGCTCAGCCCGGAGAAGCTCAGGGCCTCTGCAATCATCTCCGGCAGCCGGCCGCTCTTGAACTGCGCGGGGGAAAGATTCACCGTGACCTTCACCTCTTTCGACCAGGTCGCAGCCTCCTCGCACGCCGTTCGAACCACCCACTCCCCGATCGCCACAATCAGCCCCGACTCCTCCGCCAGCGGGATAAAGTCCGCCGGGGAGACCGTTCCGCGTGTCGGATGCTGCCATCGCACCAGCGCCTCATAACTCGTCACCTCACTCGTCTGCGCATCCACCAGCGGCTGGTAGTGCAGCCGAAGCTCATCCTTAAGCATCGCTTGCCGCAGGTCCCGCTCCAGCGTCCGCCGCGTCTCCAGCCTCGTATCCAGCTCCGGCTCGAAGAAGCTGTAGGCCAGCGCCTCGTCCTTCTTCGCCCGGTAGAGCGCCATATCCGCCTTCTTCAGCAGGTCATCCGCCTCCGACCCATCTCTCGGCGCCATCGTCATGCCTACACTGCATCCCGAAGTCACCTGCTGTCCATGCAGCAGGTACGGCTGCCCCAGAGCCACGATCAGGCGTTTCGCCAGAACCACAGCGTCCCCGTCCTCCTTCGGTCCCGTCTGGATAATCGCAAACTCATCCCCTCCCAGCCGCGCCACCGTGTCGCTCTCGCGCACACACGCCCGCAGCCGCTGCGCAACCGTTCGGAGCAGGTCGTCGCCCGCCGCGTGTCCCAGCGTGTCGTTCACCGACTTGAAACCGTTCATGTCCAGGCTCATCAGAACGAACGGAACGCCGCGCTTAGCCTGCGTCGTCGCCTGCTGCAGACGCTCATGGAAAAAAGTCCGGTTCGGCAGGCCCGTCAGCGCGTCGTGATGCGCCATGAACGCCAGCTGCATCTCCGCCCGGCGCCGCTCGGTCACATCCTCAAAGGTCGTCACCCATCCTCCATCCGGCATCGGCCGGGTCGCAATCGACACCACATGGACATCGCCGATCTCCTCAAAGGTCTGGTCCATCTCCCCATCCGGCGGAACCGCGTGGATCCGCGCCTCCAGCCTCTGCGCCCGCCGCTTGCTGAAGCCGATCGCCCCCAGCACCTCGGCTATGCTCATCCCGATACGCACCTGCTCGCAAGGCACCCCAAACATCTCACACAGCCGGCGGTTCGCCAGGATCAGCTTCCCGTTTACGTCGTAAAGCGCCAGCCCCTGCGACATATAGGTCAACGCAATCTTCAAATTGCGGTGCACTGCCGCGAGCCGCTCGTCCGCCTCAGGGTCTCCACCGTTGCCAGCCGTCTCCGTCGGCCGGAGTTCACCCTCTACCTTCAAGTCGTCAATCTGCATCACTCACCCGCATTAGAGAATCCACAAGCCGTCTGCTTGCGTCCCTCCACTCATCGGCAGGCCCGGCCAAAACTTTAGCCTCGAAACCAGATTTCCCAAACCCAGCTCATCCCGCGCGCAAAACAGCAACGGCGACCACTTGGCCGCCGTTCCGCACCAATAAGATTCCCAATGTTAGTCCAGCAGATCGACCTCGTCGCACTGCCGCCTCTGCAGCTCCTTCAAACTCTTCCAGATCTCCGGCGAGTTCTGCAACACATCGCCCTTCAGATCGTCCATCCGCTCCAGCAGCAGCGGCCGCATATCCGCCATCATCACCTCGGTATCCGGCAGCTCGACCCCCGCAAATCCCGGCCCGAAATCCGGCCACTCCAGCCCCGACCGCCGCTTCGGATCAGGCGTCAGCGTCAGCGTCTGCTCCTTCTTCTCGCGCAGCACCGTCACCGGCACCGGCTTTCCCTTGCTGTCGTGCACCGTCTTTGACCAGTCGCCGATCCCCGCCACAGTCGTCTGGTTCAACTTCACCACCACATCCCCGGCCTTCAGTCCGGCCATCGCCGCTGGCGAGTCTGCATCGACGCTCCGCACCAGCAGCCCCGTCCCTCCCTGCACTCCGAAAAACTCCGCCAGCTGCGGTCCCACCGGCTCCAGCATCGCCCCGGTATACGGCAGTCCCAACATGGTTCCCAAAAACCCGCGCTCCCGAGGTGCAGACGCGATCGCAGGTCCGCCCCCGTGAAAGAATCCCAGCCCCCCCGGCGACGCGCCTCTACTGCTGCCCGAGCCCTGCGAAATCGCCGGTGCACCCGCGCCATCCGGCTCCGGAACCTTCATATGCTGCTTCCACGCCTGCCGTTCCACCTCTTCGCGATTCGCCATCTTCGCGCTGATCGTCTGCTGCTGCCCGTCCCGGCTGATCACCAGGCCAACCATCCGCCCCGCCGGAGTCTCGCGAAGCATCCGCCGCAGCTGCTCCTCACCTTCTACCGCCTGCCCGTTCATCTGCAGAATTACGTCGTGCTCCCGTAGCCCGACCTTGCCCGCCGGCCCGTCGTGATCCACCCGTAGGATCTCTGCCCCGCGCGCCTCCTTAAGCTTCAGCGCGCCCATCTGCTCCTCGCTCACATCGCGGATGTCCACCCCCAGGTACCCCTGAGATTCCCGAGACCCCCGAGCTCCCAGCACCCCAGCCATCGCAAATTCGCTCTGCCCGGAAAGGATGCTCGGCATCACCATCAGGCTCGCCGCCAACATCGCCACACACGTTCGTCTGCTCATCGCACCGCCCTCATCCTGATCTTTTGAAGTCACTCATCTGATTCCGCACCGCGAGTCGGCCCAGCTCACGCATGCTCACACCCGCCCCCGAAACGCTCCATCTCGAGCGCTTCCGGGCCGTTGTGCCTGTTTGACTAAACCAGTCCCCAGCCGTAAGCAAACTCGTTATAAATCGTACGGAGCCGCATCCGCAACCTTACTGAATATCCGAGGCTCCCTGCAAAGCCTCAAAGCTCGCCGTCCGGATATACGGGCTCTCATCCTGCGTCGACACCGTTCGCAGCACCTGCCGCACACTCGAATCCGACTGCACCGGCGCCAGCATCCCAATCGCCGCCGACCGCACATTCGCGCTCTTGTCATGCATCAGCGCCTCCAGCACCGCGTCCCTGACCCTCTGGTCCTGGTCCACGTACCGCTCGAGCCCATGCAGCGCCTTCATCCGAACCCCCGCATCGCTGTCGTACCGCAGCCGCACCATCAGCGCCCCACGAACATCCCTGCCCTCGTCCGTGCCCGCGCAAGCATGGCCCATCCGGCACTCGTTCGCCAGCAGCCCAACCGCGTCCGTCCGCACACCCTCGCTCGTCCCCGCCCTCATGCCCATCATCAGCAACTGCCGGATCTCCGGGCTGTCCAGCGACCCTTCCATCGTCTCCGGAACTACCCGGTTGTACTTCACCTGCACCAGCTCCGAGTTCGGCGTCTGAACAATCCCGCTCACATTCGCGATCACGCCCTTGGTCTGCTCGTTATAGAGCATCACCTGCGGCAGCTTGGGCGCGTGAGCCACCTCGTACCGGTGCAGGATATCCCCACCCAGAAATCCCACCCCCACCAGCAGAGTCGCCAGCGCAGGAGCCCCCATCAACAGATTCGTCCATCCCCACCAGCCCGCTCGCAGCCGCGTCACAAAGCCATGCGGCGACTCGCCATCCAGAGCCTCGTCCAGCCGCATCCGGCTCTGCGCCAGCAGATTCGGCGAGACCTCCAGCACCGGCGCCAGCGCCAGGTCCTCATCCATCTCCCGGATTGCGCTCAGCTCACCCTGGCAGCCGTCGCACTCGTCCAGATGCTGCTCCAACCCAATCGCGAGCTCATCGTCCAGCTCGCCGTACATCAACAGCACCATCTGCTCCTGAGCCACATCACATTTCATCGATCTACCTCAACCAGCCTCAAAAGTCTGCTCTCCCTCTGTTAGCGAATCGTCCGTCCGTCACTGCGGATCAGCGTCCGTCTCTACTCTTCCAGCTCTTCCAGCCGTCCTTACTCTCCAACCTGTCCTTGCACTTCCAGACCTTTCCTGCACTTCCCCGCGCTCGGGAGCCATCAACCTTCGCTGCAGCCCTTGTTACTGTCTTCTGAGCGCAGGACCTTCTTGCCCAGGTATATTCGTTGTCATCCTGACCGCAGCGAAGGACCGGCTTCTCTACCGGGAAATCTCAGCGCTTGAGCTTGTGTGCTCAGAGCCGAGCACCTAAGCCCGCAGCTCCTGCAAGCTCGCCCGCAGCTTCCGCGTCGCCCGGAACAGCGTATTCTTCGCCGTCTCCTCGGTCGTGCTCAGCATTTCGCCGATCGTCCGCAGCTTCAGCCCCTGGTAGTGCTTCAGCTCAAAGACCGTCCGTTCCCGCGGCGTCAGCTTGTCGAGCGCCGCCTTGATCCCCTCGGCCATCGCCTTCCGGTCAAGCTCCCGGCCAGGGTTTGCCATCGACCGGTCGTCGCGCACATTCGCCAGCAGATCCATCTCCTCGCCGCTCGAGTCCGAGATCGTCGCCGGATCCTCCCGCCTGCTCTTTCTGCGCCGCATCTGGTCCAGACACAGGTTCGTCACAATCCGGTAGAGCCACGTATAGAAAGAGCACTCAAACCGGAAGTTCCCCAGGTGCCGGTACGCCTTGATAAACGCCTCCTGGTGCACATCCTGCGCATCCTGCTCATTCCCAAGCATATGCATCGCCAACCGCAAAACGCTCTGGTCATATCTCCGCACCAGAGTGTCGAACGAGCCCCGCTGACCCCTCTGCGTCTCCCGGATCAGCTCGTCATCCTCCGCCCGCTGCTGCGCCCGCGCCTCCATCTGCGCCGGTGTCAGCTTCGCTCGCGTGCCGGGTTGTGTCGCCGCTTTAGCCATCACTGGCGTAGATTTTACCGCTCCGGCTGCTTCCGCTTGGCCGTTAAAACGTCCAGCAGCACCGGAGGTAACCAATCGCTTGGCCCCGGCCCGAAGTCCAAATCCATGCGCCAGCTCTCCGCCGGCACCCATCCCAACCGCCTCTGCGCCCATGTCCAGTCTCACTCCGAAGTGAGGAAAAACATTCTCACTCAATAGACCTGAACCCGGAGAAAAGGTAAGCGTTGCGCTGCAGATCCCGGCCTTGCGTCTTTCCTCGCGAGCACCGCGAGCGGCGAACAGACCCGCTTCTCTGCCGAACACTCAGGAATCGCCGCTCGCCTTGATCCTTCTTTCTTCCATTCCGAGCGCAGCAAGGAACCTGCTTCTCGCCTTGCGGGAATGACTTGCGCGGTGCATCCAGCGGAGCTGGGGCCAACCTCCGGAGGATGGTCACGCGCCTAACCCCTTCTTCATTGCCTTCGTCCGCACCACCTCGAACGCGTTAAACTCCACCCATGCCCCCCCGCACGCCCGGCCTCTTTGAAGACCCCCCCGCATCTACCGGAACCATCACCGCCCACTGCGACGGCGGCGCCAGAGGAAACCCCGGCCCAGCCGGCTTCGGCGCCCAGATCACCGACGTCTCCGGCCACGTCCTCGCCGAGCTCTCCGAGTTCCTCGGCATCCGCACCAACAACTTCGCCGAATACTCCGGTCTCCTCGCCTCCCTCCAGTACGCCCTCGATCACGGCCACCGCGCCCTCCGCGTCATCTCCGACTCCGAGCTCATGGTCAAGCAGATCCAGGGCAAATACAAAGTCAACTCCCCCGACCTCAAACCCCTCTGGCAGGAAGCAAAAAACCGCATCGCCCGGCTCGACCGCTTCGAAATCGCCCACGCCCTCCGCCACAAAAACAAGGACGCCGACCGCCTGGCCAACGAAGCCATGGACCGTGGCATGAAACGCGGCACCCCGGCCGAACAACGCCCCTCCACCTCTACCCCGGATAGCCGCAACACCAGCAAAGCCGGGGTTCAGTCCCTTCCCCTCCGCGCCATCCCCTACCCCGATAAGGTCTCGGCACCACCCCCACCCGCGTCCTTCGACCCCTCACCCAATACTCCGTCATCTCGACCGGAGCGGAGCGAAGTGGGAAAATCCCCGTATCCCGCTGCCTCAACCACCGCCACTCCCGCCATGCTCCGAGGCTTCGCCCGCGATGGCGTGATCCACATCCTCGGCCCCCACACCCTCCCCAACGGCACCTTCGTCAAAATCATCCCGGAGTAGGCATAAAGCAAAGCGGGCGAGCCCGAAGGCCCGCCCGCATCAAGCCATTCCAAACGCTCTCTACGAAAGCACCGGCAGCTGCAGCGTCTCCCCCACCTTGATCTTGTCGGCCTCGATCCCCAGCTTGCTCGCCACCTGCGTGTACTTGCTCGCCGCCCCGTAAAACAGCTGCGAGATGGCGCTCAGCGTATCGCCGCCCTTCACCGTGTACGCCTGCGTCTCTCCGCCGCTCGTCCCGATCTCATGATGGAGATCCGAGTACGCCGGATCCACCTTCTTGATCGCATCCCACATCCGGTTCGCAATCACCGTGCTCGGCACCGACCCTTTAATGTGCAGCTTGCCATCAGAATCCTGATCGACCCCCTCCAGCTTCGCCCCATAGGGCTCGAACTTCGTAAACAACTCCAATACCGACGCATACTTCTGTTTCAACTGTTCCAGATCAGCCATGCTCTTCTCCTTTGTCTCTCTTAATTGTTTGCGGTTTGTCCTGGCATTCGAGCTTGCAAGCGCCGGACCTGCGTCTTTCTTGTTTTCATCCTGAGCAAAGCGAAGGACCCGCTTCTACCCAGAAGCTCGAAGCACCTACAGCATCCGTCCAAGAACCGACTGCAGCATTCCACCCATCTCGGGCTGCGTCCCCGTCGCCTGACCGTCCGCAGTCATATGCCCGTTCGAAACAAAATGGTGAATCACCATCGGCACCGCCACTGCCAGACCCGCCTTCACCACTCCAGGCGAAACGCCCGTCCGCTCCGAGATCCGGTCGATGATTCCCGTCCCGCCCAGCCCCTGCTGCATCTGCTCGGGCGTCGCCGGCTGCGTCTGCCCGCCGGCCCACTGCTGCGCCAGACCGCCCATTCCGTTCTTCTGAAACGCCTGAAACATCCCGCTCACGCCGCCCGGCTGCCCTTGCAGCTCCTGCACCAGGCCGCCCGCAACCTTGGCGTGATCTCCGCCTCCGCCCGCCATCGACTCAACCATATCCAGTATGCCCATCAAAAAACTCCTTCCGCGGGCGATCTCCGCCCACCACGTTTCAGATGCCAAATCCCCCACCGGCAACCATCAACTCAAAGGAAATAGACCGGAGTTCCCGGGACCGATTACCAAAGGAATCAGCCTACTTCGCCAGCTCCGCCTTCAGCATCTCGCTCACCATCGACCCGTCCGCCCTGATCCCACTCGCGGCGATTCGCTGCTTCACCACCCGCATCGCCGGCCCCATATCCTTCGGCCCCGGCCTCGTCCCACCCGCGTCCTTCGCCAGATGCTCCAGCGCCCCCAGAACAATCGCCCGCACCTCCTCCTCGCTCGCGGACTGCGGCAGGTACCCCTCGATCATCCCGATCTCGACCCGCTCCTTCTCCGCCAGCTCCGGCCGGTTGCCCTTCGTAAACTGCTCCACCGAGTCCTTCCTCTGTTTAATCAGCGTCGTCAAAATCGCCTGCTCCTCCCCCTCCTGGAGCGGCGCCCGCTTCTCAATCTCCTTGTTCTTCATCGCCGACTTCACCATCCGCAGCGTCGTCAGCCTGTGCTCGTCCTTCGCCCGCATCGCCACCACAATATCCGCTTCCAGCTTCTCCGCAATCGCCGCCATCCCCATCACCTCCGATGAGTCCCATCAACTCTCCATCATAGATCGACACATCAACAGGCCAACAGGCCAACAGAACGGGCCCTCAAAGCTGGGAGGTTCAGACATCCCTCCTTCCGCGTCCCTTCAACACTCGCGCGTCTCCCGTTCCCGACACCGGGCCGGCGTACGTCCCGCAGGTCTTAGAATGTTTCCCAGGAGATCCCAGCCGATGAGCCTGCAACAGAGAATTTGCGTTTGGGTCCTGGCGCTGCTGTGTGCCGCATCAACCGGCGCAGCCCAGACCGCTCCCGCGTTACCCCAGACAACCACGGCTGCAGCCCACACCTTTACCGATCCTCTGCTCGAAAATGGTCCCGACCCGTGGGTCGTCTGGTGGAAGGGCTTCTATTACTACTCCAACTCTTCGGGCTCCAACCTGACGCTGCGGAAGACGGCGGACATCACTGACCTCCGGCACGCCCGGAAGAAAGCCGTCTGGACCCCGGAACCGGGGCATCCCTGGTCCCAGCAGATCTGGGCCCCCGAGCTCCATCGCTGGGATAACAAGTGGTACATCTACTTCGCCGCCGACGCCGGTGACAACGCCTCCCACCGCATCTTCGTCGTCGAGAACGACAGCGACGACCCCACCGAGGGAACCTGGACCTTCAAAGGCAAGATCAGCGATCCAACCGACAAATGGGCCATCGACGCCACCACCTTTGACCTTCGCGGCCAGCACTACCTCGTCTGGTCCGGATGGAAGGGAGCCACTGACGGCGAACAGGATCTCTACATCGCGCACATGAGCAATCCCTGGACCATCGACTCGCCCCGCACCTTGATCTCGCAGCCTTCCTTCCCCTGGGAAGAGCACGGGAACCTGCCCGGCAGGCACGTCAATGTGAATGAAGGTCCCGAGTTCATCTCCCATGGCAACAAAATGTTCATCGTGTTCTCGGCATCCGGCTGCTGGACCGACTTCTACACCCTCGGCATGCTCGAGGCGAGCGTCGGCGCCGACCCTCTCGATAGCAAGAGCTGGACCAAGATCAACCACCCCTTCCTCAGTACCGACCCGAACTCCGATGCCTTCGGTCCCGGCCACAACGGCTTCTTCAAATCGCCCAACGGTCAGCAAGACTGGATCATCTACCACGCCAACCCCGCACCCGGAGAGGGCTGCGGCAACCTCCGCTCGCCCCGCATTCAGCGATTTACCTGGAACGAGCTGGGAAGACCGCACTTCGGCAAACCGGTGCCGCTAGGCCAACCCCTCGAAAAACCCGCCCAGTAATCCCGCGGGGAAACGACTCGAACACCGATACCTGGGCTCGATCCGCGAGTCACCGTCGCTTCCGGGAGACGTCTCATCGGGACCAAGTCTCCCACCCGTCCACCGAGCTGCCCCCAAACACAGCATATTGTCGTAGCCCAGGCGTAAACAGGCTATAAAGCGTGCGGGGATCGGCCGATGCGCTCACCGCGTCGAGTGCTGCGCGATGTTCCGCCGAGAGGGCGACGTCCAAAGCGGCTGCATTATCCGTAACCTGTTCGGGTCGGCTCACACCCATCAGGGTTGAGGTGATGCCGGGCCGTCCGCAGACCCACGCCAGTGCCACGCGAGCAGGGCTCTCGGCAGCCTCTGCGGAGACCCTCTTCAGTTCGTCGACAATCTTCCAGTTGCGCGGCGTAAACAGCGAATCGCCAAAAGGGTTCGCGCCATCGAGGCGTTTGTCTCCCTCCGGACGTTTCGCCTCTCCGGTCGCAGCGTCACGCGGCAAAGCCGCCCGCACGTGGGCCTGCGGCTTCAACAACGGATCGATCGTACTTGCCCGTCAGCAGACCGTAGGCGAGTGGACTCCACGGCACGACGCCCATGCCAAACTCCTTCGCCAACGGCAAGTGCTCATCCTCAAGGTCGCGATTTACCAGCGAGTAGAAGTACTGCAGTGCAATAGGGCCAGGAACTCCCCGCACGCTGGCCAGTGTCGCAAGCTTGGCGACATACCAGGCCGGTGCGTTGGACATGCCCCAGTACCGGATCTTGCCGGCACGCACCATCGCCACCATCGTCTCCAGCAGCTCTTCTGCAGGTGTAACGGAATCCCACACATGGACCCAGAACAGATCGAGGTAGTCGGTCCGCAACCGCCTCAGCGAGCCTTCCAGAGCAGCATACAAGTGCTTTGCTCCGTTACCGCCCGTGTGCACACCCTTACCTGCCGCGAAACCGGCCTTCGTCGCGATTACGAGATGGTCGCGTAGCTTTCTCTCGGCGACGAAGCTGCCAGCATCTCTTCGCTACGGCCTCCCGCGTAAACATCCGCCGTGTCGATGAAGTTGCCGCCCGCTTCGACGTAAGCGTTGAATACGGCAGCGGATCCAGCTTCATCCAACCCCCAGCGTGCGGTGCCGAAGGTCATGGTGCCAAGAGCGAGTGGGCTGACTGCGAGCCCAGAGCGACCAAGAGTGCGATAGTTCGTAAGAGTCATTCTTTTCCTTATTCATTAGCGTTCACTATGGAATCACTAAACTCTACTTGCAGGCAGGCGTCAAGACGTTTCATAGTATTAACTATGAAAAAGCCTGAAGCATCCATGAGCCGCAAGCCCCGCAAGCCGGGACGCCCCCTTGGCTTTGATCGCGAAGCCGCGCTGCATCAGGCAATGCTGCTCTTCTGGCGACACGGCTACGAAGCCACTTCCGTAAGCGATCTGACCAAAGCCATGGGGATCACCCCGCCCAGCCTTTACACGGCGTTCGGTGACAAGAAGCAGCTCTTTCTGGAAGCCGTTCATCGTTACGTCTCCGGCCCGGTAACCTCCGAATCCATCATCAGAGAGGCCCCAACTGCACGCGAGGCGGCTGCCGCCTTGCTGCAGGCATCGGTGATTGGGTTCACCGGGGAAAGCACTCCAGCAGGATGTCTCCTGGCAAGTTCGACGATTAGCTGTTCGCCTGCAGCCGCCGAGGTGCAGAAGGCCTTGGCCGAAATCCGTCTCAGGATTGAGAAGCGTCTTTTGAGCAAAATCACCCGTGATCGAGCGATCAGCAAGCTGAAGCCAAAGCCCAGCGCAGAGGCACTCGCCGGTCACATCATGGCAGTCATCCAGGGGATGTCCACCTTGGCTCGCGATGGTGCCACGCGGGCAAAACTATCGTCAATAGCCTCCGCAGCCATGCTGGCATGGCCTACCCAGAATGAGGCAGTCCGGGCCTCCAGGCAGCGGTCTCGAAGAGAGGGACCGACAGACGCGCTCAGGATCACGAAGCCCGATGGGTCAGCGACTCGGAGGTGACTTACCGTACCCGGTTAATACCCGCGGGTCGGCTGATCGAAGGCGAGGCTCAGCACATCCGCGCAGGCCAAAGATAGCCCGGTTGTCGCCCCCCATCGAGCCTCTCGGATCAACCCGGCAGCACAAACCGATTCACCCCCCCACCGCTACAATATCCCCATGATCCGCAAAACCCGCCTCTTCACCCCCGGCCCCACCCCCCTTCTCCCCGCCGCCCAGTTCGCCATGGCCGCCGCCGACATCCACCACCGCACCCCCGAGTTCCGCGCTCTCTACACCCGCGTCCTCGCCCAGCTCAAACAGTTCGTCGGCACCCAGACCGGCGACATCATCATTCTCTCCTCCTCCGGCACCGGTGCCATGGAAGCCGCCGTCTCCAACCTCACCTCCCCCGGAGACCGCGTGCTCGTTCTCACCGCCGGTAAATTCGGCGAGCGCTGGTCCGCCCTCGCCAAGGCCTTTGGCTGCCCCGTCGACGTCGTCTCCGCTCCCTACGGCCAGACCTTCTCCATCGACCAGGTCCGCGCCGCCCTCAAGCTCGAAACCCGCTGCGTCTTCATGCAGGCCACCGAAACCTCCACCGGCGTCCGCCACTGCGTCCCCGCAGTAGCGAAGCTCCTGAAAGACACCAGCTCCGAGGCCCTGCTCGTCGTTGACGCCATCACCGGCCTCGGCACCTCCCACCTCGACATGGACGCCTGGGGCATCGACGTCCTCATCGGCGGCTCCCAAAAAGCAGTCATGATCCCCCCCGGCCTCTCCTACCTCGCCGTCAGCCCCCGCGCCTGGGACCGCATGGAGGCCACCTACAACCCGCGCTACTACTTCGACCTCCGCAAGGAACGCAAAAACGCCCGCGCCGGCGAGTCCGCCTACACCCCGCCTGTCTCTCTGATCGCTGCTCTTGACGCAGCATTAGCCTGGATCGCCGCCCAAGCCGCAACCCCCGAAGACGCCGCAGGTGATCTAGCCGCCGGCCGCCGGAAACTCGTCGACAACGCCGAAACCATCGCCGCCATGACCCGCGCCGCCGTCACCGCCCTCGGCATGACCCTCTTCGCCCCCGACGCCCCCTCGGCCGCCGCCACCGCCGTCCTCCCGCCCCCCGGCGTCGACTCCGGCCTCCTCGTCAAAGAGCTCAAATCCCGCTTCGGAGCCATCATCACCAACGGCCAGGGCGAGATGAAAGGCCAGATCTTCCGCATCGCCCACCTCGGCTTCTTCGACTACATGGACACCATCGCCCTCATCGGTGCTCTCGAGCAGGTCGTTCTAAAAAGCATCCCCCAAGCCACCCACAACGGCCGCCCCGTCCAGTTCGGCGACGGCCTCATCGCCGCCCAGAAACTCTTCGCCGAGGCCTCCCACCCAACCGCCGAGCAGCGCCCATGCATCTGCGGCCGAACCGACGCCTGCTGCTCCCTCCAGCACGAAGCAGCCGGCTCCCATCAACCCGGCGCGACCTCCATTACAGCGAAAGAACTCGACCCTCGCACCCAGCACACCACTGCCGGCGTCTGAAGGTCCTGTCTCTAGATGCGCAGCATAAGTCTGTCATCCTGAGCGAAGTCGAAGGGCCCGCTCCACCCAACCGGTAAACTGCCGGGGTCTGAAATCTCGATGCGTTTGGCACGCAGCCATAGGTCACGTGGGCTGGCGGGTGGGAAACAGATAGCCCCAGAGGTTTGACCCTGTGGTTTCAACGATCTGCGTCTTGACTACCTGAGTCTGCGCTGAACTAGGTTCCCAACACCAAGCAGGCCCGTTCCCAGCAGCATCCAGGTCGATGGTTCCGGGCTCTGCGCGACGTGAAAGGCTTCAAAGTAGTAATCGATGCGGGGATTGTCGAAGTAGATATCCCCCTCGGAGTTCATGAACAGGAGTCCTTCCGACTGGCCGTATACCAAGCTAATGCCATCAGCAGTAGCCACGTAGAGCCCATCGCCATGGTGTTCAGGATTGAAGACCCACGTCTGGAAGGCCACTCGTCCGTTGTTGCAGACAGCATGAGCGGCATATCCAAGGACGGAGTAGCCACAAGGTGTCCCTGTATCCGAGGTAAAGGGGTTGGCGGAAGTGTTGTCGCCGGAAACAAAGCTCGGGATTTGCGTGGAATAACTGGCGAACATCCCGTTGACGATGGTGCCCGTACAGAAGCCGTACTGGCCGAAAGACTGGCCGGTGCAGCGATCGTCGTTGACCTTCGCGGCGAGGTCGCCGTTAGAGGACATTCCATAGACCCAGAAGTGGCCTTGGTCGGAACCGAGATTCGCGAGGGTATAGCTATCTGCTTTGGCTGCGGTCGGAGCGGTAAGGAGAATTGGCAGAGCAAGCAAAACTACGAAGGCAGAGAAGATCTTTGAAGTTTTCAAAGAGAATTCCTTTCAAGGAAACATGTCTTTCTTTGCCCAGCTGTTTGCAATCACATGGCCATCTGAGCTTTGCGGAAATACCCGCCAAACTGGAACCCGGATCAAAGCAACGTTGCAGACTCTTGCGCACTGCTCGCCCTTTCGCCCCACCTAATCCGCCTGCTTGCATTTGGCGCATTGGTTCGTCGGATTCCGTATACTTGAATCAGACAAGAAATCGCGCAGACCGAAACCACAACGGACCGCACACGCGCATGAACCCCGAGACCAAGTACGGGTACCCAAGTACACTACCCAAGTCCGAACCTAACCCTCAAAGCCTGAAGACTTTGACCTGAAAGTACGGGGGGGAGGGTACCCGGACCCAGACCACACCCGCCACGCCTGATACCCTAGTGCCGGTCTCGAAATGCGCCGCTCCACCCAAGTCGCCGCCCCCCTCCTCGCCTCCACCGCCCTCGCCCTCCTCTCCGGCTGCCACCAACCCGAGATGCAGCGCTGCATCGACGAAAACAACAAGGTCGTCGACGATAAGTTCTGCGCCAACCAGCCGGGAGACGCAGAACAGCAGCACCGCCTGCAAGCCCAGCAGCAGCAGCACAACGGCGTCGGCATCCTCCCCTTCATACCCCTCTACCACTACTACTACGGAGGCTTCGGTGGCCGCGGCATCGGCTCCTCCGTCACCGGCGGCACCCTCTCCCCGCTCGCCGGACACAGCTATTCAGGCGGAACCTCCCGCGGCGGCTTCGGCCGCACCTTCTCTACCGGCGGCTCGCACTCCGGCTCAGGCGGCGGGCACGGCGGCGGCGAAGGCGCAGGCTCCTGAAATGCAGCGCGTCCCCCTCACCCCCCGACCCGACTGGCAGCACATCGTCGAACAGCAGGGGCTCACCTTCCACACGTTGGAAGACGGCCATCCCTACTGGGACGAGTCTGCCGCCTACCAGTTCACCGCCGCCGAGATCGACACCCTCGAAGCCGCCGCCAACGAGCTCCAGGGGATGTGCCTCGCCGCCGCCCAGCACATCATCGACCGCCGCCGCTACGCCGACCTCTCCATCCCACCCGCCGCGATTCCTATCATCGAGGCCGCCTGGAACGCCGAGCCCCCCGCCCTCTACGGCCGCTTCGACCTCATCTGGTCCGGAGCCCAATCCGGCCCGGCCCCCAAGCTCCTCGAGTACAACGCCGACACCCCCACCTCCCTCCTCGAAGCCGCCGTCATCCAGTGGAACTGGCTCGAAGAAGTTGGCCCCCACCTCCCCACCCACAGCTTCCTCCCCTTCACCTCCCCCAAGCCCGACCAGTTCAACTCCCTGCACGAAAAACTCATCGCCAAGTGGCGCGACCTCGACCCGTACCTCACCAGGCCCCTCTACTTCGCCGGCATCGACACCCCGGGGAATCAAGAAGACACCCTCACCCTCGCCTACCTCGAAGACACCGCACAGCAGGCCGGCCTCGCCACCCGCCGCATCCCCATGCTCGAGATCGGCTGGAACCAGCCGCGCCAGTGCTTCGTCGACCAGGGGGAAAACCAGATCCAGTCGCTCTTCAAGCTCTACCCATGGGAGATCCTCCTCCACGAGGACTTCGGCTCCCACGCCCTCGAAACTTACGCCCGGATGAACTGGATTGAGCCCATCTGGAAGCTCTTCCTCTCCAACAAGGGAATCCTCCCCATCCTCTGGGAGCTCTACCCCAACCACCCGCTCCTCCTCGAAGCCCACTTCGACAGCCCGCGCTCCATGCCCGCTTACGTCCGCAAGCCCCTCCTCTCCCGCGAAGGCCAGAACGTCTCCATCACCTACGCCGACGGCACCACCTTCGAAACCCCCGGCACCTACGCCGACAGCCCGGAAACCCGCTTCGTCTTCCAGGCCCTCGCCCCCGAATGCATCTTCCCCGATGCTCTAGGCCACCCGCGCCACCCCGTCCTCGGCCTCTGGATGATCGACCAGCAATGCTGTGGCATGGGCATCCGCGAGTCCGCCGGCCCCATCACCGACAACCTCTCCTCCTTTATCCCCCACTTCTTCCGCTAACCACCTAAGCTCCAGGTCCCCAGGCCGACGTGTGAGGTCGAATCTCCGTCGCTTCCTGGGTATCGTGCTTTTGATCCCCTTGCGCGTCAGATCGTGGGCGAAATCCTCTGCCTCCTAAGCCGCGGGAATGGCTTCGAACTCTGTACCCCCCAGAAACTCACAGGCGTGCAGGTCCAGGAACTTTTCTTCGTCCGGACGAATCGTTGCCATGTAGTTGGCAGACTGAAAAACGCCTGCAAGGCCGTCAAGGTCGTCGAACCAGAGCTCTGTTGATCCATCGATGTGATTATCCGGGAGACCTGGAAGCTGTTCTCCAGTTGCATGGCACTGGACGTAGCGCCGCACGTGCTGCTTGACCTCCGCAATCGAGGCGAACAGGGGCGCGTGATTGGTACGATGGTAGGCGGCGAACTCGTCGTGGCTCATTCCCGGCCTCCGACGAAGAAGGATAGTCATCTTGATCATGGACAGCTCCAATGTGAACATCGTTCACATAAGCATTCAGATGCGCCTTCGACCGTCGGGATGCTCCTCTTGAAAAACAAAACTCGCGCCTACCACCACGGCGATCTGAAGACAGCGATGGTCGAGGCCGCACTCGATCTTGTGCGCAGGAAAGGCCCGCGCGGTTTCACCTTGAACGAAGCGTCCCGCACCGCCGGTGTGAGCGTCAGCGCGCCCTACAACCACTTCAAAGACAAGGACGCCCTTCTCATCGAGATCGTGCTGTTGGGCAATCGCACCTTGGAGGCGGAGCTACGGGCCGCAGCCGACACTGCTGCTCCGGCGAGGGAAAGACTTCTCGCGGTCTATCTCGCCTACATCACATTCGCGCAGCACCACCCTGATCTGTTTGCGGTCATGTTTCAGTCGGGAATCGATAAGACGCCTTATCCAGCGGTCCACGTTTCAGCCGGGAAGGCATTTGAGGTAGCAGCAAACCTGGCCGCTCAGATCGAACCTTTGCACACCTCCGCAGAGCAACTGGCGCTGGCCATATGGACGATGGCCCACGGCTTCGCCACCCTGAGTGTTGAGGGTGCTATCGCCAGAGTCGGCGCCTCCGAAGCAGGGATCTCCGCTGAAGCTCTCGCTCGTAGATTGCTTTTTTCAGAAGGTTCGGAAGACTAGGTTGCGCAAGGGAGTCCTCTCCCGCATCTCGCCAATAAGCTGACCACCTGATATTCGTCAGAAGAGGATAGGTCCCGAGAAACGCCATGCTCATCACGATTCAGAAGGAAAGAGGTCTCACATAGACGAAAAATCAGCATCACAGTCAGATTCCAATTCCCGCAAAGGAGATCCCTTGCTCGACGTCCACCCGCTCCACGAGCCCATCCACGGCCCACGCGACTTCCTCCTCCACATCGCCACCATCACCATCGGTCTGCTTATCGCACTCGGCCTCGAAGCCGGAGTAGAAGCAATCCACCACCGTCACATCGTCGCCGAAGCCCGCGAGAACGTCCGCCGCGAGATCGAAAACAATCAGCGGGCAATCCCCGGCAATCTTGGGCAGATTGAGGCCGACCGCAAACGCATGCTCGCCGATATGACCTCGCTCCGGGCCCTCCGTCGGGATCCCAACGCAAAAAACATATCCATCACCTTGGAATGGAAATGGTCGCCTCCCAGTGACTCCGCCTGGAAGACCGCCCGCGATACCGGCGCCCTGGCCCTCATGAACGCCAACACCGTCCGGCACTATGCTGAGCTTTACGGAAAGCAGCAGCTCGTCAGCGAGGCCGCCGACGTCCTCCTCCACAACCAGACCAGGGCTCTCGTCCCCATGAGCGTCGAAGAAAACTTCAAGGACGCCTCCCCCTCCGACATCGACGAGGCCCTCCACCACTGCGCCGAGATCATCGTGCAGCTTCAACTTCTGGACCAACTCATCACCAACCTCGACGGCAGCTACAAAGATGCGCTGCGGGTAAATTAGTGCGGCTTGCTCCTTCCCTGCGGCAACGCGTTGGCGCAAGCCCTCGCTTGCAACCAGTAGAATGGAAGAGGAACGAGTTGACCCGCTCAACGCATCAGCACCATCTACAACCCGGATGAGGATCTCCCACCGGGAAGCCTGTCCGGTCATGGTGTGGCTTTCGGAACCGTGAAGTCCAAGCCTAAGTTCTATTGATCGAAGACTTTGGCACCAAATGACGGGGTGGGGGGGACCCTTGCACTCCCCTTCGCTGCATGGCGGGAAAGGTAAGATCAAAACACACATGAAGATCGTTCTCGCTGAGAAAGTCTCCGCCTCCACCCTTGCCGTCCTCCAGGCGGAACCCGGCTGGCAGGTCGTAACCGCCGATAACATCAAGGGCTCGCTGGCGGAGGAACTGAAGGACGCCGACGCCCTCGTCGTTCGCTCCGCCGTCCAGGTAGACGCCGCCCTCCTGGAACACGCGCCCAAACTCCGCATCATCGGCCGCGCCGGCGTCGGCGTCGACAACATCGATACCGACGCCGCCACCCGCTTGGGGCTGGTCGTCATGAACACCCCCGGCGCCAACGCCGTCGCCGTCGCCGAACTCACCCTCGGACTCATGATCGCGATGGCTCGCAAGGTGCCCCGTGCCAACAGCACCATGCACGCTGGCAAATGGGACAAGAAATCGCTCCAGGGCACCGAACTCCGCGGCAAGACCCTCGGCATCGTCGGTCTCGGTCGCATCGGCCTCGAGGTCGCCCGCCGCGCTCGCGCCTTCGACATGACGCTCATCGGCTACGACCCCTTCATCGCCCCGGTCATCGCCCGCGAGAACGACGTCACCCTCGTCCCCATCGAGGACATCTTCCGCGAGTCCGACTTCCTCACCCTCCACGTCGGCCTCACCAGCCAGACCGAAGGCCTCATCAATCAGCAGTCCATCGCCATCATGAAGCCCGGCATCCGCATCGTGAACTGCGCCCGCGGCGAGCTCATCATCGAGCAGGCTCTCGCCGACGCGCTCAAGTCCGGCAAGGTGGCTGGTGCCGCCCTCGACGTCTTCCACAAGGAACCCCTGAAGGATTCGCCGTTCTTCGATCTCGACAACGTCCTCCTCTCTCCGCACATCGCCGGTGCCACCGATGAAGCGCAGGAGGCCATCGGAATCCAGCTCGCCATGCAGGTTCGCGATTACCTCAAACTCGGCGTCGTCCAAAACGCCGTCAACGTCCCCTCGCTCTCCCACGAGGAGTACCTCGAGCTCGCGCCCTACATCGAGATGGCCGAGCGTCTGGGCCAGTTCCTCTCCTCCGCCACCCCCGGCAATCTCGAAAACATCCAGATCACCTACACCGGTCGACTCGCCCAGGGCAAGACCGGTCTCATCCGCAACGCCGCCATCGCCGGCATCTTCTCGAACACCGATGACAGCCTTGAGCCCGGTCTCATCGCGAATCGCATCAATGCCGCCGCCATCGCTGCCGAACGCGGCATCCGCATCCAGGAAGACAAGCGTGAGTTCGTCACTGGCGGCGCAGGCTCCGTCCTCAAGCTCACCCTCCACTCGTCCCATGGCGATGCCAGCGCCTCCGCCACCGTCCTCCACGGCACCTCTCCGCGCCTGCTCACCTACGACGGCATCGATATCGAGGCGCCCCTCTACGGCACCCTGGTCGCCATCCGCAACCACGACGTCCCCGGCGTCATCGGCCGCATCGGCACCATTCTCGGCGAGCACTCGCTCAACATCGCCAACTTCGCGCTCGGCCGCTCTGTCAGGTCGCAGCGCGTCCCCCAGGGGCAGGCCCTTGCCGTCGTCCAGATCGACGTCCCCAACGCCCACTCGGCCAACGCAGCTGTCGAAGCCCTTCGCAGGGTCGAAGCGATCGCCAGCGTTCGCCTCGTCGATCTGGGTAAGCTCTAGCTCTCGGAAGGAAACGCATGCCGCTTTACGAGTACGAATGTCAGCAGTGCCGCCGTCACACCGAAAAACGCCAGAAGTTCTCCGACCCTGAGATCACCACCTGCCCTCACTGCGGTGGTCACCTCCAGCGCGTCATCACCGCGCCTGCAATCGCCTTCAAAGGTGGAGGTTGGTACGCCGACGGTTATGGCAACGCCAAGCCGAAATCATCTGCCGACGGCGGGTCGTCCAGTGACGGCAAGTCATCCGGAGACGGAAAAGCGCCGGGCGAGACAGCTTCCTCCGGAGAGGGCAAGACGCAGAATACCTCGACGGACTCAGCAGCAAAATCGAACGCATCGGAGTCGTCGAAGACGAGCGCTCCAACACCGTCGTCTGCGCCGGCTTCCCCCACTCCTGCGAGTTCTCCCGGCTCCTCGTCAACGAAGAGCTGAGTCCGAGGGTCTACTCGTTGGGATTAGGGGGGACTTCCTCGCCCGCACGTCGAGCCTCAGCCAAACCGATAGCGATCGCCTGCTTCGGGTTCGTCACCTTCTTTCCGCTCCGCCCCATCGTGAGCTTGCCCTCGTGCATCTCCCTCATCTCGCGCTCCACACTCTTGCTGGCCTCCGGTGAATACCGGCGGCCGCTGCTCTTCTTCGTCGAAGAGGATGACGTCTTGTCCGCCGCTGACTTTGTAGACGTTTTCTTCGGGGAGGTCTTCTTCGCCGTTGTCTTCCGGGCCGCGGTCTGCTTTACCGCTGTCTTCTTCGCAGAAGCTTTGGAAGCCGTCTTCTTTGCCGCTGCTTTGTTGGGCGAAGTCTTGCTACCAGATTTCGGGCTGCCCTTCGCCGCCTTCTTCGTTGCCATGCGTTCACCTCTTTCGTCACGGATCCGCCAGAATCGAAATTAGGGAAGCAGCGTGCCCGTTGCGCCGTAGTCGGTGGGCTCGTCATCGCGCGATGACATTGCCGCTTCACGTGCCAGCCGCAGCAGCTCCCGCGCATTGCCTTCCGCGTTTCCGTTCGCAAACACAGCGGACCCGGCCACTAGCATATCTGCTCCTGCTTCGACGACTTGCGCCACCGTATCGTAAGCCACACCGCCATCTACTTCGATACGGTAGTTCAGCCCCATCTCCTTCCGTAACTCCGCCAGATGTTCGATCTTGTCGAGCGCCAGCGGCAAAAACTCCTGTCCCCCGAAGCCCGGATTCACGCTCATCACCAACACATGGTGCACCATCGGCAGCACCTCGATCAGCGTCTCGACCGGCGTCGCCGGATTGATCACCACCGCCGCTCGCACCCCATGCTGTTCGATCAGCTGCAGCGTCCGGTGCAGATGCCGGCAGGCCTCCTGGTGAACACTGACGAAATCCGCTCCGGCCTCCGCGAACTCCGCGATAAACTGGTCCGGATTCTCGATCATCAGGTGGCAGTCGAGTGGCAGCTTCGTCACCTTGCGCAACGCCTTCACCATGGCCGGACCAAACGTGATATTCGGCACGAAATGCCCATCCATCACATCCACGTGCACAATGGTTCCGCCGCCACGCTCTGCCGTCGCCACCTCGTCAGCAAGATGCGCGAAATCCGAAGCCAGTATCGAAAAGGCCAGCTCAATCAAGCGGTTGCACCCCTCTCAGAGTCTACCAGCGCGTTGTTCCAGATCATTCCTCACGCCCTTTCCATCGGGATTCCCCTTCCCTCCTGTCCAGAGCTAAATCTTTGTCATCCCGAGCGCAGCGAAGGACCCGCTTCTCTACCGCATCCCTTCCTCGACCCGTGCTTTGTCCTTGCTCTTCAGCCAACGTCGGCTTAGCCCTTCCATCGACGGCGGGATATGATGTTCCACGAACGCCATACCAACATCCCTCTGCACCGAAAGGCTGACAGCGAATGCGTGCCAGACAGAGCCTCCCCGTCCTCCTCGCTTGCCTTTGTCTCGCACTCTTCGCCTCAGCCAGCAGCGTGGCTCTCGATAACGGCGTCGCCCGAACTCCGCCGATGGGATGGAACAGCTGGAATAAATTCGCTTGCCCGGGCATCAACGAGAAGGTCGTACGCGATAGCGCGGATCAGATGGCCGCGAACGGCATGAAGGACGCCGGGTACCAGTACATTGTCATCGACGACTGCTGGCAGGTTAGACGCGATGCCTTAGGGAACATCGTCGCAGACCCCGCAAAGTTCCCCTCCGGCATCAAGGCGCTTGCAGACTACGTCCACAGCAAGGGCCTCAAGTTCGGCATCTACAGCGACGCCGGAACCATGACTTGCGCCAAACGCCCGGGAAGCATCGGCCACGAATACCAGGACGCTCAGCAGTACGCCAACTGGGGCGTCGACTACCTCAAGGAGGACTGGTGCAACACGCTGCCCGGGCAGAACAGCGAATCCTCTTACACGCTGATGCGCGACGCCCTCGCCGCCACCGGACGCCCGATCGTCTTCAGCATCTGCGAGTGGGGTTCCACCAAGCCTTGGCTCTGGGCCGGGCCGGTCGGCAATATGTGGCGCGCAACCGGTGACATCCTGGACTGCTGGGACTGCAAGAAGAGCTGGGGCGGCAATGGCGTCTCCGAGATCCTCGATCAGATGAATGGCCTCGAAAGCTATGCCGGACCCGGCCACTGGAACGACGCCGACATGCTAGAGGTAGGCAACGGCGGCATGACGGCTGACGAGTACCGCACTCACTTCAGCATGTGGGCTCTCTTCTCGGCTCCCTTGCTCGCAGGCAACGACATCAGCAACATGTCTGCCGAGACCCGCGGCATCCTTCTCAACAAGGAGGTGATTGCAGTCGATCAGGATCGCCTAGGCATCCAGGGAAGACGCGTCAAGAAACAGGGCAATCTAGAGGTCTGGTCCAAGCAACTCGCCGACGGCGGTCGGGCCGTGGCCCTGGTCAACCGGGGAACCGCCCCCGCGCAGATCACCGCGGCCTGGGAGGACGTTGGTTACCCGTCGACCCTCGCGGCCACCGTGCGCGACCTTTGGGCAGCGAAAGATCAGGGCCGGCACACCGCGAACTACGCCGCAGAGGTGCCAGGTCACGGAATCGTTATGGTGAAGGTGCTTCCGTAGGCGATGGCCAGAATCGCTTAGTCTCCGATTAAAGGAAGGGCCGGAGTCGTACCCTCCACGATCGTCCCAGACCTCGTTTTAGCCCGTCTGCTGCGGAAGGTCGCTGGCTTTTCGACCACCGGCACCACCCGCTCCACATCCGGTCTGCCCTCATGCAGAACCTTCGTTCTGATCGCCTTTGCACCCTCGCGATCCGTCTCCTGCATCGCCCTCGGTTCTCCGACCACCATCCGCGCTGCCCCCCGCAGAATCCTTCGCACCGGCCAGCTTCCATCAGCATTCGCGAGAAACACCTCGCCTGCCCGCTGCTTCTCAGGCCTGTAATACCACCTCCGCAGCAGTGACAGGTGGTCACTCAGCATCGCGATATCCGTTTCCTCCCTACCCTTAGCCTCCAGCACCCCGAGCACCCGCCGAACCCGCTCCTCCGGAGCCTCCATCGCACCCGAACCAGATTGTCCTTCGGCCATCTCAGCCGCAGTCCCGCCCGCCTCCGACCCCAGCGGAACCGCCTGCACCATCAAAGGCTGGGCAAACAGGCTCGATCCCACGCTCGTCTGCTCCCGCACCGCCCTCACTCCCAGCGTCGATAGCCGCTCCGGCCCGGCCAGGCAACCACGTTCGAGCAGAAACACCGCCGCCTCCTCCGCATGTCTCTTTTCACGCCCCGGATCACGACCCGCTGCCTGCACGATCACCGCCCGCAACTCCGGAACGGGCCGCACCAGTTCGTCCGCCAGACTGGCCGCGGCCCTTACCTTTTCATACTGTCGATGCAGCTGCGCCGCCCGCTCGAAGTCCATCTCCTCCGAAGCCCGCTCCCGCTCGGCCCCCACTGCCGCCAGCAGGCTCTCCCCGCGTGTGTCGAGGAACGCTTTCACCTCTTGTGCCTCTGCCGCATACTCCTCACTCGTGCACGCCATCTTGCACGGCTCCATGCACCTCTTCATCTCCCCATACGCACACCCCGGATGCTCCGGCGAAACGTCGAGATCCTCCCAGCAGCGTCGCAGCTTGAACAGGTCCAGAACCGCATCGCAGTACCGCTCCGCTGCCATCCGGGAAGGGAAGGGCCCATACGTCTCCACTAACCCGCGCCCACCTCGACCGCCGGAAAGCCGGTTCGTCGTGTATACCCGAGGATGCGCATGCCCCATCGTCAGCCGCAGAAAAAAAGGTGTCCGCAGCTTCAGCCTCCGCCGCGCCTCCGCATATTCGAACAGCCCCGCCGTCGCGTAGTAGAGCACCAGCAGCGACTCGAACTCCGACCCGGTAACACACCAGGCAATCCGCCCTACCCGCTCCCGCAGATTCAGCCGCTTCGAAGCAGCCGGCAGACCATCCGCTCCAAGCACCTCGGGCGGATCCACCATCCGCGCAACCCTTCGCCGCAGATTCGCCGTCCGCGTTAGGTAGGGCTGATCGCCCTCCGAATGTCCATAGAGCGCAAAGATCCCCGGCAGCTCCGGCACCTCGCGTAAAATCTCCCGCGCCCGCCCCGCCTCAAACTGGATCTCATGCTCGAACTGGAACCCCGTCGCCACACCCAAAATTGTAGTCCGCGTCATCGCTCCCGGCCTTACCCGTAGGAAGCCTATCGGCCAATCGCCGGGGATCTTGAGCAACTTATGATTGTTGTCATCCTGAGTGCAGCGAAGGATCCGCTTGTCTACCGCGCTCTATTGAAAGAAATGCGCTCATGCCCCCGCGATCATCATCCCCTCAATCCGAATGGTCGGTGCCGCGCTGGCCCCGCGAAAGACCAGATCGTTCCCCACCGCCACCACGTTCTTGTACATCTCTTTCAAGTTCCCGGCGATCGTAATCTCCTCTACTGGGTAAGCCAGCTCGCCATTCTCAATCCACATCCCACTCGCCCCCTGCGAGTAGTCCCCCGTCACCAGATTCACACCGAACCCCATCACCTCCGTGACATACAGGCCGCTCGCAACATCGCCTAGGATCTCCTCTGGTGTCTGGGTTCCTGGCTCAAGATAGAAATTGTGCGCCCCCGTCCCCGGATTGCCCGCCAGCCCCCGCGATGCGCTTCCCGTCGATCGCATCCCTAGCTTCCGCGCCGTATAGGTGTTCATCATGTAGCTCTTCAGCACGCCCCTGTCGACGATAACCGTCCTCCGCGTCGGCAGCCCTTCGCCGTCGAATGGCGACGTCCCAAATCCACCTACTCGCTGCCCGTCCCGCTCGAACACCATCGTCCCATCATCCACAATCGTGATGTTTTCGCCCGCCACCCGCTCGCCCAGCATGCCGTTGAACATCGACGCATTCCGGTAGATCGCATCGCCCTCCGCCGCCGAGAAGATCGATCCCATGATCGACTTCGAGATCTCCGGCGAAAACACCACCGGAGCCGCCTGCGTCTTCACCTGTCGAGCCCCCAGCCTCCGCAGCGTTCGCTGTGCCGCGATCCGCCCGATCTCCTCCGCGTCTTCGAGCCCCCGTACCGTCCGCGCGCTCGAATACCAGTAGTTCCGCTGCATCTTGCCGTTCTCGTCATGCGCAATCGGCGCACACGAAAATCCGCAGTAGCTCCTCCGGTACTCCCCCACAAACCCGCGCGAGTTCACCAGGATCTTGTGCGACGTCGCCGTATCGAAGTCTCCCCCACTCGAGTTTTGGATGCGCGTGTCATACGCCATCGCCGCCGCCTCGCACCGCCGCGCCACCTCGATCCGCTCCGCCGGCGGCATCTCGTTCACATCCTCGAAATACAACCCCATCCCCGCGCCCGCATCGTCAGCGCGCGCACCCTCAGCCAAACCAAATTCCTCAGACTCTGGCAGCCCCGCAAACGGATCCTCGCTCGTCACCTTCGCCAGTTCAATCGCGCCACCCACCAGCCGCGCGATCGATTCATCCGAAAAATCGGAGGAACAAGTCGTCGCCACCTGCTGCCCCACAAACACCCGCAGACCCACCGCCCGCGATCCCGACTCCTTCAGCGTCTCCACCTGCCCCAACCGCACCAGCGCCGAGAACTCATCGCCCTCGTACACCACCGTCTCGGCGTCCGTAGCACCCGCCCGCAGCGCCTTCCCCAGCACCCCTTCCGCTAAAAGGTGCAAATCTGTTTTCACAGCTTTCATAGACATCGTGACAACTCTCTCGCTCTCGTTGAACCGGCAGCCTACCCTCTACCGAGGGCGCGGCGAGATGGATCACCGAGCGAGCAGCCCGAACGTCCATCTCCCGTGTTCAGACTCGCTCCGGCCTGTACTTCAAGTCAGCGGAGCCATGTAGCGCTCTCAAGCCGAAACGACCTCGCCCACCGGCAGCGCTACTTCCAGCCACTCCGCTGCTCCACCCTCCGGCACCTCCACTACGTGAGTCACCGCCTCCGGCATCGCCGCTCCGTCCAGCACCAGACCTTCGAGGTGAAACTCCAGCGCCTCACTCAAATTTCTGCGAAGCTCCGTCGCTGTGGTTCCCGTGCTCACACAGCCCGGGACGTCGGGCGCAAAACCACTCCAGTTTAGAGTTCCAGGCTCATAGACCACAAGGTAGTGTCGCGTCATCTCGCCTTTCCCGCTTGCTTCAAAATGCTGCCAAGCGTCTTCGGATGCAAGTCATCGCTCGGATGCCCTGGGAGGGTCACGATGCCGGGCTTCGATGAGTGCTTGAACTGACGGTGACTCCCTCTCTGCCGCGAAAGATACCATCCATCCTGCTCCAATCGTCTGATCAGATCACGCACCTTCACTCAGGCCAACCTAGTGAACCGGGGCCCCAGACATCCGGCTCGAGCGACCATCCGTAGCCTTCGAGAAGTGCAGTCCAGCCGCGCAGTACTCCGAGTCGCTCTTCAGTTTGTGCTCAATATGCAGCCCCGGCCCAGCCTCCGACCGCCGCTTTACTACCTTCACCGCTCCACCGCAGTCCTTGCACCGGAACTCCGTGTCGTTGTCCTCAAGCGCATCCGCAATCGTCTTCACCTTCCAAAACGGCTCATATCCGCCTGCCGCCCGAACCCTGCGACGCTTCACTTCACACTCAACAAACATCTCGCGTTCTGCTGCCATCTGGTACTCCTCCAAACTGTGGTCTCGTTGCGTAAGCCGTTCTTTCCGATGTACTGCACATGGGGATTACCTCACCCGCGCTCCTGAATCTCAGCCCACCGGCTTCTCCGACCATCGACCCACACGTCCGTCGGTTGCCTTCTTAAATCCCGTCCCATTCACGCAGTAATCTCCGTCCGCCGTAGACTTGTGCTCCACATACGCCGGCGTCCCGGCCTTGTTCGTCTTTCCCAGCACCTTCACCTCGCCCCTGCAATCCTTGCACCGGAACTCCGTGTCGTTGTCCACCAGAGCGTCCGCTACCTTCTTCACTTTCCAGTAAGGCTCGTACCCGCCACCCTCCTTCAAGCGCCGCCGCCTTACCTCGCACTCGTACATCTTCTCTCGTTCCGCAGTCGCCATCGTTGTTACCGTCCCGTTCCCCCGACCGTCATCCGGTCGAGCTTTATCGTCGGCATGCCCACGCCTACCGGCACACTCTGCCCCGCCTTGCCGCAGGTCCCAATACCCTCATCGAGCGCCAGGTCGTTCCCGACCATCGACACATACTTCAGGGCCTCCGGCCCGTTCCCGATCAGCGTCGCTCCCTTCACCGGCCGCGTCACCACGCCGTCTTCGATCAGGTAAGCCTCGCTCGCCGAGAACACAAATTTGCCGTTCGTGATGTCGACCTGCCCACCCCCGAAGTTCACCGCATACAGGCCCCGCTTCACGCTCTTCAGAATGTCTTCCGGCATGTCCTCGCCGTTCAGCATGTACGTGTTCGTCATCCGCGGCATCGTGATCGATTGGTAGCTCTCGCGCCTGCCGCTACCCGTGCTCTTGGTGCCCATCAGCCGCGCACTCATCTTGTCCGTCAGATAGCCTTTCAGGATCCCGTTCTCGATCAGCACATTCTCCTGCGTCGCCGTCCCCTCGTCATCCACATTCAGGCTTCCGCGCCGCCCAGGCATCGTTCCATTATCGACCACCGTGACCTTCGTCGACGCCACCTGCTGCCCGATCAGCCCCGCGAACGCACTCGTCTTCTTGCGGTTGAAGTCCGCCTCAAGGCCGTGTCCCACCGCCTCATGCAGAAGAACCCCCGGCCACCCCGGTCCCAGCACCACCTCCATCTCGCCCGCCGGTGCGGCGACCGCTCCCAGCTGCAGCATCGCCGTCCGCGCCGCCTCCCGGGCAAAATGCTCCGGGCTCTTTACCCCCTCAAAGAAGTCCAGCGCCACCCGTCCACCGCCCCCACTCGTCCCCCGCGCCAGGTCCTTCCCGTCCTGCGCGATGACAAACACATTCAGCCGAGCCAGCGGTTGCGTGTCGCTCGCAAAGGTCCCATCGCTGGCAGCTACCAGAATTCTCCGTAGCTCATCGCTGAAGCTCGCCCGAACCTGCGTGATCCGCGAGTCATACGACCGCGCCGCCCGGTCCGCCCTATGGATCAGTTTCAGTTTCTCCGAAATCTCCGCATCGCTCGTCGCACCCGCCACCGGATAGAGCGCTGGCGTCTCCGTATGCGTGAACCCGTGCTCGATCTGCTTCGCCGGCCCCGACGCAATCAGCGCCGCCGTCCGCGCCGCCTTCAGCAGCCGCTCCGAGCTCAGGTCATCCGTATACGCAAACCCCGTCCGCTCCCCGCTCAGTACCCGGATCCCGCAACCCACACTGATCCCTTGGCTGGCCGTCTTGACCAGACCCTCGTCCACTCCGAGCGAGGTCGACGTAACCGACTCAAAATACAGGTCCGCGTACTCTCCGCCCGCGCTCAGCGCCTCACCCAGGCACCGCTCCATCAGCCGTTCTGATAATCCAAGCTTCTCAATAAAGTAGCGTTTATGGTCGCGAACCGAACTGGTCATTCTCTATATTCTAGGCTGCAAGTCAAGCCCCTAGCAAATAACGAACCACCATCGAGTACCAGGGAGCCGCTTTCTTCGTCCCACTGTTAGCTGAGAAACAGTAAAAAAGTAGCTTCTGGGCGACCCTTCTTCATGACCCTTCCTGAACCCCGCATCATCTATGCGGAAAGGCTTGGAGGCGGCGTAATCATCACGTTCGACGATGGCAAGTGCGCTGTCTACTCAGCCCTTCTCCTGCACGACACTTTCTCGAGAGCCGAAGAAATAAGCGAGCCGAGTCTCGAAGACGAAGCCGCGGACGACTAAGAGCAGAGGCGCGCACCCCGGCATGCCGCAGCCCATCAGGTACGACCTGCACATCGCAGCTCTACCGAACCGATACACTTTACCTATGGCAGTTCGCTCCCTCAGCGATCAAGAGTTCCAAGGGCGCTCGCATGGTTCGTCGCTCCATTCCGGCGAGTTGACGACAAGGCAGCAGAGACATATTCCTGCTCTTGACGGCCTTCGAGGAATCGCCGTTCTTGCCGTGCTCTTCTTTCACTATGGCGGCGGCAACCAGTCGCACAACGCTGTCCTTCGCTTTCAGGCACATGTTCTCAAAGCCGGCTGGGCCGGTGTCACCCTGTTCTTCGTGCTCTCCGGATTCCTGATCACCGGCATCCTCTGGGATTCCTTCGGCAAGCCCCACTGGTGGCGCAACTTCTACGCCCGCCGCTCCCTCCGTATCCTCCCGCTCTACTACCTCGCCCTGCTCATCGTCCTCGTCGGCGCCGCCTACGCCGGAACCTTTCATGCGGCCCTCAGCCACATCTGGATCGCCGCGCTCTTCCTGCAAAACATGCCGCACCTCTCCGGGCTCTCCGGGGCCATCGCCTCTCCCATCATGATCTTCCACCTTTGGAGCATCGCCGTAGAGGAGCAGTTCTATCTCGTCTGGCCCTTTCTCCTCGTTCTGCAGCGATCCCGCAAGAGCGCCCTCTACCTCTGTCTTGGCGTCTTCCTGCTCTCGGCATGTTTCCGCGTTTTCGCCTGGACCACCTTCGCGAACCCGATCGACTTCTGGCAGTTCCTGCTCACGCGCGCCGGCGAGCTCAGCGTCGGGAGCGCCATCGCCATCCTCTATCGCGGTAGCCGCTGGAGCGACATGCAACGCTGGGCGCCCATCGCGTCCCTGGTCTCCATCACCGGCTTCATCGCCACCAGCATCCACTCGGGAACGGCCGACCTCCTCAACCGCTTGCAGCTGATCGTCGGCCTGCCCTGCATGACCCTCTTCTGCGCCGCTCTCCTCATCATGGCCCTGCGTCCCGGCTTTGCCCAGCGACTCCTTTCAGCCGCCTGGCTGCGCTGGATCGGTTCCCTCAGCTACGGCATCTACATCTTTCACATCCTGCTCGGCAAACCCTTCCACGCCCTCGCCCAAGCCCTCTGCGGCGCACGCGGGGAGACAGCCGTGAACGCCGCCCAGCTCTTCATCGTCCTCTTTGGTTCGATCGGCATTGCATGGCTCTCCTACACCTTCTTCGAAACGCCCTTCCTCCGCCTCAAACGGCGCTACCCGTCGGCTCCCGCCGCCTGACCTTCGCGCACCTCTCCGGATGGCTGAGGCGCGCGAAGTGAAGTCAGGTCCGAACCTCCGCTGCGTTTGCGCGCTACGCTAGACTCCGCCCATGCATTCGCCGACGCACTCCTCCAGGATGTCGAGCGCCACATCCGCCTCGCCCTGCTTCAGAATTAGCGGCGGCGCCAGCCGGATCGAAGTCTCCCCGCAGCCCAGAATCAGCAGACCGCGCTCAAACGCCATCTCCACGATCCGGTCGCGCATCTCGGGAGCAACCGCCCTCGACGCCTGATCCTTCACCATCTCGATCCCGATCATCAGGCCGCGGCCGCGCACCTCGCCCACCGTTCTGTACTTCGCCGGCCACGTCCGTAGCCGCTCCAGCATCGCCCCGCCAACCGTCGCGGCGTTCGAGATGCCCTCGCGCTCCAGCACATCCATCGTTGCCAGCGCCGCCGCAATTGCAACCGGGTTCCCGCCAAACGTCGACGCATGAGATCCCGGCTTCCAGTCCATGATCTCCGCTTTTGCCATGCAAACGCTTAGCGGCATCCCGGACGCAATCCCCTTCGCCGAGCACAGAATGTCCGGCTCCACGCCCGTATGCTGGATCGCCCACCACTTGCCCGTGCGCCCCGCGCCCGACTGCACCTCATCGGCCACCAGCAAGATTCCATGGCGATCGCAGATCCTTCGCAGCTCCTGCATGAATACCGTTGGAGCCACGACATACCCGCCTTCGCCCTGGATCGGTTCGACAAAGATCGCAGCGACCTCCTCCGGCGGAACCGTCGTCTTGAACAGCTTCTCTTCAATAAACCGAGCACATCCCAGCGCAAACTGCTCCTCCGCCTGCGGTCCGCCCGAGCACCCGCGATAGGTATACGGATACCGCACGTGCGTCACGCCCGGCACCATCGGCGAGAATCTCCGCTTCTGCTGCGGCTTCGATCCCGTCAGGCTCAGCGCTCCCATGGTCCGCCCATGGAACGCTCCATAGAACGCAATCAACCCCTGCCGCCCGGTGTGGTATCGCGCCAGCTTCATCGCACACTCCACCGCTTCGGCGCCCGAGTTGCCGTAGTAGAACTTGTGCGGCCCCTTCATCGGTGCGATCGCCGACATCCGCTCCGCCAGCGTCACCATGCCTTCATAGTAGAAATCTGTCCCCGACATGTGAATCAGCTCGGCCGCCTGCCTCTGGATCGCCGCCACCACCTCCGGATGACAGTGCCCGGTCGAGGTCACCGCAATCCCCGCGGCAAAATCCAGAAACTCGTTCCCGTCCACATCCTCTATCCGAACGCCGCGTCCGCGCTTCGCCACCAGCGGATAGCTCCGGGTGTAGGAGGGCGACATGTACCGGTCGTCCTTCTCCACGATCGCGCGCGCCTTTGGCCCTGGCAGCGGTCCCACAATCTTCGGCCCAAACTCCTCAGCATCAACCTTCAACATACCCATCTCGTCGATCTCGGACATCACGGCACTTGCACTCTGATCCAACATGGCTCTCTCCTCTTCGGCTCTGATTCACCGAATACAGCAGCACGGGTGGTCTCGCCATCCCCTGATTAGGGAAGGCAACGCCTAAGCGCGACGGTGTGGATCTAGTCGCCTGCGAAAAGGTTCGGCCGCGCCATGCAGGGAGGCACACACCCACGATCGAATAGCCCGCAAAAACCATCCAGGGCAGTCGTATTGGGCAGAGACTTCGGCATCGGCGATCTACCAATCTCCGAGCGTTCCGGCACCCGCATGGACAGGCCGTCGTCACTCGATGCACCGAGTCTCCCCCGCCGCATACCGCACTGGCAAGGGAAATCTACATAGACGTGGCAGACTGGAGTGCGTCCTTACATCGCATGAGGTTGCAAGTCTCCGGAAAGATCGGTCCAAGCCAGTGAGCTCCCAAGCCAGCACCCAAGCCAGCACCCACACCAGCATCCGCGAAGAGACCCGCACCCTTCTCCTGCACCTCGGCGTGCCCGAGCAGGCTTTCACCGCCGGCACCCTCCCCGCCCATACCCCCATCACCGGCGAGCAGCTGGCCCTCCTTCCCACCACCACCGATCCTAAGGCAGCCCTCGCCCTCGCCCACCAGGCTTATCTCCACTGGCGCACCGTCCCCATGCCCCTCCGTGGAGAGCTCACCCGCCTGCTTGCCGAAGAGCTTCGCGCCAACCTCGACAGCCTCGGCCGCCTGGTCACCATAGAGGCCGGAAAGATCCTCTCCGAAGGCCGCGGCGAGGTCCAGGAGATGATCGACATCTGCACCTATGCAACGGGTCTCTCCCGCACCATCGGCGGCGTTACCGTCGCCTCCGAACGCCCCCACCACCGCATGATGGAGCAGTGGCACCCCATCGGTGTCGTCGGCATCATCTCCGCCTTCAACTTTCCCGTGGCCGTCTGGAGCTGGAACGCCGCCCTCGCCCTGGTCTGCGGCAACTCCGTCGTCTGGAAGCCCTCCGAAAAGACGCCCCTCACCGCCCTCGCCACCCAGGCCCTCTTCCATCGCGCCGCCGCCAGGTTCTCGGAGGCCCATCCGGGCGACCTCCCGCCCGACCTCTCCACCCTCCTCATCGGCGATCACACCGTCGGTGAAGCCCTGGTCGAATCACCCCTCGTCCCGCTCGTCTCCGCCACCGGCAGCACCCGCATGGGCCGCGCCGTTGGCCCCCGCCTCGCCACCCGCTTCGCCCGCGGTCTGCTCGAGCTCGGCGGCAACAACGCCGCCATCGTCTGCCCCTCCGCCAACCTCCCGCTCACCCTCCGAGCCGTCGCCTTCAGCGCCATGGGCACCGCCGGCCAGCGCTGCACCACCCTCCGCCGCCTCATCGTCCACAACTCCATCTACCACCAGCTCCTTCCCAGACTTCGCCGCGTCTACGTGGAGGTCACCGTCGGCGACCCCCGCCATCCGGGCACCCTCGTAGGTCCTCTCATCGACGCGCAAGCGTTCCAAGCCATGCAGGCAGCGCTCGATAGAGCCCGCTCAACCGGAGCCCGGATCACCGGAGGCGAACAAGTCGAAGCGGGCGCGAATACCAAACCGGATGATTCCGCCTCCCAGGCCTTCTACGTCCGCCCCGCCCTCGTCGAAATCTCCGCCCAAACCGACATCGTCCGCCAGGAGACCTTCGCGCCCATCCTCTACGTCCTCCGCTACGAAACCCTCGACGAAGCCATAGCCCTCCACAACGACGTCCCCCAGGGCCTCTCCTCCAGCATCTTCACCCAGGACCTCGCCGAGGCCGAGACCTTCCTCGCATCCACCGGCTCCGACTGCGGCATCGCCAACGTCAATATCGGCCCCTCCGGAGCAGAGATCGGCGGCGCCTTCGGCGGCGAAAAAGAGACCGGCGGCGGCCGCGAATCCGGCTCCGACGCCTGGAAGTCCTACATGCGCCGCTCCACCAACACCATCAACTACGGCAAAACCCTCCCCCTGGCCCAGGGAGTCGTCTTCGACGTCGACTGATGCCGAACGTCGACGTCCATTGGAAGGTAGCGGAAGAATAGAATCGCGTGATGAAAGCGCTCAAATTGATTCTGCTTCTGGCCGGTACGTGGAGCACAGCGCGGGCGAGTGCCGCCTGCGAATCCATTCCAGGTTCGGAGCAGCTCTGGTCTTCCTCGGTTCGTTGGATATGGGTCGGTGAGACGCATGGTTCCAACGAGGCTCCTGCCGCGTTCGCTGATCTTGTCTGTCTCGCACTTGCTCACGGAAGAGAGATCACTGTGGCGCTGGAGCGCCCAACAAGTGAACAGGCAGCTTTGGAAAATGTACTTACCTCTAAAGATGAGTCTGCAGCAACAAAGGCTCTTCTCAACGAGCCGGGCTGGCGAACATCTCCCGACGGGCGAACGAGCGAAGCCATGCTGCGCTTGCTCTTGGCGCAGAGAGAGATGCATAAGAAGTACCCTGCGCTTGAGGTCTTCGCGATCGACGGTCCTTCTTATACGGGAGCCATTGGAACAAGAGACGAGGCGATCGGAAGATCGGTGCTCTCCGTTGCGACTACTCGACCAAACGCATTGGTGCTGGTCTTTACGGGAAACGTACACGGGATGCGTGAGCCGCTTTTCAACTTCACCACTTCTGCGATGGTCTTACCTGGCGAGCAACTCGTGAGCTTGGAGTTTACAAATCGTAAAGGAAGTCACGCTTGGAACAGCACGTCGGTCGGCTGTGGTGATGTTCCAGCTGGTGTTGCGGACAAGGATGCCGCTCGGCCTTATGGAATCTACCTAGACCCCGCTTTGGCTCCGGTCGGGAAAGTAGACGGCATCTTCGCGCTCGCTGCTGCACTCACTGCATCTGCTCCTGCTGTGGGAGAAATGTCACCGCCACCTGATTGCCGGAAGCTATACGTAGAAAAGCATCAGCCTCCGGCTACACCGTAAAATCGGGACACGGCCAACTCCCGAATCTCGTTCCTTGCCACGAACTTACCATTAGTAAAGTCCACATGAAGCAATACCTATCCGTGGCAACTGAGCCACTCCATTCGCGTAGTGTGTATCGACCCATTGTCAGAGCAGCCCACTCCGTCGCGGGCGTCATTGCACCGAGCGCTGTAGGCGCGCGCCCTACTCTAGCCCCGGAGCGAAGCCCTGGGCATCGGATCAACCAACAAGACGCGCTGAAGGCGCGTGCTAAAAGCCAAAGAGGCGTGGTGTATCGCGCGAAATCTTGGCGGCTCTCTTCAAACCCGCGTCAGCCGCCCACCCCGCAGCCGAAACCGCTCCCCCTGCCACACCACCGTATCCCCCGCAAAGCTCCACACCCAGAACCCTAATCCCAGGAAATCCCGCACCGGCAGCAGCCACAGATCCCGCAGCACCTGCCCATCCCCCAGCACGCCCACTCCAACCGCCAGCGCCACCGCCACCCGCGCCAGCACCGCCACACTCAGCAGGGCAAAGCTCCACAGCGCAAACCCACTCGCCACGCAGGTAAGCACCGCCCATGGCACACAGAACGTCACCCCCAGCCCCACATACCCCCACCGCCGCGAGTCCCGCGTTGACCGCGCCCACCGCATCTGATGGTCCCGAAAGTCAGCGAATGAGTACGCCGGCACCGTCGTCTCCACCACCTCATCGCACAGTTCGATCGCGTACCCCGCCTTCGCAATCCGAGCCCCGAGCTCGTAATCATCCGCCAGGCACTCCAGCACCGCTTCAAACCCGCCCGCCTTCGCCAGCGCCGTCCGTCGCATCGCTAGCGTAGATCCCAGGCCAAACCGTATCCCGCCCTCCAGCATTCGCGCCGTCAGCACCCCCGGCAGGAAGTCCGTAGAGATTCCCAGCGCCTCGACCTTCGACCAAACACCCCCGGTAGCCTGCCCCACATAGGGAGCCGTCACCATCCCCACCCGCTCTTCCGCAAACCCCCGCATGACCCGTTGGAAATACCGCGGCGTCACCGAAATATCCGCATCGTTCACGATCACGAAATCGTTCGCCGCCACCCGCAGCATCTGCACCAGATTGCTCACCTTCCCACTCGTTCCCAGCCGCTCGGGACACACCACCAGCCGTATCGCCACGTCCGGAAACTCCCCCCGCAGCCGATTCACCAGAGCACACGCCGGATCCTCCGCCGAACTCACCCCGAACACCAGCTCATACGGCGCCGCGTAGATCTGCCGGCAATGGCTCTGGAGCGCCTCGTACATCCGCGCATCCACCCCCTTCAGCGGCTTCAGCACCGTCACCCCCGGCGCGAAGTCAACTCCGGAAGCACGCCCCCGCACCCACCGCGAAAACGATCGCGCCCCCCACAGCGCCAGCACCAGGTAAGCCAGCCCGCTGATCGTCAACAGCGCCAGCACAGCTTCAATCGCCAGAGCCATCCCGCTAGTCTATCGGCTCCTGTATCCCCACACGCCGCCGCTTACTCGTACCGCAGCGCCTCGATCGGATTCAGGTTCGCCGCCTTCCACGCCGGATAGATCCCAAACACCAGCCCGATCGCGCACGAGCTGATAAACGCCACCGCCATCCACATCGTCGAGAGCGCCGACGGCAGCAGCACCTTCAGTCCCAGCGCCAGCACCGCCCCCACCAGCAGCCCGATCACGCCCCCAACCGCGCATAACGTGATCGCCTCGAGCGTGAACTGCGCCATGATCGTCCGTTTCGTCGCTCCGATCGCCTTCCGAATACCGATCTCCCGCGTCCGCTCGGTCACGCTCACCAGCATGATATTCATCACGCCCACACCGCCCACCAGCAGCGCCACGCTCGATAGCGCGAACAGCAGCAGAAACAGTCCGCCCGTAACGTTCGTCCACAATCGCGTCAGCGAGTCCGTCCCGAAGATCGCAAAGTTATCCGGAGCTTCATTCGCCACCTTTCGCCTTCTTCGCAGCAGCTCCGTCAGCTCGTCCTCCACCAGCGCCCGGTTCTTCGGATCGTCATACTTCAGTGAAATCCAATAGTCTAGCGTCTCCGGATGCAGATGATGAAAGGTCGTGATCGGAAAGTAGGCGTGGTTGTCCTGCGGATTTTTTCCTCCCCCAAACGGCTGCTTCTGCCTATCGAGCACACCCACCACCGTGAACAGCATGCCGCCTGCTTCGACCTCCTTTCCCACTGCGCTCTGCGTCCCGAACAACTCCTCCGCCGTGTCATGGCCCAGCACCGTCACCTTGGTCGCCCGCTCCTGATCATTCTCAGTGAAGAACCGCCCCTCCAGCAGGTTCAACTCGCTCACATCCTTCTGCGCCGGCGTGTCCCCCTCGAGAATGGTGTTCTGCATCTTTCGCCCATTGCCCTTGATCGACGTATTTCCGCCGCGCCCCGGTGCGCTGTTATCCGTGTACTGCAGCGCAGGAGATACAGCCACCACGTGCGGCAGATCCCGCATCGCCATCGCGTCTTCATACGTCATCTGCTTGCGCGTCAGCATCTCGGTCGTGGGTCGCGATCCGAACACCGGAAAGCGGAAGATGAACAGCACGTTCGATCCCAGCGACTGCACAAAATTACCCACATTGTTGTTCAGCCCGTTCACCACCGACGAGATCACAATCACCGTCATCACGCCAATCACGATGCCCAGAATCGTCAGTCCGCTGCGCAGTTTATTCGTCCGCAGCGTGTCCAGCGCCATCTTCACCGTCTCTTCAAAATCAGCAATCCGCATCGCGTCAGTCCTTCCCCTCGAAACTTTCCCTCAACAACTCAGCCCTGCCGCTCAATCCGCCCGCAGCGCCACAATCGGATCCAGCTGTGCCGCCTTGCGCGCCGGGTAGACCCCGAAAAAGATGCCAGTGGAAGTCGCCATCACCAATCCCGCCAGAACACTCCACACGGCAATCGTCGACGGAAAGCCCACCAGCACCGTCACCACCTGCGCCACCGCGATTCCCCCAATGACGCCGATCGCCCCGCCCACCAGCGCCATCATCCCGGACTCAATCAGAAACTGCATCAGGATATCCTGCGGCCGCGCCCCCAGCGCCTTTCGGATTCCGATCTCGCGCGTCCGCTCGGTCACGCTCACCAGCATGATGTTCATAATCACAATGCCGCCCACCACCAGCGAGATCAGGGCGATCGCCCCCGCCACCATGCCGAATGAGTTCGTAATCGTGCTGAAGAACCCCACCAGCGTATTGTTCGTGTCGAGCTCGAACGAGTCCGGTGCTCCCGGCCCGTCATGCCGCCGCGACCGCACCAGCACTCGCACTTCATCCGCCGCAGCCTCAAGCGTCTGCCCCGCCGACCCTGCTTTCACATAAATCGTCAGCGTCTTCGCCGTTCCATAACTCTTTTGAAACGCCGTCAGCGGAACTCCCACCCAGTTGTCCTGGCTCGCGCCGAACGTGCTTCCCTGCTTCTCCGCCACGCCAATCACCGTATACGGAGTCCCATCCACACGCAGCTCCTGACCCAGTGGATCGATGCCCTCAAACAGGTGGTCCTGGATGTCCGTCCCAATGATCGCCACGTGCGACGCATGCTCCTCGTCCATCTCGGTAAAGCCGCGACCCTGCATGATGTTCAAGTTCTGCAGCGTCGGCATCTGCCACGTGTACCCGCGAACCTGCGAGTCCGTCACCGATTGCGTCCCCCGCACCACCTTTCCCCGGTTTGCCTGCTGCGCGCCGATCGCCACGCACCGCTTGCAGTTCTCCTTCACATACACGTAATCCGGAAGCAGAATATCCTTTCGCTTCTGGTATCTCTGGTAGTCATCCGAGTTCGTGATGAGCTGCGGCATCTTCGACACGGTGAAGACGTCCGCTCCATAGCTCGTGAACTTCGTCGTCACGTAGGTGTTCGCTCCGTTCACCAGCGTAACCACCGCGATCACGCTCGCCACGCCAATCACCACACCCAGCAGCGTCAGCACCGATCGCAGCTTGTTCGCCCATAAGGACTGCAGCGCCAGCCGTATTGCCTCTTTGAACTCCATCTCGCCTCAATGCACAAAGCCTACCAGCGGCCGGTGCAAAGAGATACGCCCACCCACGCAGCTCTCCTACTCCTCACCTACGCAGAAATCCCATCTCCGGTTCCCCCCGCGCCTTCGCCTTTTTCTTCCATTCCCGCAGGGAACCTGCTTCTTCTTTCGCCTCTGCCCTCATCGCCAACCTTTAGAACAGCGGATCTCGCCCCTCCACCCCAATCCCATGCTCGTAGATTATGTTGCCGCCCAGATGGGCCGACGCCGATACCACCACATACCCCAGAGCCGCCAGCGCCCGTCCCTTCGCTCGCCCACCGCCACCTCGCCGCGCTGCCAGAGACCACACAAACAAGCCGGTCGCCGCAACATTCAGCAGCGCATGCACCGCCCCGATCCTCCGCGGAGCCTCCTCCTTGACCTCCGCCCAGTCGTTCATCCCCGTAACCGAAGCCGCCACCGCCCCCAGCAGACCCAGCCCAATACACGCATCCGCCGCCGTATCCATCGTCTCGCTTCCCGAGATCGCCCCCACCGCGTCGAACGCCACCGCCGCCGTCCACGACCCAACGGGCACATCCGTCAGCACAACATGCAGCGGCTCATGGAGCCACGTGCCATGTAAAGCCTCCCTCAGCTTCCGTCCGCCCAGACTGTCTAGCGCATCGGCGATGCTCTTCTGTGCAGCATCCTGCGCCCCCGCCGTGATCCACGATTGACGTTCCGCAATCCGGGCTACCGGATCCTTGCTGATTGCGACTTGTGACATGGACAACCCTCGAATCGAAGATGGTGCGTTCTTCGCCTTGGATGCGAGTTCCCGCTCCCTGAGCTACGGACGTCGGTCATCTCGAGCACACCCGCGTCATTCCACGCAATCTCTTGTCGTCCTAAGCACGGCGAAGGATCCGCCTCTCTACCGACAAGCTCCTTTGCAGCGAAGGAACCCGCCTCTCTACCCAAGTTCTCTCCCGGCCGTTCCCGCCACTACCTCCCTCCCGAAGGATCCGCACTCGCCGCCACATTCAAATCCATCTGCATCCCCGGCAGCTCCGGCACCTCACAGTTCCCATCCTTCGCATAGCTTTTCGCGCAGGCCCTTGTAATCTCCGGCCGCCGCGGCGACTGCGCATACTGCCAGACCTCCGCTCCCGCCGTCCCGCTGCGGCTCAGAGCAGGTGGCCTTGGCGAGCACCCGTTCGACGGCGGACACCCATCCTGATACACCCACATCGCCACCGGCTGCAGTCCCCCCGCCTTCACCCGCGCCCCTACATCCTCGGCCGTTGTGATCGTCTTCCCCGGCCCATCCGGAACCGGCTGCCCGCTCCCATAAACCCCCGGTCTATCGCCCGCTCGAGCCACCGCCTCCGTCCACGCCAGCAGGTACCCCGCCTGCTCCGGAAGCATCCGCCCACCCTCCTCTTGGTCGAGAAAAATCAGCGTCCCGGCAGGGAAGTGCTCCGCCCGAGCCGCCGCCACCGCTGCCGCACCCTCCTTCGCCCCCATCGTCTCCGGCTTCGTTCCAGCCCTCTGAGCCTTGGAGATCTCCGCGTCCGTCCGCCCGTTCCACAACACCAGAAAGCCAAATCCTGCCCGAACCAGCGTCTCCCTCTTCCCCGTCCACCCGTTCCCGGTCTCCCCCGGGGGGCAATTCAGCCAGTACCCCACAAACGCGAAGTGCCGCCGCAGGACCGGTAGCGCCTCATCCCCCGGATACTCATTTCGATCAAACCCTGCAAACTCCCGCGCAGCCGCCCTCACCTCTTCGCTCGGACCCTCAGCCGCACCAGCCCACCCACCCCCCACCAGCATCCATCCACACAGTCCCGCCACCAACCTCTTCGCTATCGCTCGCACATCTCACGCTCCATCGCTCCCGCTATGCTACCTTCCTCTTGACACCGCACAGGAGCTCCCCCATGCCTCCCGAGTTGCTCGACCCCCGGTACCCCATCGGAAAATTCCAGCGCCCCGAAACCATCTCGGTCGACGATCGCCTCACCGCCATCGGCGTCCTTGCCGACCTGCCTACGCATCTCCGCAACGCCGTTCAGGACCTCAGCCACAGCCAGCTCGGAACCCCCTACCGCGACGGCGGTTGGACCGTCCGCCAGCTCGTCCACCACATCGCCGACTCCCACATGAACGCACTCCTCCGCATTAAGCTCGCCCTCACCGAGGACTGGCCCACCATCAAGCCCTACGACGAAAAGACCTGGGCCACCCTCAACGACTCCGCCGCCCCCGCCGAGTGGTCCCTTAACCTCATCGAAGCCCTCCACGCTCGCTGGGTCATGCTCCTCCAGTCCCTCGAGGAGCAGCAGTGGCAGCGCGGCTTCCGTCACCCCGTCAATGGACCCATGTCCGTCGATCTCGCCACCTGCCTCTACGCCTGGCACAGCCGTCATCACACCGCCCACATCACCGGCCTCCGCCGCCGCGAAGCCTGGTAGCCGACCTTACCCCTCTCCATGCCCAGCATTCACCTCGCCACCACCGACACCGAGATCCTCCGCTGCTTTCCCGTCCTCAGCGAGCTCCGCCCCCACCTCGCCGAAGCCGCCTTCCTCCCTCGCATCCGCGCCCAGCAGGCCGAGGGCTACCACCTCGCCGCCCTTGTCAGTGAAACCCACGGGGGAACCATAACCACCGTCGCCGGATTCCGCACCCAGCTCATGCTCGCCACCGGTAAGACCTTCTACGTCGACGATCTCGTCACCCACACCTCCGCCCGCTCCCTTGGACACGGCAGAGCCATGCTCGCCTGGCTCATCGATCACGCCCGCGCCACCGGCTGCAACTCCTTCTCGCTCGACTCCGGCACCCATCGCCAGGACGCCCACGCCTTCTACCTCCGCGAACGCCTCCGCATCACCAGCTTCCACTTCCACCTCCCCCTCTAACCCCGGGTCCACCTCCTCCCATCCTCCTGGAGTGACAGGTTTCAGGTCATTTGGACGAATGCGGGACCTATCATGGCGCTTATGGAGATCGCACAAGCAAAGAGGGACGTTCGCGAGACCTTCCTCGGGGGATTTGCCGGTCAGCTTGTCTCGGCTGTGTTGTGGGGCACGTCAGCAGCAGCCTGCACATGGTATTCCCTTCATTCGGGAGAGGTCATCCTCGTGCTCGGTGGAGTTCTGATCTTCCCTCTAACGCAGTTGATGTTGCGCAGCATTGGGCATGCCTACGCCCTTCCGAAGGGGCATCCGATGAACGCACTTGGGATCCAGGTAGCCTTCACCTTGCCGCTCACGCTGCCCGTGGTGCTCGGCATTGCCGCTCTTCGACCTGCATGGTTCTATCCAGCTTTCATGGTCGTTTTGGGAGCCCATTATCTACCGTTCGTCTTCATGTACGGCATGTGGCAGTTTGCTGGCTTGTGCGCAACCCTGGTCGCCAGTGGCGTCACTATCGCGATGTACCTGCCGAAACCGGTCAGCCTGGGCGCTTGGCTGACCGCAGCGCTCCTGTTTGCGTTTGCTCTTCTCGGTCGCCACGTTGCACGGCAAGAAGAGGCAGTATAACGAGGCGCCCAGGGTAGGTCCTCCGAATGCGCTTGGCGTCGGTAAACAGATCGCGTTCCAGGGTTTGGGTCACAACTTTCGATGTTTGGTGTGATGACCCCGTCTAGAAGGGGTTGACCTCACCTGCTTCTTCTCTCAACAGCACGGTGGTGTTGCTTGTCTCTGGGGGTCTAATACGACCCTCAAAGGGGCCGAAGGCCGATTGCCGAGGCGCTGCGGGGTGTCGCCGCAGTGGGGGTGACGGAAGAGGTGGGCCGCCACCTATCGGCCACCGCCAAAGGTGCTATCGCCCGTCCGGCCCACCCCTGCTACCGTCGGCCCATGCCGCCCAGAGCAGCCCGACCCACAGCACGCGCTCTCGCTCCCCAGCGCAACCAGGCTGAAGCTCATAACTCCCCGGCCGCGCGCATCACAGTTCCCGCAGCCCAGACCTTCGCAGCCCAGACCTTCACAGCCCAGACCGCCGCCTACATCACCGCCACCCTCCAGGCCTTCCTCGATGATCACCCCCACGCACTCCTGCTCGAAGACGGCCGCACCCTCTTCAACCTTCGCGAAGCCAGCTACTCCCTCTCCTCCAACCACGACCGCGCTACCTTTCACCTCTGGTCCGACGATCGCAACCTCGTTCGCAGCGTCCTCAGCGTCACCCCGCGAGCCCACACCCTGCGTCTCTCCACCCAGCGCTTCGGCCGGCCCCGCCCCCAGAACCTCGATCTCGTCCCCGACAAAGGCCTCCGCACTCCCACCGATCGGGAGTCCACCCGCCAGCGCTACCTCCGCCTGCTTGACCGCGTCTTCCTCCGCGCCTTTCCGGACCTCCGCCCCGAAGGCTTTCGCTCCGCCATGGATCTCGAGCGCTCCTTCGGCCCCGCCTACGCCCGCGGCGTGCTCACCCGGGGTCAGGAGGCCTGGGCCGTCATCGCCGTCAACACCGCCGAATCCCAGGCCACCATCGATGGCATCCTCACCATCGGGATCCTCTGGCTGCAGCACTGTCGCGATCACGCCGCCGCATCCCCGCTCCGCAAAATGCGCCTCTACGGGGGCCTGCGCCTCATCCTCCCGCGCGGAGCCGCCTCGGCAACCCTCGCCCGCCTCGCCTGGCTCAACCCCCACATCGCGAACTTTGAGCTCTTCGAACTCGACGAGCAGACGGAAGACCTCACCCGCTGCGATCCAACCGATCATGGAAACCTCACCACCCGCCTCATCCATGCGCCAAACGTAGCCGCCGCTCTCGATCGCTTCGCCGAAGCCATTCCACAAGTTCTCGCGCTTCTCCCACCCGGCACCGAAGTCTTCGGCCTCAACCCGTCGTCACTTCCGCCCCTTCCGCCCGCTCTAAGCCAGCCATCCACGACCTCGTCAGGAGCGCCCGCTTCGGCCCATCGTAACTCTCACCCCGCATCCGCCACCCCCGCCTGCGAGCTCCGCCTCCGCTCCAACACCGAGCTCGCCTTTCTCCTCCACGGTCTGGAATTCGCCCGCATCCGCTCCGCCTTCACCGGCCAGTCCTTCAACCGCCAGATCGAGATCACCGTCGGCTCCGGCCCCAGCGAAACCGCCCTCCTCCCCGACACGCAGGCCCATCTGCGCGAGTTCATCCACCACCTCTTTCGCCGTCGTCGATCGACACAGATCTTGGACCCCGGCCAGGCTCCCCTATCCGCCCTTCCTCCCACGCAGGACATCCTCTTCCGCACCCAGCCCGAGCGCTGGCTCGAAAGCACCCTCCGCGCCAACCTCTCAGCCCTTGATCCCGAACTTCAATCCGCCCCCGTCTACACCCAGGTCCCCGCCTTCACCGGTGCCGGCAGCAATCTCGACCGCGGCATGCTCGACCTCCTCGCCGTCACCCGCTCCAATCACCTCGCCGTTATCGAAATCAAAGCCGCCGAAGATCTCCACCTCGCCCTCCAGGGCCTCGACTATTGGATCCGCGTCCGCCACCACCACCTCGCCAATCTTGACGACTCCACCGGCCTGGGTGACCTCCAGCATCACGGCTACTTCCCCCACACCCGCCTCAGCCCCGATCCCCCCCACCTCTTCCTCGTCGCTCCCGCCCTCCACATCCACCCCGCCACCGAGATCATCCTCCGCCACCTCGATCCCCGCGTCCCCTGGACCCTCATCGCCCTCGACGAACGCTGGCGCACCCACATCAAACCCGTCTGGCGCAAACGCCACACCGGTTAGCGACGAGGCCTGTCCCGTGTTGCTACCTTAGCTAGTGCTGGTATCCCCCTGAACATCTCCGGAGATCTCATGGGCCCCCAAGTAGAAACCCAAACGGAACCCCAAGAAGAACGCCAGGAAAAACCCCGGGAAGATTGGGATCGAACCGTCCTCAGTCGACACCGTCAGCTCCTGGTCCTCGGCTTCCTCATGCTCGCGGGCCTTCTCAACTACCTGGACCGGGCCTCGCTCTCCATCGCGAACCCCATCATCCGCAGAGATCTGGCCCTCACCGGAACCCAGATGGGTAGCCTTTTAGCCGCATTCTCGCTCGCCTACGGCCTGGGCCAGATTCCCGCCGGCACTCTGGTCAAGCGGTTCGGCTTCCTTCGGGTGCTGGGCGGATCGATACTGGGCTGGTCGGCGGCCCAGATGACCACCTCTCTCGTTCGCTCTTTCCCCGCATTCCAGATCCTTCGCGCCGTCCTCGGCTTCGGCGAAGCCCCATTTTTTCCAGCTATCCTCGACGCCGTCCAGTCCACCTTCCCACCCGAGCGCCGCGGCCGCGCCCTGAGCCTCGTAAACGCCTCAACCATCCTGGGCACCGCACTCGCCCCACCGGCACTCACCGTGCTCATGCTGTGGGCAGGTTGGCGAGGCATGTTCGCCGCGGTCGGCGTCGCTGGCGTACTCCTCGCCGCGATCTGGCTCCTCATCATCGCAGGCAGCCGCGGCGCCCGAAGCACCCGTACCAGCCCCCTGCCCGAACCCGCGAGTTCTCCGGACACACCGGCACCCCCCCTCTCCTTCCGCTCCGTGTTCGCGGACCCGGCTCTGCTCGCCCTCCTGCGCACTCGAACCATGTGGGGGATGATGCTCGGGTTCGGCGGCATCAACTACACCGCATGGCTCTATCTCACATGGCTGCCTGGCTACCTTGCCTCTCAGTTCCACCTCAAGCTCGGCGTCACCGGCATCCTCTCCGGCATACCTTTCGCGGCGGGCGCGGTCGGCATGCTTGCCAGCGGAGTTCTGACCGACCTCAAAGTGCGCAGCCCCCAACACGCTATGACCTACCGGCGGTACCTCATCGTCACCGGCATGCTCCTCTCCGCCGCCTGCACTGCTCTGGTCGTGCGCGCCACCAGCCTCTCGATCGCCATCGCCGCCATCAGCATGGCCGTCCTCTTCATCCACTTCGCAGGAACTGCTGCCTGGAATCTCATTCCCGTGTCGAGCTCCCCCCTCCTCTCACCACAGATCGGCGCACTCCAGAACATGGGTAGCTACGCGATCGCCTCGGCAGGGCCCATCCTCACCGGCTGGCTGCTCGACCGGACTCACTCCTTTCACACCGCCCTCCTGATCTGCTCAGCTGTTACCGCCGCGGGGGCGTTGGCCTATCTCACCCTCACCTCGAAACCCATCAGCATCGGGCCTCTCCCTCACGGAGACGTCCGCCGTTCAGAGACACGAGCTCGACCATGACTGACGACTCGCCCGACCGCGATTCGCAAGGCAGCCTTTATTTCGCCAGGGTAACGCTCTGCCATGGCAAGCTCACAGGGAACACACATGTCCAACTCTGACCTGACGGCGATTCTCTTTCTACTTCTGCTTCTCGTCGGACTTGCTCATCTCCTTGGCTACGTCTTCACCAGGATGCGGCAGCCAAAAGTCGTCGGTGAAATCCTCGCCGGCGTCGTGCTTGGCCCGGCTGTCATCGGCCGGCTACCGTTCGCGTCAGGCTTGATGACCGCCATCCAGCACCAGGAGACCGCACTCAGCTTGTTCTACTGGCTCGGCTTGCTGCTGCTCATGTTTCTGTCCGGAACGGAAGCTCGCCAACTGTTCGGCCGGCAGGAGCGCGGCGCGGTAACGTGGTTAGCCTTGGTCGGCACGGGCATACCGTTCGTCCTTGGGCTGGTCTTCGGCTCGCGTCTCATCCACCCCGCCCTCTCCGGGCCAAATGGAAACCTCCTCTCCCTCACCATCATTCTCGCGGTCGCTGTGGCCGTAACCTCTGTCCCCGTTCTTTCAAAAATATTCCTGGACCTGCGGATCATTCACACGCGATTCGCCCGTCTCGTCCTCGGCGTAGCCGTGCTCGAAGACATCGTCCTTTGGCTCGCACTCGCCGTTGCAACCTCCGTGGCTGGGCACAGTTCCCTCAAATCGCGGGAACTCCTGATTCACCTCCTGCTCACCATCGCTTTCTTCGGATTGGGACTCACCGTAGTCCCACGCATCATCAAGCGCGTAAACAAGTGGCGCTTCAATATCGTTGCGCAACACTCGCCGGTGGGCTACGTCCTTGCCGTTCTTCTTGGATACTGTGTCCTCGCCGGCGCTCTTCAGGTCAGCATGGTCTTCGCCGCCTTTCTCGCCGGCTTCGCTGTCGTCCACAAGAAACGCAAGCTCTTCGCGGAGGCGATCGAAGCCATTGGAAAGGTTTCGTTCGCGCTCTTCATCCCCGCGTACTTCGCCATCGTTGGCCTCAAGCTAAACCTCGCCCATGGCTTGTCGTGGTGGATGCTGACGAGCTTTCTTCTGGGCAGTTGTTTCATCAAGATTCTCTCCGTAGCCACGGCAGGCCGCCTCGCCGGATTCCGCGGCTTGGACCTTCTCAACCTCGCCATCACCATGAACGCACGCGGAGGTCCAGGCATCGTCTTGGCCAGCGTCTCCTTCGACGCCGGAATCATCAGCCCCAAGTTCTATACAACGCTCGTCGTAGCCGCGGTCCTTACCTCGCAGATAGCCGGCGCATGGCTCGACTTCGGCCTGCGCAAAGGCTGGCCCCTGCTGGGGGCTGATGCTGCAATCGACGCCACAGTCAGCCTGATCGGGCAGAGCTCCTCGAGCGCTTAGTGGGCACCTTCAACCCCTTTGCTGAAGTCAGCCCAGGCAGGTTCCGCTGTTTCTTCTAGTCCACGCATCCGGTACACCAAAGCGAGAACACACACCAGCATTGCAAACTGGATGGCTGCAAAATCTAGGTGAAGGTGGATCGCATCAACAATGCGCTGGACATACAGCAGGTACCCAAGCAACAGCAGCGTGAACTGCGCCTTCGCATCTCGCCAGAACCTCAGCGCATAGCAAAGTGGCAGCAGTAGCACTACCTCGTCATAAGCATGATGCTTGAAGAGTGTATAGCTCATCGTAGCCATGATCGCCATTTGCCACTGCACAGAACTTTCCCGATGACGTCGAAAGGCCAAGTAGGATATGGGTACGCAAACTACCAAAGCTAACGCCAGTTCTAACCCATTGAGTGCGCCTTCCCGCATTCCTCCATTTACAAAGACTTCCACTAAATTCATCAGATTCGGATCCTGACGATCGGGAGTATATCCATGTTGAGCTACCCTGAGCGGCTCCCAGGTGAGACGCAGCAATTCATGGAAGTCATGTCCTTGGGTGAGCCAGAACCATACTAGAAGCAGCCCTGCCAGGACCGGGATAGCGGCCAGCACAACTGCGCGTAGGCCTCCGCGAAACAGCAGGTAGAGAAATAAGGGAGGAGCGAAGGTGAATTTAAAGTAGGAGATGCCCGCCAAGCATGCACGCCTGTCTGTCAGTCTTGGTGTCAGAAGCGTCAGGCACCAGATCATGAGGATCAGCAGAGCCTGCTGGCCGTTTCCCATTGAGTTCCGCGTTGGGGTTGCTATCAGCAGCAGACACACAATTGCGACGACACTGCGGCCGCGAAACTGGTAAAACCGCGCAGCGGCGAAGCCGCTCGTTACGGCAAATGTGAGATTGCAAAAGACCCAAAGCCCCTTCGCATAGCTCAGTGAGAGCAATCCTACAGGCACCAACAGCACGTAGAGAACAGGCAGGTAATTCGGGACCTGTGACAGGATAAATCTGTGGGCCGGATCGCCTTGGAGATATTCCATCCAAGGGTCTACATGCTGTAGCAGAACACGCTCACCACTCCACTGGAAATCCTGACTCCGATTCATTCCATTAACAGCTCCTACAGTCGCAGAAACACCAGCGAGCAAAAGGAGCAGCCACAAGATGGCGTGACGCGCAAAGGGGGTCCGCAACGCGCTTGATTCTCGGAGTGTCACCATCGAGACACCCTAACATTCGGGTGAGTTTTGCCCTCGGTTCACTTAGGGAGTCTCTGCACAAGTTCTGCGTCCCCAGCCTGATTGATTAATCTTGATCTCTGAGGGCGAAGAACGATGAGCCAGCGGACCTTTGCGAGTCAGGCGGAGTTTCAGAGGTACGGCCGTAAGAGTCGGCGGGAGCTGTTTCTGGACGAGATGGAGCGCATCGTTCCGTGGACTGCGCTGCTGGCTCTTGTAA
>JAABUK010000117.1_pt1 | contig 186953 bp, 24 predicted proteins | sample 5559141 | NCBI WGS metagenome assembly JAABUK01 (sample SAMN10711869, study PRJNA513367) | rock metagenome | isolation source: Antarctica rocks | place: Antarctica: Victoria Land, Pudding Butte nord | collected 2016-01-03 | reverse complement strand
AATGGTAGTTGCAATCCAACGGTTGGTACCCCCAGAACCAATATTTGGAATGACTCTACAAAGCCTCATAGTAAACTATGAGCTGTTCACTGAGACATGGGAATCATCGGACGCGTATCAGGAGGGCTCCACGTTCTTCCGCGAGACGCTATTGAAACGGAGTCTCGCAATTACCTCATGCGTGCGTCTATGCCTGGTTAGTATCACTGCTCAGGACGAATTAATGGTCCAGTAAGCTCTTCTCTGCTAGCCCAATTCAACGTATGTTAGCTTCGTCTTTCCCGCAAGAAAAGACAGGGTTTTCGCTAACAGCTAAGAAATGAATTAATCGCCGAAGAAGAGTATGCGAATGCCACCTACCTACCAGCGGCAGAAGCAGGTAGACTTCTTCTGCCATTCCTAAATCAATGCGTATCAAGACCATTACCCGGCTCAAGATTCGTGACTTGGCTTGAGGGGCTTTAATTCTACTATCGACCGGATTCTGAAAGTGATCTAGTGCCCGTCGCTTTTGAACAGCCTGATTCAGAGCTCTAGACTAGAGAGAGAGCTGATGCTTGGTGGGCGGAGACACAATGTAAGTCTGGTCCTAAGGTCTCCAACGTAATTGCTGCTCTCCGCTCGCTGATATCAACAACAGTCGTCAATCACGGAGTGATTTCAGAGGAAGTGAAGGTGCCGCTCTGGTGATTGCTTAGAAATTGGATCTACCAGTCAAAACGCGATAGAGACGAGCGCGAGCAGATTGTTATGATGCATGATGGGGGAATGAAGATCTGGAAAGATGGACTTATAGTCATACTTAGAAACAGATCTCTCCCATTTCCGCTCCTGTGTCCTGAGTAGCAAAGGAAGGAATGCGAATTCTCTACCAACCATCCCAACTTTCAGCCATCCGATGTCTTGCTCTCCAGAGCCGCCATCAGCTGCTGACACTCACTCACCCATCTCTGAACCTTCTCCTGGTGTTTCAAATACCGATGATGGAGGAATGTATACTTTGAACAGCCGTCATCCACATCCACCAAAACATCGAGCAAAGCTGGGCGTCCCGTATCCATTCCAATATCCGCGACATCATCACTAGCCCCCAAGTTCTCCTGCTGCAGCAGAGCACTACCACGACCCAGCAGCTGATATCCCGTGTAGTTGAAAAAGATCTCCATATCAGCATACTCACGAAACGCCTCTTTCCCGCCACGATGCAAGCAGCGATAGGCAGAATACGGTTGTCCATTCCCAGGTATTCGGCCTCTGGTAGCGCGGACTCCTTCGACAGCCTTCGTAAAGGTCTCAGTCCATTCTTTCCCGATGTTAAGAGGGACCAGTGTATTGAACCATCCTATCTTTCCTGGTAGGTCGACGTCTTCGTTCCATGCTTCACGGCCCCTCGTTTTCGCAGTGGAAATTTTGCGGAATCCGATCTGTGAAGGTTTGACTGGATGAGTAGGCGGCAGCGGCGACGAAGACGTCTACAGGCTTGGCGTGTACGTCTTTGATGCAGTGATGCATAAGAATGCCTGTTTGTTGGGTACCTAGCTCGAAATGCTCTTCGAGTGCATCTTGATGGGATGGTACCCAATAAGCCAGGTCTGCTAGTGGGATGTCGACTGGGAGGACTTCAGGCGGCTTTAGCTTCTGACATTGTTGCGCCTGTAGCTCACACCATCACAAAAACGGGAAAGGGTTTCGATTCGGGAGCTGTTTGGAGCGCAGCAGTACTCCAAGGTCATAGGATCGTTTGCCAATACACGAGGTTGACCACCAGATGGTGTGCTACCAATATGAGCCTTTTTGCCCCAGAATTGGTGTTGAATATATCTGTAGCAAATACTGGGCCGTCGACAATGTCCAACAAGCCATGCATGGCTGCTACTACCTCTCTGATGCGTGTTTCGTCTTCTATGTCGTGCACTTCGAAAGAGTATGGATTGGGTACATCCTTGACGATATTTTGCTGCCACCCATTCTCACCCCAGGTGAATCTCGCCCGCAGCATCGAATGCCGCCGAACAATACCCTCGATCGCCGAGGTCACCAGCGAGATCTCTACGTCTTCCAGAATCCGGGGATAAATACTCGAATGGAATTGAGTGGGTAGTTTGGGCTGTCCCAAAAACATCTGCTGAACGGGCGAGAGGTTGAAAGCACCATTAGGATCGTCCACATCATCATCCACCATTGGCGACTCAAGGCTCGCCATTTGCGTAATTTCGGCAAATCGAGTTGGACTTGACAATGTCCTGACACCTGATCTTGATGCCCTTATCGCGGCATCTGCTTTGAGCGCCCATTGCAGCGATTGAATCGCCACCAATGGAGGAAAATGACAGATCCGTCTGCAATTGATCGGCATCTACGCGCAGAACTTGGGTTATCATTTGTCGAAATTTATATCCGATTGGGCTTCTAGGATGCTGAGGTTCCTGCTGCGCTGAACGTAGTGCATTGTGGCTCGAAACATTTCTGCCCATATTTGCGATCCACTGCGCCACACTCTTCCTGTCGAGTTTACCTGATGGAAGAAAGGGAAGTTCTTCCACTGCGAGCCACACTGTTGGTATCATATGCGTGGGAAGCTGCGTAGACAGATCATTGCGAACCTGATTGACATTCTTAGTAGTAATGCCTTGCTCGACAAGACGTAGATGTGTGCCGTCAATGTCGGGATTTGCGTCGCCGTGCAACGTGACTCCAGCCACAAGACCTGGGACACGAGGATGGATATTTGCAAGGAGTACCAGCGCATTTTTAACGAGTGGGTGACTCCACAGGTGATTCTCGATCTCTCCAATTTCCACCCGCTGGCCGTGTAGTTTTACCTGCGTATCTTTTCGCCCAAGATATACTATAGACCCATCGGAGTCATAGCGAACCAAGTCTTCCGTCTTGTAGACGCGTTGAATTTCCCCTGAAGTATCCTCGGCCAGCCACTTTGGATATACAAACGCTAGATCTGTCTTTTCCGGATCGTCGAGGTAGCCTCTAGCCAAGATGGGACCTTCGATAATCAGCTCCCCTACAGCACCAACAGACGCTAGTAAATCGTGGATGTTCGGCTCCACAATCCAAGTGGTACATGCTATGGCGCGCCCAATCACATCTGAGCGACTTGCCTTACTCTTGATGTCGTTGGAAAAGGCTGCTACAGTTGCATTCTGTGGGCCCGTAGCCGTTGACGAGGCGCACCTTTCCAGCCCATTGAGCCACATCCATGTGACCCACTGCTTCGCCGCCAATGACGAGACTCTTGAGGGTCTTCAAGCTTTCTGGCTTGAGGGTTCTTGCAACCGAGGGCGTCAGGACTGGGAGATTTGCTAGCGGTCCGCGACCTCGGTAATGTTTGCTCTCTCGTCTTCGTTTGGTATGCATACGCATCCGCCATATGAGAGAGTAAATAGAACATCAAGTATGGGCACGTCAAAAATTTAGCAGCGAATTGGAGCGTTCCTGTGTCAAATGGGTATTCGGAGGCTTTGCCCAAGGATTTTATGCTGATGCTGGTGCTGAGAGCACGGTGCTCGATAACAACAGATTCTGGTTTCCCTGTAGATCCCGAGGTATACAGCACATATGCTACATATTCGGGCTTCACTGACCGAGGTTCTTTGTCGATGACAGCGGCTAGCGTTTCCAGTGATGAAAAAGCAACAACCTTGTCCACAATACCATCTAAGAGGCCTGATGCCTCAGAGGTTACTAAAATGAACCGTGCGCGCAGATCCTGGACTGTTATTTGCAAGCACTTTCGAGGGATCAAAAGGGCACAAAAGCTCCCCAGCCTTCATCACTCCTAAAATTGCCACAACAGACCATTTTGACTTATAGAAACATACCGGGACTAGGCTTTCCGGCCCTATCTGTAAGGCAACGACTAAGTAACGGGCCAAGCGATTAGAACGCCTTGCAAGCTCTGCGTACGTTAAGCTGCCATCCCATAGGCAAAATGCCTCATTACCAGACCTCACTAATATCTACTGCCAAATAGGCCCGTCTGCGCAGGCGTTAACAATTTGGGGTACATCTTGGTTCCACCGCCTGACTTGCTTTTCGTGATTGTTATTAAAGGGATCAATATCCCCTATCGTTGTTGTAATGCCAGAGGTCTTTGGGCCTTCGTTGTTGCAGATCTCTCGAACTCAGCGAGCAAGCTATCGTGTGAACTTGAATGAAGTCTCTCCTTGGCGCAGTAAACAGACAATACCATGTGTTGACTCAGCCCCCGAATACCGTCTTCCTTTGTCGCCTTCCGTGTCTCAAAACTGCGTCACCCGATTACATACTCGCTTGAAGTTTTGTCAGAAGGTAAATAATCATGAAGAATCTTACATGCATGTATGATTCCTCATCAACTTAGCGTGCGTTGCTCTTATCCTTCGAAATACGCACGCATGAATGAGACGTATAGGAAATATCTGTTGCGACGTCGCCCTTAGAGTGGGTTGCCTCAGTCTTTTGATTGGCTACTTCTACAAGGCAAAGAAAGTATCCACTTAACGCATGATCCGCTTGACGTGAGAACGCCGCCCCCGAAGAAAAGAAAAAGCTGGGTGATGGACATGATCAAACCACGAAGGCAGGGACGTGGCCAACGCGTTAGACCTACAGGCCGACGTCAAAACCACCGCACACTGTTCTCGTCTCACCTCAGCAGCTCGAACGTGACCAGATCAACGTCCTGATCCGCTTCGGGCAAGTCTACGCACGGCCACAGCGTGTATTTATTGCCTTCAGTCCTTTACCTTTAATTACTGCAGGAAGCGCCCGTAGCAGAGGCAGGTCTTTCTTATCAATAACAAGGTATGTTTCTCAGCTTTCAATCTCTCAGATTAAAGCCACGGAATGCCTTCAATGACTTTGACCTGGGCAAAATTCTTCCATTGCTAGTCTGCGCTATCGCGAATGTTTCGAATAGTACCCAGCATATCTCAGCTAGTTTCACAGGAAGGACATTCGATAATGAGATTCCTCATCTCGACATTCTCCGCTGTCGGCCGTACATGCTCCTCTTTCACCATTGCCTTAACTCAGATTGCAAGACCATCTGCAAGCGTTGCCTAACGCTACTTCAAAGTCTCATATATCAGTGTTAGTTCACGTTTGGCGATGCTGAGTCAACTGCACAGACTTGAAGTCCTTCGCCGCCACTGCTAAAGAGCTATACTAGTGACAAATGCCGGATATAATGGGCTGACCAGCGTGCTAAGCCATGGCGTGCCATGATATGCGCGGGCAACACAGAAGACAAAGCAGATGTCAGCAGGCTGGTTGCATACTATGCTGCTGGAATCAATATGAAGGCGAACCGGCCCTCAAAATAAACAATCCAAGAAGCAGTAGAAAGCATCCGAATTGACCCAGGGTACGTCAAGCAGGCAAGAAAAATTCAGGAGGATTTTGCGAGTCATCATAGTGCTGTCGAGTCATGTGATTTGATAGAGACCCTGGTAGAACAGAGGGTCTAGCACCAGATAATAGCGGACTAACATGATGTTGACTTCGTCTTATGATTGCGCTTGTCATTTTACCTCATGACCGATTTGACTGTGTGTTGTTAGCTCTGCATTAGAATGCCGAGATCTTGCAAGAGTTCATTCTTGAAACATGAATCCACTGTACCCTCAAACCAGGAATGTGTTTCCAGACCAAGAAGGTCCGTATAACAGTACGTACTCTGTCAGCTTGAAGGCAAATGATGGTATTTCTCTAGGTTGTAGTCCAGATCCAATGAAAGGGACGAGCTTGACATAATGTAGAGAGGCAGCTTGAACAAATGCCGCGACATCTGCCATGGATGTGCTCAGTCAACCCTGCGTATGTTTACCGTGTCCATGAAGCATCATTTCAGACGCATTCAGACTATTTCTCGAATATTGAATGGGCGTTGCTTACTGAGATCTCCATGTATTTACATGCGGTTTTTAATTCATGGGTCAGCCGTAGTCACTAGCCAATCTTAACTCCGTAAATCCGATGAGCATGCAATCTTCAGAGCGACAACCTTTGGTCTATCTTTGCCTATCGAATTGCTTCGCTCGAGGCAGAACTGCCCGGAATACCGTCAACATGGTGCTCTCTTTCATCCTCATCCAAAATCGCCAGTATGTCCCCACTCGCCGTGTCCCTTGTGCGCAACACTTCGACGTATGCTGACTTCGACTTCTAAGAGGGAAAACAAGACTTGCAAAATGGTTAGACAGATTCTTCGTACCCTACATATTAGATATAATTAAGAGCTCTCAGGTACTCTCCATACAGCGATGAAGAAAAGATAAAATTGAAAGGCGAGGTACTTAGACAATGCCGCTTCTGACTACCCATTCCTTGCTCACATCAGACCAGGTCCACCGCCTCATCGCGCCCCGAGACCAAAAGCATCAATCTAACTTCGTCGAATTCCGGTCCCTAAAGATCGTCTACCGGCGATATGCAGGGCTGTTCTTCTGCGTCTGCGTGGACGCCAATGACAACGAGTTGGCATACCTAGAGGCCATACACTTCTTCGTCGAAGTGCTGGATAGCTTCTTTGGAAATGTGTGCGAGCTGGATTTGGTATTCAACTTTTACAAGGTAATTTGCGTCTGGTCTTTGTGATGCATACCGGATGCTGACTGGGAAATGGCAATAGGTCTATGCTATATTGGACGAGGTGTTCCTGGCTGGGGAGATCGAAGAGACAAGCAAGCAGGTTGTCTTGACAAGACTCGAACATTTGGACAAGCTCGAATAGCTGGATTGGTTGCAGGACTTCTAAGTCATGCCGTTCTTCGAGTAGGAGCAAAGGCAATGACGCAAATTATAGGGGTCTATGGGCATAGGCCTGCTCAGTTTCGGACATCCTGCGCCAGCATCGGCGTATGGGCATGTGGTGATGACGTTATGGCAATCTAAAGAAGAGGTGAGCCACGAGTATGAGCGATGTGGTGGGATGAAGAGCATTACGGGATGGACTTTGAAATGAGAACAATTCGCCCCTGAGCCTGAGAGCACATAGGTCTCACGTTCTAGATGCCGCGCTACTGCTCTTCCATTGCATCTATAGACTTGCAGAGTAGGCATACGAAGCTTGAACCGACATCGATTCATTTCTCATATACCATCACTTCGTCCACTTGCCAGGCACGCGCTCTACTTCCGTAGGTATTTCCTGTCATGTATTGCTAGCGCAAAGCTCAATACTCATTAGCCCATTTGCCCTGCCATTTTGCTCCAACCCTCCCAAATCTGGTCTTCTCCTCTCCAACCCCAAGCAACGCAATAGTGCCCAGCCAATAGCTCCCATTCCTCTACCTCATCCACCAACTCCAGCTTCGAAACCCGTTCTTTCTCTTTATCAACCACACCCTCGTTCCAGAGCTTGTTGATATCTGCACCACCACTTCGATCAAAACCATGAGCTTTCATTCTAGCAGCTTGCGCTTCTAGCGAGCCGTACTTCCTCAGCGTTTGTAGTACGATGCCTCGCGCGGCGAGATTTGAGACCATGACCTTGCCAAATGGGTCATTTGGATTGATGGGTTCGTAGAGAACGAGGCCTAGGGGTGTAGTTGGCGGGAACAAATATTGCGTGAAGTAAAGTGCTACTGTATCAGCTGCAGCAGGGGCGAGATAGCAGAGACAGCATTCGGAGATAATGAGGGTGGGTAGATCTTTCTCAATGTAATCGAAAGATTTTGGTGGTGTACGTGAAGGGTCGAGCGAGCGTAGGTCAATGGCGTGGATATGATAGCTCCCGGCATGGACAGCGTCGTTCTCGTCGGCCAGATTTGTACTTTCCACAGTATTGTAGAAGAGCCACGGCAGACCAATATGCCTCGAAAGCTCGGTGTTATGCTTGATATGCTTGACTTTCTGTATGGTGTTCTCAGGAAAGTCGATTTCGTGATACACAAGGTCAGGACGATCGTAGCCTATGCCAGTTACGCGGGGGTGACGACTCATGAGGCGGAAAAGGCGTGTATCCGAACCTGCGCCTAAGGAGATGATCTGCTTCTTCTGTGAAGGATTGGTGTCGACGAAATGCTCGACCAGATTGTCAATGGCTTTGGTACGGACATAGGTTCCTTGCAAGCCACGGTCAATGTCGAATCAATGTTGATACAGCAGCTACTAGTACCTCTATTGATGATGGGAAATCTCCTCTGACCTTTGCCTTCAGACACAAAGTGTTTCGCAAACGGATCGTCCAGGTATCCTACTTCGACCGCGCTCAGTCTGGAGACGCTGGCATCTTGATCTGTTTGCTGGACAATTCTGTTATTCGCCAACTTTTCCTCTCCAATATTGAGGCCGGATACTAAGCCCCCACGTCCTCGTCCCCGTCCCCGGCCAGTCCCTCGTTGGTTGCGAAGGCTATTGAGGTTTGGGACCTGCGGGGCAGCCATAATCAAGCTGAAGAGGACCGCTCGTCAATGAAGAGGAGATCCACCAACAGTAGCGGGCATGCACCCTCCATGATCGTAACGGTCAACGGGGTTCTTATAGTTGGGTAGTAAAGAGGCAATAGTTATTCCAAACACTATTGAGTCTAAGTAGTAAAATCGATGATCCATGTCCACTATATATCTAAGAAACGTCTAGTCCCTTGAAAGGATATCTAGTCTAGACTAGACTACTATCTCTCCTTGTTCACGATACTTCTATTCCAATAGTAATAGACTATCTCTTAATTGAGATAAATTAAACCGTTATACTAAAACCGCGTATTATAAAATTATTACAATTTCAAGATTATTTATTTAAATATAATGCTATAATATTCTCAATTTTTAGATAATTAAAATTAGTAATTATTAAAATTCTTAGAGTTTTACTTTTACTAGTTTTATATAGCGCGTTAACGTAGGTTAATAAATATAGAATTTTCGCGAATTTATACTAAGGCGTCGCGTAAAATTAAGAGTAGTATTATAGAGATACTCTTTTTATTTATATAAATACTCTCTTTATATCTAGTTAATAACCTCGATTATTATAATTATTAATATATCTATTTTAAATAATAATATTATTAATTTTTTAATATTATAAATATAGTAATAAATTAATCTTAAAAATTAATTTTTAATAATTTATCTTCGTAGTTAAACTAATTTAACGATATTAAAATAATAATTTTTTTAATTAAAAGATATCGGATTTAAATAATTTAAGATCTTTTTATTATAAACGCGTTTTTCGGCTCGGATAAAAGTAAAAATAACGAAAAGCTTTTTTATAGTTAATTTATAGCGATTTTATTAATAAACCCTCTTTTTCTAATTTAATTATATATTATATTTGAAGATCGACTTATTTAGAATCCTAGTATATATAATATCCTCGTCGTTATCGGTATTAGAGATAAAATAGTAGTTTTACTACTATATACTTATATCGCCCGAATAAATTATATTAATATTATTACGATAACTTTAATAAATAATAAAATATATAGAGAGTATTTATCTATATAGGTAAAGGGGGTATTTATATAGTACTTTTTATTTTTTACGAAATTCTACGAAAAGAGCTTTTTTAATAAACTCCCCGCCGAAGAAGAAAATACTATTAAACGAGATCTTGTCACGGGGTAGGATTTTACTATAAATATTACTATTAATATCTATTAAAATATCGAGTTAAACTCTATTACTAACCCTATTAAATTTAGAATAATACTAGATTCTAGTATATTAGAGCTAAATCCTCTATAGAATAATTAATATCTTTTATACTATATATTATTATATTAACTCTATATTAAATAGTAGTAACGACTAGATCCACGATCTAGGATATATCGTTATATATATTTAACTAACTATATAACCTAGTAGTATAGATATTATACGTACCGACTATTTATTCAAAACTACGTCTATTCGAACTAACTATATATAGTATCTTTATTTCGAAAACTATATTCTCCGATACTTCTTTCTATTTCCCTAAATAGGCCCCGTTTTTAAAATTATATTTTCCGTTATTCCTATTTTCCTACCTCTTAAACGAGTCTTATTTAAAATATTAACTCGGAATATTTATTTAAAATATCTATTTAGAACGTCTACTCAAAATATCTATTTAGAATATTTATTTAGAATATTTATTTAGAACGTCTATTTAGAACGTTTATTTAGAATATCTATTTAGAATGTCTATTTACTACGACGTCCGTTCAGAACTATATTCGTTTAAACTACGTCTATTTAGAACGTCTATTTAAACTATATTCTATTTGAAATATATCTTGAAATCGTTTATTTAATACGTCTATTTAAAAAGTTTATTTAAATTAGTTATTTATAGTATCTCTATTTAAAGAACCTTATCCTCCGTTATTTTTTAAAAGATACTTTTATACTACCTACTATACTAGTCCTCCTACCCTATATTTAGACTATTCTATATACTATTTCTAATTTCTTAATTAAGTCGTTAAAGTAGATTATTTAATATTTATATCTAGAGTATTTAGAGTATCTATAATATATCGCCCCCGAATATTATTCTATTTACTTCGTAGCGAGAGTAAGTTTTATTTAGAATATAATTTACTCCGTATCGATAATAAACCCTATTCAAAAGTAGCGCTCCTACTATATTTCGAATAACGACCTCGATCTCTTTATAAAATCATCGAACTAACGTCTCTATAGTTTAGTATAATATTAAATTTCTATATTTTTATTCGACTCCTCTAATACCTCTTTTTGTTTAAAAAAAAATTTACAACGCGACGCTAAAATAGTTTTAGCCGCAAATACCTCGCTATTTAATAAATTTTAATAGAGTTAACTTTAAAAGAAATTTTACTAAATACTAATAAATTTATTAAAATTTTAATAATTAAAATTAGTTTATTCCCTTAAGTCTTTAATAATAACTAAACTATTTTTCAGCTACGACCGTAAGGATTTAATATTAATAATAAGGGTATTATTATTCTCTTTTTTTACCTAGTAATTATAACTTCTAAATAGAATAGATTTAAAATTTAAGTATTTATACCTCCCGAATAAATCACGGAATAAATAGAGATATTAGAAATCTAGAACGTTATTAATAAAATAGCGGCCGATATAAAGACTAGGTAAATAGAAGCGCTAGTTACTATAATATTAACTCTCTCAACTACTTTTTTAATTACTTTTTTAACTACTCTCTCGGTAACTCCCTCGATAAATCCTATAATAATACTAGTTATAATAGTATAAACTATTTTAATATTAGTTATTTTAATTACTTTAACCCTAACTTATTTAATATTAACTTCCTTAAAGACTCGGTAAAAAAACTTTCGATAATAAAACTATAAACTAGCGCTAGTTTTTTTAATACTAACTTCTTTAATACTAGTTTCTTTAATTATCTTTTATTAATTCTAGAACCCTATTTATTAGAGTACCCTAAATATACTTTATATATAAACGTAACTTTATTAAATTTAGTCGCTATATACTTAATTATAAACTACTAGTAGTATAAAAAGAAATATACTATCTATAATAATACTAACTCCTTTAGCGCTAGCTATTTTAATAATTTAATAAAAAAACTCTCGATAATAAAATTATTAACCGGGTTTTTATTTAATTTCTAAAAAACAACGTCTATTAAATAAACTATATATATAATAGTAGAAACCTACTAGGTTAGAAACTAGTATAGGAAATTTAATAACTAATTTTAGAATTAATATAGAATTACTATTTAATCAAAAGTATTATTTTTATAAATTTTATAATATAACCTTCTTATTAATAATATACTTTATATATTACTCCTAGGATAGCGAGTATTATAAATCTATATATAAATTATATCTTTAGATCTTCTCTTCCAAGAATCGGCTATATTAGTATTTATATATCGAATATATCTCTAGTAGAACGAAAATATCGAATTAACTAACTCCTCCGCGTTTAAATAAAGAAAGAATATTTAAAGTAATATTAAAATAATAAATTACTCCGCTAGCTCCGCTAGTTTCTATATATTATATAATCTCGCCTTTTTATAGTCTCGCCTCCTTCACCTATTTATAAAGTTATCTAGAAGGCTAGTAATATGGTGTATTTTATAATAAAAGATTATTAGAACTAGTATAGAAGCGATATTAATATAAATATATTAAATAAAATAACTAGTCAAGGAGTAAAGGTAGTAGTTCTATATATATAAAAGTATTTAGGAATACTAAAGCGACAGCGGTATACTAGACTTAATCGGGTATAATAATATATAGTTTATTAAATATAAGTCGTAGGAAGACGAGTATAGTCGTAATACTACCCCCCTCTTTAATAAATAATACTTTTAACGTTTAGGTACCCCTAATATTAATAGTATAATAATTCCTAGTATTTTTAGAGGTTAAGGGCCAGGCTTCTATAGATATTTAATATAATATTCGTCGATAATATACTACGCAGCCTCGAATTCGTTATTATTAATATTATATTATATAAAATCCTAGTCGAGGCCTTCTTATTTAACTTAGTATTTTCATCTACTATATACTTCCTTAGAATCTAGTATATTATTAACTATTTATTCGTCGCCGTTGGGGGTTATAATTAGATTAGGTTTAAAATTCTTTTATCTTAATAAAAGAATATTTCCGGCTTTATTTAACTAGTCGGCGTAGAAGATATTATATTATTTTATAATTACTAGAAGTTTTAAACGATATAATATTCTATTTTTAGAAAGTATTTTAAAGGGTTTTATTCTTTTATTATCTAGTTTTTTATATAACCTAGAAGTAGTAATATCTTTAATAGATAAAAAAACTATTTCTCTTTCTTGAAATTTAATATCGGTGCGGTATTTATCCGTTTATTTTATTACTATTTTATAGCTTTATTCTATATTTTATTTAATATATTATAATATTTCTTTTATTTTTATTATTTATTCCGCCTTAGTTATATCTAGGCGTTATCGGGTTAAATTATAAATAGAATTATTAGGGCTAAAGTTTATTTATAGGTAGAACTCTTTATTTATAAAGAATAGAGATATATTTATAATTACCGCCGTAATATTATTATTAGCGAATTTAGTTATTAATAACTACTTAACCTAATTATCTTATATATAAGAATAGTATAAATAAAGATATATTTCTAAGTTTTAATTATTCCGTTCTATTAATTCGTTTATTTAAGGATAATATATAGTTAATAATTTCACCGTAATTCCGAGCTTTTTATAAAAGTACTTTTAAATTAAAGTAATAAATTAGAGCCCTCGATTTAAAAGAATAAACTCTAGTAATCTATAAAGTCTAAATACGTCTTATATTAATATTTATACTATTAATTCGACTAAGGTCCCGTTTTCTTTATTAATATAGAGAGTATTAAGTACTATTTTTTTATTAGTCGATATAATATAACCTAAATAACGTTATATTCTTTAGACTAGAGTAAACCGGTAATAAAATTATAAATAGAATATTATTAATATTTATTAAATACTAGTAACGACTGAAGTAATTTATTTACTATATTTCTTAGGGCTTTAGTCTAAATATAAATATAATAATTATAAATATATTATATAATTATATTCTTTATACTTTATTAATAAAATTCGTATTTAAGGAATTTATAAATACGGCGACCTTTAAGGTAATCGTATATTAATTAATTATAAATTTCGCGAATAATATTAATAATTAGTTTTTATAATACCTATAACCGGTCCTAATAATATAGTATTCTATTATAAATAGTATACTTTATTAATATAGTAGTTTTATACTTTTCTTTACTATTAGTAATAATAGTATATATTTCGGTATAATAGTTATTTATCTTATTTATTTTAGCGATTCGGTAATAAATTAAATTATTTATAACCTAAATCTAGATATTATTAAATTCTAATTTAGGTTTATCGTCTCTTTATATCTAGTCGAGTATAAATATAATTTTGAATTAATAACGAATCTTTTTATTATTAAAGCTAGAGGGTAGAGTTTAATAAACGGGTTAAAGTATTTATTTTTAAATTACTAGCTCCTATTCGGTAGATAATTTTAATATTAAATTCGGATAATAAGTTTAGGTATCTAGTCTATATCGGTAAAGCGATGAGCCCGTATTCTACCGAAAAAGGCGGAAAAGGCGCTTAGATCTATTTAGTTTATATACTAGCCCTAGAGATCGATTTGATACCTACTTTCGTCTAAAGTTACTAAATACGCATTTAACACCTCGACTCATTTTGAATAATTTTGAATAAATTAGAATAAGCTAGTCTAAATAGTACCGGTAGATAATTAGATATATATAGTAATAAGTATAGTATATAGTCTATAATACCGCGCTAGCTTAGGGGGTATTACCCGCGTATTTAATTTTCATAAATCGACGTAATTTAAAATCGAAATTAGATTAATATAGTTATAGCGCTTTATATAGCCTTAGCGAGCTACCCGGCGCTAGTAGAAAATCACGGATTTAAAATCTTAAATCCGAAGTTACTATTTTTAGGGTTTTTAGCGTATTCTATTTTTTTTATTTTTTTTTAATATTATTTCTGATTTTTAGTTCTAAAACCGTGAAATATACACCCTAAGCGCCCTGAGCGGATTTAACACCACGACTTTTTTTATACGGGCTCCCGCTTTACCGATGTAATATCGAGTAAATTCTTTTATTTCTATAAAGTATATTAGGCCCTTATAACGTCGGTAAAAATCTTAAGTATTAATATACACGTTAGAGGAATAATTAATTAATATAAAATTTTAATACTTATTTCAATACCCTAGAAACCGAATTACCTCCCTATAATAAAGAGTAATAAATAGTTTATCTAATAACCCGCTTAAGATTTAATATTTTAAAAAAAGTTAACCGAGCCTAAAGTATTCCTATTAAACGAATCGAATTTATATTATTTACGGCACGTTATAAACGTAATCTTAATCGAGACTTTAAGATATAAAATAATAATTAAAATAATTAATTAAGACCTCGGAAGAGGTATAAAAAGGGGTTAAAAGACGGAGATAATAAAAATAAATCTAATATAAAGGGATAAGGTTCTAATAGTAATAATTATAAAAATATAAATAAAACGTATATAACTCGCGCGAGCGATAAGAATTTTAAGGATATTAAGTATTTTAATTATTATAAATTCGGCTACTATTTTAATAAATATCCGGAGAAGAAAATAAAGACTATTAATTATATTAATAATTATACCGTCGAATTAAAAAATAATTAAATCCTTAAGGAAATCTTTATCCCGAGGGAATAAAGAGAAATAAGAACCCGACCGAGTATAAATATCGATAGCGAAGTTATTACGAACTTAATTAATATCGATATAAAAATTATTCGTATTAAAATAAATAAAGATTTAGGAGCGGAGATAAATATTATTAATAATATATTTATATAATAATATAACCTAGAGCGTTTTAAAAGCGAGCCGCTACTAACTCCTAAATAAATAAACGGGTAATCTATTTATTATTATAATATTTATAATATTATCTACCGGTTAACCGATTTATAGAAATCAACTAAAAAATATAATAATATCTTTTACTTTATTAATAAGAAAGGCTCGTCTATTATTATAAATATACCGGTTATAGAAAAGGAAAAGATTTAAACCGACTATAATATATATACCTAACGGTTCGGTATCGCGTTAAATACGTATATATTAGAATTATTTAAGGATTTTACGAAATTATTAAAGACGTAGTTAATTATTTATATATTAATTTATATTAAAGCTAGTCCCTTTAATTAAGATTCTATTAATAAAAACGAGGCTAGGAAAAACGATACTATTATTAATATAATATCTTTTAATAGTTTTATTATCGTACCGCCTACGCTTCTTAACGAATTTATAGATTTTAATAATATCTTTTTAGATAAAGAAGTAGGTCGATTACCGTTATATAAAAATAGCGATTATATAATTAATATAAAGGGTAACCCACTATACGGGCCTCTTTATAATTTATCGAATTTAGAATTAATAGAGTTAAAGAGATACCTAGACGACGCCTTAATAAAGGATTAAATTAAATACTCCGTAAACCTCGTCGGGGCTCCTATCCTTTTTATTCTAAAAAAGAATAATAAACTATAATTATATATCGACTACCGAGGTCTTAATAAGATTATTATTAAGAATCGCTACCCGTTATCCTTAATTAATAAAACGCTAGACCGCTTAAATAGCGTTATATAATTCACGAAGTTTAATTTAAAAGATATTTATTATCGAATAAGAATTAAGGAAGGCGATAAATAGAAGATAATATTTCGTATATAATATAGTTTTTTCGAATATATAGTAATATTATTTGGTTTAACGAATATATTTACTACTTTTTAAACTTATATTAATAAATCGTTAACGGGTTTAATAAATATATTTTATATTATTTATCTAAATAATATCCTGATTTATTTAAATTTAAAAGAGGAGTATATTAATTATATACGATAAATACTCGAACGCCTATAAAAATACTCTTTATTCGTGAATTTTAAGAAATACGAGTTTTTTACTCGGTTAGTTAAGTTTCTAGGGTTTATTATAAATACCGAAGATATATTAATAAACGAATATAAAATTAATATAATTTAGTCCTAGCCGATACCAAAGTCCTTTTATAATATATAAGTGTTTTTAGGCTTCGTTAATTTTTATCGTCGATTTATTTATTATTATTTATAGATAATAGGCCTATTAACGGGTCTATTAAAAAATAGTTAAAATAATAAAAAATTTGGTTTATCTAAATAACTTAAAGAGGCGGAGTAAGTATTTTACCTACTTCGCGATTTATTTTTATATATACCTATTTTTATATACTTTAATCTAGAATTAAAAATTCGGATTAAAATAAATACTTCTAATTTTATTATAACTACGATTTTAATATAGTTATAAAATAATAACGAATAGTATCCCGTCGTTTTCTAGTCCCGTAAGATATAAGGTCTAGAAGTTCGATACGAGATTTATAATAAAGAGCTCCTCGTAATTATTATAATATTTAAATAATAACGATACTACCTCGAGGGTAATTTATATAAAGTAGAAGTCTTAACTAATTATAATAACCTAAAGGGTTTTATAAATATTAAATAACTAAATAATCGCTAGGCGCGCTAGGTAATAAGACTCTTATCTTTTAATTTTTTAATTTTATATTATTTTAGGAAAAGTAACCTAACCGATAACTCTTTATATTATTTTAATTATAAAGATTAAAATAACTTTTTGGATAATATATTACCTATATTATAATAGAAGTTATTAAATTTAAAAGGTATTAGTTAAAACCCTATTTTCGCTATAATATAAAATATATTCGTAGATATAGAAGATCTAGATATAAATAATATTTCGCCGGTGTTAAATTATATATCCGTAGGCGTTATATAAAATCTAATATATATAAAACTTACGTTATTAAGGTCTTTAAGATTTACTATAAAAAAAGTATATTCTTTAATAATATATTTATCTAGGCCTAGAGAGTTAATACCTAGATAGGAAGTTTTAAAAAGTTTAAATAAAACGCTTATTTAAATCGATTATAATATAGTAGAGGAATTATTTAATTTTATTACTAGAATTATAGGCTATAGACTATTTATTCTATATATTATTATTAAATTAATAATATTTTATAAAACGGCTTATAACGCTAAAAGTTTATTAATAATTAAAATAATTCGCGCTTTATAAAAGAATGATTTCTTCTCGTAAATAAAAATCACCGAAATTATATAGGCGGATTACTAGCGTTCTGCTAGAGTATAGACTTTAGATTCTATATTAATTCTTAGATATAATAATAAAATCTATATATTTAAAGAAGGGTTAATCCGCGAAGAGCTACTAAAATAATATTATAACGATATATTAACGGGATATTTTAATATTAAGAAAATAACGGAGTTATTTACTAGAAAATATTTCTAGAGTACTTTTAAGGCCGATATATAAGAATATATCGATATATATAATATATACCAGCGGGTTAAGGTATATCGATACTATCTTTATAATAAAATTAGTTCTTTATTATATCCTACGGGGCCGTAGAAAAAAATTATAATAAATTTTATTACTAGTTTACCTCTAAATAAACGATATAAATATATTTTTAATACGATCCTTATAGTTATAAATAGATATATAAAGATATTACGATATATCTTAACTATAAAAATAATCGACTCTACGAGGTTAATAAAGTTAATACTCGAAGAAATTATCCTAAAGTTTAGAGTTCCTAATAGGATTATTTCTAATAGAGGTTCTATTTTTATAAATATATTTTAATTAAAGGTATACTATTTAATAAAAATTAAAAGACGCTTAAATATTATATTTTATTTATAGACGGATGGCTAGATAAAACGCTAAAACTAAACTTTAAAATACTATTTAAGAACCTTTTATTTAAGCGAGTAAAATAACTAGATAGTACTTTTACCTATAATAAAATAAATATACTATAGTATATAGTATACGATAATAAAATAGATACTATTTATAATTATATATAATTATAATCTATTTTTTAAACCGCGTCTCGAGGGCGAGATATATAAAGGAGAAGTACCGTCGGTATAAAAAAGAATTAAAAAATTAAATACTTTAAAAGAGTACTTAATAAAAGCGTAGACTATCGCGGTCGAGGCGTAGAAGTAGAACTATAATAAAAGGTATAAGCCGAAATCATTTAATATAAATAACTTTATATTATTATTAACTAAAAACTTAATATAAAAACGACTAAATAAGAAGCTCTTTTATAAAGTAATTAGACTATTTAAAATTTTGGATACCGTTAGAATATAAGTATACCGCCTAGGATTACTAACTAGTTACTATATTTATAATATTTTCTATATATCGCTTCTAAAGTCGTATTATTAATAATAGGGTAATATTTCGATTCCTAATATACCTCTACCGGAATTAATAGATAATACGAACGAATAGGAAGTAGAAAAGGTATTGAAAAAAAAAATATAAAGGGCGAAGTATTTTATTTTATAAAATAACTAGGATAACTAAAGACCTTTAATAAATAAGTTAATATAGATACTTTAGATAACGCGCTAAAACTACGAGAAGTATTCGAAAAAAATACGAAGATAAAAAAGATATAGAAAATAAAGAGTAGGAAGAGGAAGTATTATTAATTATTAACTACTACTAGCTACTTTTTACTAATAAACTTCGAGCGAGATATATCTTTACGATTAACGGGGCGTTTATAGGTAGATTTATATTTAAGGCGGCTAGCTTTCTTAATATTAAAACTCGGTTATTTACGAGTAAAGCCGAAGCCGGGAAATCGAATTAAAAAATAAGAGGTAGAAGTAGAATTAAGATTAAATTTATTAATTTTATTTTTAACTTCTTCTTTAGAAGCCTCGCGAGAAGCTATTAATTTATTTAAGATATAACGATTTATACCCTCTATACCGCCGTATTAAAAACGAGGCTTTATAATATTTTTAATTAAAAAAGTTTTAGGACTAAATATTATAGTTCTTTATATACCGCTAGAGAATAAAATAGGATCAATAGTATCGAGATTATTAAAAATAAATATATTAAATTAATCGGTAGCGGGATTAAGGCCGGAAGAAGAGTCGTATTTAAAAATATCTCGTATATATCGTATACGGGCCTTATCTTCCGCTTTATAATCGACTTTATCTTCGTCCGTCGATTCGAGAAAATCGTTAAGTTAATATTATATAGTTTTATTTTAAAATATATTTATATCCTAAGTAATAATCCCTCCCTAAAAAACTATTAATATACGAATTATATGCAAACTATATTAATTTATTAGAGTATAAAAGATATTATTTATACCCTCGACGCTCGTAATAAGCCGAGATATTAATTATAATATATCTTTCCTCTTTTTAATATTATTACTCTTAGGTTTAATCTCCCGAAGGAAGATTATAATATCTTTTATATACCTAACGATACACTCGCGAAGATACTTATTAGGGCCTCGATATTCTAAATAATTAAGAATTTTTTTTATAAAAGTATGAAATTTAAAAGAAATCTAGATATATTAATATAATTTAGTTTTAGAATATAAGCGATATATAGGATTATATAGGTACTTATTCTTTATATAATAAATATACTTTATATATAATACTTTATTATATAGGACGTAATTATCTAGGCCTATCCGCTTAGAGTAACGGAGGTATAAAAATACGAATAAAAGCGGGGTAGGAGTAGAGCGGGCGGTTATTTTATAAAAAGTAAGAGTCGAGGACGTATTAAATATTTAAATACTATTATTAATATCGTGTACCGTAGAGATTAAATTAATATACTAAATATTAAAATAATCTAGCTATATATATATCGCTAATAAAATAAGATTTAAAACTAATAATTTAAAAATAAAATAAATATTACGATAATATTAATTCTTTCGAAATATAAATAAGTACCTTATTTAAAGATAGAATAAACTATTTATTTACTTTAATAATTATAAAATTAAAGAAAGAATTTAAAAGAAGAAAAGAAAAACTTATTTAAATTATAATATATTAACTCTAGCCTCACCTACGGAATATATATATAATATTTATAATCTTAAAGAAAGAGCTTAAAGATACGGCCGAGACTATTATAAATTAATAAAAGTCTAAATATAATATAGCTATCGATAGTAGTATATAGGAGTTTATATATATAGAAGATAATAGGATATTATAGAAGAAGAAAAATTAGAAAGTCGGCGAAGACTTTATACTTATATTAAGACTACTACCCGTATATATTTACTCCTATAACTAGAGTTCTTCCTAGATAATAGGGTAGAATAATTTATTTTACCGCCGATATTATTAAAACTCTACTAATAGTAAAAACTTATAGTTTTCGATAATAATTATAATATTCTTTCCCTTACTTTTCCCTTTAGGTTTTAAGGTTTTTATTAAATATTTAATATAATCTACGACTATATAACTACGCTAGTACGCGAGATATATACGATATATTATTAATTTTAAAATATAATTTATTTCCCCCTCTTTTTTCCTACTAGGTTTAGAGGTTTTTTATTAATATATTACTACTATTAAAATAAGAGTTAATAAAATTAGATAGAAGGCGTAGGCGTTACGTATATACTTTATTTAATTTAGATTCTCCTATATTACACTCTTTTATTAGAAATATCGAAGTATTAAAATTAATATTTACTAGTTTCGAGGGCGAAACCCCTAGAAGGGGAGGTAATTATTATACTATATTAAAACCAGCTTTATAGTAGTTACTAAATATAGTATATAAATCCTATATAGGGAGTATACGGCGTAGTTATACTATTTATATTATAGTTTCTAGTACTCCGGAGCCTCTTTTGGAAATAGGAGGCTCAGAGCCTCTACTCTAACTCTTTAGAGATTAATTCTATTATTTAGATATAAAGATTATTTTCCTACTAAGGCTTCTTATTTACTTTTATATTATTATAGATACCCTAGATACTATGACCTAATATTAAAAAAGAAAAGATAAAGAATTTTATATATACCGAGATACGTTTAATAATATAATTATATAGACGAAGGTTTAAAGAGTAATAAGGTTTAATAATATCCTAGTATTATTTATTATTAATTATTTTATTTATTATATTATAATTATATCGGTAAAGTAGTAAGTTAATATTCTACCGAAAAAGGCGGGTAAGGCGCGTAGATTTATTTAGCCTATATATTAGCCCTAGAGATTATTTTAATACCTACTTTCGTTAAGAGTTATTAAGAATAGTTTTTTTTTATAAATAATTACTATTTACTACCTTATACGATTATATTTAATACGAATACGTACGAATCGTATCGGGTAATTATATCGTAGTCGGAGTATTATATTCATTAAACGCGTAAATTATTATTAATAAATTATATTTAATAAGTATATATATCGCTATTAGGATAATTCGTTTATTAAATATATAAATCTATATCGTCGTCTTATTTATCTATATTATTATTTATAATTTTATCAATTTTAACGGTTTCTTTATTCTTTTTACTTTATTAATCTTTAATAATTTCTCCGCCGTAATCTAGATCGCCGCTCTTACCGTTACCGCTACTATTATTAATACTATATAAATTTACGCGCTTAGTACTAAATAAATATTTATTAAAGTTCTATAAATAATTATTAATTTTATTCGATATATAATAATTATCTACTTCTCTCCGACTTCCTTATTATACTATCTAACTAAGATATTATTATTTATTAAACTTTACGTAGACTATATTATTATCTTTATTCTTCCTTAATTTTACCTTTTTTAGGTTTTATTATTATTTATATTTTCTTCCTTAGTTATTTAATATAAGCCCGGTATTCGTTTTTATTATTACTCGATATAATCGAGGTAATATTACTTTTCTTATATTAAATTTAATTAAGTTCTTCTAGTATAAAGGCGGTCTAGAATTCTTTAAATTTCTATAATTTAAAGATAACTTAATCTTCTAGTTATTTATCTCTTTATATAATAATAAGAGTATATTTCCCCCTAGATTTAAAAGCCTTACGCGAGCCGCTCTACTCTTTAGCCCTTATATTATTATCGGGTTCTTCTATTCTTAGGGAGGTTTATCTAAAATTCCATAATAACGATAATAGCGAGTCGGGGGTAGTATTCTACCGTAAATAATAAATTAATTATATCTAAAATAATTATACTTTATTAGATTTATATATTAAGAACCTAATACCGGTATTCGAGTAATAATAAAGATTAATAATATTAAGATATACGGGTTATAAGGGGATAAGTTATAAACGCCTAATTAATTTATTTTAAAGTTATTATTTTATATAGTTTCTATATTAACCCTTATACTTTTTATATTATTAATTTAGATAAAAAGATTACTTTAGAGTTTATTATCCGAAAAATTAACTTATTCGTCGTTATCTATATTATTAACTAAGGGTAGGTTATATATTTAATTATTATTAAAGTTTATTATAGCCGCGTCGTTTTTAGAGTCGAATTTTTTTATATTTTTAAAAATATCCTTTACCCCCTTTAATAGTACTTTACGAATACGGGTTTTATACTTTTTATCGTCGAGACCTATTTATATCTTTTATATTCTTCTCTACCGGTCTAATATAAACTCTCGTTAAATAGTTATAATATATTTATCGATAATAGAAAAGAATATAAATATTTATTTTAAGCCCTCTCTCCTTTAAACTTCTCGACCTTATACTCTTTAATAAGGTACTCCGAGATTATATATATTACTACTATAACGATAAATATAATTAAGAGATCGGGGAGGGGTTTAAAGAATTTTCTTATATTCTCTTTATTAATAAAACCGTTCTTCGATAGTTTAAATATTATATAAACGAGTATTTTTATTAGAATAAGGTTCGTTTATTTACTTTTTTTATTATTAACCTATATTTTCGTTAATTACGCTATTAAACTAGAGTATATTTTACGTCGAGATATATATAGATTTACCGGTATAATAATTTAACGGCGAGGGAGATTACGTTTTATTACGAGCTATTTTATATATATATAATAATTATTATAATTTGTATAATCGTTAAAACGTAGGCGCGCTATTATTTAAAGAAATCGAATAATTATATACTAGATTAATTTTAATATAAAATATTTACCTAAATAAATCTAACTTTCTATATTTCGAGTAGAGTAGGCCGATTATCGACCCTATCGGATTTATCTCTAATTTTAAATTTTAAGTTCTTAATTATAATATTTTATACGTATTATATCCGATTATTAATTTATTAAAAGTTATTATCTAGTTAAAACTCTCTACTCTTATTTAAATTATAAATATATCTAGATAAAATAATTATTTTTTAAAAAACTTCTCGTAGTTAAGAACGATAATAGTATATATTTTATAAAATTCTACTTTCGTCTAGTATTTCGTATTACTCTAGAGGTAAAGATCGTATCTATATTAATCCTTATAAATATTAAATGGTTATAGAATATAGATTAATTTTACCGTTTAAGCCTCTCTTTATTTAATTTTCTACGAAATAACTTACCTACGATAATTTTAACCTTAAATTAAATTAATCGAATTCGATTATATATAATTTAAGGTGTTTACCCTTATCTTTATATCGGTAAATCTCAAAAACTCCTACTAAAAACCGAGTTACCGCCCGCGCGGATAGGGCTAGTAGTATTTTATTAGTAACTTTTCTTAGTAAAAGTTATTAATAGGACGCTATTAATAGCCCTAATTTACGGATAAGACTACTAACGTCCTATTAATAGATTTAATAAATTAGGGGTCTAGGTAGGTTACTTTTAATATATTTAATAAATTAAGAGTCTAGGTAACGTCCTATTAATAATTCTAGGTTAATTTTAATAGGATTAATAACTTTTATAACTTTAGTAACTCGTATATATTATTAATATATTGATAGTAACTCAGCCCTATTATAGGGCTGAAATAAATAAAGTTCTATAATCGTCGCCATTAACGGTAGCGACCCTTAGCGACGATTATTAACGCTAGCGACCTACCGGGCCCGGAATAATGAGTTTTAGCGAAAGTTCTCGCGGGGGCGTTACCCGGGCATATCCGGGGAGTATGCGTACATGAATTCCATATTATGTCGCATGCCATGGCGCATGCCTTGGCGCATGCCATAATTGCGCATGTCATGGGGGGCTTTCGTCTGATGTTTTAGGGGCTGCTGCGGGGGGCGTACATCGCATGCTATTCAGGATACCTTTGCGCATGCCATTGCGCATGCTATGGGGCTTACTATGGCCCATATTATGGCCCATACTATGGCGCATGCCAATGCGCATACAAATGCGTATACTATAGGGTATATAATGGGCCTATTCGTCTAATATTTAAGTTACTAATTATTTATCGAGTTACTGAACCAATTAATAGTAAGTACTATTTGCTAATAGGACCCTACCCGGACCCCTGACTTACTAATCCTACTGAACCTCGGGTCGGTATTTGATATAGAGTTTCAATATAAACCCGTAAACGGCTTTCTAATAGAGCTGATAGCGCTTAGAGTATATTAATATTTACTTTTGAGATTTGCCGATATATATATTTATTATCTAAGAAAGTTTTCGAGTAACTCCGTCTTTCGTTACTTTTATATTACTCGTTCTCTTTATCGCTAGAATCCGAATTATTATAATTATATTCTAATTCCTAGTTAAAGTAACGATTATTCCGTTATAAATTCTTATAGGATATATTATCTCTACGATAATCCTAAAAGGTAGTCGGATTAATATTAAATATCTTTTAAATATAAATAGTAAATTTACCCTATTAAATAATATATTATTAAATTAATAATTACGAACTTATATACTACTTTAATCGGATTAAATAAAGAGGAAGAAGGGTATTAAAATATAGTAATTATTAATTAAGGTAGAATTCACGCGGTCGGGGGAAAAAGAGGGAAATTATTTATTTTTAAGAAATTAAATTTAGTAGGATTAGACTCTAGGGGTCTATTCCTAGTTTATCGAATATAATAAATATTTATTAAATATTATAAATATTAATTCTCGAGGTTTATATTAAAGAAGCCGGTTATTCTTAATTATTAGATTTATTATCGCGATTAATACCCTTTTTCTTACTTAAATATAATATTTTCGTTTTAGTTATATATCTAGAGCCTCGCCGCCTAGACTATTTAAATTTCGGTTAGAGGTCTCGGTCCTTTAGAGGGGGGGGGGGGGTTATTATTATATTTATTATATACCGCTCTATTAATAGCCTTTGGATATTAAAAGAAAAATACTTAATACCTTAAATATATATTTCTACTAGCGCTACTCTTTATTCCCTTTTATTAAAGATAACTATATTTAATAGACCGGGGCGGGCGTAGATAATTTTTTTTTTATTATCGTAACCTAGGTCGGTTTTAATTAAAGATATAAACTTTCTAAAATCGAGGTCGTTTATACTTATTAACCCCGTATATATACTACTTTTCTAAATATTTTAAACTATATAGATTATACTCTAGTCTATACCGTTTCTAATATATAATATTATATAGCGGATAGAGTTAATTCGATCGGTATTTTTATTTATATAAATAGAGTTCGGCCTATTATTTAATTCTTTTAATAACTCGGCGCTCGAGAATCTCTAATCTTCTTAGTTATTTATATAGTATCGTTTAATCTTTACCCGCCTCTTTTTATTATAGATATTTCGTTAAATAAAGAAGAGTAGATACTAGTCTTTCTATTATCTAAAGATATCGCCGAATATATAGGCGAACTCGTTATAGATACTAGCGAAAATAAATTATAAATTATAAATAATTCTTTATATTTATTATATTTAGTCTTTAACCTAGGAGACCTATAACCTCTAATTATTTTTATAGTTATATAAGAATTAATAAATATATAGCTTTATTAATACCTAGTTTCGCTTTTATAATCTTCGTCGATTATATTATATTATTAAAGTCTTTTAAACTTATTTTTAATTAGTATATCTCTAATTATTATAAATATTAAGTTTAATAATCTTCCGTTTATCCGTTAATATTAAGGGATTATTTTATTATTTATTTATTCTAGCGGTAAAATCGGGTAATTAGAAAAAAACCGAGCCCTAACTTTAATCAATATAAGAGTAATTAACGAAGGTAATAGAATTACAATAATCGCGATTATATTTTATAGTAGAATAATTTCTTATTATTTATAATCGAATATATTATAATTTACCCCCGTAGTTTATTCTATAATATTTATTATTTTAATTATTCGCCCGTAATCTATATATTAGGTAGTATATTATAAATTAAAATATTAATTATATAATCTACCTTCGCTTATCGTAATTACGGTAGGCGAGATTATTTACTTATATCCCTTATTTTAGAAAGTCTTTATCGTAGATTAAATTATATAAATCTTAATCGATATAGTTATTAATATAAGATATATTATCTTTTCTTATAGTCTTCCTTATATATACCGGTATAATATATATACTCTTTATAATTTTTATTAAAGAGATAATTTAAAGCCCCCCGAGTATTCTCCGTTTAATAGTAGAATTTACCGGTTATAATTTTACCTCTACTATACTATAGGTTTTATATAGAGAGTCTTTATTACGGATTTTTAAAAAATCGACGAGGGTATAACTATATTAAAATAGTTTACTTTTAGTATTTTAATAGTTTATATCCGATATCGTTAAAAGAAACCGGAGTTAGATAGGACTTTAACTATTAAAGGAAATTATATAAAACTATAGTTATATTTCTTATACTAAAATATAATTATATCTCTACTCTCTTTAACTCTATTAATTAATTTTATATATTATACGGTCTGTAATTAGGTTCTCTAGGTTTTTTAAATCTTTCCCGTTTAACTTCTAATATTATAAAGACGGATAAAGATAAATAAAATATAAATTAATTTATATAAGGTCGATTTCTCTCCTATTTATAATTTTAATAATCCTCGGTTCTTTACCCCCCTCTTATCGGCGTTAATATATATAAACGACTAATACCTTTAAAAAATATTCGATATATAATTTGTCTTATATTATAGATGGCGGGTATTAATATATAGTATTAAATTTTATTTTTAAAGCTCTCTTTCTTTCCTAAGACTCTAAATTGTATTAAAACCTAAATAATTAAATTACGCGATTAAATTATAATACCTTAGTCTTAAAGACTATTATTTTTAAAATAAATAATCTCGTTATAAAATAAAGTAGATTATCCTTTATAGTTAGTATTCGTAGGTAATAGGAAATATAGTAGACGAGTTATTTCTAAAAGACCTCTCGTTTATTAATTAACTCGAAGAAGGGTTTAATTAAATAGCGATATATTATTTCTCTATATTCGGTATTATAGTTATCCGTAGCGCCGAATATTCGAATTTACTTTATATAATATATTATTACGTGGAGTTTTAGGATATTAAAATAACCGTCTAGGTTTACTCTATTATTTAGTCTATACTAACGAAAATAATCCTTTAGTTTATTAAACCGGTAGAGTATATCTTAGAGATATCCTAATATCTTATCGTTATATAAACGGTATTAAATAATTAATATAAAGTCTATAAATACCCGGGTATAATAAAATTCTCTTTTATATAAATCGGCTAGTAGCGGAGCGATTACTAGTATTAATTATTATATAATTACTCTTCGATCTTTATTTATTTATTATACGACGGCGCTATAATACTTATAGTTCTTTAAGTTATAGAAGGCTAGAATAATACGAAATCTTTTATTTAGTTATATTATTCCTAATATATCTTTTAGTCCTACCTTCGCCCCCTTTAGTTTCCTAGTAATAAATATACTCTCTTTAATAATTAGGGTAATCTATTTAAATAAATAATTAACTATACCCTTAAGTAATTAATATAATATATCGACTAGTATAACTTTATATATATTTACCGTAGTATATAATTAAGCGAAATTATATACTAGATATATTTATTAATTATCTATCTTTAGGATATTTTCTTTACGTTATTACCGAATTTAGGACTAGGTAAAAGAATAAATTCGGGGGCGCTATTTACTTTAAAGATTTTTCTATTTATTTAGTAATATTATATAAATTATATATTATCGGCCGTTTTTAACTTTTATAATTAAAACCTAACCGTTATAATCTATTATAAAGTTTATAATAATTAAATAATAGGATTAGATCTTTTAGTTTATATATATAATATAAAGATTTATAATCGCTACGGTTCTAATCGCTAACTTAAAATTAGGACTTTAAATTTATCTTAGGCGAAAGTTTATATTATATTTATAGTTAAATATAATTAATATAGATTTATATTATACGTCGGATTTAATATATTCGCTGTTATTAAATATAATAGGTAGAAGTCCTAAAAGTATTAAACTTAACCGCTTTTAAACTCGTTATATTTCTATTTTTAAATTCCTTATAATAAAATAGATTAATTATACGGCTAGATTACTCTTATATTATATAAATAAAGTCTTATCTATAGAAAGAAGTAATAATACTACGGTAACTTTATTAAGAAGTTTCTTCTATATTTACTACTACTAGTCGCCGGTATATATCTCGGTATATACGCGCTTATTATTATTATTATACTGGTATATAGGTTTAAATATTATTTTATTTTTAAACGGCCGGTACCCTAAAAGAAATCGGAGGGCTTTAATAATATCTCGATATAAAATATTATAATTCTTTAGCTCGGTCCCCTAGATCTTTAATTAAATATTAAATATTTATTTTATTTATTTATCTTCGTCGATACTAAATACGATATTATTTTATATTTCGGTTAGGTTATTAATATTCTTATAATTAAAAAAACTATATAGTAGTTCGAGTCGAATATTATAGAAAAATTTATTACGACCGCTTTTAGTTACTTTTTCCTCGTAAAACTACTAGGCGAGCGCGTAGTTATATATATTTAAAAATAAATAATATACTCCTCTAGTTTTATTAATAAGCTAAGAATATTTATTAAACTTTATAAGATTAATATTTACCTCGTCGAGTTTAATATTTATTTCTATATAACGATTATTACCTTCCGTAAATATTTCTACCCGAATATATAAGGATATAAATAAAAGACCTTTATACCCGATATTAGAGGATAAAATTAAAAACTTCTTTTATTTATTATATTTTAAATTATTACGGCTAGGCTGGTTTAAAGGCGTTTAATAAATAGTAGTCTTTATATTTATATCGACGTTTTTTATATCGAGGGTAAAAGACCCTACGTTAATTCCTTTTATACTATTTATTTCTATAACCTCGTTATCTCTTTAAGTATACGTCGTTGGTTTTATTAATCGTAGGAGTCGCCGAGGTAAAAAGAGTAAAACTCGCGGTTTCTTATATAAATAATTATCGATAAAGACTCTATAGTACGGTAGGTATCTATTAAATCTACTAAAATTCCCGAAATCCCGCTTATAATATTTATATATACGTAGTATTATAATATTTATTTACCGCGGTAATATTATTATTTTATAAAGATATCCGAAATAAAGGTCGAAAAGGGGGCGTTCGATAAACGAGTTCGATATTTATTAAATATACTTTCCTATATAATATATCTTATTAGATGAAATTTAATTTATTTCCTATTAATTTATAGTCTTCCGCTTAGTAATAAGAGTAGGTTCTTCGAAATAATTCGTGGGTAATATCTAGATTTATTATATAATAAAGATTTAGAGGCTACCCGCCGCGAGCCGATTTATACTAATAAATAAATAGTATTTTAACGGTCTAATATTTAGATTTTTTAAGTCCTTATCTTTAGAATAACTTATTATTAAATATTCCGCCGATATTAAAGAGTAACGGCTTAGTTAAATTTAATTTTAATTAGTTTCTATATATATAATCTTCCCTATTATCTAATTCATTAACTATACTCGGGATTAAGGTTATTAATAACTATTATATTAAAATAAATAGAAGGAGTTATTCTTAAAAGATTTAATTTATATATATCCTCTACGTCTATACCGATAATAAAAGAGGGAGTAATATAACTCCGAAACCCCCCCTATTAAGAAAGTAAAAATATTAAAGACTAATTATAGCGATAAGCCGTAAAAGTTTATAAATAATATTTAACTTATTATTATAATAAATAGGAGCGTGTAATATAATAAGAATAATATTAATAGTTAGTTTTTTAAAGATTTCTGTACCGCGCGTTAAATAAAAGTCTTCCTAGTTAGCTCGAAGATAAATTTAAACTAAATCTTTTATCTCTTCCGAATAAGATTTAGCCTTTATACTACTAATATTCTTAATTTATTAATTCGTAAAAGGAATGAATAGTTTACCCGTAAATTATCTCGACTCGCTTTCTATTTAATTCGACCGTATAATTATATCGAGAATATATATATTTAAATAGAAGGGTTATTAAGATTACGGATATTTATTTCTAATTATAAAGAATATATCGGCTCTAATAATCGAGTAGGTATTTTATTTATAAATATCCTTTATATTATTATTATAATCAATTATAAATAGGCCGGACCCGTTAAATTTAAAATTATTCTTAAGAAGTATACTTTTATAATTAAAGCGAGGTTTAATATTAATACTCCTATTAATAGTAAATAAACACTACTATTATTCTTAAAAAGAAGGCGGGTATAAAGTATAAAACTACTATCGTTAAACCCGATCTAATTAATAATAAAGATACTAATAATAATATTATTATAAAAGATATTATTATCGTTAATAAAAGTAAAGCTACCGAGGGTACTCCCGTTAAAGAAAAGTATATTTATAACTATAAATTTAAATACTTTAAGGCTCTTTTAATTAAACGCGCCGAGAAGTATTCTATAACTATAGTAATCTTTAAAAACGATAATACTACCGGTATAAATATTTAGCTCGCGGATAAGAATTAATATAAAAATAAATCTATTTCCGGAAATCGGATTAAGGAGGAATAAGATAATAAATATTATCCTTTAAATAAAGAGTTACTATATTATAGATTAACGGGGGTTTTTATAATAATTACTAGTAAAGATCGTACTTTATATCGAATTACCTTAAGGTATAGTTTAATTAATATATTCTACTCGGCGGCTTATGAATATAAAGCCCGAATATAAGGTTATTAAATAACTATAGTTATTTCTCTTACTTCTATCTCTACTAAAAATTATTCATCGAGGGTTAATTTATAAAATAAGATCGTAGTAATAAAATTAAACCGTAATTATTAATACGTTAATTTATTTAAGACCGGATTTTTTAATTTTACTCTTTTTACCGCCTTATTCCCGAGTATTTTAATAATAATAACCGGCGAATATACTAGTATTTATATATATTAAGGTATTTACTACGTAACGAGTTAACGTTTAAAATACCCGCCGATTAGGGACGCTTATTATCGTAAAATCTATATTTTTATATTTATTAATTATTTACCTTAAAACGGTACGAGCTTTTTATAATCTATTTATCTAAGATTTATATAAATATCTAATTATAAATACTCTACTACTAGAATTCTTACCTTCTATAAATAGTATTAATTAATTATAAAAAGTAGGTTACTACGATTAATACTTTACTTTACTCGTTTAGTTTTAAATACGACTACGCTACGAATAACTTAGTATATTTTTAATTATTTTATATATCTTTATACCTTTATCTACCGACTATAGTACTTCTAGCTCCTTATTTATATATAATTATTATTAATAAAAGCCGCGATATATAAGGAATCACGAGCCTTATTAATAAATAATTACTATTATTTTAGGATTTAGTTAATAGACTCCGTAGTTTTATTTTATTAAATTTAATCTACCTCGAATATCTTTATATTTTAAATTACCTATAATTTATTTTATTTCTTATTTAATTTCCCTATATAATCGCCGAGTTAGGAGTAGTAGTATAAAGAGAGATTACTTTTTACGTAAATAAATAATTATTATTAATAAGAATCTTAATTAACGGATTTTATAGTTTCGTTTTTTAAAATTTTTATTTATTTTGTACCCCTCTATATACTAAATAATAATATCTTATTAATTTATTATACCGAGTAAATAATAAACCGTAGTTACTCGTTTAAACGAAGATAACCTTAATAAAATTACCGCCGACGTATATATAGATCCTTAAATTATCGAGCGCGACGAAGTCGATAATTTTATTAAAGATCGAGTAAACGATAATACTATACTTATAAAGAAAAATAATTTTTTATATAAAACGAGAATTATCTTCGAAGGTTAGGGTAAACCTATTAAATAATTTAAAAACGAAGGTACCCGCGTAATATATAAGATTTATATAAACGAGAATAAAAATTAATCGTCTAGTATATATATTTAAATTAAGGTTTTTATCGATAAAGAAGAGCCTACTCCCGATTACTTTTATAAAGAGTAATTACTCTATATTTAGGTATTCCGGCTAAATACTATAAACGATATTTAAGATTAATTATTAATTTATATATATCCTAAGGCTTTTATAGGCAAGCCCGTCTAAAGTAATTTTATCGAATAAATATACTTTTATTACTATATTAAATTATAAAAGATCGGAGTAATTACCTACTATATTATAAAGTAATTAATATATAGAATTTTCGTTCCGCCTAGCGAAGGCGTAGACTAAAGGAATTCTATAAAAAATTAGTAATCTAGGCGAGTTCTAATATATCTAAAATTAACTACTCGATATATTTACTAAATCCGAGAACGATATAATTAAATTTACCGCTTTTTTTTCGACCTTAGAGGTAGATTTATTTTTTATCCTATATAACGAAATATTATCTATATTTAATCTCGAGCGAGTATATATACTATATATTTATTAGTTCAATAGTTTAGTCGATACGAAATATAAGATTTAGAAAGGTTAAATTATATTAATAATAAATCGTTTAAAAATAAATTTACCGTTTAATTTAATATATACTAATAATAACGAGTACTAGATTATCGAGGGTATATTTATTATTTACTAGGAAAAGAATAAAATAAAATATATTAAGAATTCTTAACTCTAAGAATATTAATTACGCGCTTTAATAATTATATTAAGGGGTAATTATATTTATATAAACCTCCTCCGCCTACCCTCGAACTACGAATATCACTTTTCGACGGAAGATAACTTCGTAATTAAATTTCTTATTAAAGAATAAATAGTAGTTATCCTATTAAAACTCTTTTCTTATATTAATTCGCTCGATTATACTATTATATTTAACCGCCCCTAGAAGTACGAAAAGAATAACTAGAGTAATCTAAAATTAGAGTCGGTCTTTAATTTAATAAATTTATAAAATATATTATATAAAGAGCTCGAGAAGTTCTATTTTAATATAAAGTTAATAATAATTAAAGTCGTTCCTCTTTTATCCGATATCCTATATAAATTTAAACTAGCCGCTATTAAGATACTAAATCCCGTATATAAAAAAAATATAAATTATATTTATAACCCTCGATAGTAATGATTTATTATCGGATAAGATTTATATACCTAGACTATAATTAATATTCTTTAAAGAATAGATTTTAAAGCTAAACTCGAATAATAAAATATCGATTTAAATAAATTTTAAGTAGGTATATTAAAATATTTATTATATATACTTAACGGCCTCGGACTCCTAAAGGGACTATAAGGAACCGGGATAATAAAACTCGATATAATTACTATTATATTATTTATATCGGCCGGTAAAAAAGTAAAGGTCTTAAGTTTAATAAATAAAATAGTAAACTCTTTTATTACGAAGTTAAATACCGAATTTACTCGGCTCGGTAAAAAAGGAATTAAAATTATAAAGAAGTATATAATTCGTTTTTATTTATTTATAACCGAATAGGCCGTCGTCTAAAACGAGAACTAACGATATATAATTTACGATACTAGTAATTTACGATAATAACTTAACTCTTCGCTCCTTTAAAGTTAATATAATTAATTTATAATAACTATAATAAATAAAGTTAAAGAGATACCTTTTAGTATTATAAATTATTATTATAAATTTTATAATACGAGCTTCGGTACTTTACTACTATAAATTATAGGTTTTCTCGATCGACTTAATCTAAATATTAATCCTACTCTTATTAATAATATTATTATAAGCGGTAATAATACCCTTAAAGGCGTATAACTAGACGATAATAAAACTATTAAAGACGGCGAGTTATAAAGCGAGAGCGATTCTTAAATTAATATAATATAAACTAGTAATACTCTTTAACCCGATAAATCGTAAAGTAGTTAAAGATAAAGAGGCTCGAATTATAATAATAATAATCTTATTAATTACGATAACGAAGATATTATCTTAATAGATAATATAGACTTCGAGGACTACGGGAGTAGAGCGGGGCCTATATTTAAAAACGTAATCTTTTAGAAAGTTAAGGAGTTATAATAAATAATAAAAAAGAGTATTAAATATAAATTAAACGAAGCCGGGAATATAACTCACCGCTAAAAACTTTATAAATATTTTCGCGAGATATTCTATAAAGTTAAGAACAGCGATATATTCGATAATAAAAAGGAATATTATATATTTAAAATACTCGAATTATTACTTTTAGAGGATATCTTTACGAAGGACGTCGCTATTGTTATTATAACTCTTATTAATTCGGGTTATATAATCCTAAAGAAGAATTTTAAAGACGATTATATTATTATTTAAAAAATTAATAAAGTTAATAATAGGGAGCTCTTCGTTACCTTAATATAATATAAAACTATTATATATTTATTAGGAGACGATAAATAACTACTGTTTAAAGAGTAAAATATAAAGTATAATCCTTTCGCTAAATAAATAAATAAGAGTATATATAAATATTAAGTAATTTTAGGCTACTCTAAATACGACCTAATAAAATAATACCGAATTATTATAAATATTATTAATATTATCTCTAGAATTTGATATGGAAACTTTATTACCTTAACGATAAATCCGGCTAGTCGCCCTAATACTATTATAATCACCGAAGTATATAAGGATTTATTTAATATCTCTATAAACTTTATCTAAATTAATATCGACGGATAATATTATAAAATAAGTTTCTTTTAATCCGGTTAAAATAAGCGGGAGTTATAATTTACTATAAAGCTCTATTAATACTATATCTATAAAGGAATTAAAATTAAAAATATCTTTATCCTTATAAATTATCTCGTATAAATTAATTTTAGGAGACGAGCGCTAGCGTTTACTATAAAATTAGAAGATATAAATACTAGAACTATTAATAGTTATTAAAGCGAAGAGAAGTCTATAGTAATTCTTTATATAATAGGATCCGAGAAGTTAGGCTTTATATAATAGGATCTGAGAAGTTAGGCTTTATATCCTTTAATCCCTACCTCTTTATCGGGGTTTCTCGCGTAGGCGACGTCTTAACGATTATTATAAACTAAATAAGAATTTAATTATACGAGAAGAAGTATAAGCGATTCTACTATAATTATCTACGAAGACTTTTAATAGAAATAGATACCTATATTAAATACGAAGAGGAGCTCCTAGTATTTAATTTTATTAAATATAATTACGACTTAAACTCCGACGATAACTTTTAAAATAAGAATCTATATATAATAAACTAATCGGAGGAAGATCCTAGTAATATTATATATATAAAAGAAAAAACTAGAAATACCGAGGGATTTAATAATAATTAGGATACTACGGAAGTTTATAATATTTAAGACCCGATTACTTCGGGATTTAATATTAATTTAAAGAATCTAACGACTCCTATTATCGACGATATATATTATTAAGAAAAAGGCCGTAGTATAGAATATATAATAACCTCTAATATTAATAATAGTAATACGTATAATTAGGGATCTAGCGAGAATATAAAACTAAATATTATATTAAGCCTAAGACTATTTAATTTACTATATTAAATATAAGTAAAGATAGAAGGTTTAATAAACCTTCGGGGGTTTAAAGAACTAGCGAGTACCTATTATTATAAAATAAAATTATAAGTTAATAAATTTTATAGTTTATTAAAAACTTCTCTATTAGCTCCTTTATAAAGGAGTAATTATAATACGTAAAATAGTTTTAATAATTTACCTACCCTAATTAGATACGAGTTATCTATATAAAAAATATTAGAACTATAATAGGAATATTATATATATTATATTATTTCGGAATAGTACCCCTTATATATAGTCTAGAAAGTAATATATTATATCTACTTTTCTTTAATAAATAGTAGGGCGGTTTAATCTTACCTTCCCTTCTATTTTAAAGAATTTATTAACTACGAATAATAACCTAATTATAGAATATACTATATATAATTAATAAATTACTATATATATATAATCGACTACTCTTTCGGTTAGTCTTTATACGTAAAGGGTATAGTAGTTATAATTATTAAACGAAAAGATCGAACCGAGTAAGATAAATATAAATACCGACCGCGAGTGATCTTTATTTATAAATATTATTTTTAATTAATTATAAGCTTTATTACTAGAACCTATAGTTACTATTAAGAGATATAACTAAACTACGATTACGACCTTATTTATAAAATTATAAGTAATATACTAAAGCTAGAAACTACGTTATTTACTTTATATTATTAAGATTAAGGCTACGATACCTTTATATAAATACAAAAACTATAATAATAACGAATTTAACTTTATTTTTAGAAATTTAATAGAGCTCTATTTAAAGACTACTACGGATAAAAAGGACTAGGAATAAGTAAAAAAAGATATTAAAATATAATTAATATCGAACTCTTTAACGGATTTTAAATCCTACGTAACTAGGGTTATTAAAGACGAGTTTATAATTATTTTAATTTTAAAATACGAAGATAATACTCTAAAACTTTTTAATAATTTAAATAATAATAGTATTTAGAGTACCCTCTTTACTTTAGTATAATATATTATTTATAATTCGAGACAGTAAATAAAAGATACTAGTGAAAAATTATTACGTAAATTAAATTAATTATAATAGCCTTTCTCGTCTCCTAGCGAGGTATTAAATTAATAAGTATAAATAAAAGATATTATATTAATACCCGCTATACTAAAGTAGTAGACGAATTACGCGGCCGTATAAAGATCTAATCTACTAGACGTTAATCTTAGAGTAAGGTATAATAATTTAGTAATTAAATTTATTTTTACGGATATCGCTAGGTTAGCCGACCCTCCGTTAAATTTAGAAAATATAATATTAAATATAATATTACTAATATTTATTAAATACTTAAACGAAGATCTAGGGCTAAATACCTCGCTATTATTAAAAGTCTAGTTTAAATACTAAGAAAGTAGATTTATAATTAGATTATTAAGGGACCGCTAACTCCGAGGAGTAATTAAAAAAGTTATCGATAGTAAGAATACTGATTTTATATTTAAGTTTATATTAGTAAATTACGAATTAACTTAATAACTCCTTTTATCTTTAATAGAGATAATAAAGTTTTAAAGTAAATAGAACCCTATTTTATTTCTCGATATTATTTATAGTATACGGTTAATATCGGGTAGTAGAAATAAAAATAGAAGATAATTCCGAAGACGAGATCCGTAGCTTAATACTAGGAAAATATAAACGTAGAGTAAATAAAATAAATAAAGGTAGTAAATAAAAATAACTACTAGGTAGACTACTAGCGGATATTAATTAAATAATAAATTCATAAAGTGAGTTTAATAAACGTCGAGAGTAGAAATAACCGAAAAGTAATTATCCTAGTATTAAATATATATTCCCGATTATTAAGAATAATAATACTCGTTTTAATATATACTTTAGGTTCCCGATTAAGAAGAATAATAATATTAATCCTAATATATACTCTAGGTCGGTTTTATATAACGTTTTTTTTATTAAAACCCTTAACGATTTAGTTAACTCTAAGACGAGTATAAATAATAAAACGATATAGTCTTTATAATCCCTTATTAATAACTCTAAAGGTAAAAATAATAACGATCGAAATACGAAGAATAATAAAATCTTTATAACGCGCGATAATAAGAGAGTTAATTAAATTATAGTAAATAATTAGCCCCTAATAAATATAATATAGAATATAATAATAACTCGATTAATCCCGCCTACGGTAGACGATTTATTTAAATAATTATAAAAAGACTTTACGGACGCTAAAATTATATATAATAAGAAAACGACTAAACACGTAGTTACTAGTTAAATATTTAAGCTAGTATTTATCCTAGAGTAAAATAAAATAGAAGATATTCCGATTAAGGAAAAGGAAGATACTAAAAAATCCTTAAAGAAAAAAACGAGGGATAAATAAATTAACGACTAGGTTTAAATATTAAAATTGATAAATTAAATTAAGCTATTAAACGTATAACCTACTAAAATAACGAAATATATATACCGAAATAATAGAAGATAGGAGGACTACTATCTTCTTTTTAGGCTAGATAATATTAAAGATTATAAAACCGAGAAAAAGATTTATATAAATAAAATAATAATAAGTTTTACTTTATTCTAGATACTCGGTATATTTATTTTATTCGAAATAGAGATCTTCTAAAACGAGGGATACCTCGTAGATATTATAGAATTTAAAAAGGTAATTCGACTAGTCTTTATAAAGTTTAGAATTAATAATTAATAAAGAGTTTAGATTTTATAGGCTCTCGGGGTAATCTATTTAAATTATTTATTTATATTAAATCGTAAAGACGTAAAGAAAGTTAAGAAGAGAAAAAGATATAATTTATATTTTACGGAGGGAATAACGAAGGATCTTTAATTATTCGATATATATTACCCGTCCGAGAACCTCTAAAGGATTTAATATATATATATCGATTCTAGTATATCTAAAAAATTTATACCGAGTTACGGCTTTAATTTCTTTCTTCCCTTTACGGGTTTATTAACCTACTAGTTAGATTTAATAAATATATAAATAAAATAAAAGAATAAAGTTTTTAGGTAGATATTATAATAAACCTATAACGATCTTAAATTAAAAACCTATACCGAGAAATTAAATAAATTAAATCGCGATTTCTTAATAAGGTTAAAATAGGCTCTTTATTTCGACGATGATTATAATTTTTTAAAGATACTTTATTTTATATCTTTAACCTTATTTCTTAATTAGGTCGATAAAATTATAATAAATTAAATTCCCGCGGTAAAAAAGAGGGGTAATAAATTTAAAATAAAAAAATAAGTAATTTAATAGGAGGTAGGATAGGGCAGGATTATAATAAACGAAGTATATACCGAGAATAACGAGACTATAAAAACGATTACTAAGATTCGGAAAATTAATAATATAATACCGGGTTAGAAACCTCGAAAAATCTTAATTAGCGGGACTCCGTTCGAATTATTACCGAGGATAATAATAAATTAAATAGATATATTTATAAATAATAAATAAACTACGCTACCCTTTAAAAAAGATTACCCTTATATAAATAGGGCGCGTAAATACCTAAAATATTATATAAAAGATAAATTTATTAATATTAGTAAAAGGTATAAAAGTTTTATCTAGACTATACGTAATAATAATAATATTAAAGACAAGTATAAATAATATAAAAAAACTATAGTCATTATTATTCGAATACTTTAAATACGACGTATATTAGACTCTACTTTTTTCGGGGAACTACTAGTTAAATTTAAATTTAACTATTATTTTAACTACTTTTTAAGTTATTTATAACGATACGAATTATTACTAGAACGTTACTTTAAGGAAATAAATTAAGGAGTTCGGTAAATCTATTATAATACTATACTCGCCTTTACGAGTTATAAAAAGAATATTATATTAAAGATTACGGTATATTTATAACTCGCGATCGTATATTATATTAGAATTCTATTATTATTCCCTAAATTAGCTCTTTATAAAGATACGAAGGACTTTAAATTAACGGGTAATAAATTAAAGGATAATAATTAATTTAGACTGTCGGCAAAACGAAAAGTGGCTCGATCGTGGCTTAAGGCGCTCGACGGGCGCCCCGGGAGCCTCAAACGCGACACCTATCTACCAACTCGACGTGCGCCCGAGGCATGCAGCCAAGGGGCCTAGGGCCATTCGGGCGCATACCGAGCAAGCCTAAAACCGCCACTAACGGGCGCTAAATTAGGGGTGCGCCACCAACTTTGACCCCCGTCCATGGCCCCTGTTCATGGCCATGGCCCTATTCCATTCATGGCCATGGTCCTTTCGCTGTCGCACCCCCATAACTGTCGCTGTCGCACCCCCAAACCCCTGGCGCATGCTCTGGCGCATGGCCTGCGCATGACCCCCGCGAAGATTTCGCCTGAATCGATCGATTCCGGGCATCAAAATTTGCTGGCGTTGGGGGTCGTTCCGGGGGGTCGCTGCCGTCGATAGGGGCGATCATGGAACATCAAGATTTTTGAAAATTTTAGGTGGTAAATCATGTGATTTTCTAAGGTTAGGGCCCCTGAAGCTCCGGGCTTAAATTACGCTCGTAGGGAGCCCGACGTTTATCTTATAGCGGCCTCGGGCGCCCGTCGAGCGCCCGTCGAGCGATTTAACGCTCGAAGGGTGCTCGGCGGGCGCTTAACGGGTACTCGGCGGGCGCTTAACGGGCGCTCGGGGCCGCTCGGGCGCCCGAGGCGGCTTACCTAGTGGCCCTGAGCCGCTGGAGCCGGTTTTCGATTTGCCGACGGATTAAAAAAAAAAAAACTTTATAAACTAGAATAAAGAGATTTAGCTTTTAAAAAGAGTATTAATTAAATCGCTGGAGTAAATAACTATTTTAAAATATAAATACTAGATATTTTTAGAAATGAAATATAGGGAGTCGATACGAAGATAATTATTATAATTATATTCTTTATCTTAACTTTTATTATTTATTAAGTAAATATTTTTAATAGAATTTTATATTATAATATAGGCTTTATCCTAAGCTAGGAATATCGTATTAATAATTATATAAACGATTCGCTTAATATAAAAGAGATTTATTACCCTAATTTATAGAGGTATATTTAAATTAAAATAAATTAAAATCGTTAAACTCTTTTAGGAGGGTAAAGATAATATAAAAAATACGTCTTTAAAACCCGTATCTTAATTTCTAGTAAAATCTACTATATTTTTAAATATAAAGTAGATATTTACGGCCTCTAAATATATTATTATCTTTAACTCCAAGTAGTTAATAAACGCTAAGGACTAGACTATATACCGTATTAATTAAATCGGTTAAGATCGCGCGATATATACGATTAAATTCGTGAATATAATTTCTAAAATAAATATAATTATCTATAATAAATAAAGAGCTCGACGACGGATATATTAAATAATAAAAAGTCTTATAGAGGAGTCGGAGAGCTATAAACTCCGCGAAGTCTTAAAGGAATATATTTATAATAATAAAAGCGAGTAGGACGAGTATAACTAGTTATAGAAAAATAAATAACTTATTACTATAGAGGTATAACGAGAGGATAATAATATTTACGAGAAGAGATATTAAAAGGGTAGACTAGCGGTATTAATAATTAAATAAAATTCGATAATATAAAGGAGATAAAATAATCGTAAATTCTATAAATCTAAAAAAATCTAGATATACTAAAATAATCTAATAATCCTATATTTAACGATTACGGTTTTATTATTAATTCGGAGATATTAAAAATTAATACTCGTATTCTCGAGCTACCTAAGGTATTCTTCGTAAAGAATTCTATAACTAAATTTATCTTTTCTAGTTATTAGGATTTATATAGAAAGATATTTCTCCTTTTTAATATTTAGTCGTTAAAGTTTTAGAGTATTTATATCCTAAAATTAAATAAAAATCATCGAGCGCCTATAATTAATAAATAGGTAGATAACTTTAAGAAAAACTTTATAAAACTTTATTATAGATATAGCGGAAGAATTAAGAATATTAACCCTCTCGTTATTAACGGTTATATTAATAACGGCGACGTTATTAATACGATATTTATAATTGTTAGAAACTAAATAAAGATAGGTCCCTAGATACTTCTAATTTATTTTTAATAATAGGAGCGCCGATATTTATAATTAAATTAAATATAACTACGATATCCGTTTCGGAGTTATATCGTAATATATCTAGGCGAGTAACGTTATTAAAAATACTCTTTAATACTACTTTAATATATTTATAAAATTTAATTATAAACTCGGGGGTACTACTTTTATAATTAAATCGAAGATTAAATATTTCAAGGAGCTAACGATAATTATCGGTATTAATATCTTTTATATAATACCCGGTATAAAATAAGTTTTTATAACTACTATAATTATCTCTATCGATCGGATTACCTCTCGTTATATTATTATAATCGAGACGAACGGCTCCCGTATTAAGATAATTACCTCTAATAATATTAACTCTATACTTCGTCCTTTAGTAGACTAGTAGTAGAAGAATAATAACGGGAGTAATCTATTTAAATATATTTACTACTTCCGTAACGGTATTTTTAAAAGTTAATTCGGTCTACTCTTAAAGTATAAAATTATTAATATAAAGTATTTATTTACGGATTTAGGCTAGAATTATTTTAATAATAAAATTAAATTCATTATTATAGTTATTAAGAAGTATTATTATATTCGCTTCTTCCCTCCTATAAATTCTATAGTTAATAAAAATAATAATCCTATATTTAATATAATTATTAATTATAATATTATTTGCCCCTTTAAGAATAATATTTATCTCTACTCGTATATAATTATCTAGGGTACTACTCGACTTATTTATTATTATATATTAATAAATAAGGTTAATATTCTACTAAATCGATTCTAGGTAATACTCTACGAGTATTATTATTAATATTAATATATAATTACTCCCGTATCTCTTTATAAGTTTAGTCCTAAACTTATAAAAATATATTAAACTAATAGAAGATAGTTCTTATAGTATACTATATTTATTTAATATCTAAACGTAATAAGGTTTATATCGATATAGCTACTACCGAACGGGTTATACTTTAAGAGAAGCGACGAAAATAGAGTAAAGAGGCTTAATCCTATTTTAATAAAATAAAGTTATAGACCGAGTAACTTAAACTCTAGCTAGTTAAGCCTTAGGACTAGATAAATTTTAATATATAATATATTTAAGTTCATAAAGTCGTATAAGAATATTTATTAAATATCGTAGGTAATAAATACGTTTAATAAATATAATAGATTAATAGTAATAATACACGATACTTATATAAATACGCGAGTAAATACGCGATTAATATTACTATATATCGTATCTAACCTATAACTTGAACTATATAAATTAAATAATTAAATAAATTATTTACGGGCTTAAGCTAGCTTAATACGTAATTTATTAATAAATAATAATAAAATATTTAATGAACCTACTCGGAGCTATAGATAGCGGAATATACGGGTATTATATTTAGAAAAAGCTTGTACGGTCTCCCGCTTTACCGATGTAAATTTACCTCGTAGCGAATTTATATAATTTATATTCTCTTATCTTTAACGTCTTTTTATTTTTATTTTTTATTTTATTCTTCTTTTTATTTTTCCTTATAATATTCTACTTCCTCGATAATTAGGTATTTATAGTTATATTCTTCTTCGAACGGCTCTCGGCGGTATTTATTAATATTCTTAAAAAGCGATAACTCGTTTTTTAATATCTTATTAAGGTTTATGAACGAGAGTAGTCTATAACCGGTCTTTAATAATAATTAAGTAGAGAATTTATTACTATTAACTAATTTCTTAAATTTAGTTATTTATTAATAGTATTAATAAATCTCCTATTAAGTATATAAAGGAGTAATAATATATATATAATTTAATACTATATTAGAGGGATTTATAAACCTAGCTTTAGTTTTAAATTTAAGTATTTTAATATTAATAACGGCGGCTCCTTATAGTATCGTAAACTAGATATTTTAGTTTTAATAGAATAATTAAAAGAAAGTATTAATATATATTATATAAAATATACGAAGGGGTCTTTTTAATTTTAAAGGAGATAAATAAAATCGTAGTCGACTAGGTATTATAATATATAAATATAAAGAAAGAGACTAGGAAATATAAATTAATAATTTTATTTAAGAGTATATATACGTATTTTAATTTAAGGGCTAATATTTATTAATTTAAAGATATATATACGTTATTTTAGTATCTTCTTTATTTAAAATTATTTATTTTCGTTTAATCCCGTTATTTTATACCTAAATTAATTAGTATTATTAGAAGTATATACTTTTCGCGTAAATTCCCTCGATCCTATTAAAAATGGTTAGAATCTACGAGATTTCTTCTATAACTATATAATCTTTATCGAAATCTTTATAATTTTAGGTAATTCTTCTCTATAAAATATATAAAATCTTAACTTCTAGGCGAGGTAAAGATAAAGGAGATAATATTATAATTTTTAGATTTATAGTAATAACGGCTAGGATATTATACTCTTTATAAATTAGAATTATAGTAGAGGTATAGAAAATAATCTAATTAATAATAATAATATTTATTAATAGGGAGGATTATATATTAAAAATATTTAATTAAATAAACGGCCGAACGCCGGTAGATATTAAATTTATTCGAAATTATTCGAATACTAAATTTATTCGAGATAATAGTAGTATTTAAAAGGGGCCGATTATTTTATTCTTTATATAGAATTTTTAACCCTAAATAACGACGCGACTATAAAGGGCTAGTATAAAACTATATATCTAAAATATAATATAGTCTTTAATAACACTGAATTTTATAATAATTTAAAAGAATTAGTATTTAATTATAATAACTAGATATTTAATAATTCGGCTAATAGTAAAAAGAAAGTTAAGAAGGTTAATATAAAATAAATTATTTTCGATAATAAATTCGTAATATCGACCGAATTTATTATTATATAAAATTAGATCGAGAAATAACGCGAAGCTAAACCTAATAAGAAAATAATTATTTTTAATTAATTCTTTATAATATAAGTTTTCAGAATCCTCTTTCAGCGACCGTTATTTATAATAAATAAAATATAGATTCTTAAATATATCTACTAAAGGAAGAAGTAGAAAATATTAATATAAACTAAAGTAAACGAGATATAGGAGTCTATAGGTTTACTATAATAAATAGTAATAAATCGTTCTAAATCGCTTAATAATATATTAAAGCCTTTTAGGTTATTATTATTATTATATTCCTCTGTTTTTAAAGCGCCTAGTTATACGTTAAGCCGCTCGAGACTCTATTATTAAGAAATTTTTATTATATAACGTATTGAATTAATCCTAGTCGATATAGTTATTAATATAGTAGGTTAGTCTATCTATTAAGCCTCGAGGGATTATATATATTATATATATAATATTTAAAGAGTTATAGATTCGTCGGTTTATATAATTATATTTAGAGTTAAAGTCTAATCGATAATACTCCTCTATTTTTATTATATTATAAATAGGATCTATATATCTACCGGATCTAAATTTAAGATTTTGAATTATAATACTAGTATATAAGGGTTATCGACTCTTTATATTTTCTCGATCAAAATTTATTATTATTAAAATTATAAATAATTTATTTATTAACCTCCTATCCTATGGGTATAATATATTATTTCGATTATTACTTCCCGCCTTATATTTTTATACCTAAATATAGTTATTTCGCTATTTACCCTAGCCCTACTAATTCGGGGTATAGCGAGTATAATTTTCTATAACGTAATTAAAATTAATAGTATTATTTATTCTTTTCTATAATATTAGGGAGTTATATATTTTTATAAAATAAAAAGCCGTTTATTTTAAATCTTTATTTATAGTTATATTAATATCTTAATTAGTAATAGTAAACGTTTAATCTAAATATTCTTATTTAATAAAATCGATTAGAGTAGTATAAAGATCCGGGATTCTATATTAACGAGCTATAATAAAAGTATATATCTAGTAGTTAGTATTTAACCGGAGCCTTCGAATATTTTATTCCTTAATTTTATTTAATAATTATTAGAGTTCTTTTAGGTCCTTTACCTTTAAAACTATATTTCGGATATTTTTTATAAAGTATTCTAAATTCGAAAAAGACCTACCGGTTTAATATCTTTTAATATCTAGTATTACTATAAAATTTAAATATTAAATATTAGTTAGGATAATTTATTTCTCGAATCCTTATTATTTATTCGTCCGTCTAAAGATATCTTTTATTAGATTAATATAATTAGTTTTATTAATATCCGTTAAATACCCTAGAGTAAATTTAAATTAACGAATATAATCCGCGTAATATACTATAGAGTATTATTTAGGAAAATCGAAATCTCTTAAAAACCTAAATCTACGGAAGGCCTTTTTACTTTTATTTAATTAAATAAAATAATATTCTATATACTTTAGAATTTTACCGGTATAAGAATTATATTATATTAAAGTTATAAAGTTCACGATCCCACGCGTAGTATATAAAATATTACTCTCTTTAGTTATTAGGAGTAGTATAATTACCGGGACTAATTAATAAAGTATATTTTTCTATTCTTTCCCCGTTTATTATTTAATGTTATTATAATAACTAAAAAACTTCAAGTTTATAAATAGGAGTATACGGCGAAATCATTAATTTAATTACATAGTTATAAGTATCTTAAGAATAGCTTTTACGCCCCGATTTCTAGGTTATTTTTAATTTAATTTTACCGCGGCCCCTATAGCTTTAACTATTTATTTAAAAAAATAATTATAACCGGCGACGCCTTTAACTAATTTATATAAAATATTAACTATTATATATTAATAAATATTAATATAAGGAAGGTGTTAGGCGAAGTTATTAAAGATATAAATATATTTAAGATTTTCCTCTAGTATCTATCTATCACGGGGTGGACTTTAATAGGAGTATTATTATAAATATCTATTAAAACGGCGGGCTGAGCCCTACCGCTAGCCCTATCGGGACTAGGGTGATACTAGGATTCTAATATATTAGGGCCAAATCCTCTATAGAATAATTAATATCTTTTATACTATTTATTATTATATTAACCCCGTGTTAAATAGTAGTAACGACGATATTAACGTAGAACTATACCTCTTCTATATTAGTAAGAACGATTATACTAGTTATAAATAATAAAATAACCTTTAAAACGGCTAATATACTCCCTATTAACTACTATATTTAGAATAATTTACTCCGTATCGACAGCGAGCTTTACCTATATTATATTTATTTAGTATTTCCGTACTATACCCTACTACCTTAAATAAATACTTCTAAACTCTTTATCAAATTATTAAAATAACCTATTTAATACCCTTTTTATTCAGGGTATCTATAATAAATACTAAATTAAATATTTAGAACGTCTCTTTATTTATTTCCCTTTTATTAATATAGTTATTTATTTTAATAAATTACCTATTAGGTAAACGTCTAGCCTAGTAAATATATTACTAGTTATATCTTTTACGTTTCCGCTATAGAAAAAGAATACTAGAATACTAGTCTTTCAATACTACTTTTATTATTCGCTTAATATTATTACTTTTAATATTTATTATTAATTATTACTTTAGTTATTACTCTAGAAGAAGTTTAGCTAAACCCTATTATAATTAATTTTACTTTCTATTTATAAGAATTCCTATTATTAAATAAATATATTCTAAAATAAATAAAAGTTACTTTTAATATTAGACGAGTAGTTACTTAAATAATTATATAGTTTTTTTATCCTCTTATTAAAGTACCTCTTTAATATTTATTAAGGAGGGGCCGGAAAGCGAAGTAATTTAATAACAACCTTTCGGAGTATACTAAATTTAAATAATCTACTATATAACTACCCTAGATTATAGATAAAATATTTATAATACTATTTATCGGTACTTTCCGAAGGGATATTAAAGAACTATATTAATATTTATAAAAAAAGTAGTCTTTAGAGGATAAATTTAAAAATAAAGAAATTATAACTCCTCTCGAGCCCGAGTAACCTATTATAAATTCCGAATAAATAATATAATTTATAGAATCGCTAGAAATTTAGGCCTTTATTATTAGGCTAGTAACTAGGATAAACAAAGACCTAGTAAGACCTTAAAGTTTATTAAAAGTAAATAATTTAATTAGTTAAAACGATACTAATACTAGGGTAAGCGCCTAGAATAAATTAAAACTCGAAGAGATTAAATTCTTCGATTTTAAAAGTAATAGGAAGGATAATTTATTTATTTTAAAAAGATATACTATATATAAGAATATTTTCGACTTTAAAGATCGCGTTAACGATATAATTAAATAATATAACGAAGAGGAAGTACGAAAGTTTCTATTTTTATATCTTAAAGGAGTAGCCCTTAAATAGTTCTTAAATAAACTAAATATTAATATTAAAGTATTAATATATATCTTCGCTAACTCTAAATAGATAGGTTATTTTATTAAACGATTTAAAATAAAGATACTAGAAGTTATATATAAACTTCGTTTTAATAAATATAAATTCGTTTAGGTATATATTAATAAAACGCCTAAATAATATATAAATAAGATATTTAATCTAACTAGGGCCGCCGACATTCCTAGTATATATTAATAAATATTTATAATCTACGATTATATTAATTCGAATTTTAAGTCTTTTATTAATCCGCCTAAACCTAGTATTTTATTAAATAAATTCTTTAATTTATTTAACGTTAAGGAAGAAGCCTAGCTAGGAATAATACGAAGTAATAAAATAACTAGGCCTCTACCGCCTCCTAAACTAGAGGGCTTACGGTAAAGCTAGTAGAATTATTAATAATTTAACTAGTTTCGGCTTTAATAGAACTAGTTACTTTAAATTACTTCTTATTAATTTATTAATCTAACTTATTAGAATATATTAAATATTCCTTAAATATAGTAGTAATCTCGTTAAATTTAACTACTACCTATTTAATTATAGATTACTAGTAGTAGTATTAAGAATATATTTTTCTCTTTTAGAATTAAAAATCGTCCTAACTTTTAACCGCGCTAAGAAAACCGCGGGCCTATAACTAGTAATTATAATTCTAATTATTTCGGGTAATAGTAAATACCCTCTAGGTATATAATTATTTACTATAAAACCGAGGTATAAAAGAATTATTCTTAAGAAAATAATATTATAGAGTAATAAATAAAAGAGTAATCTACGCCTAATATTAATTACGTTAATAAATAGAGCCAGGATTAGTAGTAAAAGAATTATTATAATAAATAAAATAAAATAACCGGTTATTAAGTAACTATTATCGATTCGTTTAAATAAATCGAGTATTATATTTATAAAAAGTCGTTTTTCTAAAAACGTATTATATATATATTTTAGAAATTAAAATTTAGATAAAAACCTTATTAAAGCCTTTTACCCTAAATATTTAATTATAAATATTATTTAGAAGATTAAATAGTCTTTAGTAATAGACGAGAATATAGAAGTTTATTATTAAATTAAAACGAATAACGAATTACTAAAATAGAAGTTTATTATTAAATTAAACTACGACTCTTCTAAAAATACGGGAATAGGATAAGTATTTAGGAAATACCGGTATACTAGTATTCGGATCGGCCTAGACTTTAAAATTAAAATAAAAAAAGACTATAAAGATACTAGTTATAAAATAACTATTATTAATTATAAATTTATAATACGCTTCCTTCTAAAAGCTAGAATTCGTACTATAGTAACCCTACTCTAAATTACCGGTATTAATACTAACCGTTATATTATTTCTAAATATATCGTTACCTCCTTATACTTCCCCGGGAAAGATAAGAGCGGTAATAAAATAATAACCGAAACCGCCTTTAGGGAAGTCTATATTATAGATAATTTTAAAGTAAATATATTTATTAATATGAATATTATGACCTCTAAAGGAATTAATATATTAGTATCTCGTTAAATAGCCCGTATTAGTAGCTACGATATAGAGTACCTTATTAATATTTATTTAAAAGGTATAAATATGAACCGGTTAATATATATTACAAAAATAAAGGTAATCCCTCTATAAATTATTATAATTATCGAAGTCTATAAATTTAATCTATTAATACGAGATTATTTCTTTAAACTAGTAGATACTAACCTATATCTCTTTACCGGAATTATTAACGATAGAATAAAATTAATATTTATAAAAAATAAGACGTATAAATTCGTTAAAATCCTAAAAAATATAAGACTTAGTTAGGTACTAGAGGTTCAATTTAATAACTACTATAATATTATTATAAGCGATAACGACGTTTACGAGCTCGTTATATAAAGGCCTCTTTAAAAGTATAAAGAAACTTTTATTAAAAACGTATTTAATAATATAGTTATTATTAATATTAATTTATTACTTTTTAAATAGTCTTTAAGGGGGTAAAATATAAAGAACCTAACTAGTTCCCGGCCTTTTATTCCGTTAATAGAGGTAACTATTTCGGTAAAGAATAATATCCTCTTAAACAATATTATCATTTATAGTAAATAACCGGAGTTAGTAAAGATTATTAATTAATTCTCTATACTTTAGGTAGAAGGAGGCTTTATTAATATTCTAAAAAACGAATAAATATATATACTACTTCGCGCCGACTAGGAAGATAAAGTATTTAAAATAATATATATTTATCCTATAAATAACGAGAGCCGGAAAATTATTAACGAAATCTTTAATAAATTATATATTTAGGGACGATTTAAATAGACGTTATAAATTACTTTATTTAGTTTCCTAGTCTTCGTTATTTAGACTATAAAAGTAGATAGTATTAAAAAGGGCCGTACTATTATTAATATTCGAGGTTTAAATACTATAGTTATAGTAGACGTCTACTACTTATCTCTATAAAATAATATAATTAACGCCGTTAAGGGTTATTGTTAAATTACCGTTATTAACGCGGCTAGTTTCTTCTATTAATAGTATATATACCTAGAGGATAAATATAAGTTTATTATCGTATTATACCGCGGCTAGGAGACTTTTAATATTATAGTTATAAGATTTAAGAACTCGCCTACGTATATATAATAATAAATAAACCGGATCCTATATATTTATAAAGTATTCGCCCGAGTATATATCGATAATATTATTATATTCTCTTAGACCCTTAAAGATTATATTTAGTACCTATATATAGTATTTTCTTTATTCGCTAAATTTAATATTTTAGTTAATTTTAAGAAGGCGTTTATCAGTTATCCATTAATTATACTATTTAACTAGAAAGTTAACTCGTTCGAGTTATTAACTTCTAACGAAAAATTTATAGTTATTAAATAACTAACCTTCCCTTAAATATTAATAGTATTTAAAATATATTTAGGAATAATTAATTAATTAAAAGATTATATTAAAGATTATACTACTCTAGCTAGGTCTTTATAAAATAAAAAAAATACGTTATTAAATAAAATACCCTCTATAAGCGTTTAACGATAGGAATATATTAAAGAAACTAGTTTTAAATTACTTTCCCTATAAGAGATTCGTTTATTTAAAGTTATTTAAAATACCCTTTCCAAATCTTTCTTTCAATACTACTTCGACGATAAAAAGAAACTATTTATCGATTTTAATACTAATAAGGAATTCGGTTACGGGGTTATAATTTATTATATTATAAAAAAGTTAAAAAGCCTTTATCCCGACCGGAAATAAATTTAGTTTATTCTTTTCCTTAACCGACTCTTTAAAGATATAGAAATACGTTATTAACTTACTAAAATAGAACTAGTAGGAATAATATAGGTATTTATTAAAATTAAATATATAGTCGAATTAACCTCTAAAATAATCGTCTATATTAATTATAAAACTACGTTTAATATTGTTAAATAAATAAATATAATTACCTTATTTATAATAAAGACTAATTTACGTATCGTATAGGCTTTAAATTATATTTAGTATTTTTAAAATATAAAAATCCGTTATAAACCTAGGATTAAATATATAGTATTAGATACCCTATCCCGACTATAGTAAAAAAACGTAGTTAAAGACTTTTTAGAAAGCGAGCTAAATATACTCTAGGTATATATATATAAAGTTTATATACTAGTAGAAATAAATATATAGTTTAAATAAGAATTACTTTAAAAGTACTAGAATAACGACTTTTAGGTCAAAATAAATTATATATTTAATTATAACGTAGAAAGTAGCGAGGACGCCGTAGATCTTCTTTTTTCGAAGGGGAATAACGGCTTAATATAATATATTAATAATCTAGTTATTAATCGAGTATATATACCGGAGCGCCTATATATACTTTTTTTATATATTAAAATTACATTTAACGTCGTATATTCTAACTTATATATAGGAAGATATAAATACTATAAAATAATAACTAGGTATTAGTATATATACAAATTAAATAAAAAGCTAGGGGAGTATTTATAATACTATTTATAATTTTTTTTTTCGGTACTCCTAGGTATAAATTTTATAAAGTATTATAATTTATTTTTATACCGCCCTCTTTTTTTTATATAATTTCTATCGATTTTATCCTAGCCTTACTTCTTTCGTAGGAAGAATTCGATAATATTATAATTATTATATATAAATTTTCCCGAAAGGTGACCGCGATTCTAGGAAAATTAATATAAAAATTAGAGTAATAAGTAAATATACTTTTACGTCGCTTATATTTAATAGACTAAGATATTCCGAAGGTTATTTTTTCCGACCGCGATTATAAATTTATAAATACTTTATGAAAGGCTTCATTTAGTAAATTTAAAATAAATTTAATATTTTCTATTACCTATTATCTATAAACGGATAAATTAAGCGAGTGTATAAATTAAATTATTAAAATTATATTATAATTTTAGATCGCTACCCTATAAAACCTTAAAGCCTAGAAAGAAGTACTATTTTTATAATTATATAATATAATAATACATTTTCCTAGCCTGTTAACTATACCCTAAATAAAGTAACTTTCGGTTTTATTATTAATAACGCGTTAAATTTAAGAAGCTAGGAGAATAATATTTTATTAAAGAAATTAATATATATTTAAACTTTAAATATAATTACCTATATTTAAATATACGATAAAGAGTATTATAATTATATTTATTACTCTTAATACTTCCGTGAAAGGGACTAGGCTTTACTATATTTATATAAAAATTATAATATTCCGGTAAATAAATTTATTAATTATAAATATAATTAATAAAAAACTAGGTTATTTAAGGTTTTTAACTATATCGGTAAACTTATATACCGCCTTAATATCCCGGAAAATTAGAGGATTTATAATATATTTTTAATAATATAATTAGAGTAGTATCTATTACTAGATTAAGATCCTTTTAAACGTCTACGACCTATTAACCCTAGAGTAATAGAAACCGAGCGAGATAATTCAAAGCTAGAATAAAAACTAGAGTATATCTTTAATAACCGCGTTATTAAAAAAGGGAAGGGTTATACTACCGAATACCTTTTATCCTAAAAAGACTAGGGATCTATATAGGACCGTTAAATAAATACTAAAAATATTTTCGCGACGAATTTATTAAGGAATATAAATAGTAGGTTAAATACTAAACTAAATTCTTCTTCTAAGGTCGAAAACTCTAGAAATATAATTATATTTCTCTTTTATATTATCGTCCTTTACCTACCTTTATTAAGAAATAACTATTATATTAAATCTATTTATCGAGCTCTATTTAGAGTATAGGTACTATAATAATATTAAAGGGGTATTATACCGAGAACTAGTAAAACTACTTTTTAATAATTTTAAATTATTCGCCTAATCGCACGCAGAGTTATATAACTCGAATATTCTAGTACTATATTACCTATATACTTTTTTATATAAATTTAAATATATATTTCTTATTATCGCTACTTCTTAAACAAGTAGTATATTTATATAAAAAAAAACTTCGGATATATTTAACCGAATCTGGACTAGCTCCGCGTTAAAATAGTTTTAATTTTAAAAATACTACTAAACGACTTTCCCTAGTAAACTAGATTTACGCTAAAACTTTACTTTTCTAATATATACTCAAGGGCCCTAGTCCTTTAGTATTAATACCTTTATAATATTATATATATACGCCTCTATTTTATTAATATTATAACTTTTATTATTAATTACCTACGTTATCTTTATACCTCTCTATCGCCTCACTTTACTATCGTAATTTCAATACTAAGTTTTACGGCTCTATATTAAACTTTAAAACTCTACGGGTTTACCCGTAATTAGTAAATAATTTAGAATATATATTATTTATTTATTTACTTCTATATATAGACGCTATTTACGTTATTATTTATAATACTCTATATAAATATATTAACGAGGGCGTTAACTTCTTTCTTTTAAAAGGGGCGATTTATTACGGGGTAGACTTTAGTAGGAGTATTATTATAAATATTTATTAAAACGACGGGCTAAGCCCTACCGCTAGCTCTATCGGGACTAGAGTAATATTAAGATTCTAGTATATTAAAACCAAATCCTCTATAGAATAATTAATATCTTTTATATTATATACTATTATATTAACCCCTTGTCAAGTATTTAATTAATAGGAGAACGAGAACTCCTAACTAGAAAATAGTTAATAAGAAAAGAAATCCGTTCAAGAACCCCTCGATTCCCTAGTCTTAGAGAATAGGTACTAGTATCCGAGCCTGAATCCGAGTCCGAATCTGTGTCCAAAGTACTTGATTTTTCTAAAGAAAACTAAAGAACGAGAAAACGAGAAATCTTAATAAAAGACGAGAGAAGAGAGGGATAGGAATCGACTCCTTTCTAATCTTTTTCTTCGAGTCCTAGAACGGCTAGAGCCTCTACTAGAAGAAACTCGTATTCGTCTTCTTTTACCTACTAGTCGAGAAGAGATATTGAAAAATCTAGACAAACTCTCTCGATTCGAGTAAGACTAGAGGGCTTAGGCCTAGCCCTCGTATTAGAAATAATAGACGTATTTCTAGTACTAGTCTCCTCGTTCTCCGAGTCTTCTCTAGTAGTTGAGGCTTCGTTCTCGTCCGAAGTAGAATTCTGGCTCGATTTCTAACTTTCCGAGTTTTCGTCCGTCTCTTCGGCAATTCGAATAAGTCTTTCGAGGAGGTTTTTCTACATTTTCGAAAGATTATATCGAGGGTTTTCTTGGCCCGAGTCCCAATCGATTTGAGTTCGAATAAAAAAGAAGAAAATTCGTTTCCAAGATAGAGAATACGTTGAAATCCGCTTAGTATTCTAGTAAACCCGAAAGGGTTTAGCTCGGAATTAGTTTTTCTCCGTCCAAACTATTTCGAAACGTCCGAAAGAGCCGATATTCGAGACGGTTTCCTCGGATTTCCGAGCTAGATTTTCAAAATCGGACGAAATAACCCGAAGAAGAGGAGTATCGGGCTCCTCGACTAAACCGACTAGATAGGGACGATTTAGACCTTCTAAATAGTCGGCCCACCTAGTCCGGTCTAGTTAAGGGGAGGGGTCGTCGAGCTTTCCTTTTTGAATTTTCGAAATTTAAGCGAGTAATTTCGGCTTCCCAAATAGTAAGATCTAAAGAATATATTAATAGGTTTTTTAGAAAAAAATAGCTAAGAAAAATACCTTGGGTTTCGAGGGATATTCGAGACGAACGACGACTTTCAGCGCTAGAAGCTCTTTCTTCTAGAAAACCCGTTTCTTCTCGGCTAGCCCCGGCTACCCACGGCTTTTTAGGATTAACTAGAAAGTATTGAGAACCGAATTCCTTAAGAAAATATTGCTAGTAAGGGATCTCGATTTTCTAAAAAACGTTTTCTTTAGTAGATTTCGAAGGTCGTCCCTTTTTCCTAGGGTTTTCCTAGTTATGAACTTCGGAATAGTGGTCTCGAATACTACGGGTATTTCTAGTAATATACCCGCAGTCTTGGTATTTAATCCCGTCTCGATAGAGGGCTAATTCTAAGTAGAAAAAAGGAAAAGAAGGAGGAATTTCGAGATTTTTAATCCCGGCCTTATTCCGAATAAGGCTAGCGTCTTTTTCGACTCCTATAAGAAGGCTAGTACGCTCGGAAGGCGAGAGAGAATAAGGTTTTTTTCCGAAGTAATAATTTAACCCCGTTGGAAAAATATAGTATTTATAACTTTTATAAACTAATAAGCCGGTATCCTTAACTAGGGTTATAGAAGTAGATTGAATAAATATTTTTAATAGATTTAGGAGGTTCGGTTATTTAGGAAATAGGGTTAAATAGTAACTAGACGTTTTCCTAAGAAATATTAAGGAAAGAAGGAAGTAATCCGAACGAGACGTCGTTTAAATAACGTCGCGCGGTAAATTGTCGGTATCTAGCCAATTAAGGCTAGCGTGGCGGGTCGGGTCGAGTCGGGTCGGGTCGGCTATATAGACTAATAATAAATACAATATATACGTAATTTATAGATAACCCAGATTCCTAGTAATATATACGTAATCTATAAATAATCTAGATTTCTAGTATGACCTAGATTCCTAGTAATGATTATGATTTCTAGTAATGATTATAACTTCTAGTAATGGCTATAATTCCTAGTAATAACTATAATTTCTAGTATAATTATAATTTCTAGTAATATATATACAATCTATAAACAATCTAGATTCTATGTAATTTAGATATATATATAATAATAAATTATTATAATTATATTCTAAAGAGTCTCGTAGTTTAATAGTAAGATTCTCTAATATTTAATATTAGAGAGCTTCGAGTTTGAATCTCGACGAGGTTCTAGTATTTCTAAAATATATATAAACTCTATATATACTCTTGAAAGATCTTTCTTTATATTATAATTTTTATAGAATTTTAATATATATTTATAAATCTTAAAATATCTATTATTAAACTCTTATCTTATAGACCTTTCTAAGAAATATAGTAATATATTCTTTTTTATAATAATAATAATAATAATAAATTCATACATTCTTGTGACATCGATTAGATCGACTCATGAGAAACTCTATACTATTTGTATCGAGTGAACAAAACTCTCTGAAATAGAAAATCACTCGCAGTCTATACGACTGCTTCACGCAGCCGAAACAGTGAGTTTTGAGACTATGTATCAAATTTGTTCACGTTGATCGCACGTTAAAGAATGAGTGTTCTAGTCACTTTAAATTGCTTCAAGAGCTTCGTTTTCATCATCATCTTCGCTACTGCTCTGAGACTCTTCGTGATGACGACGATTATTCGATAGTTCAAGAAGTCAGCATCTTGTAGCATTCTTGATCGCAGGTGCGATCAGTTCGAACAGTGCATGAGTACATGCTTCGTCGTCTGATGACTTCATTCGCAGTTGCATCGCAAGCTATTCGTGCCTGAAACGTTTTTAAAGTGCAGATAAGCATTCAGATCTATGCGTTCAATTCTGATGTGCATTGCAAGAATGCTTTCTGCTTTCTGAAAATCATCACGCATCTTTATCATCTTATTGCTCAGATGTGATCTTTGTGCTGAGATTGCGTTGATGTCTGCGACGCGTTCTCTGTACTTTTCTCATCGTTGATTTCATTGATCTTTGTGATACTGCGTTATTGCGATGCTATCGCTTGTTGAAATCGTTGTGAAGAAGAGAATGTGTCGTCTGCGTCTTGACTGTATCTTCGCATCTTCTTGAATGAAGACATTCAGAAGTACTATTTTCTTGATGACGAGTGAGCGAGAAATGACGCGATTAACTTTCGTCAAACGAACGCGTATTAGTTTGCATGCTTGTCTGATCTCTTGCGTTCAATCATCGACTCAACTGTGTAGCGTGATCTTGTTCTGTAACATGTTCAGATGAACATGTAGCGAACTCATATATGTTTCTGTCTCTAAAGTTTCCATGTTTACTCTTTTGAACACTTCTGCTACGTGACACAGAGTCTGATTCTGAAGTGTTTCTAATCTGCATTCTTTGCTCAACAGTTCATCTTTCTTGTCGCGCTGATGTCAGACTGATGCTTCGAATGCAATTTCTGACCTCACTACTGCTGAGTATACTTGTCTCGCTTTTGTGAAGATAGCTTCTCATGTGAAGACTTCAAGATGACTAAGTGTCAGCATTCTTGTGACGTGATTCATCTCTTTTTGTCGAAGATGCGCGTCTCATTGCAGTTTCGTGTTCAGTTGCACTTTTAGAACTTGTACATCTGATTTCAATTTGATAACTGAGCTTTCTATCTGTATGTTAATCATCATGTCGAATCTCTTCGATTTTCTAGTGAAATGCGTAAGCTCGTACTTTTCTGATGCAAACGTTGCGCCATGAATGCGAGCTCATTTCGCCCAGACGTCATGTGCTTTGCTCAATGTTCTGCAGATTTCTTCAGTGAATCTGTTGTAGACTAGAATGTTAATATCGTTTACGAAGTCAAGCACTTCGATTTTAATTCTCAATGCTTCGCATTTTTCAAGTAAACTTGCGTTGAAGAATAGAAAGAGAATCGATGAAATGAGAAATCTCTGCGATATGTCTGCGTTTACCTTGCGTATATCACTTGTTTGTTCATCAAATATTAGCGACGTCTTTCAATTCTTTAGAAAGCTGCGTGTTCATTTGATTATGTAGCTCAACATTCTTTTCATTTTCAGCATGTGCAGAAGTCTGACGTGTGAGACTCAATTGAATGCTTCGACGACGTCTAAGCTTAGCATGAAGATCACATATTTGATTTCACAGTCTTACACTGTGTGAACTTGATCTATTAGTAGATTTAACGTCAAGATCACGAATCACTTGCATCTCGCTCTCATTTGAGCATTTGATAGCATGTGATGAATTTCGACTATGTCACTCAGTCTTTTGATCATGATCGACTTCAGCGCTTTGCTCATGATGTCGAGCAACGCAATGAGTCAATACGTCTTCGAATCGATATAGTCGCTTTTCTTCAATTTGCATAGTACTATTGTCTGAGTCTTTTTGAACTGCTTCGAATGATACTTGTGTATTACGCATGCGTTGAATAAACTCGTCAGTACTGAGATCAGTTCTGCGAGACTCGCTTGAAGCGCTCTGTTTGAAATATCTGAAGTGCTCGACGCTTTGTCTGCTTTTACTCGTCTGATTGTTTGCTTCACTTCGTCTTCTGTGATGCGTGAATTGAATGAAACTGTCAGAGATATGAATGATTCTGCGATGTCACTGACATTCGCTTGAGAAGATGAGAAAAAGAACTTTCCTCGCAGTATCTTGATTTTTTCCTCGAACGTCGTTATCATATGATCGATGTCGCTTCGCTTCAGTGACGAAAACTGAGAAAGCTTTTTAAATAGCTGACTTTCGATTCTAGCTCATTTTGCAAAGCGTCATATTGATTTGAATGCTTCGCTCAGCTCATGCATTTGTGATCTGAAGTGTGCGCATTTTGTTTGTCGAATGATCTTGTTTTTATGATCATTGTGCTTCAGATATTCATTTCACGCTTCTAATGTATCTTATGTTTTTCATATGATTTGCAGTCGTCTTGATTTCATTACTACTTCGAAGCAGCTTTGATTTCAAAAGTCTCTTGCTCGATTTGATGATCTTGTCAAGAAGATAAATTTCTCAATGATCTTCTGTAGCACTCTGATAATCTTGCACACTCTGTCATTCATCATAGTCTTGTCGTCTAAAGAATGTTTCAAAGATAGATGTATTTGCAGATAAGCACTCAATGCTTCTGTATTCATTTTCTTTCAAAGTCGTCGAGTCAAGAATTGTATTGAGATTGTTTGTAAACATAATTCTGTGACGATCGAAAGATGATTCGATCTCTGATGCAGATCAATTCATATCTTGCACTTGCGTGTCATGAACTGTATTTTCTCGCTGCTAAAGACTAGATCAATCATCGTAAATTGATTGTGAGCTTCGCGAGTAATAGTGCCTGATTTCAGCAATAATTTCAGCCTTGCGTTTGTAATGATGTTTAGTAGAGTATCAGTTGTCGTATGATGAGTGAAGCATCTTCGTTTCTCTCAGTGAAAATGATGTAGATTGAAATCTTCTACGATCAGTTGTTCACAGTCATTCTTGAGTAGTTCGTTCAAACAAGAAATGATTGAAGATCTCTCTGTGAATGTAGTAGACAGTGAGCATGAGTTGTAGACATTTAGAAGTCTTAGCGTCTGCGTTTCGTCATCTGTGTTGCGAGTTAATATTCTGATTGAGCAAATGTCTGACTCAGCTGTTTCTACTATTCATTGATCGAATCTTAAATGTTTGTTAACGTATATGCATGTTCTTGATTGAAATGACGAGTTTTTCACTAGGTGAAAGAAGTTGTGTGCTGAGCTAAATGACTGCAAGTCATTGTTGTTGTGATCTTGCTTCTGTATAGCTACTATGTCGAATTCGCGAATTTCTCTGTCAATTAGAAATGATTCTTGAATTCTTAATGATTTTCTGATGTTGTGCTGTAGAATTCGTAGAAAAGACTGTTTTGTCATAGAGTTATTCATAGTTGTTGTTGACTCTGCGATGAAAAGACTCTTAGTATGCTTTCGATCATCGACGATCTTTCTCACTTTCTGATTGAATGTTTCTGAATCTGCTCAGATGTCGTCTCGTCTGAATCACTACTTACGCAAGAGAAAAGATCGATTCATCTCTTCTTAATTTCTACTATCTGTCAAGCTGATTCATCAGCGATTCAACTGCGTGTTTTCAGCATGACTGTTGTTGAGTTCAAGAAGTTCGTTGAATCGAAAGAATTCATTGAATCTGAAGAGTTCATTGAATCTAAAGAGTTCAGAAACAGCGAGAAGAATGTGCGATTGTATTTAGACATCTCAGAGTATCTGAACGATCTGTTTCTATAGATTTCGAACGCTTGTTTCATCTGCTGTCGTCACTTGAAGCAGATGCATCTTCAGAGTTCGTGATTTTCGTTGCAGTTGACGCAACGTCTTCTATTCGAAGACATCACACACTTCTCTATGTGATGCTTGTCTGCGCACTTTTTGCAGCGCTGATTCTTTCTGCAGATCTTAATCATGTGATCAAATTCGTGACATCTGAAGCACTGTGTGATGCGACAGTTCTTTTCAAATAGCTCGCATGCACATTCTTGATACGAGTTCAGCATGCTCATGTTCATTAGTCGATTCATCATCGCTTCGATCGCGATCTCTACGATGAGCGACGAATGAGTCTTTTCGCTATCTGCTATCTTCTTGAGTCAGACTATTCTTAGAACTTTCAGATCTTCATGAAGTCTCGCGTTATCTTTTATCAGTCTTTCAATGATCTTTTTCTGATTGCTCATGTCTATTGTAGTGCATATTTCATGTGTCAGCACTGCGAAGATTCGACGTGCTACGCGTGTCGAACTCGCGATTTCTTTTGCTCACGTCTGAGTCTTTTTCAGATTTGCTCAAGCATCTGAGCTAACTGCGTGAAGGAAAATGTCATCGCTGCTCAGCTTGCGAAGTGACACGATTAGATTTCTTTGACCTGTCGACACGTCTGCGATTCTCTGTAGAATCTGTTCGATCGACTTCTTCTGTATCTCTTCTATTTCTCTTCTGTTCATTATCTTAATCATGACTTCTCGTTTCTTGCGAAGCGACGACGAATCATCTCTGAGACGTTGCTTTCTTGTCGCTATTTCTTCTCTTGCCACGTTCGCTCATGACGTGATTTTCGTTGAAAGACGCGTGCTTTTCTGTGTATGCAACTGCTTGTTAAGCAGTTGAACTGATGTCTTCAGTTTCTGTACATTCTTCGCGATGAACGCGTTCTGATTCGCGTGATGTTTTTCTTCTGAGTCGAGTCGAAGATGTCGAACCAGCTTCAATGCTACCTCTTTTCACGAATGATCTTTGCTCTTCTCTTTCTCTAACGTTGATATCTTTATTAGTAGATCAATAATGTTAGCAACGTTCTCTTCATCATTGCGTGAGTATTTCGATCTTGCATCTCTGTTTTCTTGTGATGAATCGACGTCACTCGCAATCGTCTTCGAATCAGCACTGCTGCGATTCGTGCAATTCATCATCGTTCAACCGTCTTCTAGATTCACTCTGCCTTGTTTGTAGTCCTCTTTTTCAAAATTTGTGATGCGTGCGTTGTGATTGTTTTTTTCTTTTTTATAATATAAGCCTAAAAATCTTTCTTTATTAATACTAGTTTCTTTTTCTTAGAAATTTCTATATCTAATAGAGAATAGAAAACTAAATATATTTTATATATATTACTAAGCCTAATACTTATTAGCTTCTTCGAGAAACGCGGTAGTAAAAGAAACGTAGTAGAAATCTTTACTCTTCTTGATAACTTTTTAGTACTTACTTTTTTTTCTTAGAAATTTTTATATCTAATAAAGAATAGAAAACTAAATATATTTTAAATATATTATTAAGCCTTATACTTATTGACTCTTTCGAGAAACGCGGTAGTAGGAAATATATAGTAGAAACCTACTCTCTTCTTAATAACTTTTTAGATACTCTACCGATTTCTTAGGTTATAAACTCGTTAGAAAGCTCTTAAAGAGCTCTTTTAAACGGTGTTCTATTATTTAAAAGATCTAAATATATAAAAAAGATATTAAGTGCGAAAGATTAAGGTACGACTAGTCGTCGATCTTTCGAGCGAGAGCGAATACTACTTTTTCAGCCAACTTTAGAAAATTATAGAAAAATAGAGACTAACCCGATTAGAAAGGTTCGACCGTTAGTTTAAAGCGCTCGTTAAGCGCTTTAAAACGAGCTAAAAATCTTCTAAATCGAACTTTATTTATTACTAATTCCATTTTACTTTAGAAATTAATTAGAATATATAGTAAATTTTTCTAGAAAATAAATAGAATACGTAGTATTCTATTTGTCTTTATAAAATAGGGGAATTTATAGCGTTTTTAGAAAAAAGCGGAAACGAAGCGGTATCGCTAAACTCCTTAAATAATAAAAATTAGTTTTCGATACCTAGTAGTAATAACTCGACTAAAAGTTAGGAAATAACCGTATTATTAGTATCGATATCTAATAGAGATGTTTTTAAATTTATCCGCGCGATTATTACTAATAAGGTAAATATCTCTATTATAGATTTAAAACTTTCGACTAGTTTTATAGAGTTTAATATAGATTCTTTATTTATTTTTAATATAATAAATAAGTTTAGCGAGGAAATAGAAATAGACCTTCTACGAAATCTTTTTATAAATAATAATAGTATAGATAAAGTTTAAAAAGTATTAAGATTATCGTTTAAAGAACCGGTTAATAAGAAGTTTTTAATTAATATTATTTATAAAGTTATATACTCTATCCCTAACTCGTTATTATATATAATTTTAGTTCTACTCTAAGAGAATCCTAACTTTGTAGAGAGAATACTATTCCTATTCCCTAATAATTCCGGGTTTATTATATTTTATATATCGCTTCTTAAAGTTTCCTCTAATATCGTAGTATACGGCTTAAACTACCCTTGATAGAAAATATCGTAGGATATAAAATACTCTTTCGAAGCCGCCTTAGCCAAATCTTAAAGACTTTTACTATTTTAGTAGGTAGTTAACCGGCGGGATTTTAACCTATAAAAGTATATAATAACTTTTATATAACGGCGAGTAGATAGCCCGTTTTATTCTTATCGATTTACTTAACCCCGTTGGACTAGAGAACCCGCCGGAGTATATATTCAACTTCTTCGATACTTTGGACTTTTTCGGGTAGTAACGGTAAAGTACCTCCGAGCTAGCTAAGGCCCTACTTTAACGCTTTCTTAACTACGTTAGATAATTACAAAGTGAGACTATTCGCTAGTCTTTTACCGTAAACGTACATCGTCTATACGCGTAATAGTATCTATAAATATCTAGATAATCCGAGACCTAAGACCCGCCTAGATAATCCTAGAAAAATACTCTAACTTCTAAATAATCGGACTGATTTTAATAAAAGTAGTTAAGTTTCCTTAATTGGAGTTAATAACTTAAAGGTCCATATACTAGATAATATAAATTATTTCTCGTTAGTAGCGTCGTGTTTTAATATTCAAGAGTTAAGTACCTTTATTAAATAGGCGATAGAATAAATAACCTTCGAATATATCCTAAAAGGGGAATAATACTAGATAAGATAATTATATTTTCTTTTTATATCCTTAGAGTAGAAGATATTCTAGATATAGATTTATTTATTGTTACTAGAAATGACTTAGTCTAGAATCCGGCGTTTTCCTCCTTTTATATTTAATTTTTCGTAAATATTTCACTAGTTCCCTTAGGCTATTGAGTTCTCTTAATATATTATCGTAATAAAGAGTTTTAATTACGAGTAATATTTAGAGCCTACCCCTTTTTCTTTCTTTTTATTTTCTTTATTTCTCTCTTCTCTTCCCTCTCCCCCGATTATTATAGCCTTTAAAAAACAAGTAGACGATAGATATATAGAAAAGTATTCGCGAGGAGAGAAACTAACTCTAGTTTTTACCCTTAACGCTAACTTCGTTCCTTATAAGACTAGGCCCCTTCGATCCGATCTAATTTAGAAGAATTAAATATATCTACTATATCTATCTCTCCGGTTCTATAGATAGAGAAATAAATAAATTCGTAATACTTTCTTCTCCTCTTTTCTTATACTTAGTAAAGTAATTAACTAGTTATCCTATCCTACTATTTAAATCTCCGCTATATATATATAATTAATGACTTCTACTCTCTACTATTTTTTTTCCCCTTTTTTTTACTTTTATTTTCCAACCCCTATCTATTTTCTAAAGTCGATAATCGCTTAATAATAAATAAATGTATTTATTTATTCAAGGGGAGTTATATCTATCTATCCGAAAAGAAAAAAACCTTTTTAGACTTTATAACTTAATTAAGTGATTCTATAATTAGGTAATGATTTACAGCCTTCTATATAATATATAATATATACGAATAGTAAACGAAAAATAGAAAGAACCCTACCTAGGGTGCTAATATTTGCCGGCCGGAGAGCGGAGCAGAGTAGAGCATTAGTCCTCCGTTGTTATTGTTTTGTATATATATATATGTAAATGGATTAGGATTAGCTTCATAAGGTCAATAACTTACTTATTAACGAACGTCCTTCTCCCTTTCTCTCTCTTTCTTATCCTATCAAAAACACAACGACGGACGGACGAACGAAAGGCACGACAAGATTGTTGAGATGTTTCTAGAGGGCCAGTACACGCACAGTCGTAGGCTAGAGGACTATAGCAACCTGTTCACTGTCAGAACTTTTACATAACACGTCTGCCTATTCTGCGCAACTGCAAAGGTTCGATATTCCTCTCTGGGAATCTTGCAGCCATGTTAGTACAGCCCGTTTCTCTAATGCTATAACACCGAGAGATTCGAGTGTCCGTTCTGGTCTCGTGTAGATCTAGGGAGCAAGATAATGTCTTCTCGAATCTCATTAGATGCTCCGAATACAGCATAGTATATCCGTAATGCGTGTGTGCCGATTCCCAGTCAGAGCCTAAGACCTGCGAGCCAAAGCAATGCAGCTAAAAAGAAGGTCCTCTCCTCCTCCTTCCGCGTTCAACTTGATGATCCTCTTGATGCCCATGTCAAGCGCTCGCGGACTGAGAACGTCCTCGTCGTCAGCAAGACTTCCTCTCTCCAGAGGACCCATCCTCGACCCTTCAAGCTCCCAGAGCTTCCCACCGCTCTTGACAAAACTCACAAAATGCCCACCCTCACGCTCACACGTTGGATCCGCAGCGCTGTCGCCGGCCTGCTCGACCGACTTGTGAGCAAGTTCGAATGGCTCGCTGTTGTACAGCATTTCGGCGCGTTTGGTCATATCCAGCGGTATGGCGAGGCTTCGTATCGCTGCGAGATTGGAATCACGCTTGATAAAGTCGACGGCCGGACCGTTGATCACACTATGGAGTAGACCGATCGAGCCGCAGGCGTGGCCGATGGTCTGCTTGAACCAGATGACCGGCTCGTCAGGGCCGGAGCCAGTGTAGGGTTCTTTGTCAGCGTCTTCGGCCTTGCGACTTCGATCCCAAGCTGATGTAAGTGGAATGATGACCAGCAGAGCCAAGGCAGGTCGGGGGATATCTGCGAATAGTTCGGGTACATCCAGGGAATAGACGTCATAGAACTGGAGATCGGACGATAGACCCAACTTCGTTGCCAATTGGTTCATTACATCGGGGCTGTTCTCTGCCATTTACGATGAGTTTTACTCAAAGACAAGTGGTCCATGAGGACTTAGGTCCCTTACCAAGCATTACCCATGTCTTCTGTTCCATTTTAGGGAATCAACAGATGGAGGACGTCGAAAAAGTCAGAAATGTTGGCAGGAAGGAGATAGTGTAGGATCTAATTCTTAGAGCTATTATTAAACAGGGCGCCTCTACCCTAAATGGAGTCGCCAGCACAAGGTGGGGTCTAGTGTCGTGCCTCAACAAGGAATTGAGAACGGCGCCTTCTATGTGCGTGTGTGTATGGCCTCGGCCTCGGCCTCCGGGCTCCGACAAGCGAGTGCCCAACCAACCACGACTAGCGTCCGTGCTTCTTATCTAATCTTATTTAGTACTAGGAATACTTAAGGTATTTTGCAAAATACCTAACGTGATTTACTATCTAATATCCGAAGAACCTATACTAAAAGCGATTTATAGTTTATTATCCAAGATATTAGTTCCTAGTAAATATAAATTAATAGACGCGCTATAGCGATCTATAACGTTCCGCGAAGAACGTTAATTGACCGACGCGCTAGAAAACGCCCTCGACGCGATTACGAGCCGAACCGTAAAAGCCTAATAAAGTTAGAAGAGAAGGTAATTATATAGTATATACTCGACGAGAGTTTACGTAGTATACTACCCTCGAAGGTATTTATATAAAATATAATTAATAGATTATTAAAAGAGCGCGGAGGTAACTTTACTAGTAAAAACTAGGTTAATAAATTTATATAGTCTATATTTAAGCTACGAACGCGATAGAGTTATTTATATAATTATTAGCGAGTTATTTACGAGGACCTAGCAGTTATCTAGCCCTAGTTTATATTTATTTAGTCGATAAAAGCGAAATATAATATTATAGATAAAAATATTTAGAATTTTAACGAGTCTAGTTTCCTAATAAATAAGATATCCTCTTAATTTATTATTATAAACTTAGAGAAACCTGGAAAATAGAAGAAACTATAGTTTAGCGATTATAAATAAATTACTTTAATATAAGGCGTCGGCGCGATAGGGCGCGTTATTCTATCCTTTATTATTTTTATAAATAAGGTCTTTATTTCCTCCTAGTTTAGCGATCTACCTCGTAATTAAATTATTAACGTCTCTTCTACCGGCTAGATTAATAACGACCTCGCGTTAATATAACTCAAGTACTTCGACGCCTATACAAAGGCTTCTTCTACTAGAGTATATAGATTACTTATTATCAACGGCTACGGGAGCCACTATTTAGTAGATTTCTAAAACTATTATAAAGAGAATAAGATTATCGCTTTCTATATACAATTATATTTATTGTATTTACTCTAGCCTCTTAATATTGTCTACTACTCGCTACTAAAGCGCTACTATAGCGACGGGATCTCGCTCTTGGCACGTAGTCGTATTTATTATATTAATAAAGAAACCTTCCTACTAGCCTTTAAAGTAACTATTAAAAAGATATTTATACTAGAGAACATCTACGTAGGATTTGGAGGCGCTAGGCTAGTTTTATATAATTTAGATACTATATTATTAAAGCTGAAAATATAGCTACGTATATTAATATTGTCTATACTAGGTACTATCGACTAGGAGGTAAAGATATCACGTAATATTAATAAAATAAAGGCGTAATTAATACTAATTTGAAATCGTATATAAAATTATCGAGGGTTTCTAGTAAACTCTTTATATAAATAGATTAAATAGTTAAATAAGGGCGCTTAGTAGATAATTTATAATATAGTATTAATAGAGGAGGAAATAGGCCGTATATAAAACGCTATTAAAGTATTAATAAAGTATAAAAACCGTAAACGACGATATATATAAATAGAAAAAACTCTAATAGTTAGTAAAGTTATTAGGACTTCGTTTTTATAATTTACTAAATAATAATTAGAGAGATAGTCTAGGTTAATTCTCTAAGAATGAGAATATAGAGAATAATTAATATATAAGAGAAGTAGACTTTATAAAACTAGTCTAGTATTAAATAATATAAAGTATCTTATATTTAAAGTACTAGATAAAAGTCTTAATATAAGTTATTAATATAAAATAAATATAGAGTTTCTATCTAAATAGGAAATACTACTATTTATATAAATAAAGAAAATCTATACTCTAGATAATCTATTATTTAATTACTATAATCTATATACTCTATATATAGATTAGCTAGTATCTATAATCTATAATATTTAATAATAGATTATAACGATAACTACGTCTATTATATATAGTATAAAGTCTAGGTTTTATTCGTAATACTAGGTTTCCCCTTTAAGATTCTCGTTTCGAGAATTCTTACCTATATTATACTTCGTTCTTCTTAATGTATTAACTTAACTTATCGTCGTAAATGATTAATCTAAGAGATTTCGTTATTTAATTTATTTATTATATATTCTTATAGTAACTATATTTAATCTAGTAATAAATATAAAATAGAAAGTTTATTAAACCGATATATATAGTATACTAAAAAGAATATATAGAAATATAGTCTTATTTCTTTTTCGCTAGTAAAGTAGTGTCGTTTCTAGAAGTAACGTTACTAAAAGATTATTTAAATTAAATAAACTTTTACGTATCTAAATTGTTTTTATTAAGAGATAAAGAAACTTAAGAGAAAATCTATTCGAATAATAAATAACGAGATAAATAATATTAAAAAGGCTAAGAAGAAAGAAAATAGTAATATACTATTCGATAATCTTTCGTTAGACGTATTTAGCGAAGAGCTCGTCTCCTCGATCTTAACTAGTTAGTATTTACTACTAGTTTCTTCGACGTCGAATTTATCTCTCTTCTTTCTAGTAGAATCTTTATAGAAAGTTCTAGTAATTTATAAAATTCTTAAATAACTTCTAGATATTTTTAGAACCGTTATACTCTTTCTATTTAATAAAATATTATTAATCTTTTTATTTTAAGATTTTCTTAACCTCGAATTTCGTTTCTTCTTCTATTTTAAAATAAAAGATTTTCTATAAAGATATATCTAAAGGTACTAGTTTTAGTAGAGAGATATAAAATACTAAAAAGACTTTAGTATTAGATAGAAGAGTTAGTTTATAATTAATAAACTTCTTTAGCTTTTTAAATAAAAATAGTTTAATTTTAACGTAGTTTAGTTTCTTACTTAATCTCTTTAATTTTAAGTTTTTTATATAGAGGTAAACTTTATTTACCTTTTTTAATTAAGAATATTATTTTCTTTTCTTATTAACTTGAGTCTATATTTTTTAGTTAGTCTTTTATATCTTATACTATATTTCTTTATATAAATTCTATATTTCAAATAATAGAACTATTATCTTTTATATATATCTAGATCTTTTCTTAGATTTAGAAAGAGATTAGTATATTACTTTAAATTTATAAAGAATAGAGATAACTTTATTATATCTAATCTCTTATTATTATATACTAATTATACTATTTATTACGATTCTAGCCTTCGCCTATTCTTCGCCTAGTTTTATTCTAATCGGGTCTAGCGGGAATCTAAATTAATTATAATATTATTAAGACTCTACTTTTTATATATAAGGCGCTAACCCTATCGGGCCTAATATAGGGCTGAGACGGATATATATAAATCGAGTTTTTTCCTATATATACTCTTTCCTTCCTTAGTATTTATCTATTAATTAAATAATATTTATATAACTCGCTCTATACTAGTCTCCGTTAATAACGCCTATAGGTATAGTTCTTTTATATATTGATATAGTTCATTAAGGAGTAGTATCTATAGTAATTACTAATTATATATTATCTCAAGGGGTTTGCCCTAGCCCTAAACCAAGACCTATTTAATAAACTAGGTTAAGCGGGAATAATAGTTATAATTTAATACTCCTATTAATTACTTAACTGTTAGTAATACTATTATAACGACGTTATAGTCCTATACTGGCTCCGACGCGAGCCCTAGTATAATATTAAAGACTATAAACTTTATAGGGCCTAAAGGCTTCGTTAATTTATTTATAATTATAACTACCGTCGGTATATAGTTAATCTAAAGTATACCTATCTCAGCGACTATTTCGCGAATAATATAGTAATTAGAATTAATATACTTAGTAGTAGAGTAATTAATAAAGTTAGTTACTATTTTAATAGTTACCTAGTTATTAACTATAAACTAAATAATCTTTATATCCTCCTAGATATATCTTATTTCTATTAATAGAGGTACTAGGAATTTTAACTCTATAATAGTATTTACCTCGCCGATATACTCTATTTCTATAGTTGACCGGGCGATAGTTTTCTAGCGCTTTATTAACTAGTTAATAAACCTATTTTATAGGAAATAAATATACTTTAAAATAGAATACCTAGTATCTAGGTAGTCCCTTTAGGACGAATTTATAAATCCTATTAATAGCTCTTTAGTTCCTTCTTTAGGGCTATAATATAGTCCTAGTTTAATTATTCTAGTTAAGTAACTAACAATCCTCTTAAATATAATATTATAAATGGAAAGTAGTACTTTTAAATAATAACTACAGATACTAACTATATATACGATATTAGGGCGAGTTATAGTAATAAGTTATTATAAATACCCGATTAGCTTCCTAAACCCTTCTAAACCTTCTTTACTAGCGACGTAGTCGTTAGTAACTTCCTTTAATTAAATTAACGGATCTATAAAAGTCTTCTACCTTCTATAGTACTCTATATTAAACTTAGTTAATATTTTATTAATATAACTAGCCTAGTTTATATAAATAATACGGTTTTAACGAATTCGTCTAATCTTTATATTAAGATAGTATAATATCTCGCCTAAATCCTTAACACGGAAATATATACTTAGTTATTCTTTTAGCTATTCTATTAATACTACCGTTAAAGTAAGAATTAATAAGTCGTTAATATAAAAACTAATTACAGAGCCATTCTTATAAATAAATACTAAATAGTCCTTTTCAACCCGTATAAAACCGATAGTTTTAAAGAATTCTCTAAAAGTTATATACTACTCTCGGGGTATTTATTTAAGGCTATATAAAATTTTCTTAAATAAATAAACTACGTTATCTTTCTAAAAATTATAAGATTACCCTATATAAATTATATTATTAAATAGGGCCTTTAGGAATACGGTAATAATATTAATATAATAGATTTCTCGGTTAAATTTCGTACTAAGTACTAGTACTAATTTCTAGGACTATGACTTTAATACTCTTAAATATATCTCGTCAAAATCAACGCCTTCAATTTATCGGAATTCTTTCACGACCTAGTATACTTTATATCGAGTAATATTACTAGTTAAGTCTATTTTAATAGATAAAACCTAGCGGCCTAGTAAAACCTTTCTATTATTAAATATTAATACTAAATCCCAAATCTATTAAACTTTATAAAAATTAAATTCTTCTTAGAGTACCGCTAGTTATTATTATTTATCTAGGTTATTTAGAGCCTTATAGATAATTATAGAAACGTTAGGGATTAAATTAATATCTATTTTAATAACGTATATAACGAAACCTCGTTTAATATTCTACGTTTTATTATTAATACTCTTATTATATATTTTACCCTTAACGGGCCTAACCTTCTTCTAGGGGTTATCTATAGTAGCGTAATTCTACGACTTCTTATATATAAAACGTAGGGTTATTTTACTTTTATCGATAAAGGATTCTTCAATCTTATAACTATCGTCCGATATTTTATTTTCATTTTCTAATAATTTATTTAAAAAGATATACTACTCTTCTTTATTCTCGCCTAATTATCTAGGATCGACGACTTTATCGAATACTATATAGGCTGAAACGATTATCTTTTTACCGTCTCATAAACGGAATTTATTAATATCGTTATATTTTATAAAATAGTATTTAATACCCTTATTATCGAGCTTCTTCTTATTAGGATCCTTATTATAGTAGTAAACGATATATCCGAATATACGAAGGTATCCTATAAAGGGCTTAATACCTATTAATACTTTATATAAAGTTATAATATTAAGACTCCTAGTCGGGCTATAGTTATAATAATATATAACCGTCTTTATTACTTTACCTTATAGGGTTTTCGGAAGCTTAAAATTAAATAGAATACTTTTTATATATTTAAATAACGTACGAATACATCGTTCTAACGCTCTATTCTAATTAGGGTTATATATAGTAGTAGGAATTTAATTAACTCTATATTTAGCGAATAACGCCTATATCCTCTTATTTATATTTTCACTAATATTATTATCTTTAAAGTACTAAATAGGCCTTTTAGTATTCTTAATATACTCGAAATAAAGACTTATTATATTAACTATATCTAACTTCTTAATAAATAGGTAAATAATTAATATATTAATAACGTTATTGAGTAGAATAAATATATAACGCTTTCCTTCTAGTATATATACAATTTAACTACCGCCGGCGATATCGGTATATATTAACTCGCTTTAATTAGTAACTCTCTTCATCCGGTCGGGTCGCTTAAGTACGCGAACAATAACACGGTATTAATACCTTATAATATATAGTTTATATCTTTTAGTAGGTGGTTCTAGGGCCTGAAGCGATATAATTTTCTAAATATTTATTCTTTCTAATATATACACTAGCCTTTTAATATTATTTATATTTAAATAATAAAGTCTCCTATATTATTAAATTTATAATCCGGATTTAACTAAAGGGCTAGTAATTATAAAAGGTAGAAGAAGAGGATCTACCCTAATTTTAAACGTAGATAAGGATTTTCTTAAATCAAGCGAGTATTTAGTCCCGATACGGGTTCTAGATAAATAAAACTCCCTTTACTTATTTAGGATATCTATTCTCTTATTAACTACTTGAAATTTATAACTATTCCGCTCTAGCGTTCCTAACGATAGGAGATTATATTCTATATCGGGAACGTAATATATATTAACGAGATCTAGCTCCTTATACTCACTATTAATAAACGGGTTAAGAATAATAGTATTAATATTATAAATCCTATACTAGGATCTATCCCTAATTACTACGAATTCATATCGCTTCTCCTTATATATAGCCTTGTCGAATAGGGAGAAGTCGTATATAATATGAATATTTATAACCGAGTCTATCTAGAAGGTATCGTTTTTATTATCGTCTAATATTTTAGCCTTATTTATATAGTTAGAAATAAGTATTTTCTTAACCTTTTTAGCCCTAGTAGGCTTCTTACCCAAACTATTAATATAGTTCTTAACTAGGAGGTACTATTTACTTTTATATACTTTTTATCCTTCGGGCCTTTTATCTTTATAAAGGTAGTAGTAATTTTCTATAAAGTAATACTCTTTATAGCCCTCGTAATTTTTCCTTTCCTTATATAGCTTATTATTAAATCTATCTTTTCGACGATCTATACTATTTTTACCCTTCCTATAATTAGGATTTACGGAGTCATTCCTAGATCTTAATCTATAGTTAGAAATATTACAATTTCTACTCCTATTATTTCTATATTTATTCTACTTTCTTAGCGTTAAAGTCAATAAATCCTATCGACGATTATTATATTCTAGGAGTTTATTAAATATATCGTCTAAAATAAATATCGTTTTATCTCTTTTAGCTAGACTTTATATATTAACGACGTATATATATAATTTAGGGTTAATTCCTATTTTAAAATATAACGTTAATACTTAATTAAGTAATAAGGTTCCTATATTAACGAGCCTCTTTTAATACGTCTTTATATAATTTTTATAATCTAGTAAAGACTTAAAGTTATCCTAGTCTTTATGAGTAATTTAGTATATATATAAATTAATAATCTACGTATTAGAATACTCGAATAACTAGTATAGGATATTCATCGCCTTAGTACTATTCGTGATACTAGCGATATAAGTCTTCAGGTTAGGTTCTAGGTTTAATTATATACCGTTTTATAATTATCCTCTTATTCGCCTAGTTTTTTTTAATATTTCTTTTTAATTACCCTATACTCCTTCTTCTCTTCTAGTATAATAAATATAACTTTATATAATCTCTCTTTAACGTCTCGGTAGGTAGTTATTCTAGTTAGCGGATCTAAAGCGATAAAATATTAATATTTATCTTTATTAATAATATACCCCTAAATCTTTTCAGCCTTTAGAACGGTAGTAATATCGATTTTTTATAACTCCTAATTACTCTTACTCTTTAATTTAAGGATCTTTATATTATCGTTATCTCCTATTATACCTAAGAGTAATATAAATAAGAAGTAGTTAACGTTAAAGATTTTAGGGATTTTACTCTTAAAGTAGTAGTATAAAAAATATAAAATACCGTTATTTCCCTAACGGCTTTCTAGCTCGCCCTAGGAATACACTAAATAAACTACGTAATAAATACGTTATATACCGGGTTTATAACCCGTTAATAACGCCTATAGGTATAGTTCTTTCATATATTAATATAGTTTATTAAGGAGTAGTATCTATGGCAATTACTAGTTATATATTATCTCAAGGGGTTTGCCCTAGCCCTAAGCCAAGACCTACTTAGTAAGCCAGGCTAAGCGGGAATAGTAGTTACAATCCAACGGTCTCTAATATTAGATAAATACTCATTAACCCTACTATCGATGTATAGACGATATGAAACAACCTACTTCGTTTGTTTAGAAATTCGCAAGAAATTCTTCGGATTTGTATCACTTTTTATTCGTAAGGGATTCTTCGAATATTTAAATGAGCTAAGAACTTTCACCCGATTAATAGAATCAACGATAAAGAACCTTCGTTGATTGCTTGAGAATCAATTCAAGCTCGTGAATCAGACGAGTCAAAACAATCTGTGTCGTTCAATCAAATTAGTGAGCCTGCTTCAAGGGCACGATTCAAACCAACCTCTTCGATGAGTTAGTCGGTTCCCTCATTAGTGAGCCTGCTTCAATGACACTCCTTCGTTAATACGATAATCTACCTACCCACATCGCCCTACTTATTAGTGAACCGGACTACTATGTTCACGTGTAGCTAGTGAGCCTGCTTCAATGACACTCTTCGTTAAAGCGATGATCAGAACATCGCTCTATCAATTTAGCGAATCGACCTACTCTGTGTTCCTGTGTCAACTAGTGAGCCTGCTACAAAGGCGCGATCCGAACCGATCTCTTCCATAAGTTAATCAATCCCCTCATAGTGAGCCTGCTATAATGACACGTTCGATAGTGAGCCTGCTACAAAGGCAGACAACGATCGACCTCTTTGATGAGCTAGTCGGCTATGAACCGATCTACCTCGAGTTTCTATTCAACTAGTGAGCCTGCTTCAATGACGCGATCCGAACCGATCTCTTCAATGAGTTAATCGATTCCCTTCTAGTGAGCCTGCTATAATAACACGTCCGATAGTGAGCCTGCTACAAGAGCAGATAACGATTAACCTCATCGACAGAGTCAGTCACTCGATAGTGAGTCTGCTACAAAGGTATGAACGAGACAAGCTCTGCTATATGCGTGTAGTAGAGATGAATCGACAGTGAGCCTGCTACAAGAGCACTCTTCGTCAATGCGATGATCTATAACCACATCGCTCTACCTATCAGTGAACCGGCCTACCTCGAGTTCCTGTGCCAACTAGTGAGCCTGCTTCAATGGTCGTCCTTCCCCTCTCATAGTGAGTTTGCTACAAAAGACCGTCACCCTATCCCTCTTTTCCTACATAGTGAGCCGGCTACAATAGGCATTTTTGGTGGTCTGAAAGATTAATAGAAAGATTGATAGAAAGAGCTTCTTCGTCCGGCCGCCAATGATCCTCTGCCTAGCCAGAAGAATGAACTCTCGAAAGATAATTGACAAGAAAAGCGCACTAGAGAATAACATTCATGCGAATATGAATAGTTAAAGGAGAGAAGTAATGTTACGATCCTAGCCTTTACCTATCCTTCGCCTGATTTTATCCTAATCGGGCCTAGCGGGAACCTGAGTTAGTTATAATATCATTAAGACTCTACCTTCTATATATAAGGCGCTTACCCTATCGAGCCTAGTATAGGGCTGAGACGAATATATATAAACCGAGTTTTTTCTTATATATACTCTCTCCTTCCTTAGTATTTATCTATTAATTAAATAATATTTATATAACTCGCTCTATACTAGTTTCTAATACTATTAGAAGTAGTAAAACCTAGTTAATTTATTTCTTAATAACGTAGTATTTTAGATATATTTCTATAGTTTAGTTTATTCTTTCTATCTATTCATTTATTTTCGAATAATATATTATAAATATTCTAAGCTTCGTTCGAATTACTAATATTAATATCTTCTAGTAGTTTAACGTAAAAAGCTTGTCTCTATTCGATATAATTAATCTTAATATATTATAATTTCTAACGAGTCTATTAAGTAATATATATTCGAGTTATACTACGTTATATCTTTTTTTAAAGAGAATTATAATTATATATTTAGTAAATTTATCGACTATTACTATAATCGTATCGTAGAATTATTCTATAACTAGATTTATTAATCTTAGTAGTTTAACTATAAAGTCTATTATAATATTATTCTATAGTAATTCTAGAACTAGTATAAATTAGATTTATTCGTATCTAGTATATTTATTAGATTTATTCTATTAGTATTAAATATATTCTTTAATATATTTCTCGACTTATACGCGTAGTCTTAGTACTACGTATATTTATCTTAAGAGTTCTATTATTTTAGTAACTCTTAGATATTTCTAAAGTAAATTATTATAGTAATCTCTAATTACTTCTTTAGTATAGAACTCTAGTAAGTATATTTTATCTTTATACTATAGTAATTCTTTATCTAGTTACTAACTTTTTAACTCTTTAGTTAAGATATTAATCTCGTAGCCTTTCTCTAATATTTACGAGATATCGAGTATTATAATATATATAGTTACTACTAACTATTATACTAGTATAAATAATCTATTACTTTCTTATTTTAGAATTAGTTTCTCTATAATATCTTTATTTTCTATTAGATTTAGTCTTCTATTTAAAGTATCTACTTAATCGTTATCTTTATCTAGAGTATATAGAATTTTAAATTTATATTACTTTAATAATTCTAACTATCGAACTTATTATCGATTTAACTCTTTTATTATTATAAAGTTTAAGAGATTTTTATAATTCGTAAAAATAGTAAATTCTAAATAGCTTTCTATATATATACGTTAATATTAAAATATAGAAACTATAACTAAGAGTTTCTTATCGTATATATTATAATTTTATTCTATTACTAATATCTTTCTTAAATAATATACTATAGAGTACTATTTACTATTCCTTATTTAGTATAAATATACTTTTAGTACTAGGTCTAAAGTATTTATCTTAATTCGAGTTAACTCTCTAGCTCGAAAAGTATATAGTATTAATAAATTAGTATAGAACTATTTAAGAAGCTTAAAAGCTCTCTATTAATTACCATTCTATTTAAATTCGACTTCTTTTTTTATAATATCTATAAGTAGTAAGGCTTTCTTAGAGTATTCTTTAATAAATTCTTAATTAAAGTTAGTAAATTCTAAGAAATCTTATATTATCTTAATATTATATAGTATTAGTTATTCTAGAATAGTCTTAATCTTTTCTAGATTTATTCGAATATCTTTAGTACTAACTACGAATTCTAGAAATTTAACTAATTTTTTATAAAACTCATACTTCTCTAGTTTAAAGAGTAGTCTTATATATAATAAATGAATAAGAATATTCTATATATATTTAATATATTCTTTCTTATTTTTAGAGTAAATTAATATATCGTCTAGATATATAATTATATTACTATCGAGATACGCTTAAATAATATTATTAATTAGTATTTAATATATTACTAGTACGTTAGTAAGTCCGAACGGTATTACTAAATATTCGTAGTAATTATATTATATTCTAAAAGTAATTTTCTATTTCTCGTCTTCTTTTATTCGTATTAAATTATATATACTTCGAAGATCTAATTTAGTAAATATCTTTATCTTTTTAAATCTATCCCGTAGTTCGCTAATATTTAATAAAGAATATCAATTCTTAATAGTAATATTATTTAATTTATAATAGTTAATATATAGTCTAAGACTTTCGTCTTTCTTTAGTATAATATTAAACGTCTCTTTCGTTCAAGATCCTATTTAGGTCTAGTACTACGAAGTTCCTAAATTGAGTCTCGTAATATATCTAAGAGTATAAGGAAGGATATAGGCTTGTTACTATACTAGTCTAATATTAAAAAATAATTAATATTTAGTGCAATAGTAAATTAAATAGTACTATGAGATTTATAATATAAATTGAATACGAGGTTCCTACCTAAGAGATATACCGTCATTATATAGATAAAGGAAACTCGTATACTCGCTATACTCGTTATATAAATCCCTTAGAGTTAGTCTAGTTCATATTTAATAAGCTCTGTCCCCAAAGTATCTCGAGCCCTTAACTACGTTATAAGTATCGGCAAAGCGGTGAGCCCGTATTCTACCGAAAAAGACGGAAAAGGCGCTCAGATCTATTTGGCTCATGTGCCAGCCCTAGAGATCGATTTGACACCGGAGTTACTAAATGCGCATTTAGTACCTCGACTTATTTTGAATAATTTTGAATGAATTAGAATAAGCTAGTCTAAGTAGTACCGGCGGTAGATAGTTAGATATATATAGTTATAAATGAATTATATAGTCTATAATACCGCGCTAGTTTAAGGGGTATTACGCGCGTATATAATTTTCGTAAATCAACGTAATTTAAAATCTAAATTAAATTAGCGTAGTTATAACGCTCTATATAGCCTTAGCGAGCTACCCGGCGCTAGTAGAAAATCACGGATTTAAAATCTTAAATCCGAAGTTACTATTTTTAGGTTTTTTTTTTAAGTTTTTTTTTTTTTTTTTTTTTTTAATTAACGTTCTCTTTTTATTATCTTTCCGTCTAAAGTAGTAAAAGGCGTATTTAGTACCTCGATTTTCTCGTACGGTCTCTCGCTTTACCGATGTACGTACTCTATCGTATATATACTTCGTTTAGAAATTAGAGTATTAATTTCTTAATACTTCTCTATCGAATAAAAGATTAAGCTTTTCCCTAGTTAAGAAGAAATTCTATAAATATCTTCTCTTTTATATACTTCTTATATTTATTATATAAGTATACGTACTATTTATATAAATAGTATTTCTTAATATCTATTTTATACTTTAATCTAATCTTTAAAAAGTTATACTATTAATTATTATATTCTAGAAACTATTAATTATATATTTTCGTTTTAAGATATTAAATATAATTGTCTTTTTTATAACTACTTTATAGTTATTTATAAATTAGATACTATATATTTATTCTAATATTAATTCGTATTAATTAATAGTATTAATAATAGTTATTAGTATATATCGTCTAGTATATTACTCTATATTCTAGATATATATAGTCGTATTAATAGTCTTTAATTAGTCTTTATAATAATCGATACTATAGTTTCTTTATTTCCTAATAATTCTCTAGTATAGAGATATAAGATATTAGATTATTCGATAACTTCTAACTACTCGATTTACTATTAATATTAAGTACTATCTAATTCGAATTCTCTTTATTTTCTTACTTTTATTTAGATAGTTTCTTCTAAACTTTACTACTACTTTTAATTGTTTTATATAGTATTTCTACTTCTTTAAATATCTAGTTAAACTTTAAAGTATTATAGTTATCGATCTATTTAACTACGCTTTTCTTAGAATTCTTAATCGTTTTATTAAACTATCGCCCGGTCTTCGAATTTTATATTCTTCTAAAAAGTTTCGTTATTCTAGTAACTTCTATATTTTCTTTTAGTTATACTAATAGATTTTCCGTAGATTCGTTATACTAGATTAATACCTTTCTAAATACGTTTAATTAAGATCGTTCTATTATATTTTTTAATCTATAATTTCTAGTAAAGTAACTCGATTTATTATAGTTATAGTAGTTTTCTATCTTTTTACCTCCTTTATATTACTTCCTCTCTAATAGTACTTTTCGTACTTATATAAAGTCGAGTTCTATTAATATTAGTTTATAGAGGTTCCTCTTTTCTTAATTTAAATAATAGATCTTCGTAAAGAATTCTAATTATTCGCGTTTTTCTTCGATATTATTATTATAAAGTCGTTCTATAGCTCTTTTAAAAAGATTATTATTAATATTAATAACTTCTTTTATAAATATCTCTAGAGTATTAATATTAGCCCTCGTTCTTATAAACTTATCTTTAATATTATCTTTTAACTTATTAATAAAGCGGGAGACCGTATAAGAAAATCGAGGTACTAAATACGCTTTTTACTACTTTAGGCGGAAAAATAATAAAAAGAGAACGTTATTTTAAAAAAAAAAAAAATTATTTTAAATAAAAACCCTAAAAATAGTAACTTCGGATTTAAGATTTTAAATCCGTGATTTTCTACTAGCGCCGGGTAGCTCGCTAAGGTTATATAGAGTATTATAACTACGCTAATTCAATTTAGATTTTAAATTACGTCGATTTACGAAAATTATATATATATATAATATCCTCCTAAGCTAGCGCGGTATTATAGACTATATAATTCACTTATAACTATATATAACTAATTATAAACTAGTACTATTTAGACTAGTTTATTCTAATTTATTTAAAATTATTTAAAATAAGTCGAGGTACTAAATACGTATTTAGTAACTCTAGTATTAAATCGATCTCTAGGGCTAGTATATAAACTAAATAGATCTAAGGTCTTTTTCGGTAAAATACGGGCTCACCGCTTTACCGATACTCGCGACGGTATATTATTATAAATATATTATTATCCTATTTTATCTAAATTATATTTCTTGAAACTTAGTTAAATATTCCTATCGGTAAATCTCAAAAGTAAATATTAATATACTTCAAGTGTTATTAGCTTTATTAGAAAGCCGTTTACGAGTTTATATTGAAACTCTATATTAAATACCGACCCGAGGTTTAGTAGGATTAGTAAGTCGAGGGTCCGGGTAGAATCTTATTAATAAATAATATTTATTATTAATAGGTTCAGCAACTCTAGTTTATTATATATATATATTAAAAACTTTTATAATATAGGTTTATTATTTTTTATAAACTTTATTAATTACCTAAATTACTAATTATTATATCCTTAAATATTTTACGAGTATTTAATATTATTTAGGTTTTATAACTCCTTTAAGTCTTTCTTAACCTTAAATTTATCCGATTCGGACGGCTTTAATAGTTTATTTATATACGTAGTATCGTCTAAATCGGATAATTTTAGAGTATAAAAGGATTCTTATAACTCGGCGGATTCCTAGTAGATATATATACTCGCGTTTATATAAATAAGTAACTCAGATCTCTTCTTTAAATATTATTATATAATAGATACAGATTTATTTACTATTATCCGCGTTAATTATTTAGTCGTTATTTAGGATCCTCCCTATATATAGTATTAACGGATAAATATATTATTTACTCGTTTTTTAGTTATCTTTATTTTATCTTTTTATACTTCGCTTTATTATTTATAATTTAATTATTTTTATTTTATAATTATTCCTTATTTTATAGCCCCGCGATAAAGTAGATCTAGTTTAAGAGGGTATAAAGACTCTATAATTATTATATCTTAATCTCGAAATCGTTCTTATTATTATTAATATTAATAATTTTCGTATTAAATATATCCTCTTCTTCTTCCCCCGATTAATATTCCTTAACGATCGGGCTACTAGGTATATCTTCGGCCTATATATTTAAAATTAACCGGTAATATTTATAAATTATTATCTTTATATATACCGAAATTATATCGCCCGTTATTTACCTCTATTTTTAGGTTATATTATTATTTTTATTAATTAAGTTAGTAGTATCCCCGTCGTATAGCGAGTTAGTAGTATTATCGTCGAGTAGCGAGTTAATAGTATTTTTTATTTATATTTCCGTAATTATCTTTACGAAGTCTAGTTTACTTTTTAGGTCCTTTAAGAATTCTTTAAATAAATTAATTACCGGCTATCGATAGTCCTTACTATATATATTTTTATTATAAATATCCATTATACGACCGTATAATATCTTTATAATAACGCGTACCTTCGTTTCTCTCTACTCGTGCTACGCTCTCGTGATTTATTCGAATACGACTCGAAGATTTATTAATATAAATATTAATATTTATATCTTAAAAGATTATTTTACCTCTAACTTTATTACCGTTTTATTTTTTAATAATATAGTATTTTATTTCATATTCTTTAAATTTATAATAAAGCGCCGTTATTATAAAAATAACTATATTAATAAGTAATAGATTTTATATATTTTCGTAATACCGCCCGAGTTTAATACCGTTTACCTTATTATAAAAGAATATACGATATATCGTTACTACGATAAATGGCGCTAGGAAGCGACCTTTATATTAAACCCGTAAATAATAAACTTCTATTCGGATATAGGAGGTAATAATATTTATACTATTTTATAAATTCGGAAGGGTAAACCGTAGGTCGAATATATAGTCCGAGGTATTATTCTTAATCTACTTTATTATTAGGTTTAGGTATTTTATTATTATTTAAACCTAACTTCGTATCTTCTTTATTATTTAATTTCCAAAGTCGGTTAAATTATTTAGGAATTACGTTATTATTAATTATTACTTAATATATAACGGGTAGTATATAAAAGTAGAGATTATAATCTTCCGTACTTCTTTAAGAGTAGGGATATCGCTTAAATTATATAATTAACCTAGAACCTATAACCTTTATATACATTAAAGTAAAACTTTTTATTCCTTTTATATCCTAGTTATAAAGTTATTTATTTTTATATAATAGTGTTCCGGCTACGGCGTTAGGCTATTAGTATTATTACTATTTATAATTTTTAAAAGAAATATAGGCGTAGTAGTATCTATAATATATTAATAAGTTTTAGAACTTTTGTATTTTATTTTATAATAACGGTATTTTTTATTTTAAAGAGTTGAAATTAAAGTCTATATAGTATTTTCATCGTTTTTATCTTTATATTTAATATCGGATATAGTTATAGGTATAGGATATAAAGAGGGCGGACGTTTAGACGTAATATATTTAAATTTTAAAATATAGCGACTAAAAGAGGATAATAATATTTATTTTATTTTACCCTACTATTACCGCCTATATTACGGACGTGGTTCGTTATTTCTTTACCGCCGCTACTCGCCTCGTATAACCTATAGAGATTAATTATTATCGGATTAATCGTTTAAGAGAAATTTATTAATAATATATCTCCTTTCTTAAGATTTGGCCCCTTTATTAATTTTTATCTATATTCGGCTATAAACCTAATCTCGGTAGTTATTTTTTATTCGGATATTTATACCGGTCGCCTTTTAACTTAGAAAGAGTAATCTTTATTTAATAATATTTAATTACTTTATTACTATATTATTAGGTATATTAATTATATTTAAATATAATATATCCCTATCGTACCGTTTACCGAATTTAAGAAATATCTTTTCGTATTAAAGCCCTTTTAGGGGGCTCCTCTTATAATCGGAATTTATTCTCCGTATATTAATATACTCGATATACGTTCGATAAAGGTCGACGATTTATATCTTTTTTTTAAAATTACGACTAGTTATTAAGGCCGTAAATATTTAATAGTAATAACCGAGATTACTCCTATTAAATATAATATTAGTTTTTATTTTTAAAAGGGAGTTAATATAATTTATAGTTATAATATAATTTTTATTTTGAAAGCCTATTTGTTTCGTTTCCTATATAAGAGTTATTAGTCGTATATATTTCGTATAATTAAGAAGATATACTTTAGTAATAATTATAAATAGGCGGTCCTTTTTAAAATTAAAGTTATTAGAAGAAAAATATTTATCGTTATTAATATCGATTATTATTTTAGAAAGAACTACCTAGTTATTTATAAATATATTAATAATATCCTCGAAATCGTAGTTATTTTTCTTTATATATTTTCTTTACCTTTTTATACTACCTCTTTCGTCGTTATTATTATATATACCTTCGTTATAGTTCTTTAAAGGGATTTAATATATTATTATATTAATAATCGTTCTATTTAGTTATATATTTAGATATATCTTTTATTTCTTCGTCTCCTTCGTAGTTTACCCCTTCGCCGTAGTAGCTTTTATAGTAACTTTCGATTTTTAATCTTTCACCATTATTAAGATTTACCCGTTATTTATTTATTATATCGAATCGACTTTATTAAAAATCTATGACGTAAAGTTATTATTTAGTAATAATATATAAAAATTAATAAAGGGATTATTTAGAATCCGGGATAAGAAGAGGGCGAAAATTTTAAAAAAAAGTAATTTTTCTTTAACGCGTCGTTATCGTATTATTTTAATTATCTTTATTAGTTTAGTTTAGAGATTTTTAACCGAGTCGGATAAAAGTTTACCGAGTCGGCTAAAGTCTCGTTAATACTAGACTCGAAATTTTATCCGAATCGAATTATTATATCTTTAATTTCTTTTATTTCTTCTTTATACCGTAAAATAATTTATCTACGATATAATATTTTTAAATTATCCTCGTCTACGTCTCCCTAGTTATTAAAGTCCTCTTTTCTTTTATTACCTCGACGAATATACGCTAGGCCTATTAAGGGGATCGATTTAAATTATATTTTAAATACTATTTATTAAAGCGAACGTCGACGATTATATCTAATAACGGACCCTTTATATACGGTATAATATATTAATAATATATACTATATCGGTAAAGCGGGAGCCTGTATAAAAAGAGTCGTAGTATCAAATCCGCTTAGGGCGCTTAGGGTATATATTTCACGGTTTTAGAACTAAAAATTAGAAATAATACTGAAAAAAAATAAAAAAAATAGAATACGCTAAAAACCCTAAAAATAGTAACTTCGGATTTAAGATTTTAAATCCGTGATTTTCTACTAGCGCCGGGTAGCTCGCTAAGGTTATATAGAGCGCTATAACTACGCTAATCTAATTTCGATTTTAAATTACGTCGATTCACGAAAATTATATATACGCGTAATACCCCCTAAGCTAGCGCGGTATTATAGACTATATAATTCATTTATTACTATATATATTTAATTATCTACCGGTACTACTTAGACTAGCTTATTCCGATTTATTTAAAATTATTCAAAATGAGTCGAGGTACTAAATACGTATTTAGTAACTTTAGACGAAAGTAGGTGTTAAATCGATCTCTGGGGCTAGTATATGAGCTAAACAGATCTGAGCGCCTTTTCCGCCTTTTTCGGTAGAATACGGGCTCACCGCTTTGCCGATATATACCGCCGGCTTTCGAGTTATATCGATAGGACGTAGAGCTACGCTATTAAACCCGGTAATTAAATTATATCTTCGTATTATTCGACGATAGTTAGAATTCTTATTCTATTTATAATTATTTATATAAAGAGAATCTTTATTAACGAATATATTATAAATTAGCGGAACGCTACCCTATACGGCGCCGGGAGTATTTTAATAATTTAAAGAAGAGGAATCTAGATTAGAGTAAACGGCGTAAAATACTAGTTAGATCCGATCCTCGTAGTTTATTAATATAAATATAATAATAAATAGGGGTAATATTAGGGTAGTCGTTATAATAGATCTAGAAACTAGAATATAATAATATTAGATATATATAAGAGTAGATAGTCTAAGGAAATCTTTTTTCGATTATATTTATTATTTCTTTCTTATTCCTTCTAATTTAAGATATAATTATATTATTAGAAAAATAAATTAATATATATAAAAGCGTTTATAAAGAATTTAAATTTAGATAATAAAGTATTTAGCGTCCTATACTTTTAATAAAGTATAATATAATATAAATAGGGTAGAAGCTAAAGAAAATAAAATATTTATAATTTAGTATTAACCGAATAATACGTTTCTCTTTCGGGTTTTACTCGGATTATTTTTTTACCTAATATAATATCCGAGTCGGATACTCTATATATTATAAAACTTATAAATAAATTATATTCGTTATATTACGATACCTTCTACCGAGAGTTATTTACTAACGAAGACGAGGTTATAAAGGATATAATTATTTATTCCTCTACCGACCTCTACGTCGTTAATAGTTATAATATTATATATTATTTATACCTAGAAGAATTAACGTCTAGTATACCCGGCTAGTAAACTATAAATAATTACTAAATATAGTAGTTAAGTATATAATAAAAGAACGTAGGTATTCTAGGATAATTACTAGTAATAAGTATTAAATTATAGAAGTTATACTACCTAAATTAATATCTAAATCGAATTTAGTCTTTATATTAACCTAGTACTATACGTAGTATATATTTTTAGGGTAATTATCGTATATTAATATTAAAGTACCTTATACGTTAAATAGGTATAGAAATAAATACGATATAAAAACCTTTAATTTATATCGCTCCTTTTAATCTATTATCTTATCTAATTATCGGTAGTCGTTATCGGCCTATAATATTATATTTATATTAAATATAAAGGGCGGAGCCATAAGCCTTATAAAGAAAATAGATAATAAATTTATAAATTATAAATTACTCGGCTTATAGTTTAAAGTCTATTAAAGGAAAGTATTAATTTTAGGAAGAATAAATTTAGTTTATAACTTCTAATCTGATTAACTTTTATCGTCTAGAATAAAGTAGTAATTATACGTTTTTTTATTCTTTTAAAATAAGCGCGTGACCCGCCCGTTATATTAAATATCGAAGGATTATATCTAGTTTATATCGAGATTATTATTATAAAAAATACGAGTTAAAGTTACCCTAGTTCTAAGAATATATTTAATAAATAAAAGAAAGCGATCTTATTCTTTTTTATAAATAACTAGATATAATCTTCGTCCCGTTTAATTTAATATATAGATAAGTTATATTATAGAGACTCGCCGCGGTAGTACTTCTTTAACCTTTATATAAATGTTATTACGAGTTTTAATTAAGGCCGAAGGGGATATATAATTAAAATATTAATTTATACCTTTAGAGCCTTAGCGTAGCGGCGAGGTAATAAATCGATTATTAAAGGTAAAATCTCGCTAAAAAAATAAGGCCGGTATTTATTTATAAATTATAACTTTATATATACCTACGACTTTACGGTTTATAACTCGGCGATAATAAACTCGTCGAGATAATAAATATAAATATTATTCTTTAGGTACTTATTCTACTTTATATATTTCCCTTTAACTTAAGGGATACTATACGATCTTTATTATTATTATACCGAGAATTTACGGAGAGCTCGTTATCTATTATTATTAAACCGTAGATTCGAGTATATACTAGAAAGTTTAGTATAATATTAACTATACGAAATTTATAAACTTTATTAAAATAATTATTAATTATCGATATAGGCGGTAGTCTACTAGCCTCTTTAATAGTTAATATAATTTCGCGATACTCCTTTTATATTTCTTTATAAATTCGCGATTACTTTTAATAATATTCTTTTTATTAAGTATCCGTAATTAAATAACGGATCTATCTTATTTAATAATAAGGAAGTTTAATAAACTCGACCGTACCCTCAAAAATCTTAATAAAAGGTATTTATTTAATTTCGATAAAATTAAGATTTACCTTTATTTTATTTATAACCGCCTTTTCTATATCCTTATCTAGGTATATATAAACGAGTAGGTTCGTTATCCTTTAACCGGTATCCTCGACTTTAAGAAATACTATATATTTAATAAACGAATCTTAATATTATTACGGTTATTTAATTAACCCGATTATAGTTATATATTTCTTTAAAATACGAGTTTATAAAGTCGTAGAGAAGCCTTATATAAAAGATAAACCTTAACGGTATATTAATTTACGCCTTTAATATAATTCGGATTTTTTAAAATTACCCTTCGGTAATATCTTTAGAACCCGCTCTTCGATTTTTTATTTAATCTTTCGGATAAATTCGGCGGCTTTACCCTCCTTAATCTTAATTTTATAAAACTCGTTTATAAAGATATATTTTATATAGAAGTTATATTTAAGATTAATACTCTTACTATATAACTTTTTTAATTTATATCTCGTATAAGTAGAAGTTATAAATAATTATCGTACTCTTTTAGCCGAGCTTTATACTCTATTAAAACTATAATATAATAACTCTATATTTATATAAATAAATCGCTTATTAATAACGTAATAATATATTTTATTAGAATAAGTATAAAAGTATTTAAGTCTTAAAGTCTTAATATTCGTATTAATTTATTTAGTTTATTATTTTAGTTAATTACCTATAATCTTTACCTTAATAATAATAAGAGTAATATTTATTTTAGGAAGGAGAAAAGTATTCTTATCTTTATATATATTAGGGTAATCGAAGGTTAATAAGTCCGTAGAAGAACGGATTTCTTAATTTATTTATAATTTTATTTCGTACGGAGGGTATTTATTATAATAAAGGGAGTTTTTAAAATCCTCGAGAATCTTAAACTCTTTAATAAAGGGAGAATTATATTTATATATTATACTCTAATATTCGAGAATACGGGAGTTAAAAATTATAAATATCTAGGTCGACTCGGATATTAATATTATCTAAATTAATAATAATATTAGAAAAGACCTAGAGTTAAATACGAATTTTATTAAAATTTATATCGTTATTATTAATAACCTCTCCGTAACGGGAAGCCCGCCGCCTTCTCTAAGGACGTCGTATAATTAATAAATATTTAATTTAAGAGTTAGTATTTTATTATCTACCCTTTTTTATAGCTTTAATAATTATATAATATATATATTTATTTATAGATTTATTATCGCTTTTTAATTAAAATAGTTTATTTATAAATATCTATATTATATCCTCCTATTAAGGTCGGTTCTCTTCGTTAATTATAATAAAGCTACGGAGTAGATAAGTTATAATCGAATCAAAAGATAAAGGGTAAAGAATTTACGGTGTTTCCCGCTCGTCTTTATTTATAAATATTATATTTATATTTATGACCCTCGCCGCAGTTACTTTCCCTATATTAATATTATATAAGGACGGGTCCCTAGTCTAATACGATTTATTAATAATTAAGTTTTATATTATTTTTTTCTTCTTTTTATCGTTTAATTTATAGCTTAAAAGGTATCTCGATAAAGGTTTAAAGTCGCTTAGTTAAAGAAGGTAAAAATAACTTGAAATCTAATAAATAATATTCTTAAACGGTAGGAGGTAGTATAGGAGGCTTTTTTAAATTTTCGATAAAAAGGTATAAATACTCTTAGTCTAAGTATTTTCTCTTCGCGCGAGAAGAGTATAGGTTTTTATAATATAATAACCGATCGTTATCCCGGTATCTTTTATTAATATTAGTAATTCTATTAGCTAGTATCTTAACTATTAAATAAAGTAATTTAATTAACGGAGAGGCCTACGCACGATATAAAAGGAGTATTAAAGATTACCGCGTTAATATATACTAACTAGTATATCCTATAGGCCCTCGTTATATTCGATATTTATATATTCGTTATAAATAGAATACTAGAGTTTATTATAACGTAGAATATCCTATTTATCCTAGAAGCGCTTCGATATTAAGACGTAGATTATTTTATTATAGTTAAGCCGGAACTATACTATTTTATCGTTATTCTTAATATTATCTTTCGCGGTAGCGTTAAGCCGAACCTATCTAATCTAATTATTACGGTTATACGAGATTTTAAGGAGAATCGACCCAGGATTTATAAATATTCGAGGGGGCGAGGGGCGATTTCCTATATAAAACTTATTTTCTAAATAATTATCTTCGGTCCTTTAGGTTTTAGAATACGAGGATTTAAATAACTCCTCGAATTCTTATTTAAAACCTTAACGGGTTATAGATTTAATCGCTATTTTATTAAATAAGTATATAAATTACTATATTATCTTATTTCTAAATACGGGAATACGATTAAGTAAATTAAAATTAGTAATAATATTATTAATAATTTAATAAAGAGTAAGGTTAATTTTAATATTATATAGATTTCTACTTTAGATACCTACTTTTTATATTCTCTTCTATAGTTCTAATTTAACTACGGGGAAGAGTTTCGGTATATAATATAAACTAAACTCGATATTTCTAAGATTTTATTAAAGGTTATTTATACCGATTTTAATATAAAAATAAGGATCCGTTAATATTATAATAAGTAATTTATCTACGATAGAGAGCGAGGTAAAAGTAAATAAAATTAATTAAAATAAAATTAAAGAGGGTTAGGAAATAAAGAGTATAAAATATAATTCGTAAATAAAGAAGATAAAATATAATTAATAAATTATAAAAATATAGGTTAACTCGAGTATCTAGAAAAAGTATTAATAATTTTATAAATTAAGATTCGTTATAATTCGGGCTAGAGTCTCGGCCGAAGTATAATCGAATAAAACTAAATACGCTACTTAATTTATAGCTATTAAATAGGGCGGTAATATAATTAATATCTCGTTATCGATAAAAAGAACCCCCTTCCTATCTTTCTAAAATAATAACGAGCGCGGATTATAATTTATATTTACTATATAATAACTAGTTAAACTAGGTTAAATATATAACTAAAGTACGATTTATTAATAAAGATAATAATACGATTAATGATTTAATTTAGAAGGGTAGGTAGGGAGCCGTAATTAATTAATATATACTAAGTAGGATAGATATTAACTTTAAATATATAATATATTTAATATTTAACGTTTTATATAAATACGCCGATTTATTATATTATAATTAATTTAGGCGGGTTTAATATCTAAAATAAAGTATTATATACTTTATATACGCGCCTTAATAATAAATAAAATAGGATTTTCGCCTTTTTTATATATTTATAATATAGCCGCTTTAAATTTATAAGTATAATTAACCTCGATATTATTATCGCCGATACGATATATAATTTTATCGGTCGAGTTATTATAGATTTTATCTTCGCGGAGGACCTCTTTAAATATCCTAAATTCGATTTTATTTAATATAATATTTATTAAAGACTTCTTCTCCTTTAGGAGTTTAGACGCGAAGAAAAATATATCGGCCGTTATTTAAATCGATTATATATAGAAACCCGTTTCGCTAAAGGTAAAGAGGCGCGTTATATAAAAAGAATTATTGATAGAAAAAAATAATATAATATACCGTCTACGGTTACGATAATAATTATATATATTATTAATCTTTTTAGTTATTTTTAATTTATAGCTCTTAAACTAGAGTTAAGGTATTTTAAATATAAAAACGGAGAGAAAAATTCTATCTAATTATTTTAGTATTTTATTAAATTTAGCCTAATTCTTAAGGCTCCTTAAAGACGTACTTATAATATATTTTTATTTTATCTCTTTCTTTAATACTATCCGTATTTCCTTATAATACGATTATTTAATTATAAGGCTACGCGAAATAATCGAGACCGTCTAATTCCTAGGGTTAATATTAATATAGAATTTAATAAGAGGTAGGGAGGGTAGGGAGGAGATAATAATAACGGGGTTATAAAAGTCTTCTATAATATAAATAAAGATATAGATTATTAAGTATTAATAGGGATATTAATAACGATAAAGAGGATATTATAAATAAAGACGTCGACGTTAATATATAAAAAATAATAATAATATTTAGGTAGGTATTACCTTAAATATTTTATTAAACCTATTAAATAATATTAATATAAATATAGTTAACGAATATCGAGTTAGATATTAAATTATATCCGACTCGGATAACTAAATAGTAATTAATATATTATCGACTCGTCCGACTCGGATAAGTATCTTTAGTTTATAGAAAGTACGAAAAGATATTAATAAATATTTATTATATTTATTAACTATTTAGTAAAGACTATTAATAAAAGCTCTTTACCGACGATAAATATAAATATAATATTACTTTATATTTTATTAATTTAGACCTCGTCGTTAAGAGAGTACTAGGATATTAATTATACTAGAACGGTCTATTATTTAATATACTAGGGTAGTATACCGTATAAATACTCTATCTAAAGGTTTAATATTATATTAAATAACGGAGGTATTATAAAGATAATATCTTTACCGGATATTAATTAATATAGGCTAGAGTATCTAGTTAAGGTAATATAGATAAAACGGTAATATTATTAATTATATCGTTTATTTTAATTTAAATTTAGGTAAAGCTCGTTAAGCCTATAATTATAAAAAAGCGATAAAGAACTTTTATCTATAATTTAGAGAAGAGTTATATAAAGTATTTAACTCGCCGATAATAAGAAAAAGCCCCCGTAATAACGCCTTTTCATCCGATTATTAATATTAATCGGATTTTCTTATCGCTTTTCTTATTATTAAATAAGCCTATTTCCTCGTTTTATTATCCTTTATTTATTTATCTAATATTATTTAGTCCAAATAATTCTTATTATTTAGAATAAAGTAGTAATTATATATTTTTTTATTCTTTTAAGATAAGCGCGTAATCCGCCCGTTATATTAAATATCGAAGAATTATATCTAATCCGTATCGAGATTAATATTACGGAAGGTATAAATTAGAGTTACCCTAGTCCCGAGGATACATTTAGTAGATAAGAGAAAACGAATCTTATCTCTTTTTATAAATAACTAGATATACTCTTTATCCCGTTTAATTTAATCTACGGATAAGTTATATTATAAAGACTCGCCGGGGTAATATTTCTCTAACTATTATATAAATATTAATATAAGTTTTATATTAAATATTATCCGATGAGTTGAAATATATATAATATGACGTAGGTAACAACGGGTAAATTAATAAAGATAACTAGTCTTTTTAGCCTACTATAAATATCCTAACCGAGTAGACTAATTAGTTTTTTTAATATTAATAACTTAGGCGTATCCTTAATAAAGTAGTCGAGATAGTAGGCGTAGATACTATTTTATAAATATTTATTCTAGTCCTTCTATTTTCCCTCTAACTTTAGGAACTCTATATAGGGTCTATTATTATTATATTTAAAATCTATAGAGAATTCCCTATCCGTTATTTGGTTCGAGTAAATATTAGAAGGTTTAGTATTACTCCCGCGGCGCGAAGTTTATAAACCTTTTTAAAATAATTATTAATAATTATTATAAATACTTCTTTACCCGCCGCTCTAATAACTATTATAAATCTTTAGTACTCTTTTTATACTTTTTTATTAATTCGTAACTCCTCTTTATAAAGTTCTTCTCGTTAAGTTTCCGTAATAAAGTAGTAGATTTATTTTATTTTATAGAGGGGAAGTTTAATAAACTCGGCCGTACCCTCGAAATTCTTAATAAAAGATATTTATTTAATTTCGATAGAATTAAGAATTATTTTTATTTTATCTATAACCGCCTTTTCTATATCTTTATCTAGGTATATATAAACGAGTAGGTTTATTATCTTTTAATTAATTTCCTTAATTTCATAAAATACTATATACTCGGTAGACGAATCTTAAGGTTACTATAATTATTTAATTAATTTAATTATAATCGCGTAGTCTTTTAAAGTACGAGTTTATAGAGTTATTAAAAAACCCTATATAAAAGGTAAACTCTATTAGTATTTATATTTACGTATCTTATTTAATTCGGCTTATTTAAAATTACCTTTAGAGAATTTCTTTCGAACCCGCTCTTTAATATTTTATTTAATCTTTTAGATAAATCTAACGACGGTACCCGTCTTAGTTTTTATTTTATGAAATTCGTTTATAAAGATTTATCCTATACGGAAATTATATTTAAGATTAGTATTTAGTCGATTTAAAATCTTCTTAACCTATATATCGTATAAGGCGGGGTTATATATAAATAGGATTCTTTCCTAACTAGGCTTTACGGCTTTATCTAATTTATAATATAATAACTTAACGTTTTCGGGGGTGAGTCGCTGAGTATTAATATTAAAATACTTTTTTTTAGCCTAGGCGTAGAAGTACTAAAGTCTCAAATTCTTATTATCCGTATTAATTTATTTAGTTTATTCTTTTAGTTAATTCTTTATTACCTTCGCTAGGATAACGACTAGGGTAATATCTTATATAGGATAAATAATAGTATCCTTATATTTATATATATAAGGGTAACGGATATCTAGTAGACCCGTAAAGAGATAAATATTACTATCGGTTTACGATTATAACTCGTATAAAGGGAGATATTTATTATAATAAATAGATTCTTTAAATTCTTTAAAATCCCGAAATTTCTTTTAAATACTAGAGTAATAGTAATATAAATTGAATTAATATTTAGTAATAAAGTTAAAGAAAATATTAAGTATCTAGGTCGAGTCGGATATTAATATAATCTAATTCGATAATATTATTAAAAGAGATTTAGAGTTAAGAACGAATTTTATTAAATCCTAGATCGTTACTATTAATAGCCCCTCCGTAATAACTAGCCCGCCGCCTTCTTTAAATAATATCGTAGAAGTAATAAATATATAGTTTAGGAGGTACTATTTTATTATTTATTATTTTCTACGACTTTAACCCTCGTATAGTATATATATTATAAATAGATTTATTACCGGGTTTTAGTTAGAATAATTATTTTATAAATATCTACGTTTTATTATTTTATTAGGGTCGGTCCTCTTTATTAATTATAATAAGACTACGGAGTAGATAAGTTACGGGCGAATCGAAAGTTAAAGGGTAAAAAACTTATAAAGTTTCCCGCTCGTTTATATCTATAAATATTATATCTACCTCGGCGACCCTCGCCGAGGTTATTTTCTTTATATTAATATTATATAAGGACGGGTCCTTTATTTAATATAATTAATTAATAATTAAATCTTTCGGCGCCTCTTCTTCCTCCTTATTATCGTCGGATAATATATCGATAGGGGTTATAATTCGCTTAGTGAAAAAAGGCGGGGGCGGATTCGTTTAACGGGGTTATTAGACGGTAGGAGATAATATAAAAGACTTTTTTAAATATTCGATAAAGGCGGAAGACCTCTTTAATTAAGTCTTTTCTCTTCGCGGGAGAGGATTATAATATTTTTAGGTATATTAACCGATTATAGACTCGATATTTTTTATTAATACTAGTATTTCTATTAATTAATATCTCGATCGTTATATAGGATAATTTGATTAACGGAGAGGCCTATATATAATATAAAGGGGTTATTTAAGATTTCCGCTTTATTATATACTAACTAGTATATCTTATAGGTCCTCGTTATAATTAGTATTTATATATTCGCTAAAAGTAGAATATTAGAGTTTATTTTAATATAGATTATTTTACTCGTCCTAGAAGCGCTTTATTACTAAAACGTCGATTAATTTAATATAATTAACCCGGAATTATACCGGTTTATTATTATTCTTTATATTATCTTTTAAGATAGTATTAAATCGAATAAATCGGATTTAATTATTACGGCTATATAAGATTTTAAAGAGAATCGTCGTAGGATCTTTAAATATTCGAGGGGGCGAGGTATAATTTCTTATATAAAATTTATTTTCGGAGTAATCGTCTTCGGTCCTTTTAATTTTAGAATACGGGGATTTATATAACTCCTCGGATTCTTATTTAAATTAACGGCTTATAGCTTTAATAATATTTTCGTTAATTAGGTATAAAAACTACCGTATCTCTTTATTTAAAAATAAGGGAGAATAATTAAATAAATTAAGATTAATAATAATAGCGTCGATGATTTAACGACGAGTAATTTTAATTTTATTATTACGGAAGGTTCTATTTAATATTTTTACGTCTCGTATTCTCCTCTTTAACTCTATTTTAACTACGGCGAAGAGTTTCGGCGTATATCGTAAACCGAGCTCGATATTTTTAATATTCTATTAAAGATTATTTAAACTCATATTAATATAGAAGTTAGGATTCGATAATACTACGGTAGGTAACTTATCTATATTAGAAAATAAAGTTAAAATAAATATTATTAATAAGAATTAAAATAAAGAGGGTAAAATATAGTTAATAAATAAAAACGATAAGATATAATTAATAAATAAGGGGGGCGAAAGGATAGATAAAGGGTACGAGTCGATTTTCGATAAATAAAGTAAATAAACGCGTTATTTATTTTATAACTAGTAGCGTTAAAACGATAATATTAAACTCGTCGAAACTTAATATTAATATTTTTAAAATCCTATTTATTATAATATTAGAATATAATAAAGTAGAAGATCCTAGGTTTAAATAAGAATAAAGAGGGCGAGGAATAATAAAATAGTAATAACTAGAAACGGATATTAAAATAATATTAAATTCGCGTATTAAATACGAATTAATAGTATATATAACTAAATATTTATTAGAGCGGAATTATATTCGATCGGGTAGTTAATAAAATTATTATTATATTTAGACTATTATAGGATTATTATTAGAGGTTAATATTTTTATTTCTATAAATTCTTGAATCTTAAAAGTAGCCGGATAATAAAAAACGTCCGAGTCGGTTAAAGCTATATTTAATATACTATAAAAAGAGGAATAACGGGAGAAATAAATAAAATAAATAGTATAAAAGACTACTTATTTCTAACTAAATACTATGCTATCGGAATACTTATATAGGTCCATACTCTAGTACTATTAACGATTTATAACTATTATTAAATATAGTAGTAAATTTAAGCCATAATTATTTCTTAATTAATATCGTATTATATTCTAGATTAGAAGCGGTAGAGTTTACCCATAATCGAGAATATTATAATTATTAAGTATAATCGCTAGGGGTACGATAAACTAGTATATTATATTATTATTAGGCGGAGGAATTTTTATATTAATAAATAATCGTCCCGTTTTAATAATAAATACGTTTTATAAAAGGTCCGATAAAGGGGTAAAAGGATAACGTAAAGGCCTTTATAAACTTAATATTAAAAAGTAACTCTCGTATACTTATTAATTAATATATATAGACTCTTTTAAAAATCCCCTTCCCTAACTTTAATATTTAATATATAAATTTAATCTAGCCTCTTTCTCGTTTAAATAGATAGAATAATATATACGATTTCTTTCTACGCTCTTTTATACACTAAACTAAATAATATTTTTATAATATTAATATTTTATTACTACGGTTATACTAGTTAATTATTATATTTAGTATTAAAAATTTATTTTTAAGACCTTACGAGGCTTCCTCGATATTTTAAAGATTAAATTCTACCTTCGAAATCTAATATACCTAATATACGAATGGCCTAATATACTACGTGGTTCGTATATATAATAATTAATAAATAATACTAGAATTGCCTAGATCCTAATTATATAAGGATTTTAAACTAATCGATATTTTACCCTATCGATAAGTTTACTAGGAAAAGAGAATTTAAATTATATTATTACTAGGACGAATAAATCGATAATATCGATATTATAAAAAATAATATCTTAGTAGTAATAGTCTTTGTAGGTATCTATTATAATATAAAAGCCGATTTAATAATCTTAATTAGACGCGTAGGAAATGGATATATTTTTATAAAAATCCTATAAAGCCCTTAATTTATATAGACGAAAAAAACGAGGACGATATTAATAATAAGGGTCGCTTTTAGGCTAAAGGTATAAATATTTCTTAAAAGAATAATACGTATCAAATAATTATATAAATAACGATATTATAGAATAAGTATTTTAAAACGCGGAGGACTATAAGGTATATTATCCTTAAGATATATTAATTTAAATAGCGGAATAAACGACCTTTATAACGACTTCGGGCGGTACTAGTATAATATCGTCTTTAATAATTATATCGGTAGAATAATACCTACCGGAGCGAGGTATAGGAAGGTTAATAATAGGAAAAAATATATTAAATTTAAAATCTTTATCCGAGTAATTATCCGAATCGGGTATAAATTATTATCCCTTTGGATTAAAAATAAACTACGTAATAACCGAATAAATATATATCGCGCGACTCTTTAACGGTTCTATAAATAAGTTCTTTAAAGACTATTAATTAATACTTTTCTATAGATACTATAGCTTCGATAGCGCTCTACTATTGAAAACTAAATTATCTAATATAAAATATAATAATACCGATAAGGACTAGGTCCGGTAAACTTTCTAAATCTATATAAATAAATCTAGTAACGAGTTTAAAATATATTCTATTCTTTACTTCGATATAATATCTATTATAAAAGCGTTATTAGGATATATACTATTTAATTCGAGCCTTAACTATATACCGATACGCTAGCGAAATCTTAATAAAGACTTTATTATTAATAAAATATATATAACCGGCTAATAATAGGAGATATAGGATAAATTACCTAACGACTCGACCGTTATACCGGTAATAATAGGATCGAATAAGATTTATTTATCTCGAATATACGGGGACTAGTAGGCCTAGCCGGTTTATATTATTATTAATAACCTCGAATAAAGTATATAGCGAGTAAAGACTCGGCTAGGGATAATATTATTAGGCCTAATATTAATAATCTATAATAAAACGAAAGCCGAAGTATATTATTATATTTTAAGGCTTATAGTAGAGGGTAAATTAATCGTAATTATAATAATTATTTATTTATATTAACGGCGTAATTTTAAAATATTTAAAGAGTACGCTCGGAAGGGGATTCATATTATATACGCGGATAAATTAATTCGACGATATTATCCGATTTTAACTTCTATACCTAGCGATTATAAAGAATAAATTTTAATTACCTTTATTAAGAGTAGTAAATATTATCCGGTATATTTAGTACTATTAAATAAACGCGAGCGATTACACCCTAAGGTCCTATATCCTTTAAGGATACCGGAGCGATATATAAAATAACTACGTATTCAAAGAACCTACGATAAGGATATACCTAAATAACTATCGGATATAATAGTATACGACCGCCGTAATTTCGCGGAAGGTTATTTCGCGGTTAACGTCTTTAAGATCTAAATATTTAATATATTATATATTTTAATAATAAAGAGGCTAATAAACTACCTTTTAAATTAATAAACTTAATATATTAAAGAGGGTAGAATAAAAGAAGAGATAAAAACTCTACTCGACGGTCGATTTTAAACCGTACCTAAATATATTAATCTAATATTAGGTCATAGTGCCTAGGGTGTTTATAATAATATAAAAGTAAATATGAAGCTTTAGTGGGAAAATAATCTTTATATTTAAATAATAGAATTAATCTCTAAAGAGTTAGAGCGAGGGCTCCGAGCCTCCTATTTCTAAAGAGGCTCCGGAGTACCGGAAACTATAATATAATATTATAATATAAATAGCGTAACTACGCCGTATACTCTTTATATAGGATTTATATACTATATTTAATAGCTACTATAAAGCTAGTTTTAATATAGTATAATAATTACCTCCCCTTCTAGGGGTTTCGCCCTCGAAACTAGTAAATATTAATTTAACGTTTTAATATTTCGACGAAGGAGTATAATTTAGGAGAATCTAAATTAAATAGGGCGTACGTATAACGCCTACGCCTCCTACTTAATTCCGTTAATCTCCTATTTTTATAATAATAATATATTAATAAAAAACCTCTAAACCTAGTAGGAAAAAGGGAGGGAAATAAATTATATTTTAAAATTAATAATACGTCGCGTACGCCTCGCGTACCGGCGTAATATATAGTCGTAGATCGTATTAAATATTTAATAAAAACCTCTAAACCTAAAGAGAAAAGTAAGGGAAAGAATACTATAATTACCGTCGAAAACTATAAACCTTTACTATTAATAAGGCTTTAGCGATATCGGCGGTAAAATAAATTATCTTACTTTATTATTTAGGAAGAACTCTAGTTATAGGAGTAAATATATATAAATAATAATCTTAACGTAGATATAAAGCCTTCGCCGACCTCCTAACTTTTCTTCTTCTATAATATCCTATTATCTTCTATACGTATAAACTCCTATACGCTACTATCGATAGTTATACTATATTTAGACTTTTATTAATTTATAATAATCTCGGCCGTATCTTTAAGCTCTTTCTCGAGGTTATAAATATTATATATATATTCTATAAGTAAGACTAGAGTTAATATATCGTAATTTAAATAATTCTTTTTTTTTCTTTTTTTAAATTCTTTCTTTAACCTTATAATTATTAAAGTAAATAAATAACTTATTCTATTTTTAAATAAGGTATTTATTTATATTTTAAAAGAATTAATATTATCGTGATATTTATTTTATTTTTAAATTATTAGTTTTAAACCTTATTTTATTAGCGACGCGTATATAACTAGATTACTTTAATATTTAATATATTAATTTAATCTCTACGGTATACGATATTAATAATAGTATTTAAATATTTAATACGTCCCCGACCCTCGCTCTTTATAAAATAACCGCCCGCTCTACTTTTACCCCGCCTTTATCCGTACTTTTATACCTCCGCTACTTTAAGCGGATAAACCTAGATAACTACGTCCTATATAATAAAGTACTATATATAAAGTATACTTATTACGTAAAGAATAAGTACTTATATAATCCTATATATCGTTTATATTCTAAAACCGAATTATATTAATATATTTAGATTCCGTCTAAATTTTATACCTTTATAAATTTTCTTTTTAATCGTTTAGAACGTCGAGGCCCTAATAAACGTCTTTACGAGCGGGTCGTTAAATATACGAAAGATATTATAGCCTTCCTTTAAGAGACTAAGCCTAAAAGCGGCGACGTTAAAAAAGGGAAGGATATACTATAATTAATATCTCGGTTTATTACGAGCGTCGAGGGTATAGATAATATCTTTTATACTCTAATAAATTAATATAGTTTAGATACGATTCGTATATTAATAACTTTTTAAGGAGAGATTACTACCCGGGATATAAATATACTTTAAAATAAGATTATATAATATTAACCTAACGATCTTTTTAAATCTACGGATAAAGATAAAGCCGATAATAAAGACGAAGACGAAGTTTATACGCGTCGTATATAAGATATCTTTAAATATAATTTTTCTCCCGGCCTTAATCCCGTTACCGATTAATTTAAAATACCTATTATTAATGATCTCGATACTATCGATCCTATTTTATTCTCTAACGGTATATAAAGAGTTATAGTATCTAGTTATAAAGCTCTTTTAATTAAGAATATCGTAGAGCCTCGCCTTTAATATAACGATATAAAGAGTACGAGTCGTTATATCTTAAATAAATTAATATCTTCTCGCGAGGCTTTTAAGGAAGAAGTTAAAGATAAAATTAATAATCCTAATCTTGATTCTATTTCTACTCTTTATTTTTTAATTTAACTTCCCGGCCCTAGCCCTACTCGTAAATAGCCGAGTCTTAATATTAAGAAAGCTAGTTATTATAAATATAAACCCGCCTACGAGCGCCCCGCTAGCCGTAAGGATATATCTTATTCGAAGTCTATTAATAAAAAATAGTTAGTAGTAACTAGTAATTAATAATATTTCCTTTTCCTACTCTTTACTTTCTATATCTTTTCTATTTTTATATTCTCTTCGAATATTTCTTATAGTTCTAGCGCGTTATCTAAAATATCTATATTAACCTATTTATTAAAGGTCTTTAGTTATCCTAGTTATTTTATAAAGTAAAGTACCTCGCCCTTTATTTTCTTCTTTTTTAGTACCTCTTCTACTTCCTATTCGTTTATATTATTTATTAATTCCGATAGAGGTATATTAGGAATCGAAACGTCGCCCTACCGTTAATAATACGGTTCTAGAAGTAATATATAAAAAATATTATAAATACGGTAGCTAGTTAATAATCCTAGGCGATATACTTATATTCCGACGGTATCCAAAATCTTAAATAGTCTAATTACTTTATAAGAGAACTTCTTACTTAGTCGTTTTTATATTAAGTTTTTAGTTAATAATAATATAAGGTTATTTATATTAAATAATTTCGGTTTATACCTTTTATTATGGCTACGTTTCTACGCCTCGACCGCGATAGTTTATACTTTTATTAGGTACTCTCTTAAAGTATTTAATTTTTTAATTCTTTTTTATACCGACGGTACTTCTCCCCCGTATATCTCGCCCTCGAGACGCGGTTTAAGAGATGGATTATAACCATATATAAATATAAATAATATCCATTTTATTATTATATATTACGTACTATAGTATATTTATTCTATTATAGGTAAAAGTACTACCTAGTTATTTTACTCGCTTAAATAAAAAGTTCTTAAATAATATTCTAAGGTTTAGTTCTAGCGTTCTATCTAGTTATCCGTTTATGAATAAAATACGGTATTTAAACGCCTCTTAATTTTTATTAAATAATATACCTCTAATTAAAACGTATTTATAAAGATAGAACCTCTATTAGAAATAATCTTATTAAGAACTCTAAACTTTAGGATAACTTTTTCGAATATTAACTCTATTAACCCCGTAAAGTCGATTATTTTAAAGGTTAGGATATATCGTAATATCTTTATATATTTATTTATAACTATAAAAACCGTATTATAGACGCGCCCGTATCGTTTATTTAAAGGTAAATTAGTAATAAAATTTATTATAATTTCCTTCTACGGCCCCGTAGGATATAGTAGAGAATTAATTTCGTTATAAAGGCGGTATCGATATACCTTAACCTACTAGTATATATCGTATATATCGATATATTCTTATACGTCGGCCTTAAGAGTACTCTAGAAATATTTTCTAATAAATAACTTTATTATCTTTTTAACGCTAAAGTACCCCGTTAATATATCGTTATAATATCGTTCTAGTAACTCTTCGCGGACTAATTCTTCTTTAAGTATATAAATCTTATTATTATATTTAAAAATTAATATAGAATCTAAAGTCTATACTCCGGCGGAACGCTAGTAATCCGCTTATATAATTTCGGCGATTCTTATTTACGAGAAGGAATCATCCTTTTATAAAGCGCGAATTATTTTAATTATTAATAAACTCTTAACGTTATAAGCCGTTTCGTAAAGTATTATTAATTTAGTAATAATATATAGAATAAATAGTTTATAGCCTATAGTTCTAACGATAGGGTTAAATAATTCCTCTATTATATTATAATCGATTTAAATAAATATTTTTAGAATTTCCTATCTAGGTATTAACTCCTTAGGCCTAGATAAATATATTACCGAAGAATATATCTTTTTTACGATAAGCCTTAAAGACCCTAGTAATATAAATTTTATATATATTAGGTTTTATATAACGCCTACGGATATACTACCTAACGCCGGCGAAATACTATTTATATCTAGATCTTCTATATCTACGAATATATTTTATATCGTAGCGAAAATAGGGCCTTAATTAATACCTTCTAAATTTAATAACTTCTATTATAGTATAAATAATATATTATCTAAAAAGTCATCTTGGCCTTTATAATTAAGACGACGTAAAGGGTTATCGGTTAAGTTACTTTTTTTAAAATAATACGAAATTAAGAAATTAAAAGATAAGAGTCTTATTACCTAGCGCGCCTAACGATTATTTAATTACTTAATATTTATAAAACCCCTTAGGTTATTATAATTAGTTAAGATTTCTACTTTATATAAATTACCCTCGAGGTAGTATCGTTATTATTTAAATATCGTAATAATTACGAGGAACTTTTTATTATAAATCTTATATCGAATTTTTAGACCTTATATTTTACGGGACTAAAAAGCGACGGGATACTATTTATTATTATTTTATAACTATATTAAAATCGTAGTTATGATAAAATTAGAAGTATCTATTTTAATCCGAATTTTTAATTCTAGATTAAAGTATACTAGAATAAGCGTATACGAGAATAAATCGCGAAGTAGGTAAAACGCTTACTCTACCTCTTTAGGTTATTTAAATAGACTAAATTTTCTATTATTTTAATTACTTTTTAATAGACCCGTTAATAGGCTTACTATCTACGAATAATAATAAATAAATCGACGATAAAAATTAATAAGGCCTAAAAATACTTATATATTATAAAAGGACTTTAGTTTTGGCTAGGACTAAATTATATTAATTCTATATTCGTCTATTAATATACCTTCGGTATTTACGATAAACTCTAGAAACTTACTTAACCGAATAAAGAACTCGTATTTCTTAAGACTCGCGAATAAGGAATATTTTTATAAGTATTCGAGTATTTATTATATATAATTAATATACTCCTCTTTTAAATTTAAATAAATTAGGATATTATTTAGATAAATAATATAAAATATATTTATTAAACCCGCTAACGATTTATTAATATAGATTTAAAAATAATAAGTATATTCGTTAAACTAAATAATATTACTATATATTCGAAAAGATTATATTATATACGAAATATTATTTTCTATTTATCGCCTTCCTTAATTCTTATTTAATAATAAATATCTTTTAAATTAAGCTTCGTAAATTATATAATATTATTTAAACGGTCCAGCGTTTTATTAATTAAGAGTAACGGGTAATGATTTTTAATAATAATTTTATTAAAACCTCGGTAGTCGATATATAGTTATAGTCTATTATCTTTTTTTAAAATAAAAAGGATAAGAGCCCCGGCGGGGTTTACGGAGTACCTAATTTAACCCTTCGTTAAAACGTTATTTAGGTATCTCCTTAACTCTATTAATTCTAAATTCGATAGATTATAAAGAAACCCGTATAGCGGGTTACTCTTTATATTAATTATATAATCGCCGCTTTTATATAACGATAATCGACCTACTTCTTTATTTAAAAAGATATTATTAAAATTTATAAATTCGTTAGGAAGCGTATACGGTATAATAACGAAACTATTAAAAGATATTATATTAATAGTAGTATCGCCTTTCCTAGCCTTATTCTTATTAATAGGATCTTAATTAAAGGGACTAGCCTTAGTATAAATTAATATATATATAACTAGCTACGTCTTTAATGATTTCGCGAAATCCTTAAGTAATTCTAACGTATATATATTTAGCGCGATACCGAACCGTTAGGTACATATATTATAGTCGGTTTAAATCTTTTCTTCTTTTATAACCGGTATATTTATAATAATAAGCGAGCCTTTTTTATTAATAAAATAAAAGGTATTATTATACTCTTTAATTTACCCCTATAAATCGGTTAACCGGTAGACGATATTATAAATATTATAATAATAAATAGATTACTCGTTTATTTATTTAAGAGTCGGTAACGACTCGCTCTTAAGATACTCTAGGTTATACTATTATATAAATATTTTATTAATAATATTTATCTCCGCTCTTAGATCTTTATCCATTTTAATACGAATAATTTTTATATCGATATTAATTAGGTTTATAATAACTTCGTTATCGATATTTATACTCGGTCGGGTTTTTTTTTCCCTTTATTCCCTCGGGATAAAGATTTCCCCGAGGGTTTATTATTTTTTAACTCGGTGATATAATCGCGGATATAATTAATAATCTTTATTTTCTTCTCTAGATATTTATTAGAGTAATAGCCGAGTTTATAATAATTAAAATACTTAATATCCTTAAGATTCTTATCGCTCGCGCGAGTCGTATATATTTTATTTATATTTCTACGATTATTATTATTAGAACCTTATCCCCTTATATTAAATTTATCTTTATTATCTCCGCTCTTTAACCCCTTTTTATACCTCTTTTAAGGTCTTAATTAATTATCTTAATTATTATCTTATATCTTAAAGTCCCGATTAAGATTATATTTATAATATATTATAAATAATATAAATTCGGTTCGCTTAATAGGAATACTTTATACTCGGTTAACTTCTTTTAGAATATTAGGTCTTAAGTAGGTTATTAAATAAACTATTTATTATTTTTTATTATAAAGAGGTAATTCGGTTTCTAGGGTACTAAAATAGGTATCGAAATTTTATATTAATTAATTATTCTTCTAACGTATATATTAATATTTAAGATTCGTATTTATAGCTCGGTTTAAGGGGTCTTTAATTACGTTAAATAAATAATCCGTAAAGAACTTCTATATTAATATATCTACTAAATAAAGTTCTTTATATTTATTTTATAACTTCTTAATTTACCTCTTTAAATAGAGTATCGTATATAAAATCTTCTTTTTATTTATTCGAAAGTTTACGGGTATTAAACGGAACGCGGTCTCTACGTTATAAATTTATTCTCGATAATTTTACGAATTCTTCGTATAAAAATCTTATAGTTTCGATAACCGTAAATTATTTTAATTTATATTAAGACCGATTTAATTACGACCTACCGTCGGGCCGTTTTCGTCTTTTATATTTAATTTTTAAAGATTATTTTCGATTTCCTTATCTCCTTTACCTACGATAATACGTCGTAAATTTTCGATATTTTTCTAAATTATAATAATGAAGGCCTCTTTTTCGAGGGCTTTCTATTTATATTTTAATTCTATAAATGGTTAATCTACCGTAAAATTAATATTCTTTAGTAAATCTCCCGTATTTTCGTCTAGAGTATTAATCCTATATATCTCGCCTTCGGGACGATTATTTCTAGAGAGATCTTTTATATTTCTAACGGATTACTACCTAAGAAGGTTAAGAGAGATTAAAATTATTAAATTATAATACCTAGGGTATTTATAATAATATAAAAATAAGTATAAAACTTTAATAGGAAAATAATCTTTATATTTAAATAATAGAATTAATCTTTAAAGAGTTAGAGCGAGGGCTCTAAGCCTCCTATTTTTAAAGGGGCTCTAAAGTACCGGAAACTAGAATATAATATTATAATATAAATAGCGTAACCACGCCGTATACTCTTTATATAAGATTTATATACTATATTTAATAACTACTATAAAGCTAGTCTTAGTATAGTATAATATCTAAAGTATTTCCTAAACTTTAATAAAATTAGTTAATAGACGGGAGAGGAGAGTAAATAATTTTTATAAATAATTATACCCGTATTTACCCCTCTATTATTAGAAAAGGTACCCGAAATACTATACGTAGGACGAATAATTATTAACTTTATTATATTTATAAAATATCGTTCGTATAACGAAGAAACGCTTAGGTATATAAATATAGTATTAAATAAAATTAATCTATTAAAAGAAGTCTTTAAAAAGTATAAGCCGATTAATAAAAAAACGGGCGAGTCATATTTTAAATTCCCTAAATTCTACGTTCTTATTTATATAATATTTATAATTAAATAATACGGTTCACCGGACTCTTATAGTATTTAAATAATAAAGAGGATATATTTAATATTATTAAAAACTACTATAAGCGAACGAATAAATACGACGATTATTAAAAGTAAATAATAGAATATAATACTCGTTATATTAAAATTACTATTATAAAGGATAATTTAGAGTATCGGGAGATAAAGATTATACTATTTAATTAAAAGAGAAGGTAAAAAGAAAAAAAGGTTATAAAGACCGGGGTTCTTTTAAACCTCGATAAAAAAAATTAATAAATAAACGTAGACGAGGACGTTATTTTACGGTAAATCTATAAATACTATACTTATTATTAATATATAGTATTAAATATAGCGAAGATATTTAACCTAAAGGGCTTTCTCGAAGGTCTAGTTATATTTATTAAAGCGAATTAAATAAAGGCGTCTATATAGGGCTTAACGATACCGAATACCGAAATTAATAAATAGGAGGTAGATTATAGCTAGGTTAATAACTACCTAATTTATATCTTTAAGAATATAATATATTAAAAAATATTAAAGGAGGACTTTTCTAATCCGAGCCACCTTTATAAAAATATAATAGTTTATAGATTAAATAGAAAGCTATATTATTATAGTTAACGTAGAGATAGTATATAGATAAGCGAATAAAAGTCGGTCGAAACGAATCTTATTATTATATAAGAAGGAAGATTAATAAATAAAGTATAAATTATTATAAAAATAAAGAATTTAGGCTAGAGGGACTAAAAATAATAATCTACTCGTTTATAAAATACCTTTATAAAAGTCTTTAATTATCGATACTTAAAGTAGGTTTAAGAATTTTATAGAATAATAGAAATAAAAAGAGTATATTTATTATATACTCTTAACCCTAGAATATTAGGTAATCGGCGGTTCTACGGACTACCGAATATTAAGCGAAGTATTTATCTTATATTTATAACGATAAAGGGAAGAGACTTCTTTTATATTAATTTATTCATCGACTAGGATTAATATAATATTCTTTATAATCTTAAATTCTTTACGAAGAGTTAAAGGGTAGCCGAGGAAATCTACGCCTAAATTATAAATAAAGGGCGTATATATAAATTAAATATAAAGCGACGAAAGAGTTATAAATATTAATATTATAAAGAAAAGGGATTTCTATTAATCGCCGTAATAAAAAATATATAAGGATAAAGATTTAATAAAGTAATTTAAAGAACGAAATCCGAGTTAAATTATATCGTTATCCGATTTAGATATTAAATCGCTTATATTACTATCCGATTTAAATATTAAATCGTTTATATTATTATCCGACTCGGATAACGAATTACCTAAATCGGGTTCGGGGATAAAATCGAAGAAACGAATCGAGGGTATTATTACTTTATTATAATCGAAGATATTAAATCTTAAATAACCGGGGTAATAATATAAATACGGGTACTACCTCCTAAACTAATAATATACTAAGACCGGGTATTTTAGGGACTACGGATACGAATTTTATAAAGAAGAGAAAATATAAAGAATTTATATTCGAGAATATTATAAATAAGAGCGGGATTACTATATAGATTAATATAATTAACTTATTATTAAAGAAGGATAGTACGTAGAGAGATAAAAAGAATAACGAATAACGGAGTATAAATACGAATATATAAAATAAAGATAGTATTATATAGAGGATTAAGAAGGAGGAGTTTATTATAACGACCGAACCTAAAGAGTTAAAGAGTAAAAGAGATATTATAGAGTAAATATATTATTTAAATTAGGAAATAATATTAATAATTATTTACAGCTCTAATTATAATTTAATTATATTCGTTTATATCGGCCTAAAAGTTAAGAGTTTCGGTATATATAAAGGATTATTATTTAAAGCCTTAATATTCTTTAGAGGTATCTTTTCTAGCGAATATAAACCCGAAGTAAAAACTAAATCCGAAGACGTTATCGAAATTATATTATATAATAATAGCTTAAAAGTAATTACCCTTTTTAATAAAAACCTATTAATCTTTAAACGATTTAACGACTAGGGGTAAATACTTTTATTATATTTCCTCCTTTTATTAAGGTACTCCGATAAGAAGGTCTTCCCCCGAATAAAGTTTTAAACGGATAAATAATAAAGAAAGGGGATAATTATATAAATAAAAGATTATTTATTTACCTCTTATCTTCTTATCTTTACCCTTTTATATTATTATATTATCTTTTATTTAATTAATTACGATATAATTAAAGTTTATATATTATTATATACCTTTATTAAAGTTATAATAGATATTATTTAATAAACTAGGCTAGTTTCTAACCCCCCTCCTACGTTTCTAATTAATTATAATTATTATAATTTTATTAACCTTAAACTAGAAGTTACCTTTAAGAAGTATATTTACGCCGAATAAAATAAATAAGGAATCGAAGAAATTCGAATACTTTAAACCTAACTTTATTATCTAATAATAAATACGGTATTATTATTTATTTACGGTAGAGTTAGACTCTAAATCGCCGAATTCTACTATATTTTTATTAATATCTTACTACGCACCGTCTACGCTATATTCTTCGACGTAATTATTTATAACGTTTATACCGTTAAAGGCTAATATTAATAAGTTAATAACTTCCTAGATATCTAGTATTAATATATTTATAGTATCTTCTAATAGGTAGAAAATAAATAGGTTTTTTTAATCTTCGTTATTTATAGGACTAAAAGTAGGAAGGGAGGTTACGTCGAAGGGGTCGCCCCTTTCGGAAATTATTATAATCGAGGTACTCTAAAATTCGGGTAATTTATTTACTTTATAGCGATAATAAATCTTATATTATTAAATATATATTATTTCTACCCCGAATATCCCCCTATCGATTTCTACTTTACTTCTTTTAATATTTTTATTTATTTATATTCATTATACCGGAGGCCTTAACTTATATATACTCGTATTTTTTTAGATCTTTAAATTATTTATTATTATTTTACCCTAGTATAATAATCTTTTTATAATAATCTTTATCCTCGAGATATTTCCTAGCGTCTAGAACTTTACCTTTAAATTAAATATTCTTCGATATTCTTTAATATTTATAACCCCCCCGCTAGGGTAAATAGCCTTAAATTAAAATATTAATAATAATTATATATTCTCTTTATTATTTATAGTAGCGCTAATAATCTCCTTTTTAATTTTTTATATCTCGATAAATTTAACGTCTATAGGCTTATTTAATTATAAATTATATAATATATATCTCCTCTGTCTAGTTAATACGAAAGATATAGTAGAAGGTTAAGACTATTAATATAAATCTAAAATTAAATATTAAGGGAGTATTAATACGTATAATTAAATTATTATTAAAATATTATACCTTTTAGGAGCCCTTAATAAAAATAATCCTAGAAGAATATAATAACGCCGGGAACTAGTAAAGGACCTTATATAACCGAGCGACGAGTATTAAAAAGAAATATAATTATTTAAATAAAAAATAATTTATATACCTTTTATCTTTCTCTCTCTATTTATTTATATTATAGTACTACTCGCTATATTTAATTATAATATAACTAGATTATTTATACTACTACCTACGTTTATAATACGATAATATCTTCGTTATTTAATAACGAATATAAGGCGCCTCGGAGATCTAGCTAAAATTATTTACTCCGTAGTAATAACGAACCTTATTTTATTAAATATATAATACTTTAGTACTAAATATTTTCCTATCGATTTCTATTTTATTTATTTTAATTTATTTATTTCCTCGAATTCGTCCTTTTTAAAACCTTTACTTTCTTATTTCTTTATAGGTTATATATTATACTAGTTATTATCTCGTACCTTTTAATAGTTATTAAACTATATTTATCTATATACGTCTTCGAATAAAAGAAATTAATTTATAGTTTTAGATTTAACTAAACTCCCTAAATTTAAATAGAATAAAGGTAATTAATTTATATTTATAATAACTAAAGACCTTAAAGGCCAGTTTATACTTTTAAAAATAAATTAAAGATTCTAGCGGAAACTTATTTAATTAATTTTATACGAAATCTTATAAAAGAATATATTTAAATAAAGAATTATATTAACCTCTTTATTTTTATATTAATTAACGATTTTATTAATTCGAGCGCCTTTAGTTTAATAAAGAAAATTAAAATAAAGGGAAGAATAATCGGCGGTTTAATAAAACCCGATTAAATATAAGAGGGCGAGTCTCTTTAATAATAAATTTAGATATTTAATAACGAACGCTAAATTTATAACTTCGGGTATTATTCTATTAAAAATAATTTAGATACCCGAGTTAATTATATTATAATAAAGAGAGAGGAAGATACCTTCTTTAATTTAAATAAGTTTTATATTACTACACTCGGTATTTATAATAGACGCTTTAATATCTTTTTATTATAATCGGCGCTCTTTAAGCGTTTAACTATTTATATTTAGAAAAAATAAACGAGCCCCGTTTATTATTATTTAAGAATATTTATTATTATCCGTCTAGCCTCCTACGTATTATTAATAAAGTTTAATAAAAAACGGATAATATTAATACTAGATTAAAAAAGTTATTAGAGCCGTTAAATAGAAACTTTCTAGTAGTTATTATATAAGAAATAATAAGATTTAAATAATAAATTAAAAAGTATATTAAGAAGGGCGCTTAAGTTAATACTTTTTAAAAGGAATAAAATAAATAAACTTTCTAATTTCGTAAGATTTTAACCGATTTATAATTAATTTTTAAATTACTAAATCCGTTAACGCCTGGTTAATTTTATAGTATATTAACTAGCGAGTTTATAATTACGCCTAGTCCTTTAAACTAGAAGAATACTACTATCTTTAAATTTAATTCCGAATTTAATATTAATATTAATAATAAATTAAGCCCTATATTATCTAGGAGGAAGAGATTATACGGATCGATATAACTTATATTGATTAAGTTTTTAAGAATCGTCCTTTATTCGAATAATTATATTATATACTTTAGACGCTTTAATCTTAACGAGGTATATAATATTATTTAAAATACGTATATTAGACTTCCGGGGCGAATTTATCCTAATATTATAAAGAGAATTAAATTTTTTAATAAATATAGAAAATTTTTAGAAATTATTAAAACCTAAACTAAATAGAAAAAGGAAAATACGTCGATGAATCTAGGATATATTTATATCTAGACTTTATTATTTAAATCCGTTTAATACTAGAAGGCCTTAAAGATCCTATATATATAAAAAACGATCGAATATTAAACCGGGATCCCTATTAAAGCGACTCTAAAAAATAAAATTATAAGAGTATATATTTAGGGTAAAGATAATATTATAAAGAGAGTTAAGATTAAGCTTAAAATAATATTATAAAGAAAATTAAAACCGAGGAGGGTAAGATTATTACCGAGTTTAAAATAGTATTATAAAGAAAATTAAAACCGAGGAGGGTAAAATTATTACCGAGTTTAAAATAATATTATAAAGAAGATTAAAATTAAGGAGGGTAAGATTACTACCGAGCCTAAAATAATACTATAAAGAGGATTAAGACTAAAGAGGGTAAGGTTACTACCGAGCCTTAAAATTTAAAATATAAGAAAGAAGTTATAAAATAAATATTTTATTATACTATTAAAGCTAAAACCCTAGGTAAAGGGGAAATTAATAACGAAATTATACTCTCTCCTAAAAAAAAAGGCGCTATTTATAAACTTAAAGATATTCTAGTTACCGAAGTTATATTTATTAATACCGTTATTTCTTTCTCTCCGACGATAATTTTAGAGTTATACTCGTTCTACTCGATAAATATAAAAGCCCGAAGATATTCTAGCTACCGAAGTTATATTTATTAATACTATTATTTCTTTCTCTCCGACGATAGCTTTAAAGCCGTATTTATTCTACTCGATAAATATAAAAACCCGAAGATATTCTAGCTACCGAAGTTATATTTATTAATACTATTATTTCTTTCTCTCCGACGATAGCTTTAAAGCCGTATTTATTCTACTCGATAAATATAAAAACCCGAAGATATTCTAGCTACCGAAGTTATATCTATTAATAATATTATTTTTTTCTCTCCGACGATAGCCTTAGAGCCGTACCCGTTCTATTTAATTAATATAATAATATTAATAGTTTCTTTAATTAGGCTCTAAAGACTTAAAGATTCTTAAATAACTCGGATAATATTAATAACTTAACGGGTATCCCGGTTATAATAAATGATATTTAATAGCCGATTACTATAACGTAGAGACTAGTAGATATATTCGGCTATATACTAGACGAAATTATAAAGACGAAGAATAGTAAAATTAATAATTTAATAAAAGTTAAAAATCCGGTTCTAAATAAGGCGAATATAGCCTTAATTTAACTATATAAAGTAGTATCTTCGCTTAATTATATATTTACCGCCTAAATAAAAGTTTAAGCCTATAAATATAAATCGATATTACTTCCTCTTTACTAGATTATAGTTACGAAGAGATATTTATTATTAATATTATTAAAGTAGGAGTTAAATCTAAAGAACGTTAATTATAGGAGTATAATATAGATAATAATAACTTTAAATCTATTATAAAGTATATCGAAGTAAAGACTAGCGCGGTATTTATTATTAAATATTATAAGTTAAAGGCTTTAACTTTCGTAATTAAATTATTTATTTTTAAAGTATTTATTAACGGGGTTTATATTAATAATATTTTAATATAAAAAAAAGGAGACCGACTAGAATCCCGTTTAAGAAGAGATTACCGAATAAATATCGCGGTAAATAATAACGATATATCTTTAATAAAGGCTATATCTACGGGCTTAATATTATAAAAATAAGATATTACTCGCTTTATAAATCCTTTAATTTAATATTTATTTATTTTATTAATAGTATTAATAAACTAAATATTTATAACGTTTATAAATAGAAATTCTAGGATATCCTACTATTATTCGAGTCGGATAAAATAACTTTTTAAATCGGACGAGATAGTTATCCGAGTCGGATAAAAACTATACGAAAATACTTTATAACGAAAAATCCTATAATCTCCTACGATTATCGTCCGCTCCTAGGGCGTTCTAGATAGTTTATAAAATAATCTAAAAACGAAGACGTAAAAATTTTAAATATTATTATTAGCGAGAATACCGGGCTATATTTAGGCCGTTATAAACTCTTTATTTATAAAGTTAAATTATTTATCGCTATCTAACCTACTAGTTATATTATCGACGTCGTCGACGTTTTCTTCGCTATTATCTTTACTATTAATAATACTACTATAATTAGAATAAATATTATTAATAATAATAGGGGTAAGATAATTAAAAAGAGAAGTCTTATTAATATTATACGAAGGTTAGATATATCTCGCGTAAATACCTTAAACTAGGTACTAGTAAAGACGGTAAGGATTAAGATATAAATATAAACAATAATAACTCTAATAAATATAGAGGAAAAAGTAATTATAATAATATAATCTATAGTTAATATTAGTAGTAAATATTAGATATTAAATAATAATTAAACTTAAAGCTTAATAATAGGTATATTATACTAGTAGAGATTAATATATAATTAATTTACTAAATATACTTCGAGTATATTATTAATAAATTAGATATACTATCGGGGCTAGTAGTATACTATCTATAAATAATAGATACTAACTATACTAGGAGTATAGTATTAGTAAATAAAGATTACTAAATTTATTAATAAATTATTAATAATAACCCCGAGTTATTAAATTTATTAATAAGACGCTGCCCGGACCCCTAATTTACTAAACCTATTAATAGGACGCTACTAGTCTTATCCGTAACTTAAGGCTACTAGTAGGACGCTACTAACTCTATCCGCGCGGTCGGTAACTAGAGTTTTAATAGGAGTTTTTAAGATTTACCGATAATAAATAAATATATTAAAATATTTAGTATATCTAGTAAAAGTATTTAGAAATATATTAAACCGCCTAGTATAACCCGCGGTTAAGATAAAGATTAATAGAATTAAAATATATATTAAGATAGTATATTAATAAGTTATAGTATTAACCTTATAAAGAGAATAAAGAAGGGATTCTCTATTATTCCCTTCTCTTCTCTATTTTAAAGAAGGGAATTACCGAGTCTTTATTCTCTTCTCTTTCTTTCCCCGGTTCCCTTCTCTAACCGGGGAAGGGAAGGGATTCCCTACTTTATTCCATAATATAACGACGATACCGTTTACTAGCGGTAGATATATTAATAGTTACGGTAAGCGTAAATACTAGCCTAATATAGGGGGGGTGTCTATGTAGCGATCTAGGGAGTATCTATATAGGTAAAGGGGGTGTCTCTATAGCACCTCCCTAAATATTACTATTAATATCTATGAAGATTTCGGGCTGAGCCCTACCGCTAGCCCTGTTAGGCCTAGGGTAGTACTGGATTCTAGTATATCAAGGCCAAATCCTCCATAGAACAATCAATATCTTTTATACCACATACTATTATATTGACCCCGTGTCAGATCTATAATTTTTAAGATTTAGAATCGAAATCTAGCGGCTTAAGAGACGACGAGGGCCTATATCTAAGATGAAACTTGCTCAAAATAAAGCGCTCGTATTTCGAGCCTATCTAAATATGGAAAGGATTATCATAGTATAAATTTAAGTAGGTTGAGGAATACAGGGATTAGAAGGTTAGAGGAATTACCAAGGATTTATTTGCTCTGATGGATCTAGGGACTCCCGCAGCTGGAATCGAAGACTCTTCAAACATGGATAACCTGCTTGACCGACGTCTCGCTGCGTACCGTTTCCATCTGGACGAAGAGAAGCCAAATAATAATTTCCTCGCGTCTTCTTCAAGGAGCTTCAGCGATTCAGCACTATGTCTACTATCTTTTGCTGCTCGTCTATAAGTCCGTATCGTCCACGGCAGCTTGACCACGAGGCTAAGTTTGGGATATTCATGCCTTGGGCTGGCCTACAAACGACCTCTCTAGTTCGGATTGACGGCTCACTCGTCAGCAGCGCATCATACGCGATTCGACTTGTGAGGCAGATCAATTATGGGCCGCAGGAATCGATTAGATACTTCGCTCCAGCGAGTGACGTCTCTGATTTTGCTGAGGCCACCGAGGACGACCTCCTCAAATCGAATTTCGAGAAAATGAACTCGGATTTGATCATGAAAAGTCCCACGAGTCAAAAATCCCGTACTAATTGTTAAACCCTGCAGGTACAAGAACTTCAGGTGCGCGAAGCACAACATGAAGGAGCGCCCCTTTTGTCCCTTTCAGTCTACCCTATTAAAAGTATATCAGCATCAGATGTGTGGCCTGCGGCACCTTGAATTTGCCTGACACTTAATGAGATGGTTTGTGTGGATGCCGCTATCGTTACACTACCACCACTACACCACCCATAGACAAACGAAATGAAGACCATCGAACCCGATAGCAAGTCCAAACAACAAGTGGTCTCAGGGCTATTCTCCGATCATCAAGGATATCTCCAATGTACAGCCGTATCCCTGATAGAATGCCGACAACAGAAACGAGACCCGTAGCTCCGGATCCCAGAACTCTTGAGCTAGTCTTGGCATTGAAGAGGCTTGCGCAGCATTGAACTATGGCGGACTTGTCGGGCCGAGGTCATATCCAATAATTGAGCCCTTCACTCTGGGAGACCCTGTCACAAAGCGGTCAGAGGTGTCTTGGCAACTGGCCTCCACTTCTGGCAGCACAACAGGTGCTTAGTAATTTGTGCCTCCACTTTGAGAGGCATTGTCAAAAGCTGCCTTAAGGTGGAGCGAGAAGGGTGGGAAAGAGGAGAGGTTTGCGAGTGGGTGGGTTTTGCAGAGTAAGGTTTCGGAGGGGAATGGTACAGAGTTGGAGGAGGGGATAGGGGTTTAGGTGGCTGTGAATTGAGCTGTAGATAATAGACAAGCTGCTTCTGAAACTGATGGAATACTCTACTCGTGGTGCATCTTTCCTTTCCTGCCCGGCTTTTTCTTTGACTGGTGTGGGAGACCCCATTGCTGCATCATCATTTCTGATGGACTATCGAAGTATTGGCCCTCCGCGTACAGTCGGTACGGAGTCGTTCGAAATCGTTTTTCACTTGTCCTGTCTTCACGAGTGGCTTGCTTGCGTATCTGTTCGTCTGATCTTGCGTCGAGCGCTGCGCATTTGCGGGTTGCGTAGAAGTCGAAAGGTCGTGTTGCTGTAAAAAGGATACGAGTCAACTGATCCCAGTCAGATAAGCGAAGCTTCACTTTCTTCCAGTCATGTCTTTCTTGCCGAATGAAGTCATGCAAGGGAAGGCTTTCATCGAGCGTTGTCTCGTATCTGTCGAGGGGGTCATAGTCCACTAAATACATGGCATCTATTGACGAATTTAGATGGCGACGCTCGACTTCCTTGAACCTCTCAACAAGAGTACTGTAATGTTCAAGAGACTGCTGGTCAAGGTGAACGTAGTATACAAGGCGATGTGAGGCATCCATCGAGCTAGAGACGATCAAAGGACCATATGGAGCGTTGTCTCGGCTATTTCCCAACCAAAAAATACCAAAGGCATAAGATGTTCCCGGAATGCAAAAGACACTTATGTACCACGGTGGCCAAGCGTAATTTTGCAGAGCCGTTTGCCAGGTTTTAGGTTTAAGACAATGTTCGCACATGCGGACCTCGAAACGCTGCCGGAGCTGGTGCAATGAACCGTCGGACCGTGACCTACAAATTCCGGTAATATCTGCCTTGAGATTCTTGATATCAATGCCTAGAGGTCTCCCAATTGTTTTTATTGAAGTGGTATGGAGATCTGCCGTTTGGCTAAATACTCGGGCAAGCAGCGCCTCAGGAACATCGGAGTATTTTACTGTAAGATGATGAACATCACTTGCCAGGGGTAACAGGGCATATACCCTGTCGTGTGGCACTGAGCACTCATAATATTTGTGCTCCGCCATCAGATGAGTCAATGCGTGAGAGGTGATCCGGCGTTGAGCTCTCGCATGGCGTGGTTCACCGTCTTCCGAAGGGCGTGGCTCCATACCATCCACGTGAAATTCACGTTGGAACCTCGTGGTAAGTGGGTGGCTATCTTCCAAACGCACTTCTTTCATGAAGCTGGCTGTAGGCTTCGAACCAATATTCATCACGTCAGCGCTGGCCTTGAACTCTTCCCCGAGTATATGGATGAGGACGTCCCAGCCGAAACAATATTGATACCAGTAGATTTCGATGCGATTGGCATATTCCAGCTCCTGCACAGTCCAAAGACGTCCCCAATATTCGTGGTCCAGTAATCGCCTCAGCTGTTTAGCAATTAATTTCTCCTTTCCCTTTACGTTCACCCGTCTGAAGACCGAAAGCCAGCCGCTTCCCAAGATGCCGGCGAGAAGCTTTGGATCATTAGTATCCCGATAGCGCTTTGCGTCGTCATGAAGCCACACGACCACTTTGCTAGCTTTGCCATAGATTTCGCCCATCAGTGGTATTTGGCGACTCTTCTCGGATTTCTTTTGCTGATCGATGCATAGGGCGTCAATCCAAATGTCGGCTCTGCGAAGCGATTTTGCTGTATGCTTGAGGAATGAGTGGAGATTTGGTCGTACCCGGAGTTGATGCCCGTTGATGTTGATCTTGTGGCTCGCTGGCTCAACGCCCCAGCAATAGGAAAGAGCAACGAATTTGCTGCGTCCCAGAGTTGTATTTTGAACTGATAGGTTAATGTTGCCATCTTGGTCAGTGCCCAGGACTTGGATCAGCCTAATCGCCTCCTTTTCGTTGCCTAGTGGTGAGTATTTATACGTGGACATCGCGCACATAGACTCAACTGTTGGCATCCTGAATGGGTGCAAGTTGTTTATTAAGAAGGTCTATGCTCTGGGAGCTATCTAGCGAGTATGCCAAGGCGCTAGGCCATATGCCAACACAACGACTGATCATAGAGGTAGAAGACAACCTCAGATAAGTACATTGCTTACACGAAACTGGGGGGCAACATTCTGGAATGGTCTTGGCTGATAACCGCGCAATCGCTGATTTGCGGAACAGCTGCTGAATAGCTAGTTCTATCCAGCCATGCATCTTTCCCCGCTTCGTCAAGCAGAACGGCTTCCTTACCGACGTGCCGATTACCCCTGCTCGTTTCTAGAATTCTTCGCTTTCCTGAGAGGGCCCCGGGCGCAAGGGCGTGCAAGACCTATTGGCTACTCGAGTATTGACTAGTGGCTCGCGCTACACCTAAATCACTCAGGCTTACATGTCACGCCCCCCGCCAGCGAGCCTCCTCAAGTTCCGTGACCCTCATTGCAAATTGCCTGATCGATATCTGAGCGGCAAACATTTCACCTGTTCATCAACGAACTAGCAAATTTACGAATGGGCTCCACATTTACACAATAGCGTACTATTGTTAGGAGCTAGCCCGGGAAACGGCTCGAACCCCACCGTCTGAGGCACACTACTCTCACGAACACATCGATCGAAGCCTCACAACCTTAGGCCGAACTACTCAAGCGCGAAGCCAGAGGATTGACCGGGAGTTCCTCGCTCAGCGTGGCTTTATCACTGACTGATTCCTTAAAATCTACGATCGCTTTCCGGAGCTTGAAAGAAATATTTGTGACCGACTCGATGAGCTGGTTCAAAGAGTATCGAACCAGCTAGAAGAGACAAAGGGACGAGTGGAATAGCATCGACGGCCTGTCCAAGGATGTGACCCAGAAAACGGATCAGCGGCTAGTAGAGGGACAATTGAAGACGATGCGACACTTGGAACAGATACAAGGGATTTCAAAGAACTTCCTTCATCATAAAGGGTGGGAAGCGATCCATCTAGTTGGATCGTTTGATGCCCAAGGTGAACTTTACATGCCAGAGTACTTTCCCCGTACGGTTCGATCTTTCTGGAAGCTTAGAGGAAGCTCAAAGCGTGAGTAGTCTGGCTCCTTCACAATGATTACTTAATCTTATTGACATGCCAGGTCATATACTTGTATACTTTGTTCGCTTTTACCAAATCCAGGGATACAATGAGTGGGGTCGAGACACCGATGAGTGGGGTCGAAACACAGATTCCGATGAAAGCGATTCGAGTAATACTTCAAGCCGATCTCCTAGACGGTCCAAAAGATTAGAAGACGCAGTTCATACGCACCCGCTCATTGCACATCGAGCATTAGCGGCACACCTGCGCTTGTCTTATGACGAGATTCAAAGATTCCTGGAACGGGCGCAAGAGATGGGACGAGCGCGTACTCGAGAAAATATCAAATGAGGACTGAGTTCGCCGGTGCCAAGTCGGAAGATTTCAAAGCGGTTCAAATCCGATGACAGTTTGTCAGACGTGACAAGTTCAACTGATCCTCCACCGTCTTAGGGAAGAGTTGAGACGCAATCGTCTGTAAGCTCGCGCAACAGACCCTTTCCAGATTTGGCCATTTAAGTGTTAACGCCTGCCATAAGAGTGACTATACAACGTAGAAGACGCCTAGAGATGGTGGTCTCACTCTGTATTCTAGGCTTTCTTATCGGGGAGAATGCTATAGGTTGTCTCGCAACTCGGCTGAGTAGCTTAGGAATGGTACGCATTATGTTGGTCCCCATCAGACTGTTGTCAAACTTGTCCAGCTTCATCATTCAATGGTTCGGATCTCTTCTCTTTCTATAATATTTATTTCCCAATCATGGTTTGCAGAGTATTGCGCCACCGTGACCAATTCCTCAAGGCAGAACTCCTCCGTTGGCTCCTTCGGTAAGGTATTATGCTAATATCATAGGCATGCCATTTCAACACCAATCGCTTGAATCACGTACCTGCATCTGAATCTCTACCGTCGAGGTCGCCGTTTTGCTGAGGAAATCCTTGATTCCTGATTCTCGCCACTTCTCTAGGTATTGAAGTTCGATCGAGTCTGCATTGTCTACACATGTTTCATTCTCCATCAGTTCCATCATTATCCTGCCCAGGCCTTTTACATCTATCCTCTCTTTGTCCTTATGAAAACTTCTTTCGGAAATGATACAGTCCGCGATGTTTGCTGGCCAGGATCTTAGACAGGCTCTTACGTTCGATGTATGACGTACCGATTTTGACATTTCCCTCACGTCCTAATAGTATCTCACTGCAATCAAGCTTCCCATGGATCACTTTGAGTTTTGTGTATATCCCATACACCGGTAGGTGGCTCGTTTAAGGCCGAATCCCGCCGCCCTGTAAACTTTTAGCGACAATGCCAAGCAAGTGAGCCACCTTTCCAATGGCGAGTGCCGAATAGGCCGTTAAGGATCTTGATCTCGTCAGTCATTAGAACTCTAACCTTCGGATTTCATGTTATTCTTACACCTCTACAAGTAGCCGCAATCTCGTAAGACCGAATCTCGACACCCCTCTATATTTGCGGTAAGGAGACGTCCATCTTCTCGTATAACAGATATGGCCCGTCAACGTTGGAGTATATGTCAAGAAGGCTAACAATGTGTCGGTTTCCAGGTTCCTTAGGCCGCATCCCAGCTTTCGTTGCTAGGGTTTGTACTAAATCCTCCAATCTTTGAAGCATCTTCAAGTCATTTGCAACAGTCTTGAGCGCGGATAATCCTTGTTCTGGTACGCTCGTCGCAATTCTCGTATTTCCAGCTTGACCCAGTCTCATGAACATGTGGTAGCAGGCGGACGTTGTAGTCAACGGCCAGGAAATCAGTCCAGCATCTGTTTCCAAATTCTCTGCTTGGCTGTACAAAAAGTGTGCGTCGGAAAAATCGAAAGCTGTGCACTCAGCTCCCTTTGAAGTGGTGGATGGAAAGGATGGAAAGGTGTCTCCATGAACGGGTACATCTCCACCAGCAATTGCATCAATCAACCTGACTATTAGTCGGACAAAGAAGTTACATTGATTCTGGCAATATTGACCGCCTCGAGGATGGGGAAATGCTTGTGCAGGTATCGAGCGCGTTTTTCATACAGATGTTTAGATCTGTAATATCGACGGGATGAAGATGGTCTTGGAGGAGACCCATTTAGATACCTGAGAACAAGCTCATTCACAGCTCAATTGTCTCTGAGTTGTAATTGCTTTTATTGATTATCTCCAGCTCGAACAACATAGCCCCTACTTTCAATCCTACCCATTGAGGTGCACTGCCGTAGAAAGCCAGCCGTAGAGCTGGGGAGTAAGGTCTTGCAGCATCAGATAGGTACTTTGCTTACATCATTCAAACTTGACGATTACTTTCGTTCTGGATCTCGAGGCTGATTTGAGCTTCTAGTGATGAACTCTAAATCTCAATCTTCTTGATCGGTCTCATCTTGCCACAGATCGCACGGACTAAAATAAAGGCGAGAATAACGAAAATCCTATTTATATTTATTATATAGCGATATGATTATTAAACGCTCGCTTAATTACCTAGTTATATACTATATCTAAAGACCTACCTATTCAGAATATATATATATGTAACGTCGTCGTTGCTGACGGTATTAGGGATAAGGTAGCAGCTTTACTACTATACGCCCGCGTCGCCTGAACAATCTTGCTATGTTTTGTTACTGCAACTGCCACCACTAATCCAATATGAGGGGGGTGTCTATGTAGGTAAAGGGGGTGTCTCTGTAGCACCTCCCAAATTCTAAGAAATAAGCGAATTTGATTAGGGTTTTGTACCATGTCCGTTCACCCTCTGGCCGCAAACGTCCTCCCAAATTTGTATGGGCTCACCAAATCCATCAACTCGACCGCCTTCCAGTATATCATTCAGCCGACCTTTTCAAGCTCTAATTTTTCCCACTTCATGAAGCAGGCGCATAAAAATATCAGAACGCCCGCCGCTAAGACTAACGCATAAAGTTGATCGATAGTATTAACAATAGCATTGATTGCTATGTTGCGGACCACACCACCCTTATTGCTGAGCACGACTGACTGGACTCCCGCCAAGGCGGACCTCAAAACATCTTCCGAGAGTCCATAGCTTGCGAGTGCCTTGCTGAGATGACGGTATCCCAAATTTTGGAAGAGCGCGCCGCAAATAGAGAGCGCAATGGCGATGGAACCGATCTGCGCAACGTTAATGAAGCCGATGGTGTTCGGAACATCGATAGGGTCAACCTTGGCCGCGGCCACACTGTATCCGGTCTGGAAGATCAGGCCAACGCCGACAGCAATGAGTACCTCGAAGCCATATATGGCGGCTATGTGTGTGTCTGCGCTGACACGGAACATGAAGGCAGCACCAATGATCATCAACACAGATGCCGGGAAGTACCAAGGAGCATAGCGACCGAAGACAGGAAGCAGGCCACCTGCGAACATGACGAAGAAAACAAAAAGGGTGATGAAGGGCAGCAGCCGTACGGCGGCTTCTAGGGCAGTGTCGCCTCTTGTAAATTGGAAAAACAGCGGTACGTAGTAGATGCTCACGGCCATAGCACTGGCGGAACCGGCGGTCGAAAAGTATAGAAGTAGCAAAGTGCGACTTTTGATGAAGTGACCAGGGAAGAGGCGTCCTTGGGGGGTGGTAAAGATGGCGAAGATTTGTTGGGTCACATATAGTGTCAGTGTGAGACCAAAAATCGTCCATAAGGAAATAGCTTCGCTTGAGTTCCAGCGCCAAGTTGACCCGGAGAATGTTACCACGACCATAAACAGCACGAATGTGATGGCGTTGAGTATTGCACCGACCCAGTCAATCTGCAATAGCTTATGTTTGACAGATACCGTCGGTTGCGGATTATGGCGCGGAAAGAGCCAGATGTAAATTGGTGCGGTAACTGGAACACAGGGTAAGAGTCAATTTCGATGTCGAGCGTGTAGCGCGGGAGAAGCTCACCAGCTGCCAGTGGTAGATTGATGTAAAAGGCCCATCGCCAGGTCGCACTGCTGCCCGCAAACGCGCCTGCAATGACTGGACCGAGGATGGCACCTGCCCCCCAAGCCAACCCTATCAATGCATTGTAGATCCCTCGTTCACGGAGCGTGGTAAATACGGATATGTAGGTAAGTGCGCTGCAGGCTTGTTAGAAAGGCCACCCGATGTAGGCGGCTGGAACAACTCACCCAATGTACATGCCTGCACCGCCTATTCCTGCAATTGCACGTCCGACAATCAAAGCATTAGAGCTGGGGGCGGCTCCACAAAGTGCACTGCCGGCTTCAAAGATGATAATTGAGGCTATGATGAGCCACTTGATTTCAAAAACCCCATAGATCTTCCCAATAAGCAGAATGACAGCCACAGAGCCCATTGGAAAGCCTATGCCGATCCAGGGCAGCTTCTGTATCTCTCCGAGATCCTCGTAGACCGAGGCTTGTACGTCCGCGGCTATAGTGGTGTCGAGGCCTGGCTTCTCTGTAAATTCCTTGCGAGTAACAAGGTGGGCGGTTTCTCACCATAGAGCAAAGCCCCTAGATACAGGCCTACACATACCAAGAACCATATTAGAGGAGTAGGACGGGACGCTATTGGCAGGTTTGGCTTCACGCCCTTCTCCGAAATGTAGGGATGTTTATCGTTTTCAGCGTCCTTTTGAACGCGTTGCAAGGCGTCCTCATTTACTCCGAAAGATGACAGAGTGCTGGCCATATTTAGCTGATAAGGCTGAAGTTGGATCGAGCAGAATAATATTTGTAGCAAAGGATCTTCGAGTCTGACAACGGACGATCTTGAATACATGATATTACTGAATGGGAGCTTCTTTGAATTCATGGGCATCTTGTTCCTCCGCGGCCGAATGTGTTTACAGATCACGGTACGTTAAGCTCGAGATTCGCATTTGGGCTGACGCCCCCACAAGAGCGCAAGGCAAATCAGAAGAGTGTAGTTGTCACACACCACCATCCGTCCGGGCATTTCAATCAAGGTAGTGACTTGGTTGTTTACCCTATGTTCGTTCATACTCTAGATTATCAAGTTCGCAACCCAGCAATGGCGCCTTGATGCGGGACCATTATTTGTCCGACAGACGCCAAGAAACGCCACCTGTGGGGCCTAACAATGAAGTCTGTCATATTTTGTGTCCACTACGTCGATCTCAGTATTCACCAATGGTCCAACGTGCTGACGTAGCGTAGACCATTTCACTTCAAACCGCATAGAGATAAGTACTTCGAAGATGGCCTTGTACGACACTCCTTTTGAACTCATTACGCTATCATCTGTGATAACTTTGGTAGCAAAAGGATCTGAGGGAAGTGATGCAATTTTTACCAAATAACAGCTGATATCGTCATCATTTTCGCACCTTACTGTTTACCGATTTCGGTAACAAGACCGTCTCACTCAAGCGCTATGTCATCCATTGACGGCAGTCGCCAGTTTTCCCTTATCGAAAATCGCGTCATTCGTGTATTTTAATTCACTGTCAGGAAACATTTTTGCTCGGCATACACCAGCATAGATATTGCAGCTCCTCCGACCATTTCTCTTCTTCCTGATAGCTTCCTTACGGATATCAGCCGATCAGGGATGGCGTGGGTAAAAGTAAGCAACGAACTGCCCTATGCTTTTGTTGAGCTTGCCTGAGATCAATGTGATTGCATCTCTTTAGTAGTGAGCGAGGTACGTTGGGTACAAAAGTTCTTTCCACAAATCTCATAACAGGCTGACTCCATGTCTTCTTGCAGGCCAGAACGCGGCAGCTTCCAGACATTATCAAACAGCGTGAAGCCGTCATCCCGTATTCTAGTGACATGTGCCGCAGACATCAATATCATCTCACAATACTCAAAGACACATACAACGTACCTGTTAACCCAGGTTCGTCAAGTAATCTGGGTGATCAAGTAGGCCTACTTGATGAAATAGACAGTCTGACTCGTCAAGTAGCAACTTGTCGAAAAACACCGTTTGTCTTAGTGTTGCTTGACCAAATAGACATCTGATTCGTCTAGCCGACGTCTGATGCCACGGTCTACTTGATGTGATTGGTGGACAGTGCTGGGCAAGGAGTATCTATCTACGCTGATGAGCATGAACAATCTAGTAGAGGTGTTGAGCAGGCAAGGCAGCTACAAAGAGGCTGAGCGGATACATCGACGAGGGTTGGCGTTGAGGGAAAGGGTGCTACGAGGTCATGCAATAAAGTATTCGGAATAGCTACCGTAGCCAAGCCGGCCACCGTACCACCAAAATTGGTTTATCCCGCAAGCAAATATATTCGATTTCCAGCCTTCCTAAGACCTCTATCAATAACGGTAAATAATCATCAAGTAATCTAAATAAGCAGACCTTAGCAAGTAGTTATTACGAGTAATATCCTCGATCATCTAAGCCTTAAGTTAATTGCGCTATTACTACTATCTCAAAGAGGGAAAACGATGAAAAAAATCAGCGTCAGTAGCACTAAGATGGATGGAAAAGCCAACCAGGCCCACCGTACGCTGAGACAAGTTTGATCATGTATTACTACACCTTTTGCTGGGTTGCTGTATTTAGAAAAACTGTTTTGTCGGAAGAAACTCGTTATGGAGTCTGAGATATTCTGGAATGTGCTGTTGACTCGATTAAAGCTCACGTCGCCGTAGTTGTAAATGGTCTGCAAAATCTGGGGGCCTCTCAGAACTTCGATCGTGCCAGCACTCATATTGCCATTGCCCGCGTCTCCTTCAACCGTACTCTGGAAAAAGTCTTTTAGGTAAGCTTCTTAAAGGGCGGAAACGAAATGTTTATCGAGAGCGTAAATACATCCGTTGACCAGCATTGATTCAGGAAACGAAACATTGCTAGTAAAATGTTGAAGAATGTTGTTTGATACGTCCTGATATTGTGGATCGAAGGTGAGGTTGTATGCTAGCCACCTAGTGCTGGAGTCGATATAACAGCCAGCGTCTAATAGACTCTGACGCTCAGAAGCGGAGACGCACTTCGTGTCGACCATACCAAGGTATGGTATATACACCTGCGTTAATTTCGTAGAAGGTGTGACTGGGGAAGGTGGGACTGTGTGTCCCCAACTGCCCCTTGTGTTGTTGTTAGTAGACACCCGAGTCTCGTGAAGCTCACCGGCTTCTATCACCGAAGTATAAGTTCGTACACACGGAGACAATGTACAGCTTGCTGCACCAAACCCGTCGCAATACCAGGTATCGTTTGTGGCGGCTGTATGGCATCCTGTAGGAGGCTTTCCCGTTGCTGGATCAAACAATTGGAATTGTTTCCCAACAATGATCTCCACTCCGTAGAAGTCATCTGAGCCATTTGGCTGCTGAAATACTTGCATTGCTGTGAGATTGAACTTTGTGCCCGGATAGGTTGAGACAGACAGACCTGATGGAAGAGAAGTAGAGACAGATATGTTAGTATTTGATAAGATCCCAGGTTCGGTCAAATTTTCATTGGTGTCTGTTCCATTTGGATTTAAGAACTTTGCTGGTACTATATTTGTGTAGTTACTTTGAACAATGGTTGAGTTAATGGAAAGGTGTTCTGTGATGTCTGTGCAGCTACTATAGTAGCTGACTGTGCTATATTCATTTCTGAATGTACAATTACCCGTGGGACATTGGGCATTCACGCGTCCGCTGTGGGGGCTGAACTGGGATGTCACGCTTCGATCGATGGGTGTTCGAGTCACGCAGAGCCCACCAAGGACCGCCCTAGTCCTAGGCCAACACCGCTCGGGGATGCGACACTATTTTTGATGGCAGTCTGCAGCCCAGGTTCAACCCATCCATTCATCGAGAAGCTCTGGTTGAAATATCTCTGGAGATAAACATCTGTCCGAGGTATAGTGCCCTGTAGGCTGTCTATAGATATACCACAGTCTTGATAATGAATGATCTGTTGCGTGAACGGATCGACAACGAGTATAAGAAGGGTTATCAGAGCCCCAGCAGAGGATAGAGGGGAATCAAGGCGCCTAGCGGGCCGCGTGTGGCTTGATCGTACAGAATTTTGCGGAACCATTGACGCCGACGCTAAACGGATGACCCGCGCACTAAATTTTAGGTAGGCCAACTACTAAAGTCGAGTGAACGTATATATAATAAGTTATTCGTATAGTAGGCCCCGTATTAATATCTTAATCGGGTAAAATTAAACTTAGGTTAAGGCCTAGTTATAATATAATATATAGACCGCCCGTCCCCTATCGGTAAAGCGGAGAGTTAGTATTCTACCGAAAAATATATAAAATATATTTAAATCTATTTAGTTTATATACTAGCCCTAAAGATCGTTTTAATATTTACTTTCGTTAAGAGTTACTAAAAGTAGCCTTTTCTTATTAGTAGTTACTATTTACTATCTTATATAGTTATATTAAATACGAATACGCGCGAATCGTATCGGGCGATTATATTATAGTCGGAGTATTATATTTATTAAACGCGTAAATTACTATTAATAGATCGTATTTAATAAATATATATATCGTTATTAGGATAATACGTTTATTAAATATATAAATTTATATTATCGTCCTATTTATCTATATCGTTATTTATAGTTTTATCGATTTTAATAGTTTCTTCGTTTTTATCGCCTTATTAACCCTTAGCGATTTCTCCGCCGTAACCTAAATCGCCGCTTTTACCGCTACCGCTACTATTATTAATACTATATAAATTTACGTATTTAGTATTAAATATACGTCTATTAGAGTTCTATAAATAATTATTAATTTTATTCGATATATAATTATTATTTACCTTTTTCCGACTTCTTTATTATATTATTTAATTAATATATTATTATTTATTAAACTTTACGTGAATTATATCGTTATCTTTATTTTTCCTTAATTTTACTTTTTTTAAATTTTATTATTATTTATAACCTCTTCCCTAGTTATTTAATATAAGTTTTATATTTATTTTTATTATCGCTCGATAAAATCGAGTTAATATTATTTCTTTTATATTAAACCCGATTAGGTTCTTCCAGTATAAAGACGGTTTAGAATTCTTTAAATTTTTACGACTTAAAGGTAATTTAATCTTCTAATTATCTTTCTCTTTATATAATATTAAAGGTATACTTCCCTTTAGGGATAAAAATCTTATATAAACCGCTCTACGCTTTAACCCTTATACTATTATCGGGTTCTTCTATTTTAGTAGAGATTTATTTAAGATTCCGTAGTAAGAATAAAAGCGAGTCGGGGGCGATATTCTATTATAAATAATAAATTAACTAGGTCTAAAATAGTTATATTTTATTAAATTTACGTATTAGGAACTTAATACCGGTATTCGAGTAATAATAAAGATTAGGGGTATTAGGATATACGGGTTATAAAGAAATAAATTATAAATATTTAATTAATTTATTTTAGGGTTATCGCTTTACGCGTATTAACCTATATATTTTTTATATTACTAGTTAATATAAAAAGATTATTTTAAAGTTTATTATCCGAAAGATTAATTTATTCGTCGTTATTTAAATTATTAACGAAGGGTAGATCGTATATTTAACGACTACCGAGGTTTATTATAACTATATCGTTATTAGAGTCGAATCTTTCTACGTTTTTAATAGTATCCTTTACTCCCTTTAATAATATTCTACGAATATAAGTTTTATACCTTTTATCGTCGAGATTTATTTATACCCTTTATATTCTTTTTTATTAATTTAATACGGACTCTCGTTAAATAGTTATAATATATTTATTAATAATAAAAAAAAATACGAATACCTACTTTAAGTTTTATCCTCTTTAAACTTCTCGACTTTATACTCTCTAATAAAGTACTTCGAGATAGTATATATTATTATTATAACGATAAATATAATTAAGAGATCGGGGAGGGGTTTAAAGAATTTTCTTATATTCTCTTCGTTAGTAAAACCGTTCTTCGATAGTTTGAATATTATATAAACGAGTACTTTTATTAAAATAAAGTTCGTTTATTTTATTTTTTTATTATTAATTTATACCTTCGTTAATTACGCTATTAGACTAGAGTATATCTTATATCGAGATATATAAAAGTTTAACGGTATAATAGTCTAGCGGCGAGGGAGATTACGTTTTACTATAAGTCGTTCTATATATATATAATAACTATTATAATTCGTACGATCGTTAAAGCGTAGGCGCGTTATTATCTAAAGGAGTTAAATAACTATATATTAAATTAACTTTAATATAAAATATTTACCTAAATAAATCTAATTTTTTATATTTCGGTTAAAGTAGGCCGATTATCGACTTTATTAAATTTAATTCCGATTTTAAACCCCGAGTTTTTAGTTACGACGTCCTATATATATTATATCCGATTATTAATTTATTAAAGATCATTATCCGGTTAAAGTTCTTACTTTTATCTAGATTACGGGTATATCTAGTTAGAATAATTATTTTTAAAAACTTTTTATAATTAAAAATAATAATAATATATATTTTATAAAACTTTACCTTTATCTAGTATTTCGTATTACTCTAAAGATAAAGATCGTATTTATATTAATCTTTATAAATATTAAATAATTATAGAATATAAATTAACTTTACTACTAGAGCCTCCTTTTATTTAATTTTCTATAAAATAATTTACTTATAATAACTCTAGCCTATAATTAAATTAATTAAATTCGATTATATATAATCCGAGATATTTATTTTTATCTTTATATATTTATTATCTAGGAAAGTTTTAGAGTAGTTTTATTTTTTATTATTTCCGGATTACTTATTCTCTTTATCGTTAGAATCCGAATTATTATAATTATATTTTAATTCCGAGTTAGAGTAACGATTATCCCGCTACGAGTCTTTATAGGATATATTATCTCTAAAATAATCCTAAAAGGTAGCCGGATTAATATTAAATATCTCTTAATTATAAATTATAAATTTACTTTATTAAATAGTATATTATTAAAGTATAAATTACGAATTTATATACTACTTTAATCGGATTAAATAAAGCGAAAGAAGGGTATTAAAAGGTAGTAATTATTAATAAAAATAGAATTCACGCGGTCGGGGGAAAGGAGGGAAATTATTTATTTTTAAAAAATTTAATTTAATAGAATTAAACCCTAGGGGTCTAATCCTAGTTTATCGAATATAATTAATATTTATTAAATATTATAAATATTAATTCTTAAGGTTTATATTAAAGAAGTCGGCTATTTTTAATTATTAGATTTATTATTATAATTAATACCCTTTTTCCTACTTAAATTTAATATTTTCGTTTTAGTTATATATCGAGAGCCTCGCCGCCTAGATTACTCGAGTTTCGGTTAAAGATCTCGATTCTTTAAGGGGGGTCTATTATTATATATATTATATAATACTCGATTAATAGCTCTCGGATATTAAAAGAAAAATATTTAATACCTTAAATATATATTCTTATTAACGCTATTCTTTATTCCCGTTCGTTAGAGATAATTATATTTAATAAATTAAAGCGGGCGTAGATAATCGCGTTTTTTTTATTATTATAATTTATATTAATTTTAATTAAGGATATAAATCTTTTAAAGTCGAGGTCGTTTATATTTATTAACCCCGTATATATACCGCTTTTCTAAATATCTTAAATCGTATAGATTATACTCTAGTCTATACCGTTTTTAATATATAATATTATATAGCGGATAAAGTTAATCCGATTAATATTTTTATCTATATAAATAGAGTTCGGCTTATTATTTAATTCTTTTAATAACTCGGCGCTCGAGAGTCTCTAATCTTTTTAGGTATTTATATAATATTATTTAATCTTTACCTACCTCCTTCTATTATAATTATTTTTTTAGATAAGGAAAAGTAAATACCGGTTCTTTTATTATCTAAAAATATCGCCGAATATATAAGCGAACTCGTTATAAATACCGGCGAAAGTAAGTCGTAGATAATTTTTTATATTTATTATATTTAGTTTTTAACCTAGGAGATTTATAGCCTTTAATTATTTTTATAATCGTATAAGAATTAATAAATATACGGCTTTATCGATACCTAACTTCGTTTTTATAATCTTCGCCGATTATATTATATTATTAAAGTTTTTTAAATTTATTCTTAATTAGCCCGTCCTTAGTTATTATAAATATTACGTTTAATAATCTTCCGTATATTCGTTAATATCGAGGTATTACTGTATTATTTATTTATTCCGGCGGTAAAATCGGGTAATGAGAAAAAAACCGAGTCTTAGCCTTAATTAATATAAGAGTAATTAACTTATATTTTATAATAGAACGATTTATATTATTTATAATCGAATATACTATAATTTACCCCCGTAATTTATTTTATAATATTTATTATTTTAGTTATTCGCGCGTAGTCTATAAGTTAAATAGTATATTATAAATTTAAATATTATATTAATTATATAATCTACCTTCGCCTATTATAATTATAGTAAATTTAATTATTTATTTATATCCTTTTTATTAGAAAGTCCTCGTCGTAGATTAAATTATATAAGTCTTAATCGGTATAGTTATTAATATAAGATATATTATCTTTTTTTATAGTTTTATTTATATACGCCGGTATAATATATATACTCTTTATAATTTTTATTATAGGGATAATTTAACGCCCCCCGAGTATCTTTTATTTAATAGTTAAATTTACCGGCTATAATTCTACCTTTATTATATTATAGATCTTATATAGAGAGCCTTTATTACAGATTTTTAAAAAATCGACGAGGGTATAATTATATTAGAATAGTTTACCCTTAGTATTTTAACGGTTTATATCCGATACCGTTAGGAGAAACCGGAGCTAGGTAGGATTTTAGCTATAAAGAGAAATTATATAAAACTACGATTATACTTTTTATATTAAAATATAGTTATATCTTTACTCTCCTTAATTTTATTAATTAACTTTATATATTACGCGGTCCGTAATTAGGTTTTTTAAGTTTTTTAAATCTTTCCCGTCTAGTTTCTAGTATTATAAGGACGGATAAAGATAAATAAAATATAAATCGATTTAGGTAGGATTAATTTCTCTTTTATTTATAATTTTAATAATTATCGGTTCTTTACCCCCCTTCTACCGGTATTAATATATATAGACGACTAGTACCTCTAGAAAATATTCGATATATAGTTTCTTTTATATTACGGATAGTGGGTATTAATATATAATATTAAGTTTTATTTTTAAAACTCTTTTCCTTTTTTAAAGCTCTAAATTATATTAGAATCTAAATAATCGAATCCCGCGATTAAATTTTAATACCTTAGTTATAAAGGTTATTATTTTTAAAATAAATAATCTCGTTATAAAATAAAATAGATTATTCTTTATAACTAGTATTCGTAGATAATAAAAAACGTAATAGATAAATTATTTTTAAAAGGCCTCTCGTTTATTAATTAACTCGAAGAAAGGTTTAATTAAATAACGATATACCGTTTCTTTATATTCGGTATTATAATTATCCGTAGCGCCGAATATTCGAATTTATTTTATATAATACCTTATTACGTAGAGCTTTAAGATATTAAAATAACCGTCCGGGTTTACTCCGTTATTTAGTTTATATTAACGAAAATAATCCTTTAATTTATTAAAACGGTAGAGTATATCTTAAAGATATCTTAATATTTTATCGTTATATAAATAGTATTAAATAATTAATATAAAGTTTATAAATACCCGTATATAATAAAATTCCCTTTTATATAAATCGGCTAGTAGCGGAGTAATTATTAATATTAATTATTATATAATCGCTCTTCGGTCTTTACCTATTTATTATACGACGGCGTTATAGTATTTATAATTCTTTAAGTTATAAAAGATTAGAATAATACGAAACGTTTCGTCTAGTTATATTATTTTTAATATATTCTTTAATTCTATCTTCGCCCTCTTTAATTTCTTAATAATAAACACGCTCTCCTCGATAACTAAAATAATTTATTTAAAGAGATAATTAACCGTATCTTTAAATAATTAATATAATATATCGACTAGTATAACTTTATATATATTAACCGTAGTATATAATTAGGCGAAATTATATATTAGATATACTTATTAATTATTATTCTTTAAGATATTTTCTTCGCGTTATCGCCGAATTTAGGACTAAATAAAAGAGTAAATTCGGAGGCGTTATTTACTTTAAAGATTTCTTTATTCGTTTAATAATATTATATAAATTATATATTATCGGCCGCTTTTAACTCTTACAATTAAAACCTATTCTTTATAATTTATTATAAAGCCTATAATAATCGGATAATAGGATTAAATCTTTTAATTTATATATATAATAAAGAGACCTATAATCGCTACGATTCTAATTATTAATTTAAAGTTAGGACTTTAAAATTATCTTAGATAAAAGTTTTTATTATATTTATAATCGAGTATAATTAATATAGATTTATATTATATATTGGATTTAATATATTCGCCGTTATTAGGTATAATAGGTAGAAGTTTTAAAAGTATTAAACCCGGCCGTTTTTAACCTCGCCGTATTTATATCTTTAGATTTTTTATAGTAAAATTAATTAATTATACGATTAAGTTATTCTTATATTATATAAATAAGATTTTATCCGTAGAAAGAAATAATAGTACTATAGTAACTTTATTAAGAAGTTTCTTTTAAATAGTCGCCGGTATATATCTCGGTACATACGTGTTTATTATTATTATTATACTAGCGTACGGGTTTAAATATTATTTTATTTTTAAACGGCCGGTACCCTAAAAGAAATCGGAGGGCCTTAATAATATTTCGATATAAAATATTATAATTCTTTAACTCGGTCCCCTAGATCTTTAATTAAATATTAAATATTTATTTTATTTATTTATCTTCGTCGATTCTAAATATAATACTATTTTATATTTCGGTTAAGTTATCGGTATTCTTATAATTAAAGAAACTATATAATAATTCGAGTCGAATATTATAGAAAAACTTATCGCGACCGCCTTTAGTTACTTTTTCCTCGTAAAATTATTAAACGAGCGCGTAGTTATATATACTCGGAAACGGGTAATATACTTTTTTTATTTTATTAATAGGTTAAGAATATTTACCGAGCTTTATAAAATTAATATTTACCTCGTCGAGTTTAATATTTATCTTTATATAACGATTATTACCTTCCGTAAATATTTCTACCCGAATATATAAGGATATAAATAAAAGACCCTTACGCCCGATATTAAAGAATAAAATTAATAATTTCTTTTATTTATTATACTCTAAATTATTATAATTAGGCTAGTTCGAGGGCGTTTAATAAATAATAATCTTTATATTTATATTAATATTTTTTATATCGACGGTAAAAGACCTTATATTAATTCCTTTTATATTATTTATTTCTATAACCTCGTTATCTCTTTAAATATACGTCGTTAGTCTCGTCGATTACGGGAGTTATTAAAGTAAAGAGGGTAAAACTCGAAGTTTTTTATATAAATAATTATCGACGAAGACTTTATAATACGGTAGGTATTTATTAAATTTATTAAAATTCACGAAATTCCGCCTATAATACTTATATATACGTAGTACTATAATATTTATTTACCGCGGTAATACTATCGCTTTATAGTTATTATATTATATATATAATTAAATAAGATCGGATATCCGAAATAAAAATCAAAAAAAGGGCGTTTAATAAACGAGTTTAATATTTATTAAATATACTTTCCTATATAATATATATTATTAAGTAATATTTAATTTATTTCTTACTAATTTATAGTCTTCCGTATAATAATAAAAGTAGATTCTTCGAATAAATACGCGGGTAATATCTAGATTTATTATATAGTAAAACTTTAGAGGCTACCCGCCGCGAGCCGATTTATATTAATAAATAAATAGTATCTTAATAATTTAATATTTAGATTTTTTATATTCTTATCTTTAGAATAGTTTATTACTAGACGTTCCGCCGATATTAAAGAATAACGGCTTAATTTATTTATAATTGTACTAGTTTATATATATTTAGTCTTCCCTATTATCTAATTTATTAACTATACTCGGGATTAAGGCCATTAATAACTATTATAATAAAATAAATAAAAAGAGTTATTATTAAAAAATCCGAGATATATATACGTTCTTTATACCTATACCGATAATAAGAGAGGGAATAATATAATTCCGAAACCCTCCTCTACTAAAAAAGCGAAAGTATTAAAAATTAATAATAACGATAAACCGTAAAGATCTATAAATAATATTTAATTTATAACTATAATAAGTAGTAGCCTATAATATAATATAAACGATATTAATAGTCGGTTTCTCGAAGGTTTCTATACCGCGTATTAAATAAAAGTCTTCTTAACTAGCTCGAAGATAAATTTAAACTAAATCTTTCGTCTCTTCTTAATAAGATTTGGCCTTTATACTACTAATATTTTTAATTTATTAATTTATAAAAGGAATAGATAATTTACCCGTAAATTATCTCGACTCGCTTTCTATTTAATTTAAGTGTATAATTATATCAAGAATATATACGATTAAATAGAAGGGTTATAAGGGTTACGGATATTTACTTTTAATTATAAAGAATATATCGACTCTAATAATCGAGTAGGTACTTTATTTATAAATATCCTTCGTATTATTATTATAATTAATCGTAAATAGGCCGGACTTATTAAATTTAAAATTTTTCTTAAGAAATATATTTTTATAATTAAAGCGAGTATTAATATTAATATTTTTATTAACGGCGAGTAAATCTTATTATTATTCTTAAAAAAAAGACGGGTATAAAATATAAAGTTATTACCGTCGAGCCCGATCTAATTAATAATAGGGATATTAATAAAAATATAATTACCGAAAATATTCCCGTTAAAGAGAAGTATATTTATAATTATAATTTTAAATATTTTAAGGTTCCTTTAACTAAACGCGCCGAGAAGTACTTTATAACTATAGTAACCTTCGAGGATAACGGTATTACCGGTATAAATATTTGACTCGCGGATAAGAATTAATATAAAAATAATTTTATTTCCGGAAATCGGATTAAGGAGGAATAAGAGGATAAAGATTATTCTTTAAATAAAGAGTTACTACTTCGTAGATTAATAAAGGTTTTTATAATAAATACCGGTAAAGATCGTACCTTATATCGAATCGCCTTAAGGTATAATTTAATTAATTTATTCTACTCGGCGGCTTATAAATATAAAGCCCGAATATAAAGTTATTAAATAATTATAATTATTTCTCTTATTTTTATCTCTACCGAAGATTATTTATCGAGGGTTAACTTATAAGATAAGATCGTAGTAACGAAATTAAACCGTAATTCTTAATATATTAATTTATTTAAGACCGGATTTTCTAATTTTACTCTTTTTACCGCCCTATTCCCGAGTACCTCGGTGATAATAACCGGCGAATATACCGGTATTTATATATATTAAGGTATTTATTATATAACGAGCTAACGTCTAAAATACCCGCCGATTAAGACGTTTATTATTATGAAATTTATATTTTTATATTATATTAATTATTTACCTTAAAACGGTATAAGCTTTTTAGAAATTATCTATCTAAAATTTATATAAATATTTAATTATAAATACCCTATTACTAGAAATCTTACTTTTTATAAATATTATTAATTAGTTATAAAAAATAAATTATTATAACTAATATTTTACTTTACTCGTTTAGTTTTAAATACGACTACGTTATAAAGAGTTTAATATACTTTTAATTATTATAAATACCCTTGTATTTTTATTTACCGACTATAATACTTTTACCTCTTTATTTATATATAATTATTATTAATAAGAGTAGTTATATATAAGGAATTATAAACCTCGTAAATAAATAATTACTATTACTTTAAGATTCCGTTAATAGACTCCGTAGTTTTATTTTATTAAATTTAATCTACGTCGAAGATCTTTATATCTTAAGTTATTTATAATTTATTTTACTTTTTATTTAATTTCTTTATATAATCGCCGAGTTAGAAGTAATAATATAAAGAGAGATTACTTTTTACGTAAATAAATTATTATTATTAATAGGAATCTTAATTAACGGATTTTATAATTTCGTTTTTTTAAACTTTGATTTATTTTATACCCCTTTATACTTTAAGTAGTAATATCTTATTAATTTATTATACCGAGTAAATAATAAACCGCGGTTATTCGCCTAGATAAAAATAACCTCGGTAAAATTACCGGTGACGTATATATAAATTTTTAAATTATTAAATATAACGAAGCCGATAATCCTATTAAAGAGCGAGCCGATAATAGTATTATACTTATAAAGAAGAAAAACCCTTCGTATAAAATAAGAATTATCTTCGAAGGCTAGGGTAAACCTATTAAATAATTTAAAAATAAAAATACCTACGTAATATATAAGATTTATATAGACGAGAATAATAACTAGTTATCTAGTATATATATCTAGATTAAGGTTTATATTAATAAAGAAGGACCTACTCCCGATTATTCTCGCGAAGAATAATTACTCTATATTTAAATATTCCGGCTAAATATTATAAACGATATTTAAAACGAGTCGTTAGTTTATATATATCCTAGGGCTTTTATAAATAAACCCGCCTAAAATAACTTTATCGAATAAATATACCTCGATTATTATATTAAATTATAGGAGGTCGGAGTAGTTACCTACCGTACTATAAAGTAATTAATATATATAGAATTTTCGTTCCGCCTAGCGAAGGCGTAGACTAAAGGAATCCTATAAGAAACTAGTAATCTAGGCGTTTTTTAATATATCTAAAATTAATTACTCGACGTATTTATTAAATTAAAGAATAATATAATTAAATTTACCGTTTTTTTTTCGACTTTAAAGGCGGATTTATTTTTTATCCTATATAACGAAATATTATCTATATTTAATCTCGAGCGAGTATATATATTATATATTTATTAATTTAATAGTTTAGCCGATACGAAATATAAAATTTAGAAAGATTAAATTATACTAGTAATAAATCGTCTAAAAATTAATTTACCGTTTAATTTAATATATATTAATAGTAACGAGTATTAAATTACCGAGGGTATATCTATTATTTACTAGGAGGAGAACGAGATAAAAGATATTAAGAATTCTTAATTTTAAGAATATTAATTACGCGCCCTAATAATTATATTAAAGGGTAATCGTATTTATATAAACCTCCTCTATTTACCCTCGAACTACGAATATCACTTTTCGACGGAAGAAACTTCGTAATTAAATTTCTTATTAAAAAAAAATAGTAATTATCCTATTAAGACTCTTTCTTTACGTTAATTCGCTCGATTATATTATTATATTTAACCGCCTCTAGAAATATGAAAAGAACGACTAGAATAATTTAAAATTAAAGTCGGTCTTTAATTTAATAGATTTATAAAATATATTATATAAAGAGTTTAAGAAATTCTATTTCGACGCGGAGTTAATAATAATTAAAGTCGTTCCTCTTTTATCCGATATCTTATATAAATTTAAACTAGCCGCTATTAAAATACTAAATCCCGTATATAAAAAAAATATAAATTATATTTATAACCCTCGATAATAATAATTTATTATCGGATAAGATCTACGTACCTAAACCGTAGTTAATATTCTTTAAGGAATAGATTTTAAAGTTAAACTCGGATAATAAAATATCAATTTAAATAAATTTTAGGTAGGTATATTAAAATATTTATTATATATATTTAATAACCTCGGACTTTTAAAGGAACTATAAGGAACTAGGAAAATAAAACTCGATATAATTATTATTATATTATTTATATCGGTCGGTAAAAAGATAAAGGTCCTAAATTTAATAAATAAAATAATAAACTCTTTTATTATAAAGTTAAATACCGAATTTACTCGGCTTGATAAAAGAGGAATTAAAATTATAAAGAAATATATAATTCGCTTTTATTTATTTATAACCGAATAAACTATCGTTTAAAAAGAGAATTAATAATATATAATTTATAATACTAGTAATTTACGATAGTAACCTAACTCTTCGTTTCTTTAAAGTTAATATAATCGGCTCGCGGTAATTATAATAAATAAAACTAGAAAGATATCTTTTAATATTATAAACCGTTATTATAAACTTTATAATATAAGCTTCGGTACTTTACTATTATAAATTATAAATTTTCTCGGTCGATTTAACCTAAATACTAATCCTACTCCTATTAATAATATTATCGTAAATGGTAATAATACCCTTAAAAGTATATAATTAGACGATAATAAAACTATTAAAGGCGGCGAGTTATAAGGCGAGAATAATCTTTAAACCGATATAATATAAATTAATAATACTTTTTAACCTAATAAATTATAAAGTAATTAAAAATAAAGAGGCTCGGATTATAATAATAACGATTTTATTAATTATAATAATAAAGATATTATCTTAATAAATAATATAGACTTCGAGGACTATAGGGGTAGAGCGGGGCCTATATTTAAAAATATAATCTTTTAAAAAATTAAAGAGTTATAATAAACGATAAAAAAGAATATTAAATATAAATTAAATAAAGCCGGGAATATAACCTACCGCTAAAAACTTTATAAATACTTTCGCGAGATATTCTATAAAATTAAAAACGGCGATACATTCGATAACGAGGAGGAATATTATATATTTAAAATATTTAAATCGTTACTCTTAAAGGATATCTTTACGAAGGATATCGTTATTATTATTATAATTTTTATTAATTCGGGTTATATAATCCTAAAGAAGAATTTTAAAATTAATAAAATCGATAACGGGGAGCTCTTCGTTACTTTAATATAATATAAAACTATTATATATTTATTAGGAGACGATAAATAACTATTATTTAAAGAGTAAAATATAAAGTATAATCCTTTCGCTAAATAAATAAATAAAAGTATATATAAATATTAGGTAATTTTAAGCTACCCTAAATATAACTTAATAAAGTAATACCGAACTATTATAAATATTATTAATACTATCTCTAGAATTTAATATAAAAGTTTCATTACTTTTATAATAGATCCGGCTAGTCGCCTTAATACTATTATAATTACCGAAGTATATAAGAATTTATTTAATACCTTTATAAACTTTATCTAGATTAATACCGACGGATAATATTATAAAATATGCTTTTTTTAATTCGATTAAAACGAGCGGGAGTTATAATTTATTATAAAACTCTATTAATATTATATCTAAAGAGGAATTAAAGTTAAAGATATCCTTATCTTTATAAATTATCTCGTATAAATTAATTTTACGAGACGAGCGCTAGCGTTTATTATAAGATTAAAAGATATAGATACCGGAACTATTAATAATTATTAAAGCGAAGAGAAGTCTATAGTAATTCTTTATATAATAGGATTCGAGAAATTAGGTTTTATATCCTTTAATCCCCGCCTCTTTATTAAAGTTCCTCGCGTAGGCGACGCCTTAACGATTATTATAAACTAAATAAGGATTTAATTATACGAGAAGAAATATAAACGATTCTACTACGATTATCTACGAAGACTTTTAATAAAAATAAATATTTATATTAAATACGAAGAGGAGCTCCTAGTATTTAATCTTATTAAATATAACTACGATTTAAATTTAGACGATAACTTTTAAGATAAGGATTTATATATAGTAAATTAATCGGAGGAAGATTCTAATAATATTATATATATAAAAGAAGGAACTAGAAATACCAAGGGATTCGATAATAATTAGGATATTATAGAAATTTATAATATTTAGGACCCGATTACTTCGGGATCTAATATTAATATAGAGAATCTAACGACTCCTATTATCGACGATATATATAATTAAGAAAGAGGCCGTAGTATAAAATACGTAATAATCTTTAATATCGGTAATAATAATATATATAATTAAAGATTTAGCGAGAATATAAAACCAAATATTATATTAAATCTAAAATTATTTAATTTACTATATTAAATATAAATAGGGGTAGAAGGTTTAATAAATCTTTAAAGATTTAAAAAACTAGCGAGTACCTACTATTATAGGATAAAATTATAAGTTAATAGATTTTATAATTTATTAAAAACTTCTTTATCAGCCCTCTTATAAAGGAGTAATTATAATATATAAAATATCTTTAATAGTTTATCTACCCTAACTAGGTACGAGTTATCTATATAAAAAATATTAAAATTATAGTAGGAATATTATATATACCGCGTTATTTTAAAATAATACCCCTTATATATAACCTAGAAAGTAATACGTTATATTTACTTTTCTTTAATAAATAATAAGGCGGTCTAATCTCACCTTTTTTTCTATTTTAATAAATTTATTAACTACGAATAATACCTTAACTATAAAACGTACTATATATAATTAATAAGTTATTATATATATATAATCGACTACTCTTCCGGCCAGCCTTTATATATAAAGAGTATAGTAGTTATAATTATTAAATAAAGAGATCGAACCGAGTAAAGTAAATATAAATACCGACCGCGAGCGATCTTTATTTATAAATATTATTTTTAATTAACCACGAGCCTTATTATTAGAATTTATAATTATTATTAAAAGATATAACTAAATTATAATTACGATTTTATTTATAAAACTATAAATAATATACTAGAGCTAGAAACTACGTTATTTACCCTATACTACTAAAGTTAAAACTACGATACCTCTACGTAAATACGAAGATTATAATAATAACGAATTTAACCCTATTTTAAGAAATTTAATAAAGCTCTATTTAAAGATTACTACGGAGGAAAAAAACTAGGAATAAATAAAAGAAGAGATTAAAATATAATTCACGTCGAATTCTTTAACGAATTTTAAATAATACGTAATTAAGGTTACTAGGAACGAGTTTATTACTATTTTAATTTTAAAATACGAAAATAATACTTTAAAACTTTTTAATAATTTAAATAATAACGGTATTTAGAGTACCCTCTTTACTTTAATATAATATATCGTTTATAATATAAAACGGTAACTAAAAGATACTAGTGAAAAGTCGTTATATAAATTAAATTAATTATAATAGTCTTTTTTATCTCCTAGCGAGGTATTAAACTAAACGCGGATAAAAGATATTATATTATTACCCGTTATATTAAAGCGGTAGACGAATTACGCGGCCGTATAAAAATCTAATTTACTAGATATTAATCTTAAAGTAAAGTATAATAATTTAATAATTAGGTTTATTTTCGCGGATATCGCTAGGTTAACCGACCCTCCGTTAAATTTAGAAAAAATAATATTAAATATAATATTATTAATATTTGTTATATATTTAAACGAAGATCTAGGGCTAAATACTTCGTTATTATTAAAAGTCTAATTTAAATATTAAGGAAATAGATTTATAATTAGACTACTAAAGGACCGCTAACTCCGCGGAGTAATTAAAGAAGTTATCGATAACGAGAATACCGATTTTATATTTAAACTTATACTAGTAAACTAGGGATTAATTTAATAACTCCTTCTATCTTTAATAAAGACGGTAAAGTCTTAAAATAAATAAATCTTTACTCCGTTTCTCGATACTATTTACGGCGTACGGTTAATATCGGGTAGTAGAAATAAAGATAAAAGATAATTCCGAAAACGAGATTTATAACCTAAGGCGAGGAAAACGTAAACGTAGAATAAATATTATAAATAAAGACGGTAAATATAAATAACTATTAAATAAATTATTAACGGATATTAATTAAATAATAAATTCATAAAGCGAGTTCGATAAACGTCGAGAATAGAAACGACCGAAAAGTAACCGTCCTAATATACCGCGTATATTCCGGATTATTAAGAATAATAGTACTCGTCCTAGTATATACTCTAGGTTCCCGATTAAGGAAAATTAATCTATTAATCCTAATATATACTTTAAGTCGGTTTTACGCGACGTTTCCTTTATTAAAACCCTTAACGATTTAATTAATCTTAAGATAAATATAAATAATAAAATAATATAATTTTTATAAACTCTTATTAATAACTTTAAAGGTAAAAATAACGGCGATCGAAATACGAAGAATAACGGAATCCCTATAACGCGCGATAATAAGAGAGTTAGTTAGGTTATAGTAAATAATTAGCCCCTAGTAAATATATAAAAAATAATAATAATAACTCGACCGATCCCGCCTACGGTAGACGATTTATTTAAATAATTATAAAAAGGCTTTATAAATATTAAAATTATATATAACGAGAAAGCGGCTAAACGCGTAGTTATTAGTTAAATATTTAAACTAGTATTTATCCCGGAGTAAAACGAAGTAGAAGATATTCCGATTAAGGAAAAGGAAGATATTAAAAAGTCCCTAAAGAAAAGGGCGAAGAATAAATAAATTAATAATTAGGTTTAAATATTAAAGTTAATAAATCGGGTTAAACTATTAAACGTATAACCTATTAAAATAACGGAATATATATACCGGAATAATAGAAGATAAGAGGACTACTACTTTTTTTTTAGGCTAGATAATATTAAAGATTATAAAGCCGGAAAAAAGATTTATATAAAAAGAATAATAATAGATTTTACCCTATTCTAGATACTCGGTATATTTATTTTATTCGAAATAAAGATTTTCTAAAACGGGGGATACTTTATAGATATTATAAAATTTAAAAAGATAATATAATTAACCCTTATTAAAATTAGAGTTAATAATTAACGAGGGTTTTAGATTTTATAAAGTTTTATAGTAATTTATTTAAATTATTTACTCGTATTAAACTATAAGGACGTAAAGAAAGTTAAGAGGGAAAAGAGATATAATTTATATTTTACGGAGAGAATAATAAAGGATCTTTAATTACCCGATATATATTACCCGTCCGAAAGGCCCTAAAGAATTTAATATATATACGTCGACTTTAATATATTTAAAAAACTTATACCGAGTTACGACTTTAATTTCTTCTTTCTCTTTATAAGTTTATTATCCTACTAGCTAGGTCTAATAAAGATATAAATAATATAAAAGGATAAAGCTTTTAGGTAGGTATTATAATAAATTTATAACGATTCTAAATTAAAAATCTTTATTAAGAAATTAAATATATTAAATCGCGATCTTTTAATAAGGTTAAAGGAGGCTCTTTATTTTAATAAAAATTATAATTTTTTAGAAATACTTTATTTTATATCTTTAACCTTATTTCTTAATTAGGTCGATAAAGTCTTAACGGATAAAATTCCTATAATAAAAAAAAGAGGTAATAAAGTTAAAATATAAAAATAATAATTTTAATAAAATATAGAATAAGGTAGGATCGTAATAAACGAAATATATACCGAGAATAATAAGACTATAAGGACGATTACTAAAATTCGGAAAATTAATAATATAATACCGGGTTAAAAACCTCGAAAGATTTTAATTAACGGGACTCCGTTTAAATTATTATTAAAGACGATAATAAATTAGATAAATACGTTTATAAATAATAAATAAATTATACTACCCCTTAAAAAAGATTACTCTTATTTAAATAGGACGCGTAAGCGCCTAAAATATTATATAAAAAATAAATTTATTAAACTCGGTAAAAGATATAAAAGCCTTATCCGGAGTATATATAATAACTACGATATTAAAGACGAGTATAAGTAGTATAAAAAAACTATAGTTATTATTATTCGAATACTTTAAATACGACGTACGTTAGAGTTTATTTTTTTCGAGGAACCGCTAATTAAATTTAAATCTAATTATTATTTCGACTATTTCTTAAGTTACCCGTAATAGTATAAACCGTTACTAGATTATTACTTCGAGGAGATAAATTAAGAAATTCGGTAAATTTATTATAATACTTTACTCGCCTTTAAGAATTATAAAAAGAACATTATATTAAAGATTACGGTACGCTTATAACTCGCGGCCGTATATTATATTAGAATTTTATTATTATTCTCTAAACTGGCTCTCTATAAAGATATAAAGAATTTTAAATTAATAAGTAATAAATTAAGAGATAATAATTAATTTAGGTTAAAGAAAGAAAAACTTTATAAACTAAAGTAAAAGATTTATCTTTTAAAAAGAGTATTAATTAAATCGTTAAAATAAATAATTATCTTAAAATATAAATACTAGATATTCTTAGAAATAAAATATAAGGGGTCGATATAAAAATAATTATTATAATTATATTCTTTATCTCGGCTTTTATTATTTACTAGGTAAATATTTTTAACGGAATCCTATATTATAATGCAGGCCTTATCCTACGTTAAGAATATTATATTAATAATTATATAGGCGATTCGTTTAATATAAAAAAGGCCTATCGTTTTAATTTATAAAAATATACTTAAATTAAAATAAATTAAAATCGTTAAACTTTTCTAAAAGGGTAAAGATAGTAAAGAAAATATAACCTCGGATCCCGTACTTTAATTTTTAATAAAATCTACTATACTTTTAAATATAAGGTGGATATTTACGGCCTTTAAATATATTATTATCTTTAACTCTAAATAACTAGTAAGCGCTAAGAACCAAATAATATACTATATTAATCGAATCGGTTAAGATCGCGCGATATATATTATTAAGTTCGTGAATATAATTTCTAGTATAAATATAATTATTTATAATAAATAAGGGGCTCGACGATAAATATATCGAATAATAAAAGACCCTATAAAGGAGTCGGAGAATTATAAACTCCGCGAAGTCTTAAAGAAATATATTCATAATAACGAAAACGAGTAAAATAAGTATAATTAACTATAAAAAAATAAATAACTTATTACTATAAGGGTATAATAAGAGAATAACGATATTTACGAAAAAAGATATTAAGAGGGTAGACTAATAGTATTAATAATTAAAAAGGGTTCGATAATATAAAGGAGATAAAATAGTCGTAAATTCTATAAATCTAAAAAGATCTAGATATATTAAAATAATCTAATAATCCTATACTTAACGGTTACGGTCTTATTATTAATTCGGAGATATTAAAAATTAATACTCGTATTCTCGAGTTACTTAAAGTACTCTTTATAAAGAATTTTATAATTAAATTTATTTTTTCTAATTATTAGGATTTATATAAAAAGGTATTTCTCCTCTTTAATATTTAATAGTTAAAGTTTTAGAGTATTTATATCCTAAAGTTAAATAAAGATCGTCGAGCGCCTATAATTAATAAATAAGTAAATAATTTTAAGAAAAACTTTATAAAGCTTTATTGTAGATATAGCGGAAAAGTTAAGAATATTAACTCTCCCGTTATTAACGATTATACTAATAACGCCGAGGTTATTAATACGATATTTATAGCCGTTAGAAACTAATCGAAGTCGCGTCTCTAGATATTTCTAGTTATTTTTAGTAATAAGAGCGCCGATATTTATAATCGGATTAAACGTAATTACGATATCCGTTTTAAAATTATATCGTAATATATTTAAGCGAGTAATATTATTAAAAACGCCCCTTAATACTACTTTAATATATTTATGAAATTTAATTATAAACTCGGGGGTATTACTTCTATAATTAAATCGAAGATTAAATACTTCGAGGAGTTTATAATAATTATCGGTATTAATATCTCTTATATAGTACCCGGCTTAAAGTAAGTTTTTATAATTATTATAATTATCTTTATCGATCGGACTACCTCTCGTTATATTATTATAATCGAGACGAATAGTTCTCGTATTAAGATAATTACCTTTAATAATATTAATTTTATACTTCGTCCTTTAGTAGACTAGTAGTAGACGAATATTAACGGGGGTAATCTATGCAAATACGTTTACTATTTCCGTAATAATGTTTCTAAAAGTTAATTTAATTTACTCTTAAAATACGAGGTTATTAATATAAAGCGCTTATTTACGGACATAGGCTAGAATTATCCTAATAATAAAATTAAATTCATTATCGTAGTTACCGAGAAATATTATTATATTCGTTTCTTCCCTCCTATAGGTCTTATAGTTAATAAGAACGGTAATCCTATACTTAATATAATTATTAATTATGATATTATTTACTCCTTCGAGAATAATATTTATCTTTACTCGTATATAATTATCTAGGGTACTACTCGACTTATTTATTATTATATATTAATAGATAAGGTTAATATTCTATTAGATCGATTTTAAGTAATACTCTATAAATATTATTATTAATACTAGTATATAACTACTCCCGTATCTCTTTATAAATTTAGTTTTAAATTTATAAGAATATATTAAGTTAATAAAAGATAGTCCCCGTAATATATTATATTTATTTAGTAATTAAATATAGTAAGATTTATATCGATATAACTACCGCCGAAAGGGCTATACTTTAAAAGGAGCGACGGAAATTAAATAAAGAGGCGTAATTTTATTCCGATAAAATAATATTATAGATTAAGTAACTTAAACTCTAGCTAGTCGAGCTTTAAGACTAAATAAATTTTAGTATATAGTATATTTAAATTTATAAAGTCGTATAAAAACGTTTATTAAATATTGTAAATAATAAATATATTTAATAAATATAATAAATTAATAATATTAATATACGATACTTATATAAATACGCGAGTAAGTACGCGATTAATATTATTATATATTATATCGAACCTATAATTTAAATTATATAAATTAAATAATTAAATAAATTATTTACGGGCTTAAGCTAGCTTAATATATAATTTATTAATAAATAATAATAAAACGTTTAATAAACCTACTCGGAGCTATAGATAGCGGAATATACGGGTATTATACTTGGAAAAAGTTTATATAGTCTCTCGCTTTACCGATACCCGCTTTAATAAAAGTATAATTATTATTATTATTTTTAAAATACTTTTAAAGAAGCCCGGAAACGATAGTAATAAAAACCCTTTATTAAAGAAACCCCTTTTTAGGAAATAACGCTCGTTTATATTATTAAAAAATATTACTACTAATAAGGTCGTTTCTATAACTTCTTTATTTATTTAATAAATAAAACTATCTTAACCTCGCCTAAAATAAACTCTAAATTATCTAAAAATTTATAATTTAACTTTAGTTTCTTTTAAGACTTTAGTATATTTAAAGTTTATTATTAAGAAGTTAAATAATAACCCTAGGCGGCGAGTTATTAATAAATAAAATAACTTTTAGTTCAAATTAAATTAATTTATACCTCTATTATTTTAAAGAGTTTTTATAACTCCCTCTTTTATAATTTAAAAGAACTTCGGTAAATTTATAAACTAAATTAAAAATTAGGCTAAATATACTTTTACTTTTATACCGCCGTTATTATCTAGGCGTAATTTATTCCTACGGAGGAAATTATTCGATAAAGATAAAAATAAAAATAAGAATAAAAATAAAAATAAAGAGTGAGAAATATTAATAATAATATTAGGAGTAATAATTAAATTTACTACTATTAAAGCCGCTAAGGCTCGTAAGGCCGTTAAAGTTACTATTATTAAAATTATTAAATTAACTACTATTAAAGTTACCTCGATTTAGGTTATAATTAAAACTATTAATATTTTAGTATTCTTAAATAGGAATAGGCCTACTAAGCCTATTAAAGAGCCTATAGTATAAATAGTACTTTATTAAATATATATTCTATTATATTAAATAAAGAAGATAACTATCCTCTTTAATAAAGTGAAGAGTTATAATATTAATAATTTAAATTTATTTTTATTAAGGCGAGTCTTTAAGGAGTATTAAAAAAAGTTATTAAATATACTCTTAACTATAAATTATCTACGTTTCGGGTCTTTATAACGGCGATATTATTATATAAAAAACTACCGGCGACGAAACGGTATTTATAAATTATAGACGAGGATAGTAATTAATACATTATCGAGGGTTAACTAGATAAGTTCTTTATAAATAATAAAAATAAACTTGAAGTAGAATTACTACTATAATAGGCTCCTACTTCTATAAAGGAAGTATTTACTATTATACCTATTTCGTTATAATTAATCGCCGTTACTTTTTTTATTACTGGCTCTAGTATTAGAGCTAGCGTTAATAATTTTACTTTTATTTTACTCGGGGTTATTAGAGGGAATAATCCTATAAATCGCTAGTTTATTATATTAAAATAATCGAACGCCCTAGATTTTAACGCTATTTTAATCTAGATTATTCTCGGCCGCTAGGTATATAATAAATATAAATATTCGAATAAATATAAATACTACTAGGTTAATAAGAATAGAATATACTATATATTATTAAATAAGGATATTACGGTTTAGTAGAGAGTTATTAAACTAGATATTTTAAAATAATTAAATAAAGAGGAACCGCCGGCGAGAATAAAAAAGAGGTAGGAGGATAAAAAAAAATATAAAGAAAGAAATAAAAGACGAGAGTAAAAAGATAAACCTATATTATTTAAATTAATACCGCCGCCGTTAATAAATTATATATATCCGTTATTTATTTATATATATATATTTTCTTTTATTTAACCGGTAGCCCCCCCTCTAATAAATATTCGAACCTTTATACTAGAAGTTAAGATATAAACTAGAAAGGCTTTAGAAAAAGTAAAGGAATCTTTCTATTACTAGCCCTCTCGTTTTATTATATACGGTTTTATTATTTTACTTTATCGCGGTAATAGTTTAATTAACGGCGACGTAGTTAAATAAATTAAATAAATTAAACCTAAATTATAATACCGCGATAAACCTAGTTTAAAGAATATAAAAAATAAATTATTAAATAAAGACTATATTATAAAAGACGTTTAAAGATAGAAAGATAAAGAGTTCGAATATAAATAAAAGAAACTAGAGATTATACCTAAAATAGGATACTCGTTTACTCGTTTTACTAGTTAATTTAAATATAAAAAAAGAGAATTTTAAATAAGAAATATTATTAATTTTAAGTATTTCTCGAATATTTCTATAAAAGGCTCGCTGGCCCTAACTAGTTATATTCTAAATATATTATTTAATACCGTAACTAGGAGGCCTATACTAGTAATTAAAAATTATATTATCGATTTAATTAAATATAACGATAACGACGGTTAGGGCTACGGAGCGGACGAGGATCTAAATAATTTATATACTTTTATTAATAATTAAGCTACCGAGGGATAAATAAATTAAAATTATTTATTTCTACGAGCTATTTATAGACTTATATATATAAGTTATTTTCTTACTCTATATTATTATAAATATTATTATTCTTTTCTTCTTCTTTTTCCTAAATACTTATTTTATCTTTATAGTTAATATTTAATTATTAGAAAATATTACTAGGATCTCTATAACTAGCCTATAATTTTATTACTAAATTTAGGAAGTAACTAAATCGCCCTTTGTCTATATATATTTAAATAATATTAAAGTACCGTCTTATTTAGTTCTTTAAAACTAAAAACGACGTTTTAATAAAGTTATAATCGGGTAAATAAAGAGAGAGGTATTCGAGTAAAATACCGGCGTTAATATATAACCTGGCTAGAACTAAATTATAATAAATATTAATATTATTATAGATTATTACTAAAAGTACGTTATCGTCTTCGAAACGGCCGTAGCGAGGGAGGATATTATATTCGATAAAATTATTAAATATCGCCGCCGTAATTAAATCTTAATAGATAATCTAGTCGAGGTAACTATTAATAATATATATAAATAAAAGACTTTACCTCTTATTTTTATATAAGTTTTAAATAATTAACGGTATAATATTAATAAGAGTTTAATTATATTTTCTATTACTTATTAAAATTAATTATATCGACGTTATATATAAAAGCTCGGAATATACTAATATATTTATAAATAATACTTTTATTTAGAAAGATTAATTAATTAACTCGTTATCTTATTAATTTTACGAATTAATTAATCTTTAAAGCCTAATTATATTTATAAGTAATTTTATATTAAATTTTCTTATTTTAATTTAGGCGGTAAAGATACTACTAGATAATACTTTTATTAATAGTAATATTATATTTATTTAAACTATCGGCCGTTTAGAAAGATAATATAAAAATTTATATTTTAAAAATTTATTAATCTTCCTAGGCCGCCCCTCTAGATTTTTACTCGGTATAAAAACGATATTATAAAGCCTTTATATCGTTATTATCCTTTATAACGTATATAAGTTTATATTATAAAGGCCGGCGGCGATATTATCGATATTATATCTTAACTCGAATTTATATTAAATAAGGGCGCGAATAGATTTTAAAATAATAATAACTATAACGACGATAAAAAGAGAGTAGTAGTAAAATAAATCTATAATAAAATAAAGCCTTATAATATTTAAATAATTTTAAATTTAACTATTTAGGGTAGATCTATAGTATATTTACGTCTATATCTTATTCTACTCGACTTTAGTGGTTAGCCCACCTAAAATTTAGTGCGCGGGCTATCCGTTTAGCGTCGGCGTCAATGGTTCCGCAAAATTCTGTATTTTGACAGATCTTCCAATGGCCTATTGTTTTGCAACCACCTCCATTTCAGCTGACCAAGGCCCTCTCAAGTGACCAGCAGAACAGTTCCCTTCAACACGACTAAGTAGATAGACACCAAGGTATTCACCGGTATCCTACATGGCCATTGTGGCAACGGCTTTCCTCGATGCGGGTAAAGCGTAGCGATGACGGCTACAAGCGCCCCAAGTAGGAGAAAACAGGCGCCCGACTCAAGCCACCAATTTTTGAGAATGTGAGCCCGGCGAGCATGTATCACCTCAGGCTGCAGTCTGAGTGTCGAGTCCTGACTTCTTCCCACTGGCTGGCTGATTTCGAAATTTTCCATGCTCCCTATTGGCTGACTTCCTCCCACTGGCCGGCCGCTACCCACCGGCTTCCTCGAAATAAAGAATTGAGGAATGCCAGCAGCGACGTGCAATGTTGTTTCTAGCTTGTTGTGGTGAATTAAGGCCAACCGAGCTAGCTTTTTTGACCGACTGAAATCCACTCTCGTCATTCGAGGATGACAAGCTTAGCCCCTGTTCTGGTCCAGATCGAAGCTCCATGATCCTGTAATGTACGATGCTAGCTATCTCAACGTCTCAACGAGATGACACATGGGCTGTTCTCAACCCCAATGCCCATGAGAATAGCTCGCTCTGATCTCTATAAGAGGATGGAAGTCGAGGTGTCCCTTGCCAAGGCTGAAGCAGCTGAAGCAGCTGAAGCCTGGAACAGCACATGCAATCGTGTCGCACAGCCGGAAAGCAGGTAATCCTTTAGGGCGTTTCTGCTGCAACCATATATGCGCGTAAATGACATCGACGTATATGTGAGGCTTTGGACGTAGAAGTAACATGCCTGCACTGCCCCGGGGGAGCCACTTGTTCAACTCAGGTATAGTCAGAACACGGCTCCAACCCTGCATGCTTCTCCCTTTATACTGTCCCCTACTCCCTTCGCGCTTCCCGCTGCTTCCTTCGTACTCCCTCCGTACTCTTTGAAGCGATTACGCTTTCTTTCGAGAATAACAACGATAATAGATAATATTAAGTTCGGAATATGTATATATAGAAATAGAGTTTATTTATCTAAGAATTAGGAATAGAGTAGAGCTAGACTTGAATAATATCTATACTCGTGGGGCCCAGAAATGAGTACGTTACCTGTCCAGGTTAGCGCGTGTAGATCATGGAAATGCGATGTTGCTATCAGCTTGAGCGGGGAACAGTAGAAAGAAGAAGAAAAATTGGCGGGGTTTCCAAAAGTTGAAAAATGGCCTATCAGTATTGGAATAGGGGTAAATATTTCCTTTAGGAGACCGGAACCTGGTTTACTTGATGGTCTATTGCGAGGCTCGGGGCCTTATTAACTTATTATACGATCTTCCCCTATCAAAATAACTTCCCCAACTACCATCAACCATGGTATCCCATTGACTGGTAATGTGCTTAATTTAGCAAACCGCTCGAAACAGCTGACGGCCACTGCGATGACTAACTGTACTGCTGTACTGAACTAGAGGAACCCGAGGTCTAATACCCTTGTAATTCTCTCACGCTCTAAAAGTCGTTCGAGGCTGGAAGAGTGTTGGATTACTCATAAGCAGACTATTCGCTCAGTGGTTATGACACCATACAACTAGTTTGACAGTCGAGAGCAGGACTCCGATCCATTCTATGATGCATATTTGATCCAAAGCAGGTTTCAGATCCTGGAGCAGTGTGCAAGCCATCGAAGCATTTGGAAGCTCACATGTTACATCTCTTCCAATCCGACCAGATCCGGCACTCATGGCAGACTCTTCGCCAACGTCCAGAAGCTTCCCATCTTCGTTCTGTCCAGAAGATCCATAGCCTCCTTATCCGACTCCACCACCTTCGTCCCCCACTTTCGAAATTGATGCTCTTTCTGTTGCCCCTCAAAGATCAACTGACACTTATTGGGAGACAGATCCTTCAGAACGCCATCCTGTTCGTTTTCTAAGAATTCAGCCAATGCCTTCGCATTCCCCTCCTTCTTGGAGTTCGGCACCGAGTTCTCCGTCCAGTCAATACGATTGAGCATAAGCTTCTTATACGCCTTTAACGAATGCGCACCGGTCTCGATCAAGACCAATGATTGACTCCTACTCATCACACACAAACCGCGACATCCCATTTGTTCAGCATTCTTCCCAATCTTAAATCTTTGCCGGCCATTCGCGAGTGAATCGATCTTGAACACAGCCAGATAAACACCTTTTGCCTCGTCCTGTGCCATCTTTTGTTCTAGCTTCTCGTTTTTCTCTTCTTTTGTGAGCTTGCGGTCTTCATTCATCTGGTCGTGCTTTTCGGCGCGCTCGGCTACCTCTTTTCGCACGCGGGCTTCGACTGCAGTGGGGTCTTTCACGGCGTCTGATCCCAGCACCATCATCATGTTCTTGAGCTTCACCTTAGGGGCCTCTGGGGGCTCGAGACCGAGCCGGACTTTCGCTTGTTGCTCTTTGAGATTCTCCATTCTCCTCTGTCTTCGTAGCTTCGCTTGCTCCGATTTCGTAAGGTACATTGCTTTCGGCTCCGGTATCAGGCGGGTAGAAGGAGGCTCCAATAGAACGGGGTGCTGAACGTAACGGGTAATGACCGAGTCAGGACCATCCCAGTCCATCATGTGGTCAAGAGAATTGTAGCTTTTGTCCTTGACGAGATTTTCATCCCACCATTCAAGCTCCTGTGTCCCAATTAGCACGGATACACAAGCACCATCAGATATAAAGTGAGAACCTACAGGCGGTGCCTCAATGATGAAGTTCTTCTCCGATGGGTCTCCCTTGTCCATGGCCTTCTTAGCGGTGGCCTGGATCCGTAGTTTCATGTCCTCGAGGTTCTTCTGTCTGCGGAGCAGCTGCGCTTGTTGGATATATTTGCCCTTTGCATTGAACGCTAGCTCCCTTCGATTCCTAGCCTTCAACGTAGCGGTCTGTGCTCCAAGGGATGCATCGAAATATGGGTTGCTCCTCGTTTCCTCAGCCGAAGGCCCACTGAGATCCAGTTGCTTCTTGGGTTTGCCGCCCTTCAAGTTCTGGTTTGTGGGTGATAATGGTCGCTGATTCGCAAGGGTTGTTGCGAACTTCGACTGTATAGGTTGCTTGCTTTTCGAGAAGCCTCCACTCACTCCTCCACTATCCATGAGAGCAGGATGTAAAGCAGTGCCCAAGCCTCCTCTTGCTTGTGAGAATCCATCGTCCAAGGGGGGAGGTGAAAAAGCTTGCGCGGGAGAAGCAGTCCGTTGTCCAGCAGAAGCGCCCTTGCTTCCCATAGCAGCAGCTACTCTTGCCTTCAGCTCTTCCGCTCTTGATAGACCGGTGGGCTTTGATGAGGGTGGTGGAGCAGGAGATGCCACCCCATTTATCCCAGTTCCAGAGCCTCGCAACCTCGCTGCAACGGCGGCAGCTCTTGCGCGTGCATCTGCAATGTTCTTGCTGATATCTGGCTTGCCGGTGGTAGCACTATTGCTTTGGGGAGCCGGCGATCCATTGTTGGAGCGAACCCTTTTGCTGTCTCCATTCTGTAGATGGTCGTTCGCAGGTCGCTTCAGATTGGATGATGGGTTGTCTGCCATGTTGTCTATCTAGTGGTGAAGTACACGGTCCTTCTAGAGTGTACTCACGTTTGCCTTCTGCCCAAAACGGTCTTCCGTCTCAACGGTTTGGTAGGGTCGGCCCTGTTGTGATGAGGGAGAAGAATTAGTCATTTCATTAACATGAGGCTCATAATGCCAAGGCCGCTCGGCGAAACTTCGGCATGAAATTTTGATCGACTTATCGAAAAATTTGGCATGAAGCTTTGCTGCCACGGCCCCTCGGCCACTGACGAAGCACATGTATGATATGGAACACATAAGACACCATGAATATCTCACAACCGATTGCTTCCTGCATTGGAAGCGTGGACTTCGGCTTCCTCTCATCGGAAGACATCAAAGCTCTTTCAGTGAAGAAAGTTCAAACCCCTACAACATTCGATACTCTACTTCACCCTGTACCCGGAGGATTATATGATGCTGCGCTTGGCGCATGGAGTGATAATCCGTGGGTACTAGGAGCTTCACCTTTTTTCTTGATTTATAAATAACAACTTGTCCAAGGTGCGCGACATGTCAATTGAATACCTTTTCTTGTCCCGGCCATGTCGGTCATATCGAATTACCTGTCCCTGTCTACCATGTCACTTTCATGGACCAATTACTCCGTCTATTGAGAGCCAAATGCGCCTACTGTAGCCACCTGAGGCTTCCTCCAACCGAAGTCAATCGCTTTGTTTGCAAATTGAGGCTCATTGAGTATGGCTTGGCGAAAGAAGTCCAAGAGCTGGAGAACATCCACCTAGGATCTATAGCAAAGAAGCTACAAGGGGAGTCTACTATGGACGTGGACGGTGCTAGCGAGGAGTCTGAGGAGGAGGACGGGGAGACGCTCAAGCGGCGGAGAAACGAATTCGTCAGGCGCGCGATACAAGAAAATGGTGGTCGCAAAATCCGCGATGCGGTTGCTTTAGAGAAAGTCGAGTCTGTTGCTGAGGTCCGACGGGCCATTGTCAAAGAGTTTCTTGCTATTATAACTAAGATCAAAACTTGCGGAACCTGCAAGGGAGTCTCACCTGGTTTCCGGAAGGATCGATACAGCAAGATCTTCCGAAAGCCCTTGGGTAGGAAAGATAAGGCAAAAATGGTCCAAGGCGGTTTCAAAGTGGTCAACCCACTCGTCAGGGCTGCCAATGAACGCAAATCCGCACAGAAGCAAAAGCGCGAAGATCGAGAGATAGACGAAGGCATTGTGATAGAATCTGATGAGATTACGTCTGAAGGAGAGAGGGAGGACATTGACATGCTTGACAATGAGGACGAGGACGTGCCTACCGCAGTGCTGGAGGAATCAACGGCTCTAAGACCGAGTAAAATCAAGGTCAAAGATGAGCAACCTCATGAGTACGTAAATGCGCAGGAGATACACGCTTCGATATCGGAGCTTTTTCATAAAGAGAGGGAAATCATGGAGCTCGTATACAACCATCAAGCCACGAAAACCACGAAGCCAATCTCAGCAGACATGTTCTTTATTAGAGACATCCTTGTGCCACCCAACAAATACCGGCCTGAAGCCAAGACTGGAGATGGTGAGATTGCAGAAGCCCCGGAGAACTCACTCTACAAGAATATTTTGACACAATGCGAGCTTTTGAACCAGATTAGGAAGGAGATGAGTGGCTCTGCGCCTGACACTCAGTATAGAAGGCGGGACTTCAGAGATTTGCAGAATGTCTGGGTGCGGTTACAAGACGCTGTCAATTCTATGATTGATAGTGATCGAAATCCCCTACAGGGTGCAGCTGCAAAGCAGAATGCCGACGGTATTAAGCAGAAGCTCGAGAAGAAGGAAGGTCTATTCAGAAAGAACATGATGGGCAAGCGCGTGAATTTCGCTGCAAGAAGTGTCATATCTCCAGACCCCAATATCGAGACCAACGAGATTGGAGTACCTCCTGTCTTTGCAAAGAAGTTGACTTATCCAGAGCCCGTGACCAATCACAACTTCTACGAATTGAAAGAGGCCGTCCTCAACGGCGTGGAGAAGTGGCCTGGTGCGGCCGCCATTGAGAATGAGAATGGCCAAGTGGTTAATCTTCGAACTAAGAACTTTGAAGAGCGCCAGGCTTTGGCCAACCAGCTGCTTGCTCCTTCGAACACTACTGTGACCGGTGCAAGGAACAAGAAAGTCCATAGACACCTCAACAACGGCGATGTTGTACTCATGAACCGCCAGCCTACGCTCCACAAGCCTTCGATCATGGCTCATCGTGCTCGTGTCTTGCCTGGAGAGAAGACTATTCGCATGCACTACGCTAATTGCAACACGTACAATGCAGATTTTGATGGTGACGAAATGAACATGCATTTCCCACAGAACGAGATCGCCAGGGCCGAAGCTCTACAGATAGCAGACACAGATCACCAATATCTCGCAGCAACAGCTGGTAAACCTCTCCGAGGTCTAATACAAGATCACATTTCCATGGGATTGTGGTTGACTAACCGAGACACGTTCTTTGACCGAGGAGACTACTACCAACTTTTGTGCGGCTGCTTGAGGCCAGAGGACGGCCAGACAGCCTCAGAGAGGATCGAGACGGTTCCTCCGGCGCTGATGAAACCTCGAGCCTTGTGGACTGGAAAGCAAATTATAACCACTGTTCTCAAAAATATAACTCCTGTCACTCATCCTGGTTTGACGCTGTTAGGGAAATCTCAAATTTCAGGTGATCGATGGGGAGAGAAATCGGAGGAAGACATTGTGATGTTTCAAGACGGTGAACTACTCTGTGGGATTCTTGACAAAGCTCAACTAGGCCCAAGTGGTGGAGGATTCATTCACTCGGTGTATGAAGCATATGGGCATACCATCGCTGGCAAGCTGCTCAGTATACTAGGAAGGCTCTTGACGAAGCTTCTGAATATGCGAGCGTTCAGCTGTGGCGTGGCTGATTTGCTGCTGACCAATAGCGGAGAAGCAAACCGCTTGGAGAAGCTCAAACGGGCAGATACAATCGGTTTGGAAGTGGCTGCAAAATACGTGACACTCGAGGAGAAAGTGAATGCTGACGACAAAGAATTGCGAAGCCGTCTTCGAGATGTACTCCGCGATGAAGGTAAACAAACGGGCCTGGACCAGGTCTGCAACACCCAGACTGCGCAGCTCTCGTCCGACATCACCAAGGCCTGTTTACCGAATGGTCTACAGAAGCAATTCCCTCGAAATCAGATGCAGGCCATGACTACCTCTGGCGCTAAGGGGAGCTCCGTGAATGCGAACCTCATTTCCTGCAATCTAGGACAACAGGTGCTTGAAGGCAGAAGGGTCCCAGTCATGGTTAGTGGCAAGACCCTGCCGTCATTCAAGCCCTTCGAGACCATAGTGCGAGCTGGAGGGTATATCAGCGATCGCTTCTTAACAGGGGTGAAGCCGCAAGAATACTTCTTCCACGCCATGGCTGGCCGGGAAGGTCTCATTGACACAGCAGTGAAGACTTCAAGATCTGGCTACCTTCAACGTTGTTTGATAAAGGGTATGGAGGGCCTGAAGTCAGAGTACGATAATTCAGTCAGAGACTCAGATGGAAGCATGGTGCAATTTCTTTACGGAGAGGATGGGCTTGATGTGACGAAGCAGAAACACCTCACAGATTTCAAGTTCCTCGCGGAGAATTACCTCTCCCTAGTTGCTCAATTGAATATCAAGGAAGAGTTCTCAAAACTGCCGGACAAAGGAGCTGGTGAATACCAGAAGGCTGTAATGAAGAAGGTCAAGAAAACGGGCAGAATCGATGCTATGGATCCTTGCTTGTCAGTGTTCGACCCAGGAAGCTCCCTCGGCAGCACTTCGGAATCTTTTGCGTCTGCCTTGAAGACCTACTGTGATAAGAATCCTGAGAATCTACTCAAAGACAAGAAGAAGGCCCCAGAAGCGCCGATCTCCAAGAAGACATTCGCGGCTTTGGTCAATATCAAGTATATGAAGTCGGTGATCGAGCCTGGAGAGGCCGTTGGTGTCGTCGCTGGGCAGTCTATTGGGGAACCTTCGACACAAATGACGCTAAACACCTTCCATCTCGCTGGACATTCGGCGAAGAACGTCACATTGGGTATACCGCGTCTTCGTGAAATTGTCATGACTGCCAGTAGGCAGATGTCGACGCCTACTATGACACTGCATCTCATTCCCGAGCTCGATGCCGGTGCTGGCGAAAAGTTTGCGAAGGGCATTACGAAGCTCACAATGGCCGAAGTCATTGATAATGTCGACGTCAGCGAGTCCATTGGGTCAGGCATTGGATTCGACAGAGCCAAGATATACAAAGTTCGCCTAGATCTGTTCCCTGCAGCTGAGTATTGCGAAACCTACGCTATCACTGTTGCGGATGTCCTGCGGACTATCGAAATCAAATTCATACCCTTACTCGCTAAAGCGATAAAGAAGGAGCTCACTCGAAAGGGTGACGCAAAGCTACTCAAAGTGAGCGCCTCGCAGCCAGAGGTCGGAAAATCTTCTGGAATCGTTGAAGACGCTCCAGCAAGAGGTGAAGCAGATCTGGAAGGCGGCGAAGACGACGAAGATGACGACGGTGAAGGCGATGCTACGAACAATAAGCAGAAGCAGAATCGTACCGAGGCTATATCTTACGCTGAGCCAGATGACCAAGAAGAGGCCATTGCAATGGATGCTCAGCGAAATTCAAGCCCAGAGCATGAGGAGCCAGAAGACGAAGGCTTTAGCGGGAGTCCACGCGCATCCCAAGGTGATGGCGATAGCCAAATGAACGACAATGATGAAGATGAAGGGAAGAAATTCCGAAACAGCATAGCCAAAGAACGCGAATCCCGCATCAAAGAGAAAACCACCTCTGTCACCCGCTTCACCTTCGACTACGAAGAATCCCAATGGTGTGAAATCCAACTTGAATACGACATCGCAACCGCCAAACTCCTCGTCCTCCCCTTTGTCGAAAAAGCCTGCCATGATGCTATCATCCAATCTATCCCAGGTCTGCAAGCCTGCACCGCATCAAAGGAGAAAGCCCACGATCCCATCACCAACGAACAAATCGACATCCCCGTCGTCCTCACCCAAGGTGTAAACCTCCGAGCCATGCACGACTACCAAGACATCCTCAACCCCCACCGCATCTTCACCAATGATATCGCCGCCATGCTAACCCACTACGGCGTCGAAGCCTGCCGCGCAACCATCATTCGCGAGATGGATGCCGTCTTCAAAGGTCACAGCATATCGGTGGATATGCGACATTTGAACCTGATTGCAGACGTGATGACGAGGGGAGGGGGCTTTACGCCGTTTAATCGCAATGGGTTGAAGAGTAGTGTAAGTCCGTTTATGAAGATGAGCTTTGAGACTACGCTTGGGTTCTTGAAGGATGCGGTCCTGGAGAGTGATTTCGATGATTTGAAGAATCCGAGCGCGAGGATTGTGATGGGGAAGGTGGGAAGGGTGGGGACGGGGGCGTTTGATGTGTTGATGCCTGTCGAGCAGTGAGGGTTGATTGAGCAATGCGGCTTATGCTGGGGGACAACGCTCTATCGGCGTTACGAGTGATGACGGTAGCATCTTGCAGGCATGCAAAGCTAGCTTAACTGTGAGAGGATTTTGGGGCTTGATGACTTGCATAAAAGTCGTTTCTATGATATTCTTCTTTCTGCTAATGCTCGTAATAATGCCCATAATTGCCGTGACGCTATGCATGCCTCTAAAATTTATCACGCCCTTAGTTCACTTGCTTTTCACTTCCCCTTTCCCCCATTACGTTCCCACTCCTCCCCACTAGCTATAATGAAAAGCATTCCGACACAACGGACAACTACTACTATTACTACTCTTGAACCACCTGAACAAACAACTCGAATGAAAGCTGTTTTTACAAGTAGAACACCTCTTACTCGGCAACTCCTTCGCCCCATTAACAACACTATAACAAATCGCACACTCCGCCTGCCCCTTCATAGCAGCGCTCACATTCTTCCTCCACGCAATCAGTCCATCGATCAACGCATTCCCCTCGCCTGCGCTGCCGGAGCTGAGGTTCATGACGCCTTGCGAGATCATGAGCCAAGATTGCCATTTCTTTTCCACCACGCCGACGCGGTGGATGGATTTTACTTCGGCGCGGGCGAGGGGATAGGAGGGCGGGAGGCGGACTGAGATGGCCATTGTTTGCTCGTCTATAGGGATAGAGGCGGTGATTTCGCGTGTGGAGAGGGAGGTTTTGATGGTCATCGGTTGGTCGTCCGTGGCTTGAGATGGGGCCCAAGCTGCTATTGTCGATAGCTCGCGGGCGACGATGAGCGGGGAGACGTATTTCTCTGTCCAAGGTTCGAGCGCGATGTTGAGTTGGCGAGAGGCGCTGTCGCGCCACCATTCTTTTGCGAGAGTAGGAAGGTAGCGCAGGCTGAGGTAGTAGAGATGGATTAGTAGCCAGTGGGTTTCGCGTTCGGGAGAGTCTTCGGTATTGGGGTCGCAGGTTTCAATTTCGAATTTTGATGCGTCGATGGGGCGGGTGCGGGCGGTGATGAGGATGTTGAGAGCGAAGGCGAGGAAATCTTGGACGTAGGTGCCTTCTCTAAGTGCAGCGACGTAATCGCCTTGCACTTTGTAACTTGCGTTCTGCCAGTGATCGAAGGTGAGTCGCCAGCTCAGCAAATAGCTGCGAAGGCTAGGGGCCATCGTTCGTTCGAAGTTGTGTTCGGCTAATGTGTCCATCGCTGGTGGCGCCAGGATCAAGGATAGCAGCTCCTGCGGCAATTGGGCAACGAAATCTTTAGTCAATGCTTTGTCGAGGGATACTTGTTCTTGGATTGTTGGAATATGCGTATGTAGCAGCTCGTACGCAGCGTGCTGCAGGGCTGCGGACTCGGAAGCAAGCACATGGTAGAGGTCTTCGACATCGACTTTGACGTCCTTTGACAAGCCAGCGAGCCGTCTACTGACCATTTCGTTGACTATGCGCCGAGGTTGATGTGACTCGTCTGGAATGTCTAAGTCAGACCAAAATTAGTAAAAAGGGCTAGATTCTAGAGTGCTTAAGAAACACAAGATGACGTCTCACGTCTTCAAGATATCCCTCGTATTCTTGGGTAAAAAGGAAATGCTGGACGGGACACTACCAAGAGATTGGCTTACCGTCGATTTCTACCATGAAACCTACCAGCCCTTCTGCTATCGATCCTTTCTTCTCAGTCCAAGCATCGAGAAGATCATCGTTAGATTGCTGCACATCCGCTTTTCCCAGCAATGACAAGAGCCGCAAGCTGGAGTGAATCTTGTATATGTTCTCGTCACTTGAGGCGGGCGTCCACATTTTCGGTATCAATTCTAGGAGCTCTTCCCAGAAAGACCCATAGATGTCGTTGATGGCAGGGAGCACCTCAAACAAAGCTCTCATTGTTTCCGCTCCAACTTCAGGCCGAGCAAGGACTTCTTGCAACTGTTCTACCACGTGCTTCACGAAAAAAACCAGGCGCTGCTTCGGTACTTCGTCCACGTAGCTTTCTGGCCGATAAAGGAGGCTGTTGAGTAGGACTAGCTGCCGCAAGATAGCGTCTTCATCTGTACTCTTGCGAAAGTCTTGGCCCGTGAGATCCGCTAAAAGCCCATTGCAAAGTCGTAGCAGCTCCTTTGATTCGCAGATGGATGTGAAAGTAGCAACTGCAGCGAAGATATCCTGTGGTGATTTTCGGAGTACCCTGAGCCGTTTGGTCTCATCATCTTCGATGCCACGGCCGCCGTGCACCTCGGTGATCTCTATCGCCATGACAGTATATGCTCTTGCGGTATAGTATGACGCTGCAGAAATACCCAGGGATTCATCGAGAAGCTGAGCTTCCGCTTCCAAGATGAATGATGGCAGTGGAGCAGCTTGTAGCCATGATGCTAGCAAAGCCTGGGCTTCGGCGACAAGGTCCACAAGCTCGGACTCTACCTCTGGATCAGAGATGTCCCAAAGCGGTATTACCCCCGGTACGCTCAGATCATCACCAGCAATTTGAAGGAACAGCGCCATGTATTTGCACACAACCACCTTCTGCTGCATCGTGCAGCTGCTAAAGATGCCGGTGCTGTTGATCAATTTGGTTGTGTATTGAGCCATCCTGAAAGCTGATGAGTGTCCGTCGCCATCTCGTGGTATTTCCTGCTTGGCCGTTGACGATTCACGAGGTACCAAATATAAGGCACCGCCAAAGGAGTTTGTAACAGCCAATGACGCGTTCGGAGATCGAGTGATGAACGGGTGTAGCGCTGTATCCCATTGCTTAAGGTCAGGTAACAGTCGGTCCGCCGTTGCCGGCTTGTTCGTAGTAGATGCTTGCTCGAGCAGCTTCCGAGCTTGACTGACAAGTGCATCAACCCTGTATCTTGATCAGCTTTCTCAAGGGGATATCACTTGAGGTCAACATACGAAAGACTGTCTGGCCTAGCATTGGTGAAACCTTCGTGGATGATCTCGATCATGGACTTAGTTGCTTGATCGTTGCCGCCGCTGACGGTCAGCGCTCGTTCCACGAGCTTACTCAAGTCTTTAGCTCGCCGAGAGATTGTTTCATCAGGCGAATCACTAAGGAGTAGCAATTTCGAAAGAAGGTTCGAGCCCTTCCCGGACAAGGCGAAGTCCCTTACTGTGCTCTCCTTTTGCTTCATTGCCATTTCCAGGCCATGAAGGCCCATCGGAGTTTGTGGAGTAATCGAAAGAGCCTCTGTTAGGTGTGCGAGAATGCCGTCTGTCAGGTCCCTGGGTACCACTGAGTTACTAACAGCAGCCATCACAGAATTCCAGCTCGCTTGATCATCATCCTCCATGGCCTGACTAAGACTTCCCATCACCACAGAGAATAGAGCTGGAGTAGTGGCTAGATATGGGGAAGCGATAAAGCCTTGTAGCGCCATTGATTTAGCCGTAGAATCGGGAGCATTAATCAGCGCTTGCATGCACTTCTCATAGCCCTGACTGACGTTGATCTTGTCCTCTAGGAGATCAAACATTTGGACTAGGTATTTGGCAGAAGGGGAGAGCAGTATTTCGGAGACAGTGTTGTTCATGAAATCGAACATGGCCTCCTTTGTCGTAGTATCGCCTAGCACAAGGCTTGAGACATGGCGTATTGAATTATCAATAGCAATCGCTGCGCCATATGGTTTTCCATCTCTTGCCTTCAGTACTGACATAATGGAAATGACCTCAGACGGGGTACTCTTCTGTAAAATTGGACGCATTTGTTCTGCTGTAATATCTTCAAGAAGGGACGCTTGTAAGCGATACCACCTGTCTGTCTCAGCAGCAACGAATTCTTGCGATTTGCTGTATTCTTTAGACTGTTCTGGAAGGGACGTTTTCATTTCCTCAACAATCTTTGCGGATAGAGAATTCCACTCCACCTCGAACTCCTCAGGAGCCCCACGCAAGGTCTGAAAGCAGGCACGAATGCATATACTTCTCTGCTGTGGGCCTCCAACCGCCCACCTCGACTGCTCTAATGAAGGTCTAATATATTGAGCCAATATGGGAAGGACTGAGATTCTGTAGAAACGACGTTTATCCGTTGCTTTGAATAGTGACGATTGCACAAGCTCAGATACCTCTAGATAAGTACTCCACGCAGCACTCTGATTAGCGCGGGCTTCGTCTTTACTGTTGAGACCTTCATGAAGAGCGCTCAACAGAGATGAGAATGACCAAGAGTCATCATCAGGGTCTTGATTTGCTGCCGGTGTATCTAGCAGAACCGATGTTGGCAGACTCTTTAGCATTGTCAAGATGTAAGACCAAAACTCAGCAGGACCACTTTGAGATCCTCTCTTCAGAAAGTGACACAGTCGACTCTGTGCTGACTTCTTGCCTGAGCCTGTATAGTGGACAGTCCATACATCTGGAAGTTCAATTGATAAAGAAGCAATGGCTTTAGCATAATCGTATGCCGATCCCAACTGACTTGTATGCAGACCTGAAGTTAGTAAAAGAGAACTGATCACCGTTGGATTCAATGTATCCTTCTTCTTAGCCAATGCCACAGCAAGAAGCCTGTATAGAGCACGGCGGATAAATGGGTCAGCATGGGTTGCGAGCTTCCAGAGTTTCTCCTCGCTTAGAAAACCATCAATCGATACCCGACTTTTTTCTAAGTCTGAAATGGGGGTGTGTTCCAAAAGCTGGTTTACCATCATTATAGCAGCGCCAACAACTCTCGAGTACTTGGCAGACGCATCATCTGGACTGACTGTCCGTTCATCGCTCAGCGTGTTGGCAGTCTCTTTGACAATCACATCCTGAGCATATTCAAGTATTGAAGACTGGTATAGTCGCCACACGTTCTTTCTCTTTTCTTCGGATTTGAAAATCTTGTGGAACGATTTATTTGCGGCTCGGCTCACAGACTTGTCCTTATCATAGAGGCCTGCAAGCCACGAGGCTACAGTTGTAGGCATATATCTTGCCATCCGCTTGCCACATGCCGCCGCGATTTGGCCGTGAAGGGTGTGAGCAAGCTGACGAACACGGCGAGAAGTATCTATGGAAGTGCGAGGATATAGCTTCATCTATTGACATGGACCGTTACTATTAGAGTGTACATGTCTTCGCAAGGAGACACACCCATGCCTCCAGCATCGCGTCTTCCAAGCCTCCTATGTCTGACTCGATTGATGAAATAAATGTCTGCAATTCTTCCAACGCCTTGGCTTTGGTAGTCCCATCCTTTTTCTGTAGATTCTTGAACGAAACGCCCACGTTCGGCTCTGAGAATCCACTTAGATCCGGAGGTTCAAATACGTAAGAGAGGGGTGATGATGCAACGGCTCCAAAACTTGAGGCGCCAGCGTTACTGCCAAAGGTAGAGCCATCTAGTGCTCCACCAAAAGCTCCGGATACAGCTCGGCTGCTTGAGGCCTGGGACTTGAAGGGCTTCTTGCTCATGATTCCGGCTTCTTAGACTCGGATCAGCAGCGTGGGGAACTGAATCTCCCGCGCAACGAAGCTGACGATTCGACCTCCCTCCTCAGCACCAGCGAAGACCTTTCGAGAAGTAATCTGAGCGTTACACAACAGACAATCCACTATATGAATTTCCACGACACCGTGAGCCAATGTTTCGCGCTATCTAATCTTAGCGTCATCGCGTCTAACGCGCTACTAAATGGCCAGAGTCACTTTGTGGCGAACAGTGAGAGATTAATGCTCTTATGGACGTTCCCTCTGAAGGAATAAAACTGTCTTAGCGGTCCTTTAGGGCCTACAAAGGCTTCAAGATGAAGTTCAACATAGAAGACCTCCCAGTCTTGTTCCCATATCCTCGGATATATCCAGAGCAATATGCATACATGTGCGATCTCAAACGCACCCTTGATGCAGGCGGCCACTGCGTTCTTGAAATGCCTTCGGGGACAGGGAAGACAGTGTCTCTACTATCTCTTATCGTGGCTTACCAGCAGTACTATCCAGAACACAGGAAGTTGATCTATTGCTCTCGTACTATGTCCGAGATTGAGAAAGCCTTAGCAGAACTAAAGGCTCTGATGAAATACCGTTCGGACCAGCTGGGATACGAGGAAGATTTTCGAGGCCTAGGTCTGACTAGTAGAAAAAATCTGTGCCTTCATCCTTCCGTCAAGCGTGAGAAGAGTGGCTCCGTAGTCGACGCTAGATGTCGAAGTTTGACAGCCGGCTTCGTAAAAGAAAAGAAGGAGAGAGGGGAGGATGTGGACCTTTGCATCTATCACGATAACCTGGATCTTCTGGAGCCTCACAGCCTTGTTCCATCGGGGGTGTTCACACTTGATGGCCTGCTAGTGTATGGCGAGAAGCACAAGCAATGTCCCTACTTCTCTGCGCGACGAATGATGCCTTTCTGTAATGTTATAATCTATTCATACCACTATCTCCTGGACCCAAAGATTGCTGAACGAGTATCAAAAGAGCTATCAAAGGACTGCATTGTGGTCTTTGACGAAGCGCACAACATTGACAATGTCTGCATCGAATCACTCAGTATAGACTTAACGGAGGACTCGCTAAGAAAAGCTACGCGAGGGGCGAACAACCTTGAACGCAAGATCACAGAGATGAGATCGTCTGATGCAGAGAAGCTCCAGAATGAGTACTCAAAGTTAGTAGAGGGTCTACGGGATGCGGACGAAGCTAGGGACGAGAATGCTTTCATGGCAAATCCAGCGCTGCCCGATGATCTGTTACAAGAAGCTGTCCCAGGAAACATTCGAAGAGCAGAGCACTTTGTTGCTTTTCTCAAACGGTTTGTTGAATACCTAAAGACACGAATGAAAGTTTTGCACGTCATATCAGAGACACCACCATCCTTCCTGCAGCATTTGCAGGAATTGACGTTCATTGAAAAGAAGCCCCTCCGATTCTGTGCCGAGCGTCTCACATCACTCGTTCGTACCCTTGAACTTACAAACATAGAGGACTATCAACCGCTACAAGAAGTTGCTACCTTCGCCACCCTTGCTGCAACATACGACAAAGGTTTCTTACTCATCCTGGAGCCCTACGAATCAGATACAGCCACCGTTCCAAATCCTATCCTCCACTTCACATGTCTCGATGCTGCTATTGCTATCAAGCCTGTTTTCGACCGCTTCTCTTCCGTCATCATCACATCAGGTACCATCTCCCCTTTAGAAATGTACCCAAAAATGCTCGGCTTTACCACAGTGGTACAAGAGTCCTACTCCATGACACTGGCACGACGTTCGTTCCTTCCTATGATCGTCACCCGCGGCTCCGACCAGTCCGCCATATCATCAGGCTTCCAAATCCGAAACGAACCCGGCGTCGTCCGCAACTACGGCTCTCTCCTAATGGAATTTTCCAAAATCACCCCGGACGGCATCGTCGTCTTCTTCCCCTCTTACCTCTACATGGAATCCATAATCAGCATGTGGCAAGGCATGGGCACCCTCGACGAAATCTGGAAATATAAACTCATCCTAGTCGAAACGCCCGACTCCCAGGAAACTTCTCTCGCACTCGAAACGTACCGCACGGCCTGCTGCAACGGCCGCGGCGCCATACTTCTCTGCGTGGCTAGAGGGAAAGTCAGCGAAGGTATAGATTTCGACCACCACTACGGCCGCACTGTGCTCTGCATCGGCGTCCCGTTCCAATACACCGAATCCCGCATCCTCAAAGCCCGTCTCGAATTCCTCCGCGAAACCTACCGTATTCGCGAAAACGACTTCCTCTCTTTCGACGCCATGAGACACGCTGCGCAATGTCTCGGTCGTGTCCTGCGAGGTAAAGACGACTACGGCGTCATGGTACTCGCCGACCGACGTTTCCAGAAAAAGCGCACCCAGTTGCCCAAATGGATCAATCAGGCGCTGCTGGAGAGTGATACGAGTCTGAGCACGGATATGGCGATTGCAAGCGCGAAGAAGTTTTTGAGGACCATGGCGCAGCCGTTTTCGCAAAGGGATCAGGCGGGGGTGTCGACGTGGGACATTAGAGATTTGGAGAGGCATAAGGAGAAGATGGAGGAAGAGAAGATTAGGGAGTTGAGGAATGAGGGGGGAAAGATGGAGGTTGATGAGGCGAATGGGCACGAGAATGGGGGATATGATGGTGATGAGTATGGCGGTGACGAGGACATGGATGCGGCGATGTTGGATATTGAGGCTTAATTGAGGCCTGGGGGATTCGTCATATAATGCCACGCTGAAGCTCTAGATAAGCGAATATCAATTCTTCCCTGTTATTATGTGACTTTGGCTAATTGAGTTTGCCGTATTTTAGGATGAACGTCTAGTAAACGAACCGGACCATTATCAGGCACTAGCGTGGTTTGTATGCTAGTGTTCCTGTCTCTTAGTCTATCTTGAAGTGAATGTTCGGTTTCTTAGCGTGGTCGGTACGGAGGTGTTTCCAGTATGACACTAATGACTTTTTGGTGCCTCGCGCTTTGAGCAGTGTCCTCCGACATCAGACGAATGCAAAGAGCAGCTTGGATGGCACGTAGCAGCTCAGGATGAATACATCAACACTAAGAATCCTTGAACGAATTCTCTGCCCATTGCATCTCGAACTTGGTTCTGGAACCCAAACCTTCTCACGCAACATCCAACCCACTCCACGTCCCATTAACCCCGAACAAAGTCCCATTACCCAACTCTAATCCAAACCCGCTCCCACTAAAATGACCGTTAACCGACCTTCCCACCATGCGATCCATCACCGACAGCGTTCCCCAAAGAAAAACCCCCAAACTATATCTCCCACCCACACTCTGCCAGCCCCCACACTGCGGATCATAATCATCCGTACACGACTCAACAAGTGCCTGCGCCACATCCCTTATATACAGATAATTGCTCGTATCTGCCCCATAAAACGGCCCTTCGGGTAGCAGCGGGATACTGCCAGGAAGAAAAAAAGGAGACGAGAGCATTGCGAGAACGATGGTGCAGCTGCCTATATACAGCCCCGAGGATTAGTGGTGGGTTGTAATCTAGAGCGTGTCAGACTGGGTCAACTAACTCACCAACCATGTAACGCCTGGGCGTCCGCGATATAGCAAGCGTATGGATGGGCACCGCGGAAGGGGCAAGGAACTCGAATTCTTGGTTGCCGTGCTGGAACACTTCGTCGTGGGTGAGGCGTCGGACCGCTTCTTCGCAGTCCGCGGTAACGTAGCCGTTACCTACCCAGTCGCGGTTCATCACGCAGTGTCTTGGTGGATGGGCGTTTGAGGCATTCTGGGCTAATTGGGCAATGGTGGTGCTCGAGGCTCGCTGGGAGAAAGTGAAGAAGACGAAGAGAAGGAAAACTATCGCACTTTCGAAACAAAGAGATCGGGCCATGCTTCTGCAGGCAAGGGGAGAAACATGGTGCACGAAAGACGGATTTCCACGATATATGGAGGAGTGGTTGGTAGACCCGACGCGCCTGTACGGCTGTGTTTATCTTTCCGGGTCATGCACATGCGGCATGGAATTGCGGCTAGATCAACGATCTGCTTGCGATGGAGGTCTTGAATGATCTAGTAGTCGTCAGCTTTATCAAGCGATAGGCCTGTAGCCTTTGACGCCCTTCTCTATGCGAACGCTTGAAGTACCACACACAATACACGTGGGCTTGAATCTTCTGCGATTCTGCTTCTCTTCGATGCCTCTGCCTATCGTTCTGGAAAATGTATCATATTGTACAGCTGAAGGCTTAGGACGACTTTTCCCTCTGGTCCTTGGTCTTCGAAAGATTTGGCTTTTCTGCCTTCCCGTCACCTTTCTCTTTCTTTTGCCCTTGCCTGTATTTCCCCCATTTTTCCATTGAGTATCTCCAAGATTTTCGTATCCCTGAGGTGACAAGACCCTTGATACTCTGGGTGTAGCTCGGGAACTTGATGATCTTCGTAATTGCCGAGCTGACTTCTTTATTTAGAGAATTCTGCTCTTCGCTTGCAATTCTCCGCTCAAAGGCACCACCCTGCTGCCGTTTGACTCTTGAGGGGTCTTCGTCGTTCGACTGCTCCATCATCGCATTGAACTCTAGCTGCGGGATCTGATACTTGGACTGAAATTGAAAGTAGAGCTTCTGGCGGAAATTCTTCGGTAGCCGGCGGACCATATTACCTCTCCTGAAAGGATCCATGTCTTGTACTAGGATAGCGTTTGTGTCAGGGTCACTGATCCATGAGGGTGAGCTGCATCGTGGGTCCTGGAAAGAGACATTGGGGAGGTTCTCGATCAGAGGAGCATATAGACCCCGGAAATTTGCCAGTTGATACTTGACAATATTTGCGACTTTGTTCAGATTCTCGGCTCCTAAGGACATTCGAGGATCACCAAGGTAGGATATGCCTGCAATCGTGTTGTAAAGGTCTTGCTCCGTGAACTTCTGAGGGAGAAGGAGAAGGGCGGTGCGGAGGGCGGAGAGAAGGTTGACCTGATTTGCTAAGCGGACACGAGGATCATCACGTAGAATCTTGACCGGTTTCTGAAGACGTCCTGCTAAGTAGAGTGTGTCCCACTGGGTAAGATCATGGCAGAGGGTATCCAGATTGACGACACCATATTTGATGAGCGTCCCGTTGACCGTCACAAAAGGATTGAAGTACACCCCAGCTCCCCATTTGTCCTGAATGCGAGAAACGAAAGAAGATCCTAAGGAGCCCACCGCCGAGTAGTGGTCCCGATGCTGCTGTAAATTCAAAGAATGCCAATGCTGGGTATATGAAACGCCAAAAATAAAGTCTATCATCTTGCCGCTGCCTTTTTGCACAGTAGATATCGCAGGGCTCGGATGGGGATGCAACGCCGAAGGCCGCGACGAGCTCGAGCCGGTCTGGGGGAAAACACCGGAGCCGTAAGCAAAAGCATATCGGATTGGGGCTCGAAATTGCCAGAGTATCTGCCGTAAGGCTTCTTTGAATTCATTGTTGATTAGAATATGCTGGTTCACACCAAAGTTCGAAGACGGAAGATCGGCAAAGGCTTGAATGTTGAAGTCCGGGTTCTCGTCCCAATCCGGGGCCAGGTCGTTTGACCGTTTCGACGCTTTCTGGGAAGGGCTTGGTGAAGCGCCTGGGGAATTCGATGTGAGAGAGGAACCCTTTGAGGACGTGTATGATGATGCGGGAGAACCGGATTCAGGCCATTTTTGCTTCGAAGAACTACCTAAGCTAGTGGAAGCAAAGCGAAGGTAGGGAGTGGTTGTACATAGTGGTATCCGGTACTGCCATCCTACTCTGACCAACAGGAGGCTTGGGTTGAAATGTCGTTGCGATTCATGACGAAGCTACGGAACGATAATGTTAGCGAGATTAGGAATCTGATTAGCAGTCAAAAGGATGGGCGAGGACCTCACAAATGCTAGGCTTCTGTGCATCGTGTTCATATAATAAATACTTAGATTAGACGTCTAGCCTCAGTCAATTGCTATCGTTCGTAGCCAGAGAGCTCGAGCTTTGGACGCATGCGTAGACCCTCCATATGCATAGATAGAGCTATGGGGAGGGTCGTTCGAATGGAAGGAGCGTTCTCCATAAAATCGGACTTTGTTGCGCTCGCGGCTCGGAGTCGACGCCAAAAAGGTACCCGCGTCAGCTCTACTATTTCGAAGATGACGCTAGATTGGCGTCTTGGCAAAAGCGCGAAAGTAAACAAAACACCAAGAGGAAATTCATCCAGCACAGCGTTGCGCTTTGATTCCATGGGTGCTCAACACTGCAACTGGTTGATCTAAGACTCCATCCGGAACCCCTCGAAATGACTGTTGCGTCCTCAATGGAGAGCTATGCGGCGCGACTGGCCTCGTTCAACGCAGCGCATCCCACTACGAGGAAGAGAACCTCAAATACTCAGGGCGCAAAGACCCTGAAATGGCCACACAAAAACCCATCGCCTCCTCAGGTGAAGCTTCTCTCTCCGAGCCTAGGTATTCAAGTTTCTCTGACAGTCCTCAGCTTGCTCGAGCCGGTTTCTTCTACCAACCCACCTCCTCATGCCCGGACAATGCGACCTGCTATCTGTGTAGAAGTAGCTTGGATGGCTGGGAAGAAGACGACAATCCCATCGAGGAGCATTTAAAACACGCGCCAACGTGCGGTTGGGCGATTGCTGCCTCCATTGAGCAGAATATTGAGGATGGCGGTTCTATTCTGGAAAATCCTATGTCGGAGGATATGCAGAACGCAAGGCAGATGACATTCGGTACAAATTGGCCGCACGAGGGCAAGAGAGGCTGGACATGTAAAACACAGAAGGTATGAAATCGAATACTGCGCTTTCAGTAGGGCCCTTACTAATCGATTTAGATGGTTGACGCTGGCTGGCACTACTGCCCTACGTTGGAGAGTGACGACTTTGTCAAATGCTCGTATTGCAGCCTGAGTCTGGACGGGTGGGAGCCGAAGGATGATCCTTAGTGTGTTGTAGTGCCAGTTTGCTCGGGGTTCGTTTTGCTGACAAAGGGTATAGTGATGAACACCAACGCCGATCTCCTGACTGCATGCTGTTTACCTTCTCCGCAATAAAACCAAAAGCCGGACGGACTAAGAAAGGCCGTGCATCGGCTACATCACGACTATCTACCCAATCAAATTTCACAAACATTAGTGAAGCCGCCTCTATCGCGGAAACAGAAGGTAATTTGGATGAAAGCATGACGTCTAGCGCAGAGACAGCTAGGCCTGCGACATCCGCGAAAGGAGGAAGGAAGGGTCCTAAGTCTAGGAAGGCATCTGGAATAGCCAAAGGCAAAGCTGGAAAGGCAAAGCAACAGGAATCGCAGATTGCTAGTAGCTTCCTGGAGCCAGAGGACGATGATTTCGAGGTCAAGGTGGTCCCAGCACTTGCTGCAAAAACAAAGGGTAGGAAGCGGAAGAGCGAAGAGATCAGCGCAGACGCCGAGGATATGACCCAACCTCCTGTCGAGGAGAAGGCAGTAGAGCCTCAACCACTAGCAAAGAAGCGGCGAGCGACAAGAGCCCGGGGCAGTGTTGCACAACCACAAGAATTGCCAACAACAAGGACTCATGAAGAAGTAGAAGACGAAGTCGACACACATATGACGGACGCCGAAGAGATGCCTCCTCCAATTGAATCTGCACTTAAGAAGAAGGAGAAGAGTGGCAAGAATGAGGCTACATCTATTGCGCGAAAATTCTCAACGGCGTCGACGGCATCGAAAGCGTCTCTCCGAGCTGTTGGACGCGATGAGGAAGAAATTGACGCGGCGTTAGAAGCGGATCTCAACAGACCTCTTACGGATGAAGAGGGTGACACAGAGCCTCTCGAGATTGAACAACCTAAGAGCCGCAGGTTGACTCGGTCGAAACCCTCATCTAAGAAAGCTACAGCTTCCGTTGCTTCCACACGAAGAGGTACTCGAGCAAGTACTGTGACGGTTGAAGATATGCCAATGACAGATCTTTGCTCATCGATACCGCATGTATCGGCCAGCGAGCAGGAGCAGATGGAACCAAAAATAGTACAAACTCCTCCTTCTGAAGATCACACCGAGCCATTGCCAAAAGCAAAGAATGCGAAGAGTAAAGCCTTACGCAAAGTGTCAAAACGGCAGCAGAATCGAGGGCAGCAGATTGTAGAGCCTGTTGATGCACCCGCACATCAGCATGCCGCCGAAGTTGCAGAGCCTCAGCAACCAAGAATTAGGCAGGTCTCTCCGCAATTGCCAGCGCGCCGGACTAGAACATCGAACGTGCCAATTGCTCAAGATGTTGTGGATTTGGCGTCCGATATCAACAGCTCCGTGCTAGGCACCCGGACCATACAAGACGACTCAGGCCACGAGACTGACGCGAGTGTGATGAAGCAAGGCCGAGCCAAACGTGCTGGTAAGAAGGCCCCTAGTGGCGTCAACAAAACGAAAGGAGCAAAGAAGTCTGCAATGGCGAGCCGCAATTTTGAAGATACGGTACAAGCTGCGCCAGCTGAGAGAGAGGCCCATGAGAACGATGATCAACCAAGCGCTGTCGTCTTAAGCCAGGAGGACAGCGTGCAGCATGGTTTGACAGGTGTCGAGATACCACAGGAACAGCCCAAAGTCAAGAAAGCCTCCACAAAGGGAAGACCTAAGAAACTGGCTCCCAAAGCCAAGACCACGGCAAAGAAAGCTCAGAAAGCTTCATCGCCGGCTCAGCCAAGCAACGATGCAGAAGTCAGGGATAGACCAGCCGTCTCATCACCTCCTTCAGTGCATTCAACTCCCCGTCCAGCAATATCTCCACAATCGTCAGACGCGGAGAACCAGCCCCCTTCCTCTCGTCCGTCAGCTCTTCGTCCTCCGCTCTCTATGCAATCGCCCTCAAGATCGCAAAGTATAAGAGTGCCCTTAGCAGTCACTACGCCAACTGCTTCTCCATCTAGAGGAAGTTTGTCGAAATTGCAGTCCACTTTTCCATGGACCGCGATAGACTTGGAACAGATCTTCCGGGGCTCACCTTCTCCGGACAAGGAGAATAATCCTTTCGTCCATGGGAAGGCATCAGGGAAGGCCGAAGGTGCATTGACAAGCCCAGAGAAGAAGCTGAGTGTGGAGCAATGGATCCAATTCAATGCAGAGAGATACGAGGAGAAGCTCCGGAATGAGTGCGAGCGTCTAGTTGGGATATTTGAGAGCCAGGGTATGAGGGCGTCGAAGACCTTGGAGGGAATAGTGGCCGCTGAATGAATGGACTGATACCCACTGGAAAATCGTGTTTGGGGGGATTTGGATATATACTGAAGTCAATTTTTCTTTGGGGCCGTCCCAATGCAAGCCTTCTGTTGTCGTATTTCTCGCTTTTCTAGAGCTGCCCCTCATGCCCAGCTGAACTCCAAGAACTCCTGGACTGTAGAGTACCGCAAAATTTCATGCGTAATTGATGTCTACGTCAATTCTATTACAACTCGAAGCAGTAGAGAATTGTTCTTCTACAGCGACCAATGATGTAGTACTTGGTGATTCGAGTTGAAGGCAATGTACCTCCTATTTCCATCATCGGCTTGTCTTGACACAGTCAGAGAACGTACTCCCTCATTGGCCTTGATTAAGGTACCACCCAACACCAATGTACAGGTTCGCGATCAGGCTCATAACGAGCAGACCCACAATCCACATAAATGGCCAAGCTCGGTATTTCGGCATCCAGGGCCGAAGCGTAGTTGCTATTTATTTCGGCGGCGCGCGCACCCTGAACATAAACGAAACATAAAGTTTCCTCTGACCACAATTCTCAACAATCATGAACACTCAACCGAATTTTGAGCGAATCTCTGGAGCATTCATCGCCGCCTCTGAAGTATTCGTCACTGCCTCCCAGGAGATCGCCCATATTCCAAACATTCCCGCGCTCAACAATGGGCAGCATCTTCTTGACGCGATCAATGGCTTGACTAGGAGCGTTGAAGGCCTCAGAACCGAAGTCGCCAGTCTCAGAACCGAAGTCGCCAGTCTCAGAACCGAAGTCACCAGTCTCAGAACCGATATGAACAGCAAGTTTGAGAACCTCAACCTTCGCCTAAGTGCAGAGTCGGTTTAATTTCACTCCCTTTTCCAAGCTTCCTTATAATAATATTTTTCTATAGTGCTGTCAATAATGCTGCTAGGCTGTATAATTCTCATATCAGCAGCCGAGAGACAGCGCTCCATACACTACATGATCGGTACAACGAGCCAGTGGAAGAATTTCCAAGGGATTCAGCTACTCTAATGCGGCTATCAGGTCCGATAAAGCCTCTACATCGGATTTTTTTTCTAATTATATTAATATTGTGATAGGCAACACGCTACTGGCTCTTTTCAATGCATATGAATTACCAACTGAAGGGAGTCTCGAAACTAAGAAGAGAAGGTTCAGGGAATTCGTTGGACTTGTTGTCGATGCTTGAGCTTCATAAGGAGGGTATGGAAGTGGAAGGGGAGTTTAAGCTTATTCAAAGGCATCTGTAATTGCAGCCTATGCTGAATCGGACGAGCATTCTAGAATCAGTGCTCAAGACACCACAAAGTAGATTATAAGAGCTATTCGAGCTATTGAGCAAACGAAGTGTTCCCTTCATACAACAAGATTAGAATTCCTTCATCGATAAAAGGTAAGTATTGCCTACGTTTTACGGAGATTAATACCAAAAGTCTTGATTTACGCTAACGAATACCTGGTATACCACATCGCACTAAGGTAGGCTTCAGCCCTGAATCCGTTCTACCCCTATAGTACTATTATTTACCGCTACGGGGGATTTAAGGCCAGCGAGCTAAAAAGAGCGGTATACTAGGTATATAGAATATATAGGAATAACTACTATAATTTTTATTTTAGGAATATTATTAAAGTATAGTTATTTTAATAGTAAAAATATTAGTAGTATAAAAGATATTAATTATCTATAGAGGATTTGGCCCTAATATACTAGAATCTAGCCAAGGCGCTAGTCCTATTATAGAAGTACCGAGGTTTAATTTAGTAATACTTATATTAGAGTCTACCCCGTAATAGAATACTTATTTAAAAAGAAAGACGTTAACGCCCTCGTTAATATACTAATATAAATAATAACGTAAATAGCGTTTATATATAGAAAATTAATAGAGTAAATAAATATACTAGTATATCTCTAGCTCTTGAATAGTCGGTGCGGGGTAACTACGGGAGTATCGTAAAATTTTAAAATTTAACGTAAAGTCGTAAAACTAAATATTAAAATCGCGACGACGAGGTAAAACGATAGGGAGGTCGTAGAATAACGTAAACGTATAACGATAATAGTTATAATATAGTTAAGTTAGGGGCGTATACATTTAACGTTATAAGAATATTAATATCGAAGGACTAGAGCCCTAAATAGTCGGTATTTTCGTATATAAAAGTAAAATTTTAATATAAATCTAGCTAGTTATAAAAAGTCGTTTACTAATATATTTAAAAATTAAAACTATTTTAGCGCGAGGCTAGTATAGATTTAATTAAATCGAAAGTTAAATTATTAAAGTCTATATTATAAAATTGAATATATTTACCCCCGGTAGGCTAGTTAAGAGTTATATTTTTATTATTATTAAATAAATATATTAAGTATAACTAAAGCTAGTTATATTAACGAGGTTTAATTTTATAAATCGAAAACTAAATTATTAAAATCTATATTATAAAATTAAATATATTTACCCCTAGTAGGCTATATCGGTAAAGCGGGAGACTATACGAGAAAATCGAGGTACTAAATACGCCTTTTATTACTTTAGGCGGAAAAATAATAAAAAGAGAATATTAATTAAAAAAAAAAAATTATTTTAAAAAAAAATCCTAAAAATAGTAACTTCGGATTTAAGATTTTAAATCCGTGATTTTCTACTAGCGCCGGGTAGCTCGCTAAGGTTATATAGAGCGTTATAACTATACTTCGGATTAGCGTAGGGATCTCTAAAGGGAATACTAGTATAAAATAGGGTAGAGTAGGGCGTAGAGTAGAGATCGCGGTTCGATCCCTACCCTAAATTAGGGTAGGGTAGGGTAGAGATTTACTAAGGGATCCCTACTACGCTAAGGCGGATTTCTAATAATTATTATAATAACGCTATTGCCCCTATAGATATACGCACTCATGGCTACTACTACCTCTATAGATATACGCACTCATGGCTACTGCTACCTCTATAGATATACGTACTCATGACTATTACTGCCTCTATAGATATATACACTCATGGCCACTACTACCCCTATAGATATGCGTACTCATGGCTACTACTGCCTCTATAGATATGCGCGCACTTATGGCTACTACTGCCTCTATAGATATACGCACTCATGGCTGCTACTGCCTCTATAAATATGCGCACTCATGGCCACTACTACCCTCATAGATATGCGCACTCATGGCTACTACTGCCCCTATAGATATGCGCGCACTTATGGCTACTACTACCCCTATAGATATACGCACTCATGGCCCCCATAGATATACGCACTCACGGCTGCTACTACCTCTATAGATATACACACTCATGGCTACTACTACCCTCATAGATATGCGCACTCATGGCCCCTATAGATATACGCACTCATGGCGGCTACTGCCTCTATAGATATACGTACTCATGGCTACTACTACCCCTATAGATATATACACTCATGGCCACTACTACCCCTATAGATATACGTATTTATAGCTACTACTATCTTTATAGATATACGCACTTATAGCCCCTATAGATATATATACTCATGGCTACTACTGCCCCTATAGATATATGTACTCATAACTACTACTACTCCTATTATAGATTAATAATAAGATATATTATAGATTATACTATAGAGAGACGATTATTATAATGATTATTATAATTAATATCTACTATTATTCTTTACTCACCGATTTTAAATCGAAATATTCTTCGGAATAAAATAATAAATTTAAGGGAAAATACTAATATTAAAACGTATTAATAAATATTTGAAAAGGGTTAATTTTAAATTTAAAACTAAACTATTATTTTAACGTCCCCTTAATTTTAAAATAAACGAATTAAACTACGTTTTTAATAAAACCTTCGGTTATATCTAACTTTAGGTTAATAATAGTCTTAATTTTAATATTTATTTAAATAATTATAAGTCCGAGCGTTTATTCTATGAGTACACGTATCTATAGGGGTAGTAGTAGCTATAAATACGTATATTTATAGGGGCCATGAGTACGTATATCTATAGAGGTAGTAATAGTCATGAGTACGTATATCTATAGAGGTAGTAGTAGCTATGAGTATATATATCTATAGAGGTAGTAGTAGCCATGAGTATGTATATTTATAGAGGTAGTAGTAATTATAAATACGTATATCTATAGAGGCCATAAGTGCGTATATTTATAAAGGTAGTAGTAGCTATAAGTATATATATCTATAAAGGTAGTAGTAGCTATAAATATATATATCTATAGAGGTAGTAGTAGTTATAAATATATATATCTATAAAAGTAGTAGTAGCTATAAGTATATATATCTATAAGGGTAGTAATAACTAAGAGTATATATATCTATAAAGGTAGTAGCGTTATTAGAATAATTATTAGAAATCCGCCTTAGTGTAGTAGAGATTCTTAAGGGATCTTTACTCTACCCTACCCTACCCTAAACCCCACGTTAATAGATTCTTATACTAGGCTAGGGTAGGGATTATACCTCGATTTCTACTCTACTCTACGTTAATCCGAAGCGTAGTTATAACTACGCTAATTTAATTTAGATTTTAAATTACGTTGATTTATAAAAATTATATACGCGCGTAATACCCCCTAAACTAGCGCGGTATTATAGACTATATAATTTACTTATAGTTATATATATCTAATTATAAACCGGTACTACTTAGACTAGTTTATTCTAATTTATTCAAAATTATTCAAAATGAGTCGAGGTACTAAATACGTATTTAGTAACTCCGGTGTCAAATCGATCTCTAGGGCTAGTATATAAACTAAATAGATCTAAACGCCTTTTCCGTCTTTTTCGGTAGAATACGGGTTTACCGCTTTACCGATATAATTAAGAGTTATATTACTATTATTAAACGAGTATATTAAATATAACTAAAACTAGTTATATTAACGAGGTTTAGAGTTATCGGATCCGGCTAGTTATTTAGTATTAATAAATAATACTAGAGTCGAAGTATTATATTTAGGGACTTTTACTAGTAAATAAATAAAATAATAAAATAAAGTAACTAGCGAAATAGATATTAATAATACCGAAATATTAGGCGGATAAGGGTCTTAATAAATAGCGTACTAAATAACTATATATAATAAGTATATTAAAAGGTTAATTTCTTCTAGGGTAAAATTTCTAAAAGGAGGTTTTTCCTATAATTTAATAAATAGCTACGGTACTAGTTCGAGGACCTAGTAAAGAATTCGATAACTCGTCGATAAAGAAGGGCCTAAATAAATAATATATTTAATACTATACATAAGTAGTTCTCGCGGTAAAGATATTAAACTAGTATTAAAGCCTTAAGAGAAAATTAAAAGACTAGTATATAAACGGAAGCGTTTTAATAGATAAAATAATTAGTATATACTATTATTACTATTTATTAAAGTATAGTTATTTTAGTAGTAAAAATATTAAACTAGTATTAAAGCCTTAAGAGAAAATTAAAAGACTAGTATATAAACGGAAGCGTTTTAATAGATAAAATAATTAGTATATACTATTATTACTATTTATTAAAGTATAGTTATTTTAGTAGTAAAAATATTAATAATATAAAAAATATTAATTATTTATAGAGGATTTGGCCCTAATATACTAGAATCTAGTCAAGATACTAGTTTTATTATAAAAGTACCGAGGTTTAATTTAGTAATATTTATACTAGAGTCTACCCCGTAATAAATATAGTTTTTACTCCTCGCCCTAAAGATTAGGCGCCCGACGATAGAGGTAAAAATTATACTCTTATTTAATAAATCTAAATACTCTCTCTCGCCGAAGTTAATATAAATATAAAAAAAGCTACTACTCTTTCTAGCCTATATAATACTCAGTTAGTAAAACGATTTATAGATAGAACTCGTAATCGTAGTTATAATTTATTCGTTTTAATTATTCTAAAAGAGGAATACGTTAATAATATACCGCGATATAAGAGGCCTAAAATCCTAGCTCCTAAGAAAGAGACTGAAATCCTAACTACTAGTAAATTTCTCTCTATTTAATAACTATAGTTTATTAATAAATTAATACGAAAGGATAAAAATTCGCGGGAGATATCTTTATCCTATTTAGAATTTCTAAATAATATCTCTTCGTTAATAATTCTTCGACTCCTATATATTTTATTTATAAATTCCGAAGTATTAAAAAAATAGTAAAACCTAGTTTAATAATAACTATAATAGAGGCTCGGTATTAATTCGTTAAAAAATATAAATACTAGACGGTAAATATAAAATAGTAGTACGTTATATACGCCTACGCCCCGTTAAAGGCGCTAATGCGTTATATACGCCTACGCTCCGTTACCTCTATAATATTATTATTTGTCGATACGGGGTTCTAGCCTTAATATCGCGGGGTTTTAATTTTTAATAATTTTATATCGAGTTAACGTTCCCCCGTTTTATTAAAATTCTTAGAGATTAGTTTTATTATTAAATCTAGGATTTAAGAACTACCTAATAATAAACCCCGTAATTATTTTATATTTTTTATATTATTATTAAGCCGCTAGCTTTATATTAGCGGCTTTAAATATTATAATTCTAATCTCTTAAATCTTTTTAAGGAAAAAACCTATTATTATTATAATATCGGGTTTAACCTTAAAATATCTAGAAGAATTTAATAACGATAATATTAATTAAACCCCCTCCGATAACCCCCGCTATAAAGATAATAACGAATTCGAAGATATTACTACCCCCGAAGAGACCTTAAATGTATAATTTAAAGTTATTAAAAAAGAAAACCGTCGCCTTAAATAATAATAAAAATTAAAAACTACGTAATCCTATTATTTCTACGCCCGCTAGCGGAGTATTAATAGAATTTATTATTTATAATAAAAGTCCCCTAATTATTATACCTACCGGTAGAATAATAATAAATTTAATTATACTTAATAGAGATATCCTTATTAGGGCGAAAATACTATACTTTAATAAAATACGTTCTTATAAAGATATAAGCGAAGGTGAATATTTATACTAGTTTCGCGACGTAAATATTAAATTTTTAATTAGTCCTAAATATTTTACTACCGACTATTTAAGGATTATATATTATATAGACTCGTTAAAAGGTAACTCTTTAACGTAGTAATATAAATATTATAATTTATATAGTTTAGTTAGTATTATATTTAGCTTTTTTAAAAAGTTTCTTTTTAATTTAATAACGGATTTAATTAATCGTTATCTCCTTATTTATAAGAAATAGGAGGAAGTTAAATAATAGTTTTATTAAAAGATATCGTTATTTAAGGTTTATTTTAAAGAAATAAAAACTTAATTACCCCCGTTCTCGGAGGAGTATAGGGTAAATTTCTTCTTAACTAAATTTAAACCTAAATTTAAAAATAAGATCTTTAATATTAATAATATATTTATTTAAAGGGAAGAAATTCTTACTTAAGTTATTATATAAAAAAAGAATCTAAAGTATATATAATTAATAAATAATTTTAATTTTAATTCGGGTTCCTAGTTAAAGAACCCTAATAAAGGAAAACCTATAATAGACCGAATTATTAAATTTAATACCGGCGATAAGGTTAAATAAGTATATTTAAAAAAGAAGAGTAATAAATATAAAGTTAATATTATTAATTCTTTATATAATAAAATTATTTATTATTATTATAAAGTAGAAGATTATATTAAACCTAAATATCCCGATATAGATAAACTAGTTATAAACGTCGGCGCGGTATCGGTAAAAAACGATTAAATTTAATTTACGCCTCGGAAGAAGGGTAAGAAAAATAACTAATAAAGATATACCCTTTTATTCTTTCTAAAGATTAAATTACTCTTTAGAATAAAGTTAAATAGTTTATTACTTTAATTAACTTTAAAGCGTAGATTAATTTAATTTTATAACGGTTTATTATTAAAAATAATTTAGAACTTTATAACGCTACTTTACCGCTAGCTAAAGTAGTTAACGGGTAAAGTATATATTACTATAACGCGTATTAATTAAATTATTAAATAGTCGATAGTTAAAATTAAAGGCGTAAATATAGTACTTTATTCTATACTATAGATTTTAAAGGTTTAGATATTATTCTAGGTATATTTAAATTATATTAATTAAAGATATTAATTAATTCTAAGGCGGACTAATAGCGGTTTAAAATTAATTCTAATAATTTATAAATTAAAGGAACCGGTTAAATTCACTAGTAGTTTTAAAAATAAACCGAATATATTCGCGGTTATATATATTACGGTAGTGTAAAGTAAATAGAAAGAATTTCTTAACCTAAAGATTCCTAAAAAATTTATAAAGTTTTATAATATTTTTTTTAATAAAAAAGCGAGTACCCTATTTATTTTTAAATAAAAGGATTATATTATTAAAATAAAAATTAATAAAGAACTACTTTATAAACTTCTTTATAATTTATCTTAAACTAAATTATCGGAGTTACGGCGCTATTTAGAATCTTTATTTTATAAAAATTAGATTCGTTATTTAACCTTTTTAGTTAGAGTATTTATTTATTTTATATTTAAAAAGAATAATAAACTATATTTTTATATTAATTATTAAGATTTAAATATAATAATTATTAAAAATCAATACCCGCTACCTTTAATTACCGAGATATTAGACCGTTTATATAATTCTAAAATTTTTACGAAGTTAGATTTTAAGGATATCTATTATAGGATCTAGATTAAAGAAGGCGATAAATAAAAAATTATTTTCCGAACTCGTTATAATTACTTCGAATATTTGGTTATACCTTTTAGGCTCGCTAATACACCGGCGATATTTTAAATTTATATTAACTATATATTTATAGGTTTAATAAATATAATATATATAATATATCTAAATAATATCCTAATTTATAATACTAATCCGGCGGAGTATTAACGGTATATTAAATAAATATTTAAATAATTATATTAGTTCTAGTTATTTATTAACTTTAAGAAGTACTAATTTAATACCGAAACGGTCGAGTTTTTAAATTTTATTATATTTATTAATAAAGTAATTATAAACCCGGAACGCGTTAAGACTATTAAGGAATAATCTTAACCGAAAATGTATTAAGAGGTATAAATCTTTTTAGGCTTCGTTAACTTCTATAAATAGTTTATTTATAATTATTTTAATATAACTATATTATTTATTAACCTATTTAAGAGTAGTAAAATAAATAAGAAAATAAATTTATTAAAATAAATAAACGGCGCTACGGAAGCGTTTTAAATCTTACGAGATATATTCGTAAACGCGCCTTTTCTACGCTATTATAATTTAATTAAATAATTATATATAAAGATAAATACTTCTAACTTTAGTTT